>Ga0163150_10003214_pt1 | contig 23360 bp, 15 predicted proteins | sample OliLakLV19P2IB_FD_148628 | JGI IMG/M metagenome (GOLD analysis project Ga0163150, IMG submission 148628) | Freshwater microbial mat bacterial communities from Lake Vanda, McMurdo Dry Valleys, Antarctica - Oligotrophic Lake LV.19.P2.IB | ecosystem: Environmental > Aquatic > Freshwater > Lake >...
AGGCCGGGCAGCAGCCCCAGCAGGAACATCGCCGTCATCATCACGTAGGCCGCGATCTCCACCGCCGGCCCGTACACCTCGAAGCAGAGCAGGAAAACGCGCGCGAATCGGCCGGTGGCATTGCGCTTTCCGGCGTGCCCGCGATTTCGCGCCAGGCTCTGCGCCAGCGAGACCTGCCATCGCATGCGCGCCTGGCGCAGGGCGCCGAGGTTCGCCGCGGGCGACTGGCGGCAGATCGGCTCGGGGATCACATGGATGCGGTAACGCTCGCCGCCTGGGCGGGGCGCCAGGTGCAGGCGCGTCACCAGCTCCATCTCTTCCGCGATCACGTCGGAACGATAACCGGCGGTGTCCACCACCGCGTCCTTGCGAAACAGGATCGCCGCCCCGGATACGGTGAGTGAAGCGTTCAGGCGCGCCCAGCCGAGGCGGCCGAACAGCGGCTCGCGCAGGTGCTCGACCACCTGCATGCGGTCGAGCAGGCGCTCGGGCAGCGCCGGCGCGGCCTCGAAGTCGCCGCCCTCGGAGATCCTCGTGGTGCAGCCGGTTGCCACCGTCTTCGGATCGTCGACGAAAGGTTCCACCAGCAGCCTCAGGCCGTCGCGGCGCAGGGACCAGCGCGCATCCAGCGCCATGAAAAGCGGATAACGCGAGGCGTTGATGCCGACGTTGAGCGCATCGGCGGTCCCGCCGCGCTCCTTGTCGACCACGCGCAGGTTGGGGTGGACGCGCGAGTGGTAGATGGTGCGCACCGGGCGCGCGGGTATCCGGCGCCAGTACACCTCGGGAAAGGATTCGAGCCCGAAGGCATCACGCAGCACCTCGAGTGTGGCGTCGCGTGAGCCGTCGTTGACCACCACCACCTCGAATTCGTTGTAGTAGAGGCGCAGGGCCGCGCGCACGCGCTCCACGATGGTGGCCTCGCAGTCGCGCGCGCAGATCAGCAGCGAGATCGGCGGGGCCAGGTCCGGATGGACCGGCGGCAGGTTCTCCAGCGGCAGCAGTGAAAGGCGCCGGCGCAGCGCCGGCCAGGCCAGCAGGTTGAGCGCGAGGCACGCGCCGTTGATCACCACGAAATAGGTGATGAAGAGCCACATCAGCGCGGCCACCGGCAGGCTCACGACCAGCGCCTTTCCGCGAGCGCCTGGCCCAGCATGTCCGCGGCGAAGGCATCGCGCGCGTTTTCGCGCAGCGTCTCGAGCTCGAAAGGCTCGAGCCCCTTCAGCCGGATGAGACCCTGCGCCGCGTGGTAGCGCACCCACCAGATCGAGTCGCGCAGCAGTTCCAGCAGCGCCGGAAGCTCGTCGCGGCCACCCACGCGCCCCAGCGCGCGCGCGGCGGCCATTCGCACGCGCCATTGCGCATGGGTCGCGGCGCCGTGGGCCCAGGGCAGGTCGCGTGGGTCCTCGATGTAGGCCAGCGCCGCCATCAACACGTCAGGGTCGGTGCTCGATCCGAGCCAGCCGCGCACGATACCCGAAATCTTTTCCGGCTGGCCGAAGCGCGACAGCTTGATCACGCGCTCGAGTCCCGGGCGTGGCCGGCGCAGCAGCATCGTTACCAGGGCGGAGGTGACGGTGCCGGGGCCGAGCTCGTGGAAGATCGTCGCCAGGCGCGCCAGCGGCCAATCGGAGCGCGCCGGGATGGCGCCCAGCAGCACCTCGAGCGCGTGGCCGGCGTCGATGCGCAGCAGCGCGCGCGCCGCGGCGAAAGAGACCACCGGGTCGGCCAACCGGGAGAGCGCCTCGAGCCGCTCCCACGATCCGCGTTCGCGCAGGTAACCCAGCGCGGTGATGGCGGCCAGGCGCTGGCGCAGGAAAGTGCTGCGAAGCATCGCGCGTGCGCGCCGGTCGATGCCGTTGCGGGTGAGGAGTCCTTCCAGGCGCGCCGCGGCGGGTCCGTCGGCCGACTCGCGCAGGTGATTCCACGCCTCGAGGAAAAGTGGCAGCTGGCGCGTGCCGATGGCGGGCAGCTTGATCGCCGCGCCTTCGCCGGCGGCGGCCTGAAGCGCCATGCGCCAGTGCCTCTCGATCGCGGCGCCGCGTTGCGCGCGCCACCGGCGCAACGCGCCCAGCACCGCGATGGCCAGGAGCAGGGCGCACCCCAGCGCAAACGCCACGGCCGAAGCCGTCAGCGCAAACGCGGTCTGGGGGTCTGCGAAGAGGAGGGGACGCACCCGGCCGCGGACGCCGATCGCCGCGATTGCGGGCGGCTTATCGCCGGACGAGTTTCTTGTCGACGACCTTCACCGCGTCGCCCACGCGATAGCTGGTGGGATTGGCGTAGCTGAAATGGCGCGTATTCCCGCCTTCCATCTTCACCACGACCTGGTATGAAGTGGTCGTTTTCTTGTTCTTTTCGATCTCGTTGCCGGCATAGGCGCCCGCGCCCGCGCCGACAACGGTCGCGGCGGTGTTGCCGCGGCCGCTTCCGACCTGGTGGCCAAGCACGCCGCCGATGACGCCCCCCGCCACCAGGCCTACCCCGCTGCCTTCACCTTTTTTGGTGAGGGTCTTCACGTCGGTGACGGTGCCGCAGTTGGCGCAGGCGGCAAAAGCCGGCGCGGCGCCGGTGATGAGGCAGGCCGCGGTTGCGGCGGCGGCGATGCGTGCGATCTTCATGGTTTCTCCGGGGGACGGCGGGGATCGAGAGGGAAAAAATCATAGCATGGTGCAGAATGGGGCCAGCCTTCTGCATGGTGGATCAGACGCATGGCAATGCAGCACGATGTGGAAGGCGTGCGCCTCCCGGAGCTGCGAACCGGGCGCGTGGTGGGTTGGATGCTTGCGGTCGTGGCCCTGCTGTCGCTCGCGCTGGTGCTGGTTTCCCTGGCCGCCCTGCGCGAGGACCAGTTGCGTTCCGGCGAGCGCGCCATGCGGGCGCAGGGCAGGCTTACCGAAGAGATCATCGCCAGCAGACTGCTAGCCGCCGACCTGGGGTTGCAGTCGGCCGCCGAAGTGCTGCGTGCGCCGGGGCCTCTGCTCCAGCGTGACCCGGCGTGGGCGCGGGAGCGGCTGCGCGGGCGCCTGGCGGCGCTGCCCCAGTTGCGCGCGATGTGGGTGCTCGACGGGCGCGGGCGCATCATCTTCGACAGCGATTCCGGGAATTTCGGCCTCGACCTCTCCGACCGCGATTTTTTCACCGCGCATCGCGACGGCCGGGTGCCGGGTCTCTTCGTCGGCCGTGGAATCCGCAGCCGCCGCACCACCGGGGACTGGATCGTGCCGCTGAGCCGCGAGGTGCGCGACGCGGCGGGCAACCTTGACGCGGTTTTCGTGGCCGCGCTCGAGCCGCGTTATTTCGTGGGCCTGTGGGGCGACGTCGACGTCGGAGCCAACGGGTCCATCAGCCTGCTTTCCGGCGACGGCGTCCTGCTGATGCGAAGCCCCGCCTGGGACGAGCTGCTGGGCCAGTCGTTCGCCAAGTCGCCGGTGGTGGGCGCGATGCTGGGCCAGCCCGCGGGGTTCATCCACCGCGCCTACAGCGACATCGACGGGTTGGAGCGCATCTTCAGCCTCCATGTGGTGGCGAAATATCCCGGCGTCATCATCGTGCTGGGTGCCTCGGTGGACCATGTGCTGAAGAACTGGCGCCGTTCCGCAGCGTTGACGCTCGCCGCATGGTTCGCCGGCACCCTGGTGCTGGGGATACTGGGCTGGGTGCTGGCCCGCGAGCTGCGCGGCCGCAGGAAGGTGGAGTTGCAGCTCGCCTCGCTAGCCCGGGTTGCCGAGGAGGATCCGAACCCGATCCTGCGCCTCGATGCGGCGGGCACCGTGATGTATGCAAACCCGGCGGCGGTCCGGTTGCGACAAGCGATCTCCCGGGCCGGGGGCGAGGCCCCTGCCGCGTGGGAAGCGTTTGCCGCGCACGCCGCCCGCGCCGTCGAGCCCGCCACCCTCGAAGCCGACCTTGTGGGCGCGTCCTATTCCCTGACCGTGGCCCCGGTGCAGTCGCTGGGTTATGTGAATGTGTATGCCACGGAAATCACCGACCGCAAGCTGGGGGAGCAACGCCTGCGCGCGCAGCTCGCCCGCACCGAGCTGCTGCACCGCATCACGCGTGCGATCGGCGATCGCCTCGAGCTGCAGAGCGTCCTGCAGGTGGTCAGCGACAGCGTCCAGTCGCAATTGCCCGCGCCGCTTTGCGCCGCCGCGGTGCTCGAAGGCTCGCCCCCGCGGCTGGTGGTGCGTTGCATCGCGATGGGCAGCACGGAGCTGGCCCTGGAAAGCAGGCTCGGCCTGGCATCGGCGCTGCCGGGCGGCGACGACGGCCGCTACGCGCCGGATGCCCCTTTGTACCAGCGCGAACTGGAAGGCGCCGATGACGAGCTCGCCATCGGCCTGCGACGTGCCGGGATGCGCAGCGCGGTGATGGCGCCGCTGCAGGTGGAGGGGCGATTGTTCGGCCTGCTGGTGGTGGCCCGTTCATCGCCGGGGGCGTTCGCGGCCGAGGAGGTGGATTTCCTCGGCCAGCTGGGCCAGCACGCGGCGCTGGCCGCGCAGCAGGCGCAGCTGCACGCCACCCTGCGCCAGGCCTACGACGAGCTGATGCGCACCCAGCGCTCGATCCTGCGCCAGGAGGGCCTGCGCGCGCTTGGCCAGATGGCCGGCGGCATCGCCCACGACATCAACAACGCCCTGTCACCCGTGGCGCTCTACACCGAATCGCTGCTTGAAGGCGAGCCGCAGCTGAGCGCGCGCGCGCGTGAATACCTGCAGAGCATCCAGCGCGCGGTTGATGACGTGACCCGCACCGTGGAGCGGCTGCGCGAGTTCCACCGCCCGATCGACGATACCTCGGAGCGCCAGCTGGGGGAGATCAACGCACTGGTGCGCGAGGTTGCGGAGCTGGCAGCCCAGAAATTCCTCGGGTCCAACCTCGGGTTCGATCTGCAGCTGGATGAGAAGATGCCGCCGGTCGAGTTCCTGCAGGCGGAGCTCCGCGAGGCGCTGCTGAACCTGCTGAACAACGCACGCGATGCGATGCCCGAGGGCGGGACTATCGTGTTGCGCACCTCCACCGCCTTCGGCGCTGACGGAATCCTGCAAGCCCACGTCGACGTGATCGACTCCGGCATCGGCATGAGCGAGGTGACCGCCAGGCGCTGCCTCGAGCCCTTTTTCACCACCAAGGGCGAACGCGGCACCGGCCTCGGCCTGCCGATGGTGTACGGCGCGATGCAACGCCACCGCGGCGACGTGGAGATCGAAAGCGAGCTGGGGCACGGCACCCGTATCCGGCTGGTGTTCCCGGCGAAGGCCGCGCCCGATCCTTCGGGCGCGCGCTCCGCCCCGGCGGGCGCGTTGCATTCGCAACTGCGCATCCTGCTGATCGACGACGATGCCGCGGTGCTGAGCTCGGTGCAGCGGATGCTGGAATTCGACGGCCACGACGTCGCCATCGCCCCGGGTGGGCGCGCCGGCATCGAGGCCTTCGAGGCCGCGCTGCGCGGGGGCCACCCCTTTGCGCTGGTGATCACCGACCTGGGGATGCCCGAAGTGGACGGGATCCAGGCGGCGCAGGCCATCAAGGCCGTGCGGCCCGACACATGGATAATATTGCTCACGGGCTGGGGCGAGGAGGTCTCCGACGCCGCCCAGGTGGCGGGCGCCGTGGACCAGGTCCTGGGCAAGCCTCCCCGCCTGGCCCAGGTACGCCAGGCGCTCGGACGATTCGTGGCGGAAGCCAAGTGAGGCCCAGTGGATACTGACCCAGCGGGTGCGGTGACCCGATTGCTGATCGTCGACGACGAGGCGCCGCAGCTCCAGGCGCTGGTCGACGTGCTGTCCCGCGAGGGTTACGCCACCCGCGGGTGCGCAAGCGCCGAGGAAGCCCTCGAGCTGCTGGGCGGCGAAACCTACGACCTGCTTCTGAGCGACCTGCAAATGCCGGGAATGGATGGCATCGAACTGATCAGGCGCGCGGTGGGCGCCGATCCCGACCTCGTCGCCGTGTTGATGACCGGGCATGGATCGGTGGCGACCGCCGTGGAGGCGATGCGCACCGGTGCCATCGACTACGTGCTCAAGCCGTTCCGCCTCGAGGCGATACGCCCGGTGCTCGCGCGCGCGCTCGAATTCCGCCGCTTGCGCCAGCAGAACCGGCTGTTGCAGACGAGCCTCATGCACCGGACCGGGCAGCTGGAGGCGGCCAACCGCGAACTCGACGAGTTCGCCGGCCGGGTGGCGCACGACCTGCAGGCCCCGCTCAGGCACATGCTGGGATTCGCGGAGATCCTGCAGGAAAGCTGCGGGGCGACGCTGCCGGCCGATGACCTGGGCGTCCTGCATCGAATCATCGCCGCGGGCCATCGAGGCGACGAGTTGTGCCGCGACCTGCTGGCGTTTGCGCGCCTCGGCGACAAACCCGTCGGACGCGCGCCGGTGGCATTGGGCGCGGTGCTGGAGGAGGCGCGGCGGATGGTGGAGCAGCAGGCGCCCGGCCCAGGCAAGGTGTCGTGGACCTTCGACGCGCTGCCCACGGCGATGGTGGACGCTTCACTCATGCAGCAGGTGTTCGTGAACCTGCTTTCGAACGCGATCAAATACGGTGCGGGCGCCGATCCGATCCGGGTCGAGGTGCGCTATCGCCTCGATCCCCGGCTCGGCCACGTGATTTCGGTTTGTGACCATGGCGTGGGGTTCGATCCGGCGCAGGCCCATCGCCTGTTCGCGCCATTCGAGCGCCTTCACGACGCGCGGCAGTTTCCCGGCACCGGCATGGGGCTGGCCAACGTGAAGCGCATCATCGAGCGCCATGGCGGTACGGTGCGGGCCGAATCGCGGCCCGGCGAGGGCGCCACCTTCTACGTGAGCCTGCCGCTGCAGTGAGGCAGCGGCCGCCTCAGGCCCCCGCGTTGCCGGCGAAGGAGATGAATGCCTCGACCTGCTGCGCGAACGTATCGGGGTCGATCGGCTTTTCGATGTAGCCGTCGCAGCCGGCCGCCACCGCCCGATCGCGATCGCCGGGCATGGCATAGGAGGTCACCGCGACGATGGGGACGCCATCGAGAGTCCTGAGGCCGCGCAGCGCGTGCGCCACCGCATAGCCGTCCATTCCCGGCAACTGGATGTCGAGCAGGATCACCGAGGGCGCGCGTGATCCCGCGAGTTCGATGCCTTCGGGACCGCGGTGCGCGCAGACCACCACGTGCCCGCGTTGCTCCAGCAGGAAGGTCGCGAGGTAGCGGTTCTGTTCGTTGTCCTCGATCATGAGGATGGGACGGCTCATGGGGCGCTGGCCGTGGCCGCGGCCGGCAGCAGGAGGGTGAAAACGCTGCCCTTGCCCCATTCGCTGGCCACCAGCACCTCGCCGCCCATCAGCGCCGCGAGGCGGCGGCAGATCGAAAGGCCGAGGCCTGTTCCCTCGTGCTGGCGCGCAAGCCCGGCGTCCAGTTGCTGGAACGGCAGGAACAGCTGCGACAGGTCTTCGGCGCGGATCCCCACGCCCGTATCCGCCACCCGCAGGCGCACGCCGGCGCCTTCCGGCACTTGCTCGTCCACGGATTCGAGGCTCACGGTGACACCCCCCTGGTTGGTGAACTTGATTGCGTTGCTCAGCAGGTTCAGCAGGATCTGTTCCACGCGGCGCGGGTCCGCCAGGATGGTGTGATGGCCCGGCGCGATGCGGGTGTCGATCCGCAGGCCCTTCTTTTCCGCCAGCGGCTTTACGGCGCCCGCCACTTTCTCGACGCAGGTTGCGATGTCGAGCGGTTCGGGCCGGATCGCCATCTGCCCGGCCTCGATCTTCGAGAGGTCGAGCACGTCGTTGATCAGCGCGAGCAGGTGGCGCGCACTGCCCCGAACCATGCCCAGCTGCTTTTCCTGCTCCGCCGTCAGCGGCCCCGCCATGCCCTTGAGCATGATGCCGGTGAAACCGATGATCGAGTTGAGCGGGGTGCGAAGCTCATGGGACATGTTGGCGAGGAAGGCCGATTTCAGCCGATCGGCCGCCTCCGCGCGCACGCGCGCGGCCTGCAGCTCCACGGTGCGCTTGGCCACGCGCTGTTCGAGCGTCTCGTTCAGGGTGCGCAACGCCCGCTCCGCGTTGACGCGCTCGGAAATGTCCACGCCCACGCCCACCAGCCAGTTCGAGCCCTCGTGGGTCACGCGCCGCCCGGTGAAGAGGTACGGGATGGCCCGGCCATCCCGGGTGGCCAGCGGTGCCTCCACCTGCGAGGCGCCGTGCTCGAACACTTCGGCGATCCGCGGGCCCACCACCGGGCGGTCGGTTTCCGCAATGAAATCGAGCGGGTGCATGCGCGCGATCTCGTTCGACGAATACCCCGAGACGTCGGCGAAGTTGCGGTTCCAGCGCACGAAGCGCCCCTGGTCGTCGTAGAAATACACCACGCCCGGCATGCTTTCGAGCATCGCGTCCGAGAACAGCTTCTCGGCGCGCGCGGTGGCTTCCGCGGCCGCCAGTTCATCCTCGTGCGCGAGGCGCTGGGTCGCGTCGCGCAGGATGAGCATGCACCGCCGCGCACCTTCGGGGCCGGTGAGCGCGCTCGTGACCTCGAGCGCCACCGCGGCACCGGTAGCGGTGTGCCCCCTCAGCAGGCCCGGGCCCCGCTGGCACTCCGAGCGCAGCTCCGGCACGAAGCGTTCGAGCGGCCCGCCGATCGCCTGTGCCGCGGGGCAGGCAAAGATGCGTTCCGCGGCGGGGTTGAAGGTCACGATGCGACCGGCCTCGTCGGTCGAAACGATGGCGTCCATCGCGGAGCCGACGATCGAGGCCAGCAGTTCCTGGCTTTCCCGCAGCTTGCGCTGCCGAACCTCGAGCGCGCCGAACACGCGGTGCATCACCAGGAAGAGCAGGGTGGAGGTGACGAGCACGAATGCCGCGCCCTTGTAGGTGCTCCATTCGACGACGCGTTGCGGATCGCGCAGCATGCCTTCGAGCGCGCGGTCGGAGAAATAGATCCACAGGATCGCAAATACCGCATAGATCGCGGTGATGCGCAGCGCCAGGGACCGCGTGATCGCGCGGCTGCTGCGCTGGCGCTCGGGCCTAGAGGAGGGCATCGCGCACCTTGCCGGCAAGCTCCGCGCGGCGGTACGGCTTGCCCAGCAGGAGCGCTCCGGCATCGAGCCGGCCATGGTGGACGATGGCGTCCTCGGTATAACCCGAGGTGTAGAGCACCTTCAGCCCCGGGCGCAGCTGGCGGGCGGCGTCGACCAGCTGGCGCCCGCCAATGCCGGGCATCACCACGTCGGTGAACAACAAATCGATGGGCGTTGCGCCCCCGAGCACCGCCAGGGCCTGCGCGCCATCGGCGGCCTGCACCACCTGGTAGCCCAGGCCCACCAGCAGGCCGTGGGCGAACTGGCGCACCAGCGCGTCGTCTTCCACCAGCAGGATGGATTCGCAGCCGCGCGGGACCTGCGCCGGCACGGCGGGCGCCGTGGCGTCCTGCGCCGCCTCGTCGCCGGCGCGGGGAAAATAGAGCTTCACCGTGGTGCCCACGCCGGGTTCCGAATAGATGTTCACGCAGCCTCCCGACTGCTTCACGAAGCCGTAGATCATCGCCAGGCCGAGCCCGGTTCCCTTGCCCTTTTCCTTGGTGCTGAAGAAGGGTTCGAAGACCCTTTGCAGCAGCTCCTTCGGGATGCCCGTGCCGGCGTCCGAGACCGCCACCATCACGTAGGGGCCGCCCACGGCAAAGCCATGGGTTTCGACATAGGCCGCGTCCAGTTGCGCATTGGTGGTCTCGACGGTGAGCCGCCCGCCTTCCAGCATGGCGTCGCGCGCATTGAGGGCGAGGTTGAGCAGGGCGCTTTCGAGCTGCACCGGATCCACGCAAGTGCGCCAGAGGTTGCCGGCGGGCGTGAAACGGATGTCGATGTGTTCGCCCACGGCTCGTCGCAGCAGGGGATCGAGCCCGGAGATCAGCGCGTTCACGTCGACCACCCTGGGGTCGAGTGGCTGCTTGCGCGCGAACGCCAGCAGGCTCTGGACCAATTTTCCCCCGCGTGCCGCTGCTTCCACCACCATCTGCGCCAGCGGGCCGAGCGCGGGATCGCCGTTGAGCTGCTCCTGCAGGACCTCGGCGTTGCCCAGGATCACGGTGAGCAGGTTGTTGAAGTCGTGCGCCACCCCGCCGGTGAGCTGGCCCACGGATTCCAGGCGCTGCGAGGCTCCGAGGCGCTCCTGCAGCAGCAGGCGCTCGGTGATGTCCTGGCAGGTGCCGACCGCGCTGTAGTGGCCGTCACTTGCGCTGATCACCCAGCGTTCCTCGACCTGCTTGACGCGCCCCGCGGGCGTGACGATTCGGTGTTCGAGGGTGCGCGGCTCCTGGTAATCGAAGGACGCCCGGAACGCCGCCTCCACGCCCGCACGGTCGTCGGGATGCACCAGTGCGAGGAAACCGGCGTGGGTCGGCGAAAAGCTTTCTTCGGTGGTCTCGAAGATGCGAAAGGTTTCCGCCGACCAGCTCACCTCCAGGGTGTCCAGGCGCGTCTCCCAGCTGCCGATCCTGGCCACCTGTTGCGCCATCACCAGGCGCGCACGCTCCTTCTCCAGCTGGCGCGCCAGCTCCCGCTGCTCGCCCACGCTGCGTTCCAGCGTAGCCCGCACCTCCCATTGCGCGGTGATGTCCTCCGCGGTGCCGACGACCCGGTAGGTGACGCCGTGATCGTCGTGGACCGGGAAGCCGCGGTCGTGGATCCATCGCACCTCGCCCGATGGGCGCACGATGCGGTAGACCTCATCGTATTCGCCGTGCAACTGCCGGCCCAGCGCGCTTTCGACGCGGCTGCGATCCTCCGGATGGACCACTTCGAGCCAGCTTCGCGGCGAGGCGTGCAGGCTCTCGACCGGGCGGCCCCAGATCCTTTCGTAGGCGGGGCTCACGTACAACAGGCGCTCATCCGTGGACTCGGTGATCCAGAACACCTCGTTGATGTTTTCGGCCAGTTGCCGGAACCACAACTCGCTTTCGCGCAAGGTGGCCTGCGCCACCAGGCGCGCCTCGATGTCGAGCTGCAACCGTCGATTGGACTCCTCCAGCTGCAGCGTCTTTTCCTCGAGCTTGCGGATCAGCGTCTGGCTGTAGACCTCGAGCAACTCGCCTTCTTCCCCCGACGACTGGCGCGGCAGGCTCGGGTGCGACGCGGCCTCGTTGGCCTGCACCGCGCGCAGGCGCGCCAGGAAATCATCGGGCTCCGCGGGCTTGAGGATGAAGGCGTCGGCGCCCATGCCGATGGCCAGGCGCTCGTCTTCGGCTTCGGTGTAGGTCGCGGTGTGGACGATGAAGGGTATCGCCGCCAGCCTCGCGTCGGCCTTCCAGTGCCGCAGCAGCGTATAGCCGTCCATCACCGGCATGAGCAGGTCGGAGACCACGACGTCGGGCCGGTGGAGCCGCGCCTTCGCCAGGGCTTCGGCGCCGTGGCGCGCCTCGTCCACCTCGAAGGCGTTGGCCTCCAGCAGCGCGCGCAGGTAGTAGAGGTTCTCGGGCTTGTCGTCGACGATGAGGACGCGCGTCATTGCGGCTCCGCGTCGAGGGCGGCGCGCACGCGGCGCGCAAGCTCCGCCCGCCTGTAGGGCTTGCCCAGAAATTGCACGCCTGCATCGAGCCGACCGTGGTGGACGATGGCATCCTCCGCATAGCCCGAAGTGTAGAGCACCTTCAGCCCGGGGCGTATTTCGAGCGCGCGCTCGGCCAGCTGGCGTCCGCTCATCACCGGCATCACCACGTCGGTGAACATCAGGTCGACCGGACGCCCCGCCTCGAGGGCGGCGAGGGCCCGGTAGCCGTCCTGCGCCTCGATCACGACGTAGCCCAGGGCGGTGAGGTGCCCGCGGGCGGATTGGCGCACCAGCTCGTCGTCTTCCACCAGCAGGATGATCTCCGAGCCGCCCTCGAGGTTGCCGTGTTCCGATGCGCCGGTCGCGGCCGTGGGTCCGGGCGCGGCGCGCGGCAGGTAGATCTTCACCGTGGTGCCGTGTCCGATTTCCGAGTAGATGGTCACGTGCCCGCCCGATTGCCTGGCGAACCCATAGACCATCGCCAGCCCCAGCCCCGTGCCCTTGCCCTGCTCCTTGGTGGTGAAGAAGGGCTCGAACACGCGTGCAAGGTCCTCGGGCGCGATCCCGGTGCCGGTATCGGAGACGGCGACCATCACGTAATCGCCCGCAACCACGTCCGGGTGGTTGCCGATGGCGTCGGCGTCGAGGGTCTTGTTCGCCGTTTCCACCGCGAGCCGGCCCTGCAGCGGCATCGCGTCGCGGGCATTGAGGCACAGGTTCAGCACGGCGCTTTCGAGCTGCGCGGGGTCCACCAGCGCAGGCCACAGCCCCTCGACGCGCGGGAACTGGATCTCGATGTGTTCGCCGAGCGTGCGGCGCAGGATCGATTCCATCCCTCCCACCAGCTGCCCGACGTCGACCGCCTTGGGGTCGAGCGCCTGCTTGCGCGCGAAGGCGAGCAGGTGCCGGGTGAGATCCGCGCCGCGTTGCGCCGCCTCGCCGATCATCCGCGCAAGCGGCTCCAGGCGCGGGTTGGACTGGAGCTCCTCCACCAGCACATCCGCGTTGCCCAGGATCACCGTGAGGAGGTTGTTGAAGTCGTGGGCGACGCCGCCCGTCAGCTGGCCCACCGACTCGAGCCGCTGCGACTGCCGCAGGCGGGCCTCGAGCTCGCGGCGCTCCGTGATATCGCGCTCGACGGAGACGAAGTGCGTGTGGCTGCCGCTCGGGTCCATGATCGGGACGATATCGACCTCGATCCAGTACTCCTTGCCCTCGCGGGTGTAGTTGATCAGTTCCGCGCGCACCGGTCGCCACTGCGCCATCGCCGCGCGGATGCGGTCGAGCTCGCCGCGTTGTGTCGCGGGTCCCTGCAGGATGCGCGGGGATTTCCCGATCACCTCCTCGCGCCGGTATCCCGTGCGCCGCTCGAAGGCGTCGTTCACGAAGACGATGCGCGGCCCGGGCAGATCGATCGGCTCGGCTTCGGTGATGATCACGATGTCGTTCAGGCATGCCACCGCCGCGCCGAGGAGCGCGAGCTGGCCCTGCGAATGCTTGCGTTGGGTGATGTCCTGCACCGTGCCGTAAAGGCGCTGGCCGCCCGCGTCGGCCTGGCTCTCGCCCAGCTCGTGAACCCACAGCACCACCGACTCGCCGGTGATGACGCGGTGCTCGATGTCGAGTGTGGTCCTGCCCGCCACGGCGCTCGCCACGGCGGCCTCGAGGCGCGCGCGGTCATCGGGGTGGACCCGCGCAAGGAATCCCTGGTAGGTGGACGGGAAAACATCCCGGTCCAGTCCGAGGATCCGGTAGATCTCGTCGGACCACCGCATCTTGCCGGTGCCGACTTCGAGTTCCCAGTTTCCGAGCCCGCCGATGCGTTGCGCGGTAAGCAGCCGGTCCTGGGCCTGGCGCAACATCGCCTCGGTGAGGTCGCGTTCGGATTCGCGCTTGCGCAGGATCACCGATACCCGGGTGAAAGCGCCCGTCAGCCGCGCCAGCTCATCGCGCGCCGCGGGTTGCCTCGCGGGGGTGGTGCGGTCCTCGCCACCCAACTCGTCGATCATGGCGAGCAGGCGGCGCGTGGGTCTCACGATGGTTTTTTCGCCGATCCAGCGCGCCGCCAGGATGCTGGCGAGCGCCACGACCGAAAGCAGCAGCAGCTCGAGTCCGAACTTGCGCCCGAACGGGGCCAGGATGTCGGAGAGCGACACGCTCGTGATGACATGCAGGCCCGGGCGCTCGCCGCCTTGCGCGGCGGCAAAGGCGTACAGCCGGTCAATGCCGTCGGCACCGCGGGACTGCACCGTCTGGGCGGGAGGATTCGCGATCGCGGCGTACAGCGCGGGATCGGCGTATTTCTCCCCGATCCAGCCGCGCGCGTCACCGTGCGACGCGAGGATGGTGCCGTTGCGATCGGTCACCGCCATCCACACCCCGGGAGGAAGGCCGATGTCGCGTCGCTGCGCCATCAGCTTCGTGACGTCCATGGACGCGAACGCAACCCCGGAACGACGGCCCTCGGCGTCGAGCAGCGGCATGGCGAAAGTGATGATCGCCCGCCCCGAGGCGCGCCCCAGGATGTATTCCCCGACCCAGTATGCGTTGGCGCGCAGGGTCTGCTGCACGAACGGCCGGTCACCCACGTAGGGCGTGCCTTCCAGCGCGTGGCAATACATGTTGCCGTCGAGGGCCACCACGCCCAGGTTGGTGTAGGTGCCGTGCTTGGTGACCAATTCCTGGAAGTACCGCGTGCATTGCGCGCGGTCGCCGGACTTGATCGAGCGTGTGCTGGTGATCGCGTTGAGCAGCTGGCGGGCGCCCTCCACCAGGCGCTCCTCGCTCGCGGCCGCCTGCCGCGTAAGCGTGAGCAGGTTCAGGCGCGCGCGCGCGAGGCTTTCCTCGCGCATGCGCAGGGATGACCAGGTCTGCAGCGCGAACACCGGCAGCAGCGCCAGGATCACGAGCAGCACGAGGCGCGTGCGCAGGCTCATGCTTGGACGCGAATCATCCCGCGTCGAGCATGGCGCGAATCCTGCGCGCGAGCTCGGCCCGGCGACTGACGGTGGCGCCCGACAGCAGGAACACCGAGTCGCGGAACATGAGGGTTTCGATACGTCTCCAAGCTGGGACTCTCCTCACGAGCAGCCATGGGCCGGGAGTGCGTTTTACATCGAGTTCAAGTGAGGCGCTATACACACGTTAACAGTTATCACAACCAGCGGTCTGTGCCGTTGCGCACGCTCGACGCTACCCCAGCAGCTTTTCGATCGCTTCGATCGGCATCGGGCGCCCCGTCAGGTAGCCCTGCAAGGTGTCGCAGCCCATGACAGTCAGCGCCTGCGCCTGCTCGTCGGTTTCCACACCCTCGGCGATCACCTCCAGCCCCAGCGAGTGCGCCAGGTTGACGATCGCCTGCACGATGGTGCCGGCGGCGCGGTCCCCCAGCATCGCGGTGACAAACGAGCGGTCGATCTTGAGCGCGTGCAGCGGCAGGCGCGCGAGGTACGCAAGTGATGAATAGCCGGTGCCGAAATCGTCGATGGCGACCTGGACACCCAGTGCACGCAACTGGTCGAGCTTGGTGCGGGTGGACTCCATGTCCTCGACCGCGATGCTTTCGACCATTTCCAGGTCCATGTGGGATGCCGCGTCGCCGAGGGCGGCCTGCACCACCGCGGTGAAGTCCGGGCGGCGCAGCTGTTTGGCCGAGATGTTGACCGCGATCCGCGCGGCGTCCGGGCGCAGGCGGCGCAGGCGCCGGCTGTCGCGAGCCGCCTGCTCCAGGATCCACGCGCCAAGCTCCACGATCATGCCGGTCTCCTCCAGCAACGGCACGAACTCGCCGGCGGAGATCCATTTGCCCGCTTCCGGCCAGCGGATGAGCGCTTCCAGGCCCACGAGGCGGCGATCGCTCGCGCGGACCTTCGGCTGGTAGTGCAGCACGAAGTCGCGCTTGTCGATCGCGCGCCGCAGCCGTGTTTCCATCGCCAGCCGGCCGCTCAGGCGGGTGCTCATTTCCTCGGCGTAGAACAGGTACTTGTCGCCCGCGGCCTTGGCGCGGTCGGCGGCCACCTCGGCATTGCGGATCAGCGCTTCCGCCTGGGTGCCGTCGTCGGGGTAGACCGCCACGCCGATGGTGGCGGACAGGCGCAGGGCGCTGTCGCCCACCGCGAACGGGTTGACGAAACACGGGGCGAGCCGCTCGCGCACCACGGCGTCGACGTCCTGCTCGTTGCGGATGCGCGGCATGACGATGGCGAAATGGTCCGCGCCCAGGTGGGCCACGTGGGCCGGGCCGCCGGCCGCGGCGGCGATTCGCCGGCCGGCCTCGAACAGCACTTCGTCACCGGCGGGGCGGCCCAGGTTGTCGTTGACGAACCGGAAGCGGTCGATGTCCACCAGGAATATGGCCACCTTGGTCCCCAAGCGGGATGCCGATTCGAGCGCAAGGGAAAGGCGCTGGGTGAAGAGGGCGCGATTGGGCAGGCCGGTGAGCGGATCGTGATGCGCCAGGTAGTCGAGGCGCTCGCGCTGGATGCGGTTCAATTGCGCCTCGGCGCGGTGGGCCGCGGCCTCGCGCGCCTCGCGCTCGACAGCCGGCACCAACCGGCCGAGGCGGCCCTTCATCACGTAGTCGCTGGCACCTGCGCGCATCGCGGACACCGCGATTTCCTCGCCAACGGTGGCAGACACCAGGATGAAGGGCACGTCGGGCGCCAGCCGCTTCAGGATCTTGAGCGCATCCAGGCCATTGAAATCGTCCATCTGGTAGTCGCTGATGACGACGTCCCAGCCCCCGTGGACGAGCGCGTCTTGCGACAGCGCATCTTCCAGCGCTGCGGCGCTGTCCACGCGCTTGATCGTCGCGCCGCCCGGATGGCGCTTCAGGTGGTGGCTGAGCAGGGCGGCGTCGTCCTCGGAATCCTCCACCATGAGCACACGCAACGGATTCATTTCATCCCCCCGCGGAAGGAATTGCGAAGTGGCGGGGGTACGCGGTTGATGCGTGGCAGAGGCCATCGGATTTCCTTTTTCCAGTATGGCGCCCATTTTCCGCTGTCGCTGCGCACATTCCATCGGGCATTCCCTGAGTGGGCCCCGGGCATTCCCTGTGCCGGCGCGATGCCGGTGGGCCTTTCGGGGTTTCCCTGAGCACCCTTAAGGAAATTGGAGGTTGCGCCTTCCGCGTTCCCCGCTGCCCCCGGAGGCGGGGGAAAGCGACGATGCCTCATCGCGTCAGCGACGCCGAAACGACACCCGGAGCCACCATGAAAACATCGATCCGCACCACCCTGCTGGCCGCCTCGCTGATGTTCGCGGGCGCCGCCCTGGCGGACCCCACGATCGCCCGGCTGGAAGGACTCGACGGCAACGTGCTGGTGACCGGCGATTCGAGCCTGCGTTCGGCGGTCGAGGGCGCGCGCGTCACACCCGGCGCCCGGCTCATCGCGGCATCGCGTTCCGGCGTGACGGTTCACTTCGACGACGGCTGCAAGGTGGCCCTGTCGGCCTGGCAACGCTTCCGGGTGGCCAACGAGCAGCCTTGCGCGCAGCGCCTGCAGCAGGTTCGCGCGGTGGAGATCCCCCAGCCCCGTGGCACCCTGATCGCGGGAATGCGATGAGCGCGCGCCTTCTCTTTGCCGGCATGCTCGCGAGCCTTGCCACCGGCTGCGCCACGACGGTGCGCGAAGACTGGGAGTCCCAGGCCAGCCTGCCGCCCCTGCCGACCGCCTACCTCGTGGTGAAGGCCGGGGAGCTGGCGGCGTATTGCGGCAACTATCCCGGCGCCACGCTCCACGGCTGCGCCAGGCGCGACTACGCCGCGCGCAAGTGCACCATCGTGACCGGTCCGCAACCGGCCGCCTGGCTTCTCGACCACGAGCGCAAGCATTGCGCGGGGTACGACCACAGCCCGGCCTACGGCACCCAGAACACCTCGCGCACCGCGGCCCTTTCGCACCTGCACTGAGTTCGGAAACGTCACCGCAGTCCGCGTCCCGAGGGCATTTTCGATCGCGCGGTGACGCAGGCCCTCGCGCGCTGGAAGTTCGCCGGCGGCGCGCCTGATCGCCGGTTCGAGGCCGAGATCGAATTTCGCCGCTGAGCCGGGCGGCTCGTTCCCGTCCGGGCTCGGCGGACTACTCGCCCGTCGACTTGAGCTGCGGGAAAAGGATCACGTCGCGGATGCTGGGGCTATCGGTGAAGAGCATCACCAGCCGGTCGATGCCGATGCCTTCGCCCGCGGTGGGCGGCAGGCCGTATTCGAGCGCACGGATGTAGTCGGCGTCGTAATACATCGCCTCCTCGTCGCCCGCGTCCTTGGCCTTCGCCTGCGCCTGGAAACGCGCCGCCTGGTCCTCCGGGTCGTTCAGTTCCGAGAAGCCGTTGGCGAGTTCGCGCCCGGTGATGAACAGCTCGAAGCGGTCCGTTACCTCCGGGTTGGCGTCGTTGGCGCGCGCCAGCGGCGAGACATCGACCGGGTGCGCGATGATGAACGTGGGGTCGACGAGTTTTTCTTCCGTGGTGGCTTCGAAGAGCTTCAGCTGCAGCAGGCCCACGCCGTCGGTGGGGAACACCTCGATGTCGAACGGGGCGAGCGCGACCTTGAGGTATTCGACCTTCGCCAGTTCGTGCAGGCGATAGCGCGGGTTGTACCTCGCGATCGCCTCGGCCATCGTCAGGCGGTCGAACTTCTTCCCCAGGTCCACGGGCGTGCCCTGGTAGGTGAGGCTGGTGGTGCCCAGGACCTTCTGCGCCAGCTCGCGCAGCAACGTTTCCGTGAGGTCCATCAGGTAGTGGTAGTCCTGGTAGGCCTCGTAGAACTCGATCATCGTGAACTCGGGATTGTGGCGCGTGCTGATGCCCTCGTTCCTGAAGTTGCGGTTGATCTCGAAGACCTTTTCCAGCCCGCCGACGGTGAGTTTCTTCAGGTAGAGCTCGGGGGCGACGCGCAGGAACATTTCCTGGTCGAGCGCGTTGTGGTGCGTCCTGAAGGGCCTGGCGGCGGCACCCCCGGGGATCGAATGCAGCATGGGTGTTTCGACCTCGAGGTAGCCACGCGCCACGAAGAATTCGCGGATGCCCTGCACCAGGCGCGAGCGGATCTCGAAGGTGCGGCGCGATTCCGGGTTGGTGATGAGGTCGACGTAGCGCTGGCGATAACGCGCTTCCATGTCCGTCAGGCCGTGGAATTTTTCCGGCAGCGGGCGCAGCGACTTGGACAGCAGGCGCAGCTTCGTCACCTGCAGGGTGAGCTCTCCGGTGCGGGTCCTGAACAGGGTGCCCTCGGCGCCGAGGATGTCGCCGAGATCCCAGTGCTTGAACGCATCGTGGGCCTCGGGGCCGGTCACGTCGTTGTTGATGTAGAGCTGGATGCGCCCGCCCATGTCCTGGATGGTGGCGAACGACGCCTTGCCCATCACGCGCTTGAGCAGCATGCGCCCGGCCACCGCGAAGGGCCCGGGGACAAGCGCCTCCAGCTCTTCCTTGGTTTTTTCGCCGAACTTCGCGTGCAGCTCCGAGGAGAGGTCCCTGCGGCGGAAGTCGTTGGGGTAGGCAGGGCCGGCTTCGCGCATCTTCGCGAGCTTGGCGCGCCGCTCCGCGATGATCTGGTTTTCGTCGACGGGTTGCTGGGGGTTGTTGTTGTCAGGAGTGGTCATTGGGGCGCCGCTTTCAACACAGAGGACACAGAGGATTCACAGAGGACACAGAGGAAAGCAGGACGGTCTAGTTGGCTACCCGGTGAATTCCATCGCGCAAATGGTCGACGTTGAAGTTGATCAGCAAGCCGAGTCGCTTGTCCGAAATTCGAAGGTAGGTGAGCAGTTGCGAATGGTGGACGCGCAATACTGTTGGCGTTGCCTTGATCTCCACGATGACGTGATCGGCCACCAGAATGTCGATGCGAAATCCGCAATCGAGGTTTAGTCCCTCGTATTCCAGCGGGATGCCTACCTGTCTGCGGAATTGCAATCCATCCAGCGACAGCTGCCGGCACAGGCATTCTTCGTAGGCGCTTTCCAAAAGCCCCGGGCCCAGCTTTCGGTGAACTTTCATCGCGCTGCCGATAATTGCCCCGGTCAACGCCGATCTGTTGTTCTCTGTGTCCTCTGTGAATCCTCTGTGTCCTCTGTGTTCCAGCATTGGCGTCCCAATCCGCGGCATTGCCCGCTTGATCAAGAACGCCTGAAATCACGATTGGATGACGTCCGATCACCGCGACGGGGGCAGCATCGCGGAGTAACGGGCGAAGGGCGCGGTTCATGGGCTTCAGACTCCCTGCTTGAGGCTCGCGGTGATGAACTGGTCGAGGTCGCCGTCGAGCACGGATTGCGTGTTGCCGGTTTCCACGTTGGTGCGCAGGTCCTTGATGCGCGACTGGTCGAGCACGTAGGAACGGATCTGGTGGCCCCAGCCGATGTCGGTCTTGGCGTCCTCCATCTTCTGCTTGTCCTCGTTCTGCTTGCGCAACTCCAGCTCGTAGAGCTTCGACTTCAGCATCGCCATCGCCTCGGCGCGGTTGCGGTGCTGCGAGCGGTCGTTCTGAGAGGAGACCACGGTGTTGGTCGGCAAGTGCGTGATGCGCACCGCGGAATCGGTCTTGTTCACGTGCTGGCCGCCGGCGCCCGAGGCGCGATAGGTGTCGATGCGCAGGTCGGCGGGGTTGATGTCGATCTCGATCGTCTCGTCCACCTCGGGATAGACGAACACACTCGCGAACGAGGTGTGGCGGCGCGCGTTGGAATCGAACGGGCTCTTGCGCACCAGGCGGTGGATGCCGTTTTCGGTGCGCAGGTGGCCGTAGGCGTAGGGCCCGATCACCTTGATCGAGGCGCTCTTCAGGCCCGCGACCTCGCCGTGGCTTTCCTCGAGCACCTCGGTCTGGAATCCCTTCCGGTCGCAGTATTTGAGGTACATGCGCGTGAGCATCGAGACCCAGTCCTGCGCCTCGGTGCCGCCCTGGCCCGCGTTCAGGTCGATGAAACACGGCTGCGGGTCCATCGGGTCGTTGAACATGCGGCGGAACTCGAGGTCCTCGACCAGCTTGCGCGTCGAGGAGACATCGCCCTCGACGGCGACCAGCGTGTCCTCGTCGCCTTCGGATTTCGCCAGCCCGAAGAGCTCGCCCGAGTCGCGCAGGCTGGAATCGATCTTCTCGAGGCTCTCGACGGTGCCTTCGAGCGCGCGGCGCTCCTTGCCCAGGTCCTGCGCCTTCTTCGAGTCGTCCCAGACCTTCGGGTCCTCGAGGGCGCGGGCGACTTCTACCAGGCGGGATTTCTTGGCGTCGTAGTCAAAGATACCTCCGGAGCTCTTGCGCGCGTGACGCCAGATCTTGGAGGGAGTTTTCGATGATGTTGATGCGGTCGGCTTCCATTCCTGAATTATAGCTGGCGAAGGTTGGCCGGCCGATTTTTCAACACAGAGGCCGCAGAGGCAACACAAGAGGAAAGCAGAATAAGCTGCTTGCGGTTCGCAACACGGCATCCACCTACCGAACCCACGTCAGGTTTTGGCTTTCCTCTTGTGTTGCCTCTGTGTCCTCTGTGTTGAAAAATCAGCGCATCAACCTGCTCGCTACTCGATATCAGCAACATGTTCCAGCAGCAGCTGCAGCGTGGAAGAACCCTGGAACTCATTGATATCGAGCCGGTAGACGGCGTTGATGGAGGCGGGCAGGGGATCGGCCTTGCCGAAAAGCATCGCGGCAAATCGCTTGCCGCCGAGCCCGAGCGTGAGGCGTGAATGCCGCTCGCCCACGATCTTCTGGCTCTGGACCTGGAAGCGGCCCGAGAAACGCGGCTCGGGAAATCCCTGTCCCCAGACCTGGTCCTTGAGCAGGCGCGCGAAGTCGTAGGTCATCTCGGACACCTCGAGTTCGCCGTCGGTCTCGAGGCGCTGCTGCAGGTCGCCGGGCGAGAGCAGTTCGCGGGCAACGGCTTCGAGGGCCGCGCGGAACTTCTCCAGCTGGTTCGCGGGAATCGTGAGTCCCGCCGCGGCCGCGTGGCCGCCGAAGCGCTCGATCATTCCCGGGTTGCGCTTGTCGACGAGGTCGAGGGCGTCGCGCAGGTGCAGGCCCGCAATCGAGCGCCCCGATCCCTTGAGCTGTCCACTGGATTCGAGCGCGAAGGCAAACACCGGCCGATGGAAGCGGTCCTTGAGGCGACCGGCAAGGATCCCGACCACGCCGCCATGCCATTCAGGCTGGTGCAGCGCCAGCGTGTAGCCCTCGCCAACCTGCACTTCGTCGAGCGCCTTGAGGGCCGCGGCCTGCATCTCGCCTTCGATTTCGCGCCGCTCGCGATTGAGCTTGTCGAGCCGCGCCGCGAACTCGCGCGCCCGGCCCTCGTCTCCGGCGAGGAGGCACTCGATGCCGAGCGACATGTCGTCCAGGCGCCCGGCGGCGTTCAGGCGCGGGCCGGCCGCGAAGCCCAGGTCGTACGCGCCGGCCGAACGTGCCGAGCGGCCCGCGACCTCCAGCAACGCGGCGATGCCCGGGCACGCCTTGCCAGCGCGGATGCGCGCGAGCCCCTGCGTCACGAGGATGCGGTTGTTGGCATCGAGGCGCACCACGTCGGCAACCGTACCCAGTGCCACCAGGTCCAGCAGCTCGGCGAGGTTCGGGGCGGGCTTCGAGGCGAAGGCGCCGCGCGCGCGCAGCTCCGCGCGCAGCGCGAGCATCACGTAGAAGATCACGCCCACGCCGGCGAGGTGCTTGCTCGGGAACCCGCATCCGGCCTGGTTCGGATTCACGATGCACGCGGCCGCGGGGACTTCGTGCCCCGGCAAATGGTGGTCGGTCACGAGCACGCGCATGCCGAGCCGGTTGGCCTGCGCGATGCCGTCGACCGCGGCGATGCCGTTGTCCACCGTGATCAGCAGGTCCGGATCGCGTTTCTTCGCCTCGCGCACGATCTCGGGAGAGAGCCCGTAGGCGTGCTCGAAGCGGTTGGGTACGAGGTAGTCGACGCGCGCCCCGAAGGCCCGCAGCGCCTTCATGCCGACCGCGCAGGCGGTCGCGCCATCGGCATCGTAGTCCGCGACGATGAGCATCTTCTCGCCCGCGGCGATGGCATCGGCGAGCAGGCGCGCGGCGTCGTCGACATGCCGCAGCCGCTCCGGGGCCACCAGGGATTTCAGCGTGGTCTCGAGGTGCGCGGCATCGCGCAGGCCGCGCGCCGCGAAGAGCCGCGCCAGCCGCGTATCGCAGCCGGCGTCGACCAGCAGGGCATGCGCTTCTGCATCAACCGCGCGGACGATGATGTCAGGCATAGGCCGCCATCGGCATGCGCTTGCGCAGCCAGCGCCACCTTGCGGACGGGGAGAGGGTTGCCACCAGTGTGTCGCGCGCGCCCGGAAGCACCAGGCGCACGCCGTCGAAGCGCTCCGCCGCTTCCCCGAGCCGGGAAAACCACGACTCATCAAGCGCTGTTGCGGCCGCGATCCACGCCTGTTCGTCGCCGCCCCGCAGCGCCGCGGTGAGGCGGTCGTCCACAACCAGCACCCGCTCGGGGGCACGCACTGGTTCGACGCATGACGGGTCCTGGGCCGGATCCACCAGTCGCACGCCGGCGAGTGTTGCCAATCCGCGCGCCAGCGCGTCGCCGGCATGCACGAGCACGTACGGCGAGCGAACCGCAGCGGGCAACGCGCCGCCGCCCCAGAACCAGACGCTGTTGATCGCGGGCAGGCCTTCGCCTTCGCGCGCGACGTTCACCGGGTGCGCCGACATCAGCATCTGCGTCTCGGTGATGGCCGAGCCCCAGTTGATGCGGCCATCGCCGGCGGGAAGCAGGCGGAAGATGTTGCGCCCGAGCGCATCGTCCAGGCGGGTGGTCCGTGGCAGCTCACCGGCGGGGACACGCACGTACCAGCGCGCCGGCGCGCTGGTA
>Ga0163150_10003217_pt1 | contig 23345 bp, 17 predicted proteins | sample OliLakLV19P2IB_FD_148628 | JGI IMG/M metagenome (GOLD analysis project Ga0163150, IMG submission 148628) | Freshwater microbial mat bacterial communities from Lake Vanda, McMurdo Dry Valleys, Antarctica - Oligotrophic Lake LV.19.P2.IB | ecosystem: Environmental > Aquatic > Freshwater > Lake >...
CAATACCTTTATATACCTATATATATGTTTTACATATCGTTTTCTTTGAAATACTTTTCAATTTCTTCTTTTGTTTTCTTTGAAACAGGATTGTTGGACTTTGAATTAGAGAGCAATGCGGCTTTAATCGGGTGGTCGTTTTTAGTAAAGAAATAATTGCATCTGCCAAAATTGGCATAGGTAAATTTTGGAGAAGTATGCTTTAGTTTGTCAGCTATGTATTGAAAGAGATTTGTTTCACATCCTATTTTTATCCTGTACTCTCTGTCTCTTATATCTTTTGTAGTAAGGAGTTTCATAAAATCATCGGGTTTAATAACGGCTGCATCCAACAGGTTTTTTTGAGTACACAAAACGGAAATGAGGTTACGTAGTTTTGTTTCATCGCCTTTAATGCCAAAACTAAAAGGCATATTGTTTGATTGTGCAATGGATGTGATTTCTGTATTTGCCGGGATGGCTGTTTTTGTCAATTCAATTTTCCGTGATACTGGCAGGTTTAAATCCAATGTATAGAAATCATCCAACGTAGTTACCTGCACCAAATGGGCCTTAAAGTATTCCTGCAAACTAAAGTATAGTTGTATTGATTTATGCTGAAGAAAGTATAAGGCGAAATGAATAAAATCGCTATGTTGGCTGGGTGCTGTTGTAAACTCTCTTTCCGCTAACTCTGCAACTATTTGTTGTATTAATATTTTTAAGCTGTTTAGCAATCTGCCGGTTTGAAAGGGTATGTCAATTTGTGTATTCCTGTTAGCAGGATGTTGAATAAATGTATTATACAGACGATGAGTTTCGGCTGTAATTACTGCCGCATAGAAATGTGTTAGCGGAGTGCTGCAAGCTGGTAAATTAACATTATAAACAAGTTGTTGCAAAGCTGTGTTGTTGCCCGATGATTGTATAGCAAGCCATTTTTTTAGGGCCGGGTAACCGGCCAATAATGCAGTGAGCTGCTTATGCAAATCAAAATTTGTTGTTGGTGATACTGCTTTAGTTGCTCTTACCAATTCAGTAAAGCTTTTGATGGCGGAAGTGTCCTGCTTCCAAGGCTTTAGTTCGTCATGCAGTATGCTATCTAGAATTTTTATCTCCATTGTAATTAAAAGTCGGTGAGAATGTTTGCATTTTTAAGTTTTACATCATCAGCAAAGCTATCCAAATAGTTTTCGGTTACTATCAATGAACTGTGCCCTAATGATTCTTTAATATACTCTGTTGAAATTCCTTTGCATTTTAACACCGTTGAAAACGTATGCCTTGCTGCTTAGGTTTCTATCTTCTGGTCTATTTCTAATTTAATCCGTATTAACTCCATTCTTTTATTAACTCATTTAATAAAACGCTGGCAACGGTGCTTTACTGTTTTTGGGGCAAGACCTGTTTCCAAAACCGGAAACAGATAAGGATTGGCGGGGTCTGTATTCTTCCATTTTTCAATTATGGTTTTTGCCCTGGGATTAAGGCCGACACGAATAGGACGTAAATCTTTCTTTTTTGTATTCTTAGTTTTTGCCCTTATGAAATGTAAATAATCGCAATTGATATTTGAAGGCTTCAATTCTATTATATCTGCAAAGTTGATACCGCTGCACAGGTAAGACAGAATCCAAAAGTCAAGTGCTTTCTGTTCATCTGCTTTCTCCGGTATGTGGTTCAAAAGTTTTTGCAAATCTTTTTCTGACAGGGCTTTTTTAATATTTCTGCCGGAAGGGATTTCATATTTTTTGAAAGGATACTTTTCTGCGGAAAGAATATTTGCATTGATAGCCTGGTTAATGATGGCCCTTAGCTGGCGGGTATAGATGCTTACTGTGGTATATGATTTACCTGCATCAGTCAGGTGCTTTTCGTAGTCTCCTAATAAAGCCGGGGTAATATCCTGAAGGTGTAAACCCTTCTTATAAAGATTTATTGAATTGATAGTAGTACGGTATGCGATTGCAGTACCAACTCTGCCTTTTTCATGCAACTCTTTTATGTAAGCATCAAACCAGCTTTGTAGTGATGTACTTTTTGCAGAAGGCTTAGGTACTTTATCAAAATATGTTTCTTCAAAAGCAAAAAAGAAAAAGGACTAATTTTTTCAATTATTTTTTCAACCGAGGTTTGCAGGGTGTTTAGTTTTTTCCTGATTACTTTAAGACTATCACCCCTGAGGTTGGCATTGTTTAATTTTTCCCAATCATCTGTTGTAACGTGATAGGAAGTAGCGTACCTTTTTTTGTTACCTTTAGTATAGATATTTATTTTAATCAAACACTTGTTCTCAGCGTTTGGCCTTGATTTATCAAGGAAGAAATTGACTGTAACTTTTTGCTCTATCATAGTTCTTTCTTTAGTATTTATGAACTCAAAATGTGACCACAAATGTGACCTCAAAGATACTAATAAGTGCTAAAAAAAGTAGCAAAAAGGAAAAATAAATTTTGTAAAGCGTTGATATACATAGCAAGTCCAAACAGGGGATAAACAAGAGAAGATAGATAACTCCGACTTACAAGCAGAGGGTCGGCGGTTCGAACCCGTCAACTCCCACTTAATAATGAAGCAGTTATGATTTTATCATAACTGCTTTTTTGTTTTTGTGACCTCAGATTTATTAATAAAGGAAGTTGTAAAACAAAGAAAGGAAAACAAAACGATGATGTATGTGTGTGCAAGTTTGTATCATAACATCAGCGATAAAAAGGCTTGCAACTTTTCTTAATTGCCGGGTAACACTTCATTTTGTAAACTCATGTACTGGCAAAATTCATCAACAGTAACAACCTGGTGTTGTTGCTTGTTGAAATGCTCTTTAATCTTCTTGATAAGATTTATTTTTAAAAGAAAAAAGGGGGGATAAGAAAGCATCCACATCAGGCGGCGTGGCTAAAAAAAACAAGGAGGAACGGAATAAATGATTGCATTTGATACCCATTTACTTTGCTGCAGAATATAAAAATCCTGTGGTTTCAGCCGATGAGGGACAATCCGGAATAATTTTCCCTCTTTTTTTGACCATAAACTACTACAAAGTCAGGCTAGCCACTCTTACAGTCTTTTCCTTATCATCCGTCCACGCAAATATCAATCTTTTTCCCGAACGGGTCATTTGAGGAAAACCGCTTGACCGGGATTCGGAAGAGGAAGCAATTTGAATTGAAGTTTGTTTTGTTCCATCTGCCGATACTTTTACAGCTTTAATTAATGTGCCTTCCATCCAACTAACCACAACCGTTTTTTCATCCAGCATCACTACATCTACCCTCCCAATGGGGTTGCCTTCATCAATACGGATAGGTTTTTTAAATGTTGCGCCTCCATCTTCTGAAAAAATTACATTAACCTGCCCATTTTTATCCGGCATAGAAAACCAGGCGATGGCCAGGTGGTTGCCTATTGCATCTGCACGGGGACCATTAACTGGACACCCTGCGATCTTCCATTGGTCAGGAAAAATTATTTGCGGTGCTGTCCATGCTCCGTTTACATAACGCACAATTGCCATATCCCTGATTTCATCATCCGAACGGTCTCTATAAACTACAACAGGGCCATTGGTTGTTACTGTTGCGCTGGTTTGGCAACAATCACAAACACGGTTGTCCAATTCCCATTCTTCTTTTTTATTTCCCTGTTTATCAACAATGGCACTCCGCAAACTCATTTGTCCATGATGTCCCTCATGATCTTCTTTGCTTTCTTCCATACCTGTATTCCGGCCGTCCAACCACGAAACAAAAAAATCATTATTGTAAGAAACCATTGAAACAAATCCATGCTCAGCCTGTTTGCCATCATCATGAAGAGTCTTTGCAGGTGACCATGATTTTCCGCTATTGTCAGAATTTAAAAACTTTACATCATATGCATATTTGCTGTCGCCACTTTTTGCTAAAAAATGGGCCATTAAATTATTAGCCCCATCTGCTGCCAGCATTGGATAATCGGCCCAGTTGACAAACCAATTATTTCCAGTGTCTATAATTACAGGTTCTGACCACCCGATAGCTATCGGGTTATCATTTTCAAGGATAGAAAATTTAAAATAATTCGTCTTTCCCTTTTTTTCAATCCATGATAAATAAACCAATCCCATACTGTCTGTAAAAAGGGAGGGTTCAGCACAGGAATCTTTTGCTGGAGAAGAAAGTTGTATAATTCCATCCAGTACGGTCTCTTCCTTTTCTTTTGTATTCATCTTGCATGACGCAAATATTATGATGAACAGTAAAAGGTTTAGGTGTTTGGTCATTTTTGATTGACTATTTTTAGAATGATTTCAATGCTGGTGCTGTCATCCCAGTTACGGGCACCCATTTCCGAAAAAACAAGTTTGCCTTCCCGGTTATAAATAAAAGTAGTTGGTATAGCCTGAATGTTCAGGGATTCGAAATTCTCAATTCTGGCATAATTAAAAGTATAATCCTTCACATTTTTAAACTCATCGATTTCATTTGCCTCTTCATTTGATGCTAAAAGAAAAATTATATTTTCATCCTTAAAGCGGGTTTGTAATTTTTGTATCGATGGCATTTCTGCAATACATGGCCTGCACCAGGTGGCCCAAAAGTTTACAAAAACGGTTTTACCCTTGTATTGTTTAATATCAATATCCCGGTTTTTCAGGTCAGTCAATTGAATTTTATTAATATCAGTCCCAGTATCGGCTGATGGAAGTAAAATATCCTTTTTTTCTTTAACTGCTTCCCTGCATCCAACTATTCCTATTAACAGCACTAAACTAAGTATATGAATTGTTTTCATTTATTTTGTTTATTCAAAGTCCTTTTTATTTTGCTCAGCAATATATTTATCCAACGCTTTTTTGCCAAACTGTTTAAACACTACCGGTGTCACAATCATATCCAGCAATGTTGAACTTACCAAACCTCCTAAAATAACAGTGGCAACAGGATATAAAATTTCTTTACCCGAAGCTGTGGCATCTAATGTAAGTGGTATCAACGCCAGTGCTGCTACCAATGCGGTCATCAGCACAGGTACTAATCTTTCTAATGAACCCCGTATAATCATTTTGTCACCAAACACTTCACCTTCGTGCTGTACCAGGTGAATGTAATGGCTTATCATCATAATGCCATTCCTTGATGCAATACCGGTAAGCGTAATAAAACCTACCATCGTGGCAATAGAAAATACACCACCCGTTAACATGACAGCTACCACACTTCCAATTAACGCCAATGGAATATTGAGCATGATTTGCAATACAATCCGGCTGCTTTTAAAATGACTGTACAGTACCAGAAAAATACCGGCAAAAGAAAAAATACTTAGTATGGTAATTAATTTAGAAGCTGATTGCTGACTTTCAAATTGGCCACCCCATTGCAGGTAATAACCTTCTTCTAATTTCAATTCGTTTTTTACTTTCTCCTGCATTTCTTTAACCGTGCTGCCTAAATCCCTCCCCTGCACATTGGCCGAAACTACAATTCTGCGTTGCGTATTTTCATGGTTTATACTGCTGATACTGTTTTCTAATTCCACTTTCGCAATTTGTTCTAAAGGAATCAACGAACCATCGGGTGTGGCAATCTGTGTATTTTTTATGGCATCGATATTTTTACGGGTGCTGTCATCTGTCCGTAATACAATGTCAAATGTTTTTTGTCCGTCTAATATCTGGCTTACTACTTTTCCATTGTAAAACACTTCAATATCCTCTGCAACTTTACCCGCCTGCAAGCCGTAACGTTGCAAAGCAATACGGTCAATCTTCACCATAAGTTGCGGCACCATTACCTGGTTTTCTACCTGTACATCTACAGCACCGGGTACAGTGCTGATGGTAGTTCGTAACTGCTCGGCAGCAGAACGAAGTGCTGTCAAATCATTTCCAAAAATTTTTATCGCTATTTGTGCCCGTACACCACTTAGTAAATGGTCGAGCCGGTGAGAAATGGGTTGGCCGATATTCACCGTTACTCCTTTCAGTACCGATAAATTATTACGTATATCAGCCAACACTTTTTTCTTATTGCGTCCCCCGGGTTTTAATGTTACATCTATTTCGGAATAACTGGGCGGTTCAGCATGTTCATCCAATTCAGCTCTACCGGTTCTGCGGGATGTAAGGGCTACTTCCGGCACTTTTAAAATTTGTTTTTCAGCTATCGTTCCTAATTTATTTGATTCATCTAATGAAGTACCTGCTGGTGCTAATACATTTATCGTATAGCTTCCTTCATTGAAGGGGGGTAAAAATTCTGTACCGAAAAAAGGAATAATAGCTGCAGATGCAATAATTAATGCAATGGCAACTCCAATAATTGCTTTGGGTCGTTGTAACCCCCAATGAAGTAATTTTTTATCCTTCTTCTTTAACCATTTTACTAATGGACTGTCGTCCTCATGAGCAGCATCAACCTCACCCCCCGACCTATCCGAGGGAGAGGGAGCCAGGGCATCTTGCTCATTGCCTCTTGCCCATTGCTCATTGCTAATTTTTTTCTTCCTCCAAAACGCTAAATTAACATGAGACAAGTGTTTCTTCTTTTTTAATAAATAACTACACAATACCGGTGTGAGTGTTAACGAAACCACCAACGATGCCACGATGGAAGTAATATAAGCAATACCAAGAGGTGCAAAAATCTTTCCTTCTATTCCCTGTAAATAAAACAACGGAATAAAAACAAGTACCACAATAATAGTAGCATAAACAATAGAATTTCTTACTTCACTGCTGGCTTCGTAAATAACTTTGAGCAGCGGCCTTGGATGTTCCCTTGCCCAGTTTTCTTTCATCCGGCGGTATACATTCTCTACATCCACAATGGCATCATCCACCAATTCGCCAATGGCAATGGCAAGCCCACCCAATGTAAGTGTGTTGATGGATATATCAAACATTTTAAAAACAATGGCACTGATGATAAGTGACAATGGTATTGCAGTAAGTGTTATAATGGTTGTTCTGAAATTGAGCAGGAACAAAAACAGGATAATAATTATCAGTATAAACCCATCCCGCAGTGCATGTTCTACATTTGTGAGAGAAGTTGCAATAAAACTCTTTTGCTGAAATACATCTGTGTTGATATGTATATCTTTTGGCAGCGATGCTTTAATATCATCAATAGCCGTTAATATATCATCGGTAAGCGTAATGGTGCCGGCACCGGGTTGTTTTTCAATACTCAGTATCACCGCAGGCTTTCCATTAAAAGAACCATCGCCTCTTTTGACGGGGCCCCCGAATTTCACTTCGGCCACCTGCTGTAATAAAACCGGCGACCCGTTCCGGTTTGCAACAACGGTACTTTTTAAATCTTCCAATGTATTGGCACGGCCAATATTTCGTATCAACACCTCTGAGCCTTTATTGTCAATAAAACCACCAGTGGTATTAAGGTTGGTTAATTGCAAAGCATTGTCAACCTCGTTAATAGACAAATTATATTGCCGCAACTTGTCTGATGAAATCAACACTTGGTATTGCAACCGTTCACCGCCAATAGGTATTACCTGGCTTACACCTTTTACACTTAATAATCTTCGGCGAATAGTAAAATCTGCCAGTGTTCTCAAATCTGCCGGTGAAGTGGTATCACTGGTTATGGCAATCATCATTATCTGCCCCATGATGGAACTGATAGGTCCCATTTTCGGCGTGATACCATTTGGTAATTGTATGCCCTGAATTTTTTCTGCTGTCAGTTGTCTTGCTCTATAGACGTCGGTATTCCAGTCAAACTCAACAAACACCATTCCCAATCCCGGTGACGCAACGGAGCGTACCACTTCTACTCCGGGCGCACCATTCAATTGTGTTTCCACCGGCAGGTTTACCTGCGTTTCAATTTCTTCAGGAGCCATGCCATTAGCTTCCAAAAATATGGTTACTCTTGGTCTGTTCAAATCAGGTAATACATCAACCGGTAATTTGATTAAGGTAAATACACCATAAACCATTATCAATGCGGCCAATGAAACGACCAGTAAGCGGTTCTTAAGTGAAAAAAGAATGAGTTTGTTGAGCATTGTTTTAGTTTATGTTTTTCAATCTCCTATTAATTTGCAATAGGCAATAAGCTATTGGCAAGAGAGTACAATTTGAAGTAATAATTTAAAAAAATCGGCCAATTGCCTGTTGCCTATTGTTCATTGCTTATTGCCTATTGCTCATTGCCTATTTGCTCTTCAACCAATCATTAAATTCTTTAATTTCTTTATTCTGGTCTGCAATTATTTTTTGCGCCATTTTTTTTAATTCATAATGTTTGCCGTGTGATATTTCATCCTCAGCCATTGTTACAGCACTTTCATGATGGGGTATCATCATCACTACAAAATCTTTATCTGCATCGCCTGACATTTTCATTCCTTTCATTTTATCCATCATCTTATTCATAGTTTCCATCAGTTCATTATGCCCTCCTGCTGCATGACCCGCATCTGAATTGTCTTTCGTATCAGCGGGTTTGTGATTTGCTATCATTGACTTTAGTTCTTCTATTTCCTTCTTTTGTGCAGCTATAATATTTTGCGCCATTGTTTTTATCTTATCGTCCTTACCCTTTGGCAAATAGGCCTGGGCCATATCAATTGCACTTTGGTGATGAGGTATCATCATATTAGCAAAGTCAAGGTCAAAGTCGCCGGTCATCTTCATCGCATTCATACTAACCATCATATTATTCATTGATTCCATCATTCCATTATTCATGTTTTTCATATCCATGTTATCCATGCCTTCCATTTTTGACATAGTGGTATCCGTATCAGTTTTAACTGAATTGCTACTGCTGTTATCGCATGACTGTAAGAAAAGACCGGCAGTAAATAAAGCGGCTGTAATAAGAATTGTACTTTTCATAATTGTAAAATTTAATTGTTTATAAAGATTGATCGTTGCTTACGTTTTTACTTTTAACATGCTTGCATTAATAGCAACTACAACTGTACTTACTGTCATCAGCACAGCTCCTGCTGCAGGGCTTAATAAAATTCCCTGACTATATAATACACCTGCCGCTAATGGCAAGGCTACTAAATTGTAGCCTGTAGCCCATATCAGGTTCTGAATCATCTTACGGTAAGTGGCTTTGCCAAACAAAATCAAATTCACTATATCTTTTGGATTGCTGTTCACTAAAACTATCCCAGCTGTTTCGGCGGCAATATCAGAGCCGGAGGCTAACGCAATACCGATGTCTGCCTGTGCCAAAGCAGGGGCATCATTAACGCCATCGCCTGTCATAGCAACAAACTCGCCTTTGCTTTGCAGCTCTTTTATTTTTTCTAATTTTTGATGGGGTAATACTTCAGCAAAAAAACCTTCCATGCCCAAAGTTTCGCTTACAGATTTTGCAACTGCATTATTATCCCCGGTTAGTAAAGTTGATTTGATACCATTTTTTTTCAGAGTGGAAATTGCATCTGCTGATTCGGGACGGATGGCATCTGACAATGCAATATATCCTGCCAGGTTGTTATCAATAATTACGAAAACAACTGTTTCTGCAAGGTCTGTTTTAAAATCAGCAGGCAAGGGTATATTATTTTCTTTGAGATAACCTGGGCTCACCACTTTTACATCTTTGCCTTCCACTTTTGCTTCTACACCTTTGCCGGTAATAGCATTAAAATTTTCAGCAGCAGGAACACTTAACTTTAAGTCCTTTACTTTTTCCATAATGCCTGTTGCAATAGGATGCTCCGAATTTTGCTCCAGTGCAGAAGCTATCCGTATTAATTCGTTTTCTGACCTCACCCCTAACCCCTCTCCAATAGAGAGGGGAACGATTTTCGAAATCTGGAACTTGCCGATAGTTAATGTCCCTGTTTTATCAAAAACAATAGTGGTTATTTTTCTTGAATTTTCAAATGCCGATCTGTTCTTAATTAGCAGGCCGCTCTTTGCTGCAATAGCTGTTGATTTGGCAACCACCAGAGGAACAGCAAGACCCAATGCATGCGGACAGCAAATAACAATGACCGTTACCATTCTTTCCATTGCAAAAGCAAGTGATTGTCCTGTTAAATACCAATATAAAAAAGTGGCGATGCCTGCAACAATAGCTATTATTGTAAGCCAACGGGCAGCTGTGTCAGCCAATAATTGTGTTTTCGATTTTGAATTTTGAGCATCATCCACCAACTTAATTACTTGCGACAAATAAGAATCCTTAGAGCCATGCGAAACAGTTAGCTTAATAGAACCGTTGCCATTGATGGAGCCTGCAATTACTTTATCATTAATCTTTTTTTCTACCGGCTTGCTTTCGCCGGTCATCATGCTTTCATTAAGATAACTCTGACCCTCATTAATAATTCCATCAGCGGCTACTTTCTCACCCGGCTTCACTAAAATAATATCTCCTTCTTTCAGTGTTTCCGTTTTTACATCCTGTACTTTATCACCTGCAACCAAGTGTGCATCGGCTGGCATTAATTGCACTAATAATTCCAATTCCTTTGATGCACCCATCACCGATTTCATTTCGATCCAATGCCCCAGCAACATGATAAGAATAAGCGTTGCCAATTCCCAAAAGAAATCCATCCCTTCTAATCCAAATACAACTGCTACACTATAGATGTAAGCCACGCTGATGGCAAAGCCAATCAAAAACATCATGCCCGGGCTCTTCGCTTTTGCTTCATCAACCAATCCTTTTAAAAAAGGCCAACCGCCATAAAAGAAAACTACAGATGATAATGCAAACAATACATATTGTGAACCGGGAAATTGCCAATCTACTTTTAGCCAATGCTGTATCATTTGCGATAACAGCATGATGGGAATGGTTAAAATCAATACTACATAAAATCGCTTTTTAAAATCATCAATCATGTTAACATGTTTGTTATGTCCACCTTTTGCAGCATCATTTTTTTTCAACGGGATAAGCACCATACCGCAATAGGGGCATTTGCCTGGCTCATCCTTAATTACCTGTGGGTGCATAGAGCAGGTATATTGTTGCTTACCTTGATGCAGCAAGGCAGGTGCATCATTACCGCCTGATATGTGGGCAGGCATTTTTATTTTACGCTGGTCCATTTTTACCAGCTTTGCAGCAGGTAATTCTTCTTTATCCGTTTTTTTTATCGGAACTAAGTGCATACCACATAAAGGACAATCTCCTGGCTCATCCTTAATTATTTCCGGGTGCATAGGACAGGTGTATTGCTGCTGCTTTTCCATACATTAATCTTTAATAGTAATGTCGAAAAAGACTTTTACTTTTTCCCATGCCACTGCAATCACTCCCTTGTTATCCTTTTTTTCTTCTATATAATATTGCAGCCTTTCTACATTTTCATTCACTTGTTCTGGTTTTAGTTTTATTCTTACTATATCTTCCTGCTGTAAATAATCATCCGTTAGATGCTGGTTCCAGTTTTTATTGATGATGATTGTCCATTCCTCTTTTCCCGGAATAGTGAAAATGGCATACTTACCTTTTGGTATAGCAGTGCCAGCTACCTTAAAATCTTTATCAATTTCCATATTGGTGGCAAAATGTGCCCCTGTTACCCATACGTCATTATAGGGTACTAATCCTCCCCAAATGGTTCTGCCTCTTACACCAGGTGAATGATAATTGATGGTGATACGGGCATCTCCGATTTTGCCAACCGCAGCTGATTTAATACTTCGTTTGCTGGTATCCCCTTTTGCATTGGGGTTGTAACATATTTCTTCGGCTTTCTTTTCTTGTTGTGCTTGCGCAATAGATGACGAAAAGCATATTACTGTTACAAATAATAAAATCTTATTGAATTGCATACTTCCTGTTTTTGACTGCTGATAAAATGAGTAAAAGAGTTTGACTTCAGCCAAACCCTTTTACCCAAATAATTAATGCCCTTCGTGACCAGCTCCCTTCTCATCATGACCTTCGGTTGCTTTCTTTATGTCGTCTGCTGTACCTTCTTTTACATCCATCACAAAATCTACGGTATGTACTTTTCCGGCACTTTGAAACTGAATCCAGCCACGATAAATGCCGGGCTTTTTGAACGTTGTTTGCAAATCAAACTTGCCGGCACTAACATCAGGATGCACATGCAGATACTCTTTATCATTTAAACTAACCACTACCATGTGGGCTTTAGCACCGAGATAATTTTCCAGTGTGTTTACATCAACTGCTTTACCATTTTGCGTTAGCTCGCCTGCAATATGCATTTGTGCGCCGGTAATTAATTTTCCACCTGTTGTTTGCAGTGTTACAGTGAAGTTGTCCGATGTGCCTGTTAATTTATTTGCATTGTAAGTAACAGGTGTTTTTGTTGTGCCTTTCACATTTACAGGTATTTTTTCTACCTGGTGGCTACCACCGCTTGGCAGGTAATCTGCAAACAAAGTATAGTCTCCACCATTGGAAAAACGGGTTTCATTTTTGCCTGGACCATTGCTGTACGATTTATTATTATCTATTACCGTTATTTTATAAGAGCCATCTGCCTGGTAATCGGGATGGATATGTTCAAAATAACTGAGGTCGTTGCTTACCACTATTAAATGGATTTTCTTTTCATGTTGTACATCCAGTGCAACTGCTTCAGTTTCTTTACCTACCACTTTTGGAGTAAATGTCAATACAGCAGCTTTGCCAGCTTCTACCTGGCCGGGAGCAGCAGCAAATTCCATTTTGTATGTAAGACCATTATCAACGCCGTCAAAATGTTCCAGCTTCATGCCACATACCGGACAGTTGCCTTCCTTGTCATAAGTTTTACCTTTTTCACAATTCATCGGGCAGCGGTATTGATGTGCATGTTCTCCCGTAGTTTGTGCGACAGTGTCTGTAGCTGTTGTTTTTTCTGTAGATGCATTGTTATTGCAAGCGGATAAAAATGCGATAGTGCCGATGGCAATAACAGCAGTTGTAATTTTTAATACCTGTTTCATTTTTTATTTGTTTTTATTATTGATTAAATTATGATTGTGCCCCTCGTGACTTTCTTTTACTTTTTCAGTCTTTATTTTTTTTAATGCCATATTACATACGGGGCATTTGCCTTCTTTAGTGTATGTTTTATCGCCTTCACATTTCATGGGGCATTGATACAGAACTTTTGCAACATCGGTTACCTTTGCTTTCAGGTTCATATTACATACAGGGCATTTCCCTGCTTTGCTGTATGTTTTATCGCCTTCACATTTCATCGGGCAGTAATAAGTGATAGCAGCAGGTTTGGGTACAGGCTTTAGTTTCATGTTGCAAACAAGGCATTTCCCAGCTTTGCTGTATGTTTTTTCTCCTTCACATTTCATCGGGCATTGATAAACCGAATCAGCAACAGTGACACTGCTTTTCATTTTGGTCTTTGTTGCCTGAGCATTGAGGGCAGTGAAGGAAAACACCGCTATTGCCATTGTTAAAAGTACTTTCAGATGTTTCATGTTATTTGTTTAAATCTTTAAAAATTATTGGTTGAGATATATCATTTTCATTTGATAAACATTGGTGGTTACCACCCTTTCACCATCTTCCGTTCCTTTATTTATTACTGTGTATTTGTCATTGCTCTGTCCCTTTACTACAAAACTGATGCTGTATTGCTCCGCCTTGTCTTTAATAAAAATGGCAGGCTTGCCGTTCACGTCGGTAATAGCTTCATTAGGCACTACCACCTGCCGGATAACATCACTCCCCGTCATTCTTACATTGATATTCTCTCCTATTTTAAATTGGCTGTTCGGATTCAAAATTTCAAATACAACTTTCTGCGATTGATTGTCTGCATTCACGGTTTGTGCGGTGCTTGTCATTTTAAGCTTGTAAGACAGCGTATCATTATTTGAAGTGGCTGTAAAAGAAGTAGCTGATTTCAGTTTGGCAATATCAGCAGTAAACACCTGTGCTTCTACAAACACCTGGTTCAGGTTGGTAATTTCAAACAATGTTTCTCCTGTGTTTACCACAGCCCCGATGGAATAATTAAAAGTGCCTACAACACCACTAATGGGAGACGTGAGGCTTACCAATTTTGTGCTTCCGGCACTACCACCTGCGTTGGCATCAAATAACTGTTTATTTCTTTTTGCACTTTCGTACCTGGCTTTTGCTTCGGTTACATCTTTTTTAGCAGCGATATCTTCAATCGTTTTCAACCTTTCATATTGTGCTTTGGCAGCTTCATATTCTGAGTTCACTATATTTCTTTGTGAAAGGATGTCTATTTGTGTGCCTGCATCTACCTGTTGCTCCACTACTGCCAATACCTGTCCACGACCTACCTGCTGGCCGGGGTTAACTCTCAAGGCAACAATCTTTCCTGTTTGGGGCGATTGTATTACCGCTTTTCCTTGTGGTGCAGCTGTAACAGTTCCTGATAAAACCGTTGATTCATTAAAATCGCCGGTACCGATTTTTTGTGTAAGAATAGTAAACAGGAACTGTGTTTCTTTTTCTATTATAAAGGTAATTGATGAGCCGCCAGCTTTTGCTGCTCCGCCTCCATGGTCATCACCTTCATGTGCAGATAACGGATTGTACGTTGCTGTGGGTAATAAACAAAAGATGATTATCGCAGCGGTAGTTATTTTCCTGTTTCGTTTTTTGCTGATAAAAAACATTATTATTACTCCAATGAGCAATCCCATCAATCCGAAAAACCAATTGCTGCTGTACCAATGTGCATGTGGTTCCTGTGTAGTTTCGGTTACTGCCAGTTCTTTTCCTGTTTCAATATTATTTACCTGTATTAAATCTGCTCCGTAAGCACTATTAATATTTACTACCAAATTGTATACTTTCTTTTCAGGGAGTATTGCTTTCAGTTCATATACTCCTTTATCAAGCCGGGTTGCTATTACTTTTATATCAGGGTTTCCGGCAACAGTTATTGTTAAGCTTGCTGTATCAAGCGGTTTATTAGTATTATACTCACTGATAAACAATTTCAGGACTGCTTCTTTTCCCGGGATAAGGGGACTATATTTAACCAGCAACTCATATTTATCAGAAAAAGCTTCCGACGAAAAATAGCTGGTAGCAGAAGCCGTTGCTTTTTTAGCATCCCCATGGTCTTCACCACCATGTGCAAAGGCTAATACCGGTAACCATACTAAAATAATTAATAATCGTTTCATAACTGTCCCATTAAATATTGATAATTGATAACACTCTGGTTATAATTTTTTATTGCCTCCAGGTATTTCTGGTAAATAGCATACGCATCATTGCTGTTTCTCAACAAACTGATATAGTCAATTTCACCACTTACAAAAAAGCGTTGCGAAGTAGTAATTACTTCCCGGGCTTTCGGCAGGCCTGTTTGTTGATAGTATTGTACCGATTGCCAGTTGCTTTGCATTTCTCCATTGGCATTAATGGTTTGTAAGGATAATTCCTGTTGCAAACCTTCCTGTTTGCTTTGCAAAACCTGTTGCTCAGTTTTAGCCGCATTGATTTTGCTTTTATATTGGCCAAGCCATAAAGGAATTGTAATCCCGAAACGGAAACGGTTATACCATTTTGTATCTCTTTCTCCCTGGTTAAAATAGCCAAATGCCAACCCCGGCAAAGCCTTGCTTTTTTGCAGGACGATATTTTGTTTGGCATTCAACTGTTGCTGCTGCAATAGCTGAACAGAAGGGTTGGAAAATAATACTGTTGAATCCGGTAAAAAGTATGTTTGCTGAATGCTGGAAGAAACAGTTAATGGTTCCACCATAAAATCATTTTTCAAGCCGGTGTGCCATTGCAATTGCGCCTTTACAGATTTTGCCCTTGAAATGGCCTGCACATATTGATTATGAATTTCGCCGTATTGCGTTTCGGCAAATATTTGTTGCAGGTAATCTATCTGCCCGGCAATAAACTGGCGGATGGCTGACATTTTAATTTTTTCATACAACGTATCCTGGATATATAATTGCTTTACCAGCGAATCGGTAAACTGTATTTCGAGATATAAAAGCTTTACCCTGTATTTTAATTCTGCTTCGGTTAATTTTTTTTCTTCTTGTGCAATAGCAATTTGTCCTCTTTGCAAACGGTATTGATTGCGGTAAACAGAAGGAAACTCTATTGATTGAGTAATACTTCCGGTATAAAAATTGCCGGTGGGACTTTCCAGGAAAAATTCAGGGTTAGGTATATTAAAAGCCGACTTTAGTAATTGCTGCTGCTGTTTTACCTGTAATGAAGCGGCATTAATATTCTTATTATTAGCCAGCGTTTTGCTGATAGCTTCTGTTTCTGTCAATACAGGTTGAGTATTAGCAGTTACTGCTACTAAAAGTATAAAGCCGGTAATTGTAGTTCTGAACATAAAAAATTGATTACTGTAAAACTTATTCTTCCACTTTGCACCAGGCAAAATATAGTAATACTGGAGCAGTTAATGCTTCAGCTAGTTTACAATAATCAAATCTGAAAACTCTGTATAGCTATGCGTATGTCAGGAGGCGGAGGATGAAAATAGCTGGCAATATATTGTTGAGAAGTTGACTCAACCGAACTAAATCTATCAATTCCTAAAAAAATATTGATGATTGCCACAAATACCGGCATATTGATACCAGTTTTTGCAGCCAGCTTTTTATCTGATTGCTGAAACTGCATTATTTCATTGGTGCAGCAATCATCTTTTTTGGAAGCCTCTTTTTTGTCGTGATGATTTGCAGCAGGTTCATCATGGTGGGATTTCTTTGGCTCATTTTCATGATGATGTTTCTTTCCATCCGCATGTACATGCACAGGAGTTACTTTTTTTTCTTTTTTATTGTGCAGATGCTTTTTGCCATCACCATGAGCATGAACTGAAACTTCGGTAGCCTCTTCTGTATGATGAGATTTATTATAGCCCATATCTAAGCCCATAGAACAGGCAAAACCAAAAACGCTGTTCAGGGAGAACAATGTGATGAGCAGGGTTGCTTTAATCTTTATGGATGTTTTGCTATTCATTTAAACCGTTGCAAAAATAAGGCTATTACCGGTAAAAAGCCAAATGTGGCCCGGTAAAGGTATGCCGGTTGGTTTGCAAAGAGTTGCATAATTATGGGAATAGTTATAGAATATGGGGGACTCTTCTTGTTATTTATGTCTTTTCCCGATTGCATAAACCCTTTTCCTGATTGCGAATGTTAAAAAAGACACCAGAGATTAGCTTTGAAGCCTAAAACTGTTTATGTTAAAAAGAATAGTAGTTGCTTCATTTCTGATTCTAATTTATACGAATGTTCAATCCCAAACTTCAAATAAGGAAACAGATACTATTGCTATACATATCAAAAATCTGCCTGATGTTACTGTGGTGGGAAGAAACAGTAAAAGCGATATCCAGCAAATGCCGGAAATAGTTGGAACATCCATATATGCGGGGAAGAAAAACTCCCTTATTGTATTAGATAATGTACAGGGTAATGTAGTTACCAATACTATGCGACAGGTGCTGGCAAAAGTGCCAGGTATTCATATTTGGGAAAGCGACCCAAGTGGTATTCAAATTGGCATAGCCGCAAGGGGCCTCAGCCCAAACCGCAGTTGGGAATTTAACATCAGGCAAAATGGGTACGATATTGCTGCAGACCCGTTTGGCTACCCGGAGGCTTATTACAATCCGCAATTGCAGGGAGTGCAAAGAATTGAAATTATAAGGGGCCAGGGTTCTTTACAATATGGTCCGCAGTTTGGTGGTATGGTGAATTATATTTTACGAAATGGCAGTGAAATTAATAAACCATTTGAATTTGAAACGCAGCAAACAGTGGGTAGCAATGCATTGTTTAATTCATATAACGCAATTGGCGGTAAAAAAGGCAAAGTACATTATTATGCTTTTTTTGACCACCGCAATGGTGATGGCTGGAGGCAAAACAGCCGCTATTTCACCAATTCAGGTTTTGCAACCATTACGTATCATTTAACACCAAAATTTTCGCTCACTGCCGAATTAATGCGTTCACACATCCGTAGCCAGCAGGCTGGCGGACTTACGGATGCTCAGTTTCAGCAAGATGCACAGCAAAGCCTTCGCAGCAGGAACTGGTTTGATATTTTATGGACAACACCAGCGTTAATAGCCAACTACCAGGTGAATGAAAAGACCCGTTGGAATACTAAATTATTTGCGACTATAGGCGACAGAAACAGTGTTGGCTTCACATCATCCATTACCGTAAAAGACAGCATCAACTTTACAACACTTAACTATAACAACAGGGTATTGAATGCTGATAAGTACAGAAACTATGGGTTGGAAAGCCGTATTATAACTGATTATTCGTTGGGCAAAATGAAAAATACTATTTCAGGTGGTATTCGTTTATACTCAGGTACCACTTTCAGGGAAGCTGAAGGAAAAGGAACAACAGGAACAAATTATGATATGAATGTTATTGGGGTTTATAATCGTAATATTGAATTCGATTCTAAAAACGCAGCGGTATTTGTAGAGAATATTTTTCGTATCAATGACAAATTATTACTCATACCCGGCTTACGTTATGAATGGTTAGAAGGTGCGGCTTCCGGACGTAACGGGTATACATCCGGCGGCGCTGCAATAGAGTTGCAGGATATAAAACGCAGCCGTAGTTTTTTTCTGGCAGGAATTGGTGCTGAATATCACCTGACAAAAGGAACAGAATTCTACGGAAACTATTCTCAGGCATATCGTCCTATTCAATTCGCTAATTTGCAGGCACCACCTACAACGGATATGGTTGACCCCAACCTAAAAGATGCAAAAGGATATAATTTTGATTTGGGATATCGTGGAAAAGTAAAAAATTTCCTTCAGTTTGACATCAGCGGGTATTACCTGTTATATCAAAATCGTGTAGGAACAATTACACCATCAGGCGCAACATATCGTTTGATTACAAATGTGGGCAATAGCATCAGTAAAGGGTTTGAGGGTTTTGTTGAATTTAATCCTGTAAAGGCGTTTACAACATATAAGAATACAGATATACTGGTGTTTGCATCGTATAGTTACACAGACGCCTCCTATAGTAACGACCATAAAGATGCTGCTACCAAAGGAAAAAATGTTGAAAATGCGCCTAAAAATATTCTACGAACTGGTATTTCAGCAGGATATAAATCTATTCTGATAACCGGACAAATAAGCTATGTTGGTGAGACTTTTAGCGATGCAAACAACACCGTTACACCAACTGCAAATGGTCAAAATGGGTTGATACCAGCTTATACCGTTGCAGATTTAACAGCAACATATAAATTCTCTAAAAATTTAAATATAAAAGCAGGTATCAATAATTTGCTTGATGAACGCTATTTTACCCGTCGGGCGGGTGGTTATCCCGGACCGGGTGTATTGCCAGGGGATGGAAGAACATTCTTTGTTTCTGTTGGAGCAAAATTTTAATTGAAATAAAAAACGTATTTAACTATGAGGCAGTTTTTATTTATAAGTCATGCCGTTTTAACAATCTTTTCCAAATAAGATGGCTTTTGCCAAATTTGCACATGGCATCGCAATGGCGTATAAATCTTGAAATAAATACAACAAGTATAAGAATACAGCTTCTCTTATTTGGAAAAAATAAGAGTAACAAATCACTTTGCCCATTTCCAGTTTTTAATTTCCGGCATGTCTTCACCATGTATTTCAATGTATGCTTTATGATCAATCAGTTTATTTTGCATATCCTGTTTAATGTAAGCGGCTGTTGATCCTAAACTGTTCACACGGTCTATTACATCACATACTAAATGAAACCTGTCCAAATCATTCATCACTACCATATCAAAAGGTGTTGTTGTAGTGCCATTTCCTTTGTAGCCCCTTACATGCAATTGTGCATGATTGGTGCGCCGGTAAGTAAGGCGATGGATAAGCAAAGGGAAACCATGAAATGCAAAAATGATTGGCTTATCCTTCGTAAATAAATCATCAAAATCTTTATCGCTTAAGCCATGCGGATGTTCGCTTTGTGGTTGCAGCGTCATTAAATCCACCACATTTACAACACGAACTTTCAAATCCGGAAAATGTTCCTTTAATATCTTCACCGCTGCCAGTGTTTCCAATGTGGGCACATCGCCGCAACATGCCATTACCACATCAGGCTCCTGTCCTTTATCATTACTTGCCCATTCCCAAATGCCCAGCCCTGCGGTACAATGTTTAATAGCAGCCTCCATATCCAGGTATTGCAATTCGGGTTGTTTACCGGCAACAATTACATTTATATAATTTCGGCTTCGCAAACAGTGATCGGTTACAGATAAAAGCGTATTGGCATCGGGTGGCAAATAAATACGAACAATGTCTGCTGATTTATTAGCAACAATATCCAAAAACCCCGGGTCCTGATGACTGTTTCCATTATGGTCTTGCCGCCACACATGCGATGTAAGCAAATAATTTAAAGAAGCTATTGGCCGCCGCCATGGAATGTGTTGGCAACTCTGCAACCATTTTGCATGTTGATTAAACATAGAATCTACAATATGAATAAACGCTTCATAACAGGAAAACAAACCATGCCTGCCTGTTAGTAAATAACCTTCCAGCCAGCCCTGGCATAAGTGTTCGCTTAATACTTCCATCACCCTGCCGTCTGGTGAAATATGATTGTCATTTTCTATTATTTCTGCAGTGGAGGTTCGTCCCGTAATTTCAAAAATATGAGAGAGCCTGTTGGAAGCTGTTTCATCGGGGCCAAATACCCTAAAGTTTCTGCCGTCCCAATTTAATTTGATAACGTCTCTTACAAACGCACCCATAATTAAAGTGGATTCTGCATTGGTAGTTCCCGGTTGCAATACAGGCACTGCATATTTTTCAAAATCAGGCATTTTTAAATCATGTAAAATCATTCCTCCATTTGCATTTTCGTTTGCGCCCATTCGCTTTATTCCTTTGGGTGCTAATTCAGCTAATTCCCTTTTTAATTTCCCTTTTTCATCAAATAATTTTTCGGGTTGATAGGATTTCATCCATGCCTCTAATATTTTTATATGTTCAGGTTTGGTAGCAAGTTCTGCCAACGGTACCTGGTGCGAACGCCATGTTCCTTCTACGGGTAATCCATCAACTATTTTGGGGCATGTCCATCCTTTCGGAGTTTTAAAAACAATCATTGGCCATATTGGCCTTTTGGTAAACCCGTTTGTTCTTGCTTCTGTTTGAATTGCTTTTATTTCAATTATAATTGTATCCAATGCTGATGCCAATTGCTGATGCACATCATTTGGCTCATCGCCTTCCACCCAATAAACTTTGTAACCATAACCATTAAAAAGTTGTATTAATTCTTCTTCAGGTATTCTTGCAAAAATAGTGGGGTTGGCAATCTTATAACCATTAAGATGCAGGATAGGAAGTACAGCGCCATCATGTACCGGATTCAAAAATTTATTGGAATGCCAGCTTGCAGCCAATGCGCCAGTTTCTGCTTCGCCATCACCTACAACACAGGCAGCAATTAAATCAGGGTTATCAAACACAGCACCAAAAGCATGCACCAATGAGTATCCCAATTCCCCGCCTTCGTTAATTGAGCCAGGTGTTTCAGGCGCAACATGGCTGGGGATACCTCCCGGAAATGAAAACTGTTTGAATAAATTTTTAATGCCCTGTTCGTCTTGTGTAATGTTGGGATATAATTCTGTATAAGTTCCTTCTAAATAAGTATTGGCTACTAACCCCGGCCCACCATGCCCTGGCCCGGTTACATAAATCATGTTTAAATCGTATTGTTTTATAATTCGATTAAGGTGTACATAAATAAAATTAAGGCCCGGTGTGGTGCCCCAATGACCTAAGAGGCGGGGTTTGATATGTTCCAGTGTCAGTGGCTCTTTTAGCAACGGATTATTATACAAATAAATTTGCCCAACAGATAAATAATTTGTTGCCTGCCAGTACGCATTCATTTTATTCAGCAATTCCGGCGACAATATTTTATCGGCTTCCTGTACATTTTTTGTTTCCATAAAATTATTTTTTACCTTTACTATTTAAAATTTTGTGAACCAATTTTGCTATCATCAGTTCTTCGTTTGTTTCAATAACACGGACAGTTACACGGCTTTTATCTGTAGAAATAATACTGTTATTTTCTGTATTTCTTTTTTCATCCAATTCAATGCCGAGAAATTGTAATCCATTGCATATCCGTGAACGAACTTCGGGTGCATTCTCACCTATTCCACCAGCAAACACCAATGTATCCAGCCCTTCCAATACAGCAGCAAATGAACCGATCCATTTTTTTGTTTGATAACAAAATAGTTCAACCGCTTCCGCAGCACGGTTATCTTTATGTTGATGTACCAGTAAGTCCTGCATATCAGAACTTGTTTCTGAAATACCAAGCAATCCTGATTGGTGATTGATAAGATTGCTGAACTGTTCAGGGTTCAATTTTTCTGATTGCATCAGAAACCATGCTACACCTGGTTCAAGGTCACCTGTTCGTGTTCCCATCACTAAACCGGAAGTTGGTGTAAAGCCCATACTGGTGTCAATACTTTTACCATCTTTTACCGCTGCAAGGCTTGCACCATTTCCTAAATGTGCCAATATGATTTTCCCTTTTGTTGTTTCATTTCCGGCAACATGGGCAAGTTCTTCCATAAGATAACCGTAGGAAAGTCCGTGAAATCCGTACCGTTGAATACCCTTCGCATCATAGCGTCGGGGTATAGGCAGGAGCTTTGCTATGCGGGGCATAGCCGCATGAAAGAAAGTATCGAAACAAGCTAATTGAAGTGTGTCCGGATAAAGCTTACGAAATAGTTCAATCATTTCAATTTCCTGCGGAAGATGGTCAGGGTCGTAAGCACTGATTCGGTTCAATTCATCCAATAATTCCAGTGATACCAGTTCAGGTTCAACATGCTTCATGCCATGAACCACCCGGTGTCCTATTGCGGATATTGAAGCTATATCAATATACTCTTTTAACCAATCAATCAAAAACTTTACAGCAGATGTATTGCCAATAATGTGTTTACCGGTTTTATCAGCAACTAAATCTTGATAAGTTAATACAGCATCGCTAAAGCCAATACGTTCAATCTTTCCATACAGTTTCTTTTTTAAATTTGCAGCTGCATCAAATAAAGCAAATTTGATACTTGATGAACCGCTGTTGATGGTTAGTATCTTATTGGTTTTTAGTTTCATAAATTATTTTTCAGTAGAAACCTTTTTTACTATCACATAAAAAGCCATAAATAGCTTTATCTGATTCAAAATTCTTTTATGACTCCATACAGGTTTATGCTGTAGCAACAACTAAGATTTGCCAGTTAAAACAGTATTTTAATGGGTGATAACCACCACTTTTACATTATTATTATTCAGCATCCGGAAAAATCAATATAGGTATTTTAGTATGTTTAACCATTTTGTGGGAGGTGCTGGCATGAAACAAGCCATCA
>Ga0163150_10003221_pt1 | contig 23331 bp, 15 predicted proteins | sample OliLakLV19P2IB_FD_148628 | JGI IMG/M metagenome (GOLD analysis project Ga0163150, IMG submission 148628) | Freshwater microbial mat bacterial communities from Lake Vanda, McMurdo Dry Valleys, Antarctica - Oligotrophic Lake LV.19.P2.IB | ecosystem: Environmental > Aquatic > Freshwater > Lake >...
GGTTCAAGGCTTCATTTCCGAACGCGATTTCCCCGCCATCCGCATCGGGCAAACCGTTCGCGTTCGTTTGGTCACTTCACCAGACGAAGTACTCAACGGCACAATCGTTCGCAGCGGCCAATCGATAGGCATCGTCAGCCGCAACGGCATCATGATGATCTCGCACTACATACACCTGATGGAACACGAAGGCGAAGAGTTCGGCGAGGCGATGATCATCCGCGGCAGCCTCGAACGTTTGGCCCCCGTAATGATGACCGCAACGACCAGTTTCATTGGTTTATTGCCGCTCATTCTCTTTGAAGGCCAAACCGACAAAGAGATTCTCTATCCGCTCGCACTCGTCGTCTTCGGCGGCATGTTGACTTCAACACTACTCGACCAACTCGTCACACCGGCGTTGTTCTATCGGTTTGGCTATAAAGCAAAGTGACGACTGCCGTAAGAACATTGGCGGCAACTAACCATGTGCCCGGCGAAGACGCCTGCCGAAATAGAATACGAAAGTCTTTGCATCGATCAATCGCTTTGGGGCACTTCATCCGCCGAGATGGTTCCCAGGCTGCCCCAGACTCCGTAGGGACTGTTGAGCGAATCGCTACCCAGTGGTGCTGGCTGGCTAAGATCACCGCAATCTACTTGCGCGGTGATAAACCGAATCGAGCCATCACCGAAAGCGCAGTTCACTCCACCGCCCGCATGATAAGAACCGGCGGCGAAGTTGCCATACGTCAAGTCATCGGCATCGCGATGATCGGCGCTCACGTCACCAGGAGGCAAGATCGTATTGAAACCCGTGAAGATCGGTGCACCGTCGACCCAACGACGCCCGCGACCGAAAAACGCCGGTGCAGCCGGCGGTATATTCCCCGTGATGGCCTTCACATTGCTTGCCTTGGAATAACTCTTTGGGATTGAAAGCACCGCGTCATCAAGCCATTCGATCATCTCACCATCGACTCTGATCTCGCTCATAAAAATCGTGTTCGACAACCCGTCAGTCACGTCACGATGCCGTCGATAGGTTGTCGCTTCAAACATCCCACGCGTCTTTCCATTGGCGTTGTCGATGATGGTATCGCTGAGTGAGAAAGCATAATTCGTAAAGCCCATCTCGCCCCCCGCCTTCAGATTCCGCATGGTGATTTCCATCACCTGCACAACTTCCTTACCGTTCACATCCGACAACTGGGAAAATTTTTCGTGCGCGCTCCGCAGCATATCCAAGTTGACGTTGCAAACGGGGCGAAAGCTACCTCGCTCAACCAAGATGGGCTTGCGGTAAAAAAATTTCGACGGCTGCAACACATCTCCATCGGCCGCAAACATGGCCGCGCCACTCAGCCCCAACTCGACCAGTTTGAGGCTCATCAGCCGATTATCGACGTGACGGAAGGCGATGCCAGAAAACTCGATCATGTCGATTTCAATACGTGCGGTTGACAACCCATCGAGTAACGAATCGACTAGCAGCTCCGGTTCGTGGTTCAGTGCGAAGGCTCCGTAAACCAGGTTGACACCCACAATGCCCAAGGCCTCTTGTTGCAGAGCCGCTTCGCCATCTAACATCCGAACATGGATGATGATCTGACTGTCGTCATCTCGCGGATAGGCCTGAAACTTGATACCCATCCAACCGTGGCATTCGTTCGTGCCTTTGAAGTTGCGGGCCGACACCGTGTCCGCAAATGCAAAGAACGCACTGGTGTCCCCCCGGGATTCTCGCAAACGATCGAGAGATTCAGCGTATGCTCATAGTCCAACATGGCCTGCAGTCGCTCGCGGCAAACGTAGCGCAAAGCGCAACCATAAATCGCATCGCTGACTTTCATGTCGTAGGCAGAGATGCTCTTGGCGATCGTGCCCGCGCCGCCGCCCACTCGAAAAAACCAGCGGACTACCTCCTGTCCCGCACCGATCTCGGCAAAGGTTCCGTAACGCCGCTGGTCCAAATTGACGTTGAGGGCTTTCTGGTGCGTATCGATGACCTCGCGGTCATGACTGCTATTGGACATTCGTATCATGCTTGGGCGGTTTCCATCTGGAAGGGCGTTCTATAAAGTGCGTGCGCAAGTACGTCGAATCGAAAGCAATGATCATGCCAATCACGAGAATTCGGGACTAGGCCTGCTTTACACCTTATTTGACGAACCATAAGCAAGCTTGAGGACGATTAGAACTTTGTACCCACCCGGATAGACGCTCAGCATTTAAGCAGCGTGCTGCAGCGGCAGGCAGATGGTCGCGTCTTGGTTCACCGGTAAATGGAATTCAGAGCGTTCGAGTCAACGGGCAAGCGAGCTGACCGGAACTTTGTCTTTGGGATGCCGCCTTACGAGAATGGTCGAGCCGCATTGCCCTCCCCGAAAAAGGTTAGGAGTTTAGTTGCTCCATTTTCTGAACGGACGAATCAACATTCCTCTCAGAGTCCGCCAGCTCTTCTCTGAGGCGTCTTCTGCCAATCCCAGTTCTATTTCGCGTGGATTCGATCGCAAGTTGAATGAGCCGAATAGTCGATCCCAAACTGACAGCACGCTTCCATAATTTGAATTGGCCTCTTTCATCACCCTGGAGTGATGGACCCAATGCATCCAAGGTGTAACCACGATCGTACGCATCAAACTATCAGAGCTCTTTGAGACACGAACATTGCTGTGGTGGAAAAGGATGACAGGGAGGAGAATTAGCTCGTAGATCAAGAGCGTCGGCAGCGTGACGCCGAGTACTGGTAGAACCAAGAGCCTGGACGAGCCGGAGAGAAATATTTCTCCCGTATGGAATCGAACAGCCGACGTAGCGTCCATTTCGCGATCGGAATGATGAACTGCGTGGAAGCGCCAGAGAAGTGGCACGTTGTGGTTGAGTCGATGCCACCCGTACATCCACAGATCGATTAATACTAAGCCCATGGAAATCCGAACCCAAGTTGGCGTCGAATAAGGCAAGTGATGCAGTAGTCCAAATGAATGCACGCGAGACCATTCGGTTACAACAAGTAGAGCGGTACCAAACACAAGGCGTCCAGCCAAAGAATTGATGATTCCTAGCAGAATATTGGCAGTACCGTGGCTAATACGTCTTGTTCGCCCAGCAAACATGGGTGCGACCGACTCGGCCACCCACAGGGCGACCAGTACGCCGACGACAATCGCATTCTTGGTGAGTATTGCCCATGACCAATCTTGACCGTCTATTTGAATTTACTCCGTACAGATTCCAAATGCTGGTAAAAATGTCGATACTCATCGTATCCAATCGATTCAAGAGAAGCAAAGCGAAAATAAAACGTGAAGGCTGCCAAGAGCACCGCGTCCGATACTCGCCGCAATCTGCTTTGGCACGCGATCCGATATACGCGTAGCCGACTGGCGCGCGACTATTTGCTCGAATCGATACCGTCGGCTTCGGTCCCACCTCGAATCGAATGGATTGAGTCGTTGCGAAATCCTGCTCCATTCGATATCCCGATCCTAACGGCCACGTATGAAAGGGCCGACAAGGGAACGGTTTCAGACGAAGCGTCGCTTCAAGAATTCTTCGTTCGATTTGCCCTCAGTTGTTGGCGAGATACCCGCGTTACCGACTGGCATTCCACGAAGAATACCGAACTCTATCACGGGTCCAAGAATCGACGGCAAGCGGACGCCGATGCCGCTCAGCTTCGCATTTTGACCTACCTGGTCACGTATGGCCATGATCTTGAAACACGCATCGCCGCCTTTCAATACAACGGGCATTCTTGGTTTCGAGGTTTTGAACCCGAACAGCGCAGGCGACTTGCCCGGCTGTTGCTCGATACGGCAAAAGTACCCGCCGATCGAGCTCGGTTGGTTTCCGTCCTCCGCGATCAGATCGAGCCAAGCTGGTTCCTGTATGGTTCAGAGTCGCATGCCGTCAAGTTGGCGGCCATCGCCGCGATTGGCGAAAAAGTAGCGAACCATTGGCGTTCCACCGCAGGCTATGATTCATTGCGTGAAGGTTACCGCGTTATGTTGCCCATCGCTCAAGATGAAGACTATCTCGAGCTGAGCCGTGCTGCTTCGGAGATGATCCGATCGATGGAAATTCGTTACGGTGAAAAGGCCCGCCCTGAGCAAAAATAGGATCGTGACAAATTCGCGCGTTTTGACAAATGAAAATTTTGAGGTTAACTGGGCATGTCCCTGGAGTTATTCAAAAAACTATAACAGAGAAGCTTACGTAAGAGGTTTGCTTCCGGGGAGATTGTTGATCGTTAAGCTATAGAAACTACCGCCCTTAAAATCCAAGCTCAAGGCGAGATTTTCTGTAGAGCGAAGAATGCTTCACGCCGTACGATCCAATCGCGGTCATTGAGGGCTTTTTTCAGAGCGGGAATCGCAGCTATTGCTTGTTTACCCGAGGTGCCGAGTTGGCGAATGGCTTGGGCACGTGGATCGGATTGGCTTTGCGATAGGGCAGCCAACAACGTCGGTGTGATCGATTGCTGAACGCCGCCAAGAGCTGCGATGTAGCTTTGTGACGAGCCGTTGGATAACGATTTGCTTTGATCAGCTAGAATCTGCTTGGGGTCGATCGCACCGGACTTCGATTCGTCAAATCCAATAGCCAACGCGATCGACTCGTGCGCCGACAATGCTTGCCTGCGTGAGCCTTTGCGGTTTCCAATATCGATATTCTGTATATTGCTCCCTAAGCGCGTGAGTCCGTCAAGCATCTTCTGATCAACGCGATTGGGGTTTTGCTCAAGCTGCTCGATCCATTCTTCGACACTTTTTGAATTCACATGAGAAGCCTTCAATGCACGTAAAGCGCTTGACGCGTACCAGCGCACGATCGCGCTCGAATCACTGGCGGCATGCTCCAATGCGGACGCCGCTTCTTCGCTTCCGATCTGTCCCAACGCGAAGCAGGCTGCGGCTCGCTGGTATTCCCAATCGCTCGTTCGCTCAAGAATGTCGATGAGAGCCGAAATAGCCGTTCGATCGCCATCCGTTGCCAATCCGATGGCTAAGGCTGCCGCTGCTCGAGGATACTTATAGTTCAGTTGCGGCGTCTCACGCGTGCCTGGATCTTGCAGGATCTTAATAAAATCGGAGCTAAGATTCGAAGTAGGATTAGCAACCATTGCCAATGCGATCGTCACAAAGTTGCGTTCATGCTTATCCGTATGTTTTAGGGCCTGCAGCAACGCGTCGGTGGCTTGCCCTCCCGCCGGCAGTCCTATTTGACTCAGGGCCCATGCCGACGGAACGCGTCCCTTCGTATCGAGCTGTAAACCATCGATGAAACTCGTCAGATCAGCCAAGGATCGCGGCGTCGCGTAAATCGTCTCGGCCGCAATCGCAACATCGATCGCTTCGTCGTCGATCAATAGTTTGGTCAGCCTTGGATAGGCTGGCTTGGCCTGATCGCCCATCGATAGCAATCGTTTGGCCGCAACCAAACGAACTGATTCGTTAGGCGATTGCAATTCGTCGAGCATGGATTCGAGATGGTTCTCAACTTCGATCGGCTTCCTATCGATTTGTTCAGCCTGATGGAATTGTTTCGACAAGAGCGAGAAAATCTCGTCGCCATAATATTCAAAGTGACGCTTTAGGGCATGACCGGTTTCCGGTGAGATTTCGAAACGGTGCTCAATGCCTAGTTCGCTCAATAACTTGTCGCCGGACTGACTATCTTCCAATGCGACGTCCCGCGAGCCTGCAAACAACCAAATCGGCATCTCGGCAAACTTATCTTTGTTCTTCGCCGCCAAGTCGGCAGGGTTATTGTCGCGAATTTGTTCTGCATCACCGTTCAAGATCCGATCGAGTAACGATTGGTGAACCGAGTTCTTTCCAGGAATGCCCCCGCTGAAAGAAAGGCAAACACCGAATAGCTCGGGAAATTTCATAGCGAGTTTACAAGCTCCGAAACCGCCCATCGAAAAGCCTTCGATGACTCGGTTCGAGCGGTCGCTACGCGTACGGTAGGTGGCATCGATGTGAGGGATGAGCTCGCGGATAATCGTTGTTTCGGCTAAGACTTTTCCATCGGCGCTATCCGAGTAATATGACCGCCGGCCTCCGTTGACAAAGACTATAATCACCGGTGGCATTTTCGATTGTGAGATCGCCTGATGGTAAACCGCACTCTGATCGATTTGCACTGACTCATTGCCGCCGGAACCGTGAAGGTGATAAATCACGGGATATCGAATGTTTGAGTTTGAATAGTCGTCGGGCAAATAGATGTTATATCCGACGTCGGTATTCATTGCCTGGCTTCGATACGTATGATGACTCACCCCATGAAATGACGTATCCGGCGGGACGACCCAGGAAACATCGCTGGTTTTTTCTAGGTTGAGTTTGGAATCTAGCTTCCTCATTTCGCTCGCGTCGAGAAATCCATCGGCATTTAAATCAAGATTGGCAAAAAGTTGCAGCGGCGCTTTAAACTCTTCCTTGCTCAACTTTCCGTCTTGGTTCGTATCCCAATCGCGAGATGGAACCAGCGAACTGTTCGACGAATCATTCCGCCGTTCTTCCGAAGGCACGCTTGGCCTGTCGCTTTGCAAAGTTGAAGGCATTTTTTTCGGTTCGGCTGACTTGTTCACCGGCGATTGTGCGCCACCTTTCGTTTTGTTCCGATGGGCGGCGGCCTCTTCCATCGTAAGTTTGCCGTCACCATTGGCATCGGCTTCTGGGAAGCGTTTCAACATTCCTTGCAGTCGTTCTTCCGTCGACGCGTCGCTTTGTTTGTTGCGATTCTTGGATTCTTTGGCTGGCGGCGGGCCAACGTCGGGCGATGATGGCTTAGTAGCGACACTTGACGACAATTGATGCTTCGTCAAGAATTGTTGGGTGGTATCGAGAGTTTTTTCTAGATTATCTTTCTTGCCGAAAAAGCCGTGCTCTTCTCCGTCCGCAATCGATAACTCGATCGTGGCACCTTTGGCTTGCCACGTTTCCGCAAATCGCTTGACGACTTCGAACGGAGGCTCTTCCGTGCCGACCATAATCAGGGTTGGCGGGCAATCGCTTCTCCAATGGCGTGCCGGCGAGATTCTTTCTCCCAACTCTTTATCGCCATTCAATACGACCAGAAACGATTCGGTCATCGAGCCGACTTCTATCCAATCGACCAATGGCGAGTAGAGTAACAGGGCATTCGGACGAGCAGAAATCTGAGGGAGATCCGCATCGCGTGTCTCTTTCTCGAATGCGAATATACTCGCGGCCAGGTAAGCTCCCGAAGAACCGCCAGCCGCAACAATGCGATCTGGTGAAATACCCAACTCATGAGCGTGGTGTCGAACCCATCGAAGAGCGCTGATCGCATCGATGATATCTTCACCAGGCAGTACTCCATCCTTTCCGCGAGTTCGATACTCGACCCGAAAGCAAACATAACCCAATCGAGCGAATTCGTCGCAAAGAGGAACATGATGCTCGCCACCGGGTCCACGATTGATGACCGGAAGTCCCTGTGCTGCGCGTTCAGCCGCTAGTGGCGGCAACTTACCGTTTCGATCGGGCTGGACTTTGTGACTTCCGGAAAAGAAGATGATTGCAGTTCGATGGTCCTTCGATTTCCAATCGGCGGGATAGTGCACGGCTAATTGAAGCGTCCGCTCTCCCAAAGTTCGATAGATAAGCGTCGACGGTTGAGTATCTGCGCTGACCAAATTCGTCCATCTGAGGCAGAACAACGCAAAGATCGCCAGCGATCGAAAAAATTTCGACTTGTAGAAATTCATCATCAGCCTTTCAAGTGAATTAACAGTCAATCATCTAACGGTTTTGCAACGATAGTGTACTTCAACCCTGGCTTGCCTAGTTGATCAACTCGAATTTAACATACAGTAATACTCCATAGTGCACATGTACAAGGGTTCTGGCTATAATGCAATGCTTGCAGTTACCTTGCCAAAATATTGGTTGTGATGGAGTTCAAAAGTTAGAACACCCTTAAGAGTTGGGGATGGGACGCCAGTGTCCAAAAACAGTAACAGGCCGACACTTGCAGAGATGTTTTTGCAGCATCTTATCGTCTTTCTTATTTGCATTGTCTTTCCCGGGGTCGTGACATCGCTCGCTCCGGCTACATGGTTGACCTTCAAGCGTTCTGGAGAGATTGTGCACTGTACGGCCAGGACGTGCGTGTTCTTCGTAATCCCGTTCAAAGTTCAAGAGGTGGACGATGTGAAGGAGATTGGACACCGAGAACGGGCAGGCCGTACTGAAAGGAAACGCGAATTCGGCCGCACTACCGACAAAATAGTTCATGTTGACGGTGAAGGATTCCTACAGATTCACGGGCAAGATGATACGTCAATCGAAGTGAGTGTGTCACCAGCCAGCCTTCAAAGCGTGGCGGACAAGTCCAATCGGTTCCTGAACTCGAGCCAAGAAGTCTCATTGACGATCTTTGCAATCGCCAATTGGAAATTCGGGGCGATTATGGGTGGCGTGCTTACTTCGTTTACCGCGCTTTATGTCGTGGGTTATTCACTGGGGTTTTTTAAGCTCATAATCACAGGCGCGACGAAGAAGTTGAATCGTGACTCTGGAAGAGTCCCCTGATGTTGATTGAAGGGGTTAAATTCAGGAGATTGTTCGATGGGAGTTCCAAGGTTGGGAATGGCAAATAACTCGTTTGAGTGTAAACTCAGCAGCAAGAAACTCGAAGACAAGTAGCTCCCTGCCGCCACTGCACTGAAGCAAAAACGTGTGCCAAGCAATACTCCGACCCACCGATCGTTCAGCTCTTATTACACATTAGGCTAACACCATGAAACACCATCTCCTCTCCTTTGCCAGCTCCACATGGAAATCCGTTTGGCAGCCGGTCTCGTTTTGCCTGGCTTTTGCCGTTGCGGGCGTCGCCAGCGCAGCGCCGCTTATCTTTGAAGGAACCGAAGGACCAGGAAAGGGGAAGCACATCGTCTTTCTAGCAGGCGATCATGAATATCGCTCGGAGGAATCGCTGCCGCAGCTCGCTCGTATTCTGGCGAAGCATCACGGCTTTAAGTGTACGGTGTTATTCAATGTCGACCCATCGACCGGCGAGATTGTCGCGGGTAATTCGAACATGCCCGGTTTGGAGGCGTTGGACACGGCCGATCTCGCGGTTGTGTTCCTTCGCTTCCAGCAGTTTCCGCAAGAGCAGATGAAGCATTTCGATAATTACCTCAATCGCGGTGGCCCGATTGTCGGGATGCGGACTTCGACGCACGCGTTCAAAATGCCGGTCACCGATCCGTACCCGAAATATTCCTACGACTCCAAGATCGCGGACTACGAACTTGGCTTCGGTAATCAGGTGCTTGGGCAGACATGGGTTGGTCACTATGGAAAAAATCACTCGCAAAGCACGCGCATCACGATCGTCGACGACAAGAAGTCGCATCCGATCCTGCGCGGTGTGAAGGATATCTGGGTACAAGCGGGAGCCTACGTTGGCAAGCCGACCGATGGCGACATTTTGACGATTGCGCAACCGCTCGATGGTATGACTCAGGATTCGCCTGCCGATGCGACGAAGCCTCCGATGCCTTCCGAATGGACTCGCACTTACCAATCCACGTCGGGAAAAACGGGACGGGTCTTTGCTTCTCAATATGGTACGTCCGAGGACATTTTGAATGACGGCTATCGACGGATGCTCGTCAATGGATGTTTCTGGGCGATGGGTATGGAAGACTCGATCAAGCCGGAAGCGAACATCGCCATCGTTGGTCCGTTCAAGCCGAACACCTTTGGCGGCGGTGCCTATGCTCGAGGGATCAAGCCGACGATGTATATGGGATTCGAGAGCCCGATCCCAGCAAATAACCACACAAAGGATCCAAACCCAAAACCACCGAAGGCCGGCAAAAAGGATGCGTCAAAGAAGGGCCGGCCAGAGAAGCAAGTCGACGAGAAACCCAAGACCACGATACGAGTCGAACCGTCTGTCGCACCGCTCATCGCGGGCAAACCCGCGCGCTTCGTTCGCATCGAAGTTCCTGGAGACAAACGTATCCTCACGCTTGCAGAAGTCGAAGTATCGAGCGGTGGCCGGAATGTTGCGAAGAGCGGAACGGCCACTCAGTCAAGCACCAATGGCAATGGCGTTGCCGCAAGGGCATTGGACGGAAACAAAGATCCGGATTGGAACAAAGGCGGGCAGACGCATACCACGAACTCCGGATCCACGAATCCGTGGTGGGAGGTCGATCTCGGGCAGTCGGTGGTTATCGATAAGGTTGGCATCTGGAATCGCAAAGGGCTTGAAAGTCGTCTCGATGGTTTCACGATCACTTTCTTCGACGCAGAGCGTAAGGAAGTTTTCCGCGCTGCGAATCTGGCCGCACCCGAGGTGATAGAGATTGATATGAAGAACGGTGGGAAGCTGAACTATCTCTCGTACGACGGCCAACCGGTTTCCCTTTCCAAGAACGACGCGAAGTCGGCCAAGGGTGACCGTAAAACGAAAGACCGTAAGAAGCAGCCCGAGCCGTCCAACGAGCCGGCACTTGCCGATGTGCCCACGGACTATCGCGATCCGACGCCGTTTGCCTTTCAAAAAGATGATGTCGTCGCTATTTTGGGGAGTGGATTGCCAGATCGCATGCAGCATGATGGGTGGATGGAGACACTGTTGCAGAGCAGATCGCACGAGCAACAGGTACGCTTTCGCAACATGAGCGCCAGCGGGGATCGGCCTGATCGGTTCCCACGCAGCAAGGGTGCGACTTCGATGACAGAGTATCTTCAGCACGTGAAGGCGGATGTGGTGCTTGCATTCTTTGGCTTCAACGATTCGTTTGATGGCGTGGAGAAGGCCCAAGAATACCAGCAGAAACTTGTAGCGTTCGTAAAGAAGACGCGCGGTTCCAAAGCGAATGGCAAATCGTTCCCTCGCATCGTGTTGTTCAGCCCCATCGCGCATGAAGACACGCACAACGTGAACGTGCCTGATGGCAAGGCGCACAATATTCAACTGGAAGCCTACACGAAGGCGACCGAAGCAGCGGCCAAGGAAGCAGGCGTCGCCTTTGTCGATCTGTTCCATCCATCGTTGGAGCGGTTCAAGGTAGCCCGCACGCCGCTTACGATCAACGGCGTACATTTGACCGACGAAGGTGATCGCCAGATTGCCCAGGTGATCGCGACTGCACTGCTCGGCAATCAAGTCAGCACTTCGCTATCGATGGAACCACTCCGCTCGGCCGTGCTCGACAAGGATTATCATTGGAACAATCGCTACCGTGCTCGCGATGGCAACGACGTGTGGGGAGGGCGATCCACGCTGACCTTTACCAATGATCAAAGCAACGCAGTCGTTCTGCAGCATGAGCAGTCGATGCTCGATGTGATGACCGCCAATCGCGATCTCCGCGTGTGGGCTGTGGCGAATGGCAAAGACGTCAAAGTCGACGATCGCAACGTGCCGAATCCCATCGAGGTCATTTCCAACGTCGGCGGCAAGAGCAAAAGTTCGAACGCGATGAAGGAGGGGACGCTGACCTACACCGGTAGCGAGGAAGGTATCGAGCATATGGCCGTCGCGAAAGGATTCGAGATCAGCCTGTTTGCCGATGAAACAATGTTCCCGCAGCTTGTGAACCCCGTGCAAATGCAGTTTGATACCCAAGGTCGACTGTGGGCCGCCGTCTGGCCTACTTATCCGAAATGGGAACCACTCAAGGAGATGAATGACGCCTTGGTCATTCTGCACGACGACAATCAGGATGGAAAAGCCGATCGCGTCACCGAATTCGCTCGCGTTCAGAATCCGCTTGGCTTTGAATTCTGGAACGGCGGCGTAATCGTCACCAGCGCGCCGGAGATTTTGTTCCTCAAAGATACCGACGGCGACGACGTGGCCGACGTCCGCATCATTATGCTGCAAGGCCTCGATTCATCGGATACGCATCATGCCGCGAACAATTTGATTTATGGGCCCGATGGCGCCATCTACTGGCAGAGCGGCGTTTTTATGATGCATAATCATGAACACCCATGGGGGCCATCATTACAGTCCGAAGCGTCTGCCATGTATCGCTTCGATCCGCGACGTTTTACTATCTCGTTGCACGCGAATAACTCGCCAAACCCGCACGGCATCGCGTTTGATTATTGGGGTTACCACTATGCGACGGACGGCACCGGTGGTCGAGCCTATCAAGTCCGTCCGGACAAATTCGGCTTCAAGATGCACGAACTGTTAAAGAAAGAAGTCCGTCCTGTGACTGCAAGCGAAGTGGTCAGTAGCACCCACTTCCCCGAGTCGATGCAAGGCGATTTTCTCATCTGCAACGTTATCGGCTTCCTCGGTATCAAGCATTACGACCTCGAACGCAACGTCGAGACCGGGGCGGTGTGGGGCGAGCCGGCTGGCGACGAGCTCACGGTTACCGTCACGAACGCCGATGGCACCCAAACGGAAGATAAATCGCGAGGTCTGCTGATGAGTGGCGACAAAAACTTTCGACCCTCCGATGCTATCTTCGCGCCCGATGGATCTCTTTATATCTGCGACTGGCATAACGTCATCATCGGCCACATGCAGCACAACGTGCGCGACCCCAACCGTGACCATGCTCACGGCCGCATCTACCGATTGACCGCATCGGGCCGTCCATTGCAGAAACCCGTCGCCATCGATGGACAGCCGATTACCGCTCTGCTCGACAATTTGAAATCGCCCGTCGATGGTATTCGCCATCGCACACGTGTCGAACTCAGCGAACGCGACACGAAGGAGGTCATCGCCGCAGCGAAGAAGTGGATCCAACAACTCGATCCGAACAAGAAAGAAGACGCGCATCATCTGCTCGAAGCTCTTTGGCTCCACCAGCAGCACAACGTGAAGAACGATGAATTGCTTGACCAGCTCTTGAAGTCCCCCGAGCCTCACGCACGCATCGCGGCGAACACGGTGAAGCACTTGTGGTACAACGTCGAAAGTACCATGCGCGGCGGTATCATCGCCGCAGCCAAAGAAGTCGCCTCGAAGAAGTCCGGCATCCTCAGCGACACCTCCGACCTGACCACGATTCGAATAGCCACTATCCCAGAACGCATGATGTATGACGTTATGGAACTCACCGTGAAGCCAGGCAAGAAAGTGAAGCTCACGTTTGCTAACGCGGATTTTATGCCGCACAACATTTTGCTGGTGAATCCTGGGAAGGCCGACGATGTTGGTCTGAAAGCGATTGCCCTGGGTGCCAGTGGATTCGGAGTCAGTTTTGTACCGGAGAGCCCAGACATCCTTTGGTCCAGCAAGCTGGTCGACCACGGACAAGAGCAGGTCATTGAGTTCACAGCCCCGACCGTGGAAGGTGCCTACCCCTATATTTGCTCATTCCCAGGACACCACCTTATCATGCGCGGCGTACTCTTCGTCACGAACGACCTGAAGGAATTTCGAGCAAAAAATCCCGAACCGGCGACCAAAATTACCGAGTGGAAACTCAGCGACCTTGCCGAAGACTTGAAGCGTGTGGGACAACATCGGAATTTTGCTCGAGGCCAGCAACTGTACACAGGGCTCGCTTGCGCTCAGTGCCATCAGTTGAGCCAAGGTGGCGTCGGCCCGAGCCTCGCCGTCGGCCCGAACCTCAGTGACGTCGCTAAGAAATATCATAGTGATCCCAAGGTGATGTTGCTCGAGATTCTCGAACCCTCGCGGAATGTCGAAGAAAAGTATCGCAAGGTGATGCTGGAACTCGAAGACGATATTTTTCTTACCGGCAACATTCTCGCCGAGGATGAGCAAACGGTGACGATTCAAACAGGGCCGACCCAAGCGCAGGAGCAGAAGGTCGCGAAAAGCACCATCCAATCACGCCGCCTATCCGCGCTCTCCATCATGCCCGTCGGCCTGCTCAACGCGCTCGACAAAGAGCAAATCCTCGACCTGCTCGCATACCTGCTCAGCGGCGGAAACGCCGACGCCCCCGCCTTCAAACACATGCACTGAATGATGAACCCAAAGAACACAGCAACCAGCCGGGCATACAGTCCTTTGAGCCCACCGCATATCGATTCCAGACGCTTCATAATGAACGGAGCACGTGCATGCGTGGTCTTCGTCATTCTCACTCTAAGTTCGATCCGAGTCTTTGCGGAGTCAGATCGTCGGGTTACGGTGCCCGACGAGCATCGCGACTTCTTGAAAATGCACTGTGTCAAATGTCACAATGCCGATAAATCGGAAGGCGAAGCGAGGCTCGATGATATTTCGTTTGAGATCGCCGATATCGAGACTGCGGAACGTTGGCAAAAAATCCTGAATGCCTTGAACGCAGGAGAGATGCCTCCCGAGGATTCGAAGCAACCAACGGAGATCGAAAAGACTCGGTTTCTGGATAATCTATCGCAGACGATGGTGTCCGCTCGAAGAAAGCTTGGAGATCAAGGTGGCGTCATTACGATGCGGCGACTTAATCGACGCGAGTACGAGAATACAATCCGCGACCTGCTCGGTGTGAGCGTCAACGTGAAGTCGCTCCCCAGCGACGTTGGTGCAGGCGGTTTCGATACGGTTGGCAAGTCCCTCTTTTTTTCGAGCGACCAGTTCGAACAATACCTGGCGATCGCCCGATTAGCGCTCGACGAGGCGATGGTAATGGGAAGAAAGCCGGAATTACGACACGAGCATCGCGAATGTGAGGAGACTGCGACCCCTTCGTTGAAGAAGTCGCTTGCCAATTTGCAAAAGCAGCAGAACAACGGAACTAAGGCAATCGAGACGGGTGACTCGACAAAGTATGGATTTCCTGATCTTGCACGCGCCAAGTTCCAGAAGGATCAAGCAGAGATCCGCATTCCCATCCATGAACTTGTTCTGGATCATCCGTTGACGGAGTCTGGCGCATTGTTGACTCTTTCGACTGGGTATTCGCGAGACTTAACGCTGATTCCCAAGGATGCGGCACCTGGCAATTATCTTCTCCGCGTACGAGCGGGTACGCTGGGTGGGGTTCCCTCGAATCGACAATTCATGGAAGTCGGCTGTATCGTCGATGGAGAGACGGCTCAAGGGGAGATGACGGTGCTTAGCTGCTATCAAGTCACGGGAACATCCGAGGATCCACAAACCATTGAGATCCCAATTACCGTAACGAAGTCAGGCAGTCGCAACTTTGTCATCCGCGAACGTCAGCACAACGATCGCAAAGCAGTTCAGACGATGTTTTTTCGCGAGCGAGCGGCCAATGGAGTCGGTCCGGCTTTGAGTCTTTGGCTCGATTGGGTTGAATGGGAGGGCCCGGTGGTGGATCGATGGCCGCCCGAAGCAACCGTTAAGCTGTTCTGCGCCGCTGCTCACGCGAAGCTTGACGATACGAATGCGCGAGAGATCGTTGCTCGTTTTGCGACGCGTGCGTTTCGTGGTAAAGAGGTCAAAGAATCGTTTCTCGATAAGCTGATGGAGATTTTTCACCGTCAGCGCAAAGCAGGCGCTTCCTTGGAAAGTGCCCTCCGAGAACCTCTTGCGGTCGTGCTCGCGTCGCCGAGTTTTCTCTATATTGTTGAGCCGACGACGACGCAAGAAACACGAGCTCTTTCGCCGGTCGAACTTGCGAATAGACTTTCTTATTTTCTCTGGAGCGCACCGCCGGATGACGCATTGATGGACCTTGCGGAAAGCGGCGAGCTTATGAAGTCCGATGTCCTGACGCGACAAGTCGATCGGATGATGGCGAGTCCAAAAGCCTGGAGTTTCGTGGAAGGATTTGTCAGCCAGTGGCTTCACATGGAGCGGCTCGATTTCTTCCAATTCAGCCCAATGCTTTATCCTGGTTTTGATCACAGCGCTCGACTTGCCGCGCGCGATGAAGTTTTTCATACATTTCATACGGTGCTGAGGGAGGATCTCAGCCTAGCGACGCTGCTCAAGGCGGACTTCGTCGTCGTGAATGATCTGTTGGCCGACTATTACGGTTTGGAAGGTGTTCGCGGAAATCAGTTTTGTAAAGTCGCGCTCGAACCAGGATCGGTGCGTGGAGGTTTGCTCGGCATGGCTGCGATCCTAGCGATGGGATCGGATGGTGAGCGAAGTTCGCCCGTCGAACGTGGGGCGTTTGTCATGCGTCGTCTGCTGAATGCAGCGCCACCACCAGCACCTGCGAACGTCCCGCAACTTAGTCGGCTGGAGGGTGAGATCTTGCCGGCACGCGAACTGCTTGCGGCACACATGGAGGAGGCGCAGTGCGCTCAATGCCATCGCAAGATCGATCCGATCGGCTATGGTCTCGAAAACTTTAATGCGGCAGGCCTATGGCGAGCCGAAGAAGTTATTTCCGTAGGAAAGGTAAAGAAGCAAGCTCGCGGCCAAGGCGAAACAGAGCATTTTCCAATTGATCCATCGGGGCAACTTCCGGACGGCACCAAGTTCGATGACTATCAAGGTCTTCGACAAGCGGTGGCTGGAAGAACAGAAAACTTTGCGCGGGGACTGACCGAAGCGCTGCTTGAGTACGCGCTCGGACGCCCTTTTGGTTTTACCGATGAAGAACTTGCAAACGATATTCTTGCATCGGCGCGGAGTCGAGAGTACTCGCTTCGTGAGATCGTCCATTCCATCATTCGCAGTCAACCATTTCTTTCGAAGTAGGCTAGCCTTGAATAATCACAGTTTCTACCGCCGCGCTTTTTTGCGATCCAGCTCGACCTTGATTGCATTGCCATTCTTTAACTCATTCGGCTGGCGACGTTTCGCATCGGCAGCCGCTCCGGTCGCTCGTCCTAAACGAATCCTGTTCCTTGGATTTGGATTCGGCGTGACTCGTGAAACCTGGTATCCAAACGTCGATCAAACTGGGACGGAATGGCTGTTGCCACCGGGACTTAAGCCACTAGAGCGTCATAAAAAAGATATATCTTTGGTTCAGAATCTGTCCAACAAGTTCAACAATGAAGCTCATTGGGGAAGCACGTTCTGGCTTACAGGTGCTAACCGCTACGCGGAACCGGGCCAGAGCTTTCACAATAGCGTTTCGGCGGACCAGGTTGCCGCAGAAGTATTTGGAAAGGAGACTCGGTTCACGTCGATTCAACTCGGCGCCGACGATGCGGACGCTTCAGGACACGGTCCGGGATTGTCATTGGCTTGGAATCGACAAGGAAAACCTATCGCTGCCTTGAATAATCCGGTAACCGCCTTTCATCGGCTTTTCTCGGACGAGACAACTCCGTTGGAGCAACGTCAATCTGAGTTGCGAGACAAACGAAGCGTTCTCGATACGGTAGTTGATGATGCACAAGGAGTCGCACGCGGTCTCAATAAACACGATAGCGACAAACTCGACGAATACCTGCAATCGATTCGCGACATTGAAACACGGCTTTCCAAGGAAGAGCAGTGGTTGGATATTCCCAAATCAAAACCGACCGATCCGGTTACAGAGCCGGCGGGTGAGCTGGTCGGTTATGAGGAGATCAAAGTCATGTATGATTTGATGGTCGCCGCGTTGCAAGCCGATGCATCGCGAGTCATGACCTACCGTCAGCCGGTTGAAAATCTGTATCGCAGCCTCGACGTTAGCTTTACGGCTCATAACTGCAGCCATTACACCGAAGGCGCCCGCAAAGAGGCCAGCCAACTCCGAGATGAAAAACAATCGGCTTTACTTGCACATTTGATCGACCGACTTAAGGCTAGCCTCGAGCCCGATGGAAGCACGCTCTTCGATCATACATGCTTGACCTACGGCAGCAATATTCAAAGCATGCACTATCTCGAGAATTGTCCCACGCTTTTGACCGGTGGCGGTGCGGGCGTCAAGCTTGGAAAGCACCTGGTCATGTCCGATCCGAAAACCCCACTCTGCAATCTATGGCTCAGCCTGTTACAAGGTGTGGGCATTCCTGTTCGGGCACATGGTGACAGCACGGGAACGATCCCCGAGCTGTTTTAAAATAGTTGCAATTTGAGTGCTCCGCAGCAAGTTTTCCATCGACGAATGATCGCTTGCAGCATTTAAACGCCTACCCGAACCGCCTCCTTCGAGGTTGCAAGTTCTTGATTGGCGGCCTGCAACTCGGCGTTCATCGACTGAAACTCGACGTTCAACCCTCGTTTGCTTCCTCTACTTGGGGCTGCCTTTTCTCTCGATCGAGTCAGCCTTGCGTTCGCCAGCTTCCTCGATCGCGTCAGCTTTCCGCTCGCCGGTTGACTCGATCGCGTCAGCGGTCTTTTCGCCAGTCTTGCTCTCTGCAGCACCTGTCCACGTCTTGCCGTCTGCTTTTCGAACATTGTCAGCAGTTTGGTTGTGACTCTCACGGACATTTTCCGCTTGATTGTTTGAGGCGTCGCGTACAGCGTCGGCTTTCTGATCCGTAAGGCTGTCGTTACAACCAACGCTGATTGATAGTAGAGTCGCCAAGGAGCAGTAGGTTAATAGGTTTTTAATTTTTTGTTCTCCAGTAAAGTGAATCTGATTTGAAAAAAAGAAAGTCGTTGCGGATATCGTCAGACTTCTCACGCGGTTACCGCAACTCGTCGGGACTCTGGCGAGCCCCGCTATGAAAATGTTTGATTAGCGCGGTTTTGAGCAGCAATTGTTGTGGACGCGAGTGTAGGCGTCTTGAGCTGCCGGGCGAGCTTCGGCCCACGTCAACGGAGCATCGGGATGCGTAGCTGCGTAGCACTTCTTCGCAGCGGCTTCGCGCACTTCCCAAGTCGATGGCTCGGCCGGATCGTAGGCTTCGAGTCCAGCGCGATAGGCTGGTTCGTATTCGGCGAAGTCGCGAGACTCGTCATAGTACGGTCGATTCGCGTACTCGCCGCGCCAATGATCGATCTCGACAGTCGGATCGACGCTTTCAGCGACTGCTTTGCCCGCATATCCTCCGGCGACACCACCGGCAATTGCACCAACGGCCGCACCGATCGGACCACCCACGGCTCCGGCTAACGCACCGGCCGCTGCGCCACCAAGCGTGGCTCCGACACCTACGCCAACAGGATGTGAGCCTGCTTCGCCAGATAATGGATCTTCGTTGCGAAGTTCTTTTACTCTTGCGTCTGTCGACTTGTTGGTTGCCATTGTCTGGCTCCTTAATGAAGTGTTGGTAACTACGCTCACACTGCAAGTATTCTTGCCTGTGGCTGTTGATGAGTTATTCGTTAAGCATTTGCCGTGCCAAAAACGAAAAGGGAACTGGATCCGGCGTAGGCGTGGGGTCCCTACTCTATTGCTTTGTCGATGCCGTTCTCGGCTCGATTAAACATCTCCTTCGTCTTTTCAACAGCTTGCGAAGTATCCTGCTTGATCTTATCGGTTCTAAGTTCGACGCTGGCTGAGTTGCTTCCAAAATTGAAAACGAGCCAACCACCCATAGCCATCAGCACGACGATGATTACCAGAATGAGCAACGCACGCATGACGTGTCTCCTATTCAAAATTGAATTGTGTTTGTTTACTTTTTGAGGCTTATAAAGACCTAAGCCAACGCAATGCAAGAGTCTTTAGGCTGAGATTTGCTTTGAATCGGTTGCATCTAAGCGGGACTCGCTGCGGAACGTCGATCACAGTCAGCAATTCGTAGACCATTTGTGAGGAATTGAACCGAACTCCCGATGGAAGCGTTTCCACGATCAGCACCGATCGCCAACCAGCCACATTGGATGCTCAACGACCAGTTGTTGGCGATCCTCTCCAAAATTTACGTTCGGCATATTTTTTGCTTTGCAACGGCCGTCGTCAGACACCCGATGGCTTCCAATCCCGCAATTCGGAACTCTAGCGAGTCCGATAGGCTGCTACGGCGAGCCCAGAGATCGCGGGGTTGGAAAATAGCGCAACACTAACCGGTATTTGAAAGCTAAATGGCTCGTCACGGAACGGCTAATTCGGAAACGCTCAATTCAGTTGCGAAATTGGTCGCCACTGTCCTGACCGTGGCGGTGCTCTACTTCGCTCGCGATATCTTCGTTCCGTTGGCGCTAGCGTTGTTGTTGGCCTTCTTGCTTAGCCCATTGGTAAATCGACTTCAACGCTGCGGAGTTTCCAATAAGTTGGCCGTGATCGTAACCGCGCTCATGGCTTTCGCGCTGCTTGGTGGTGGATTAACGCTCGTGGGGCGCGAGTTGACGATACTGTTTGCCGACTTGCCATCGTATAAAGGCGAATTGGTCGCCAAAGTAAAAAGTGTGTCTGGACTCGGAAATGTTGTCAGCGACTCGTGGTCAAAACTTGGCGAGGAAATGACTGAGGCCATGTCGGACAATAAATCGAGCGGAAAATCAAGCAACTTGCCACGGAATGAGATGGACGAAAGATCGACTGCACCGTCTATCGATCAATCAAACTCCGACGAATCAAACTCCGACGAATCAAACTCCGACGAATCAAACTCACAGCCCGAGGGCATGGCCCAGTTGTCCGTGCTGACATCGAAGCTCTTCGGTACGATGACGGCCATCAAAACAGAAAAGACCAACGATGGCAAGTCACCTGACACGCCAATTTATACTACCGAGGTTCGACGAGCACCGTTATCGGTGGCTTCTTGGGCAGGTACGGTAGGCAGCGTGCTTGGGCCGCTTGGCACTGCGGGTCTGGTTACCGTGTTTGCACTGTTCATGCTGATTCACCGAGACGACCTGCGCGATCGTGTGATCTCCGTTGTAAGCCGAGGAAACTACGTCACGACCACCGAAGCGCTTGACGAGGTTGGGCAACGAATTAGCCGCTATCTCATCGCGCAATCGATCGTCAACTCGCTCTACGGCTTTGTTCTCACCGTGGGCTTGTTTACGATTGGTCATTTCCTTGGTCCAGACGGAGTTTTTCCAAGCGTTGTTTTGTGGGGAGCGTTGGCCACGTGTCTCAGATTTGTCCCGTATGTTGGTCCAATTGTTGCGGCTGTTTTCCCGTTGTCGATCGCGATCGCCGTCTTTCCTGGATTCAGCGTCTTCTTAATGGTACTCTTCTTAATCGTCACCCTGGAACTCTTGAGTAATAACGTATTGGAACCATGGTTATATGGAGCGAGTACAGGGATTTCACCGATCGCAATCATCATCGCGGCGGTCGTCTGGGGTTGGATGTGGGGCCCAGTCGGCTTGTTGCTTTCCACGCCATTGACGGTTTGCTTAGTCGTGCTCGGCCGCCATGTTCGTCAGTTCCGTATCTTCTCGACATTGCTGGGCGAAGAGATCGAGATCAAGCCTTCTCTGCGTCTATACCAACGACTCTTAGCCGGTGATGAAATGCGGGCAAGAGAGTTATTACGAAGTTACAATGCGGAGCACGGTACTTCGGTAACTTGTGATGAAATGGTAATTCCGGCGTTAAAGCGAATGATCGTCGATCAATCTAGCGACGCGCTGTCTAACGGTGATGGCGATGAGATGCTCCAGATGTTAATGCAACTTTCGACGGACAAGATCGATTGGAATACCGTTGACAAGGATGTGGACAATACCAATTCGAACAAAGCGCTTGCCGACTCAGGTGGACAGCCTCTGTCGAGTGTCATCGGCTGCGCGGCACACTACTACGGCGAGGAAATTGTCCTGGACGTGCTTCGTAAATCGCTGCATAAAGTTTGCGAGTTGACGATCATGCAACAGAATATGATGCCCAGTGATGTTGTCGACCGGATCGCGACCGAGCGCCCACAACTGGTGGTGATCGCAGTAGTTCCACTTGGCGGCTTCGCACAGGCTCGCTACTTGTGTCAAGAAATTCGCCGCGAAGGGTACAAGGGCCCAATCATTGTTGCTTGCTTTGGAAAGTTTAAGCAATTCGATAAATTGCTCGTTCGTTTCCGAAAGGCCGGAGCTACGTTCATGGCAACATCATTCCACCAAACACGTACAAAAATCGAACGCTTGATAGCGGAGAGACCACATCCCGTGGCTTCCAAACTGCGGGTCCCCGATATTCACGAAGGCATCGTAACAAGCGTATCGTAACGAGCGCATCGTAGCGGACGGCGCCAGACTTCCGACGCAACATACAACTCATTGAAACTCTGGCGAGTTCCTCTGTCCAAGAATCAATTCTGTCATGGAGAAATACAATGGCCACCATTTTAGTAGCCGACGATTCAACTGACCTTCGCGAACTTGCAGTCGCGCAACTTCGCAAGCGCGGCTATGCGACCTTGGCCGCCAAGAACGGAGTGGAAGCAGTGGAAATGGCAAAGTCGTCCAAGCCAGGACTGATTTTGATGGACCTCAACATGCCCGAATGCGACGGCTGGGAAGCAATGGCGCAACTGAAGCAGGATGAGGAATTGAAGAAAATCCCCATCATTGCATTGACAGCCTACTCGTTGCCTGGTGATAAGATCCGAGCGATCAATGCAGGTTGCGAAGCGTTCCACTCTAAGCCGCCTGATACTGAATCCCTCTTCGCAGACATTGAACGCTTTGTCCGTCGCGACGACGACAGCGCCATCCAGCCTTCATAGGAAATGTGTGTATAATCGTTCGATGAGCACTCTTGCCGTTCAGTTGTGCCTGTGGGTTTCGTTCGGAGATAAGTTGTGAATGGCTTGCGTTGGAAATTGCGAACGGCGATCGTGGTCGCGGCGGGATTCGCCACAGCGGGTTGCTTTGCGCCGCAGCCCGCACCACCATCGCCCGAGGTCTCCGTTACGCAGCCGATTCCGTATCCTGTCCAAATCTATTTTCAGTATAACGGAAATTTAGACGCGATCGAGGTTGTGAATATTGTCGCCCGCGTGGAAGGCGTTCTGCAAGAAATTGCTTTTACCGAAGGGAACGAAGTCTGGAAGGACGACTTGCTTTTCAAGATAGATCCTCGGGAGTATGAGGCTGACGTCAAAAAATCAGTAGCCGACAAACGAAAAGCCAATTCTGAGTTGAAGCTAGCCCGGTCCGAGGAAGAGCGGGTGAAGAGTCTCCGTTCTAAGGGAGTCGTCAGTCAAGAAGATTACGAGCCGCGTGCCGGGTGTCGGTGACGTGGTGGTTCGCGGAGTGGGAACGTACGCGATGCGAATCTGGCTTGATCCGGATCGGCTCGCCTCTCGTCAACTGACAACTCAGGATGTTGTCGCCGCATTGGCTCGACAAAACGTTCAGGTTGCGGCTGGGCAAGTCGGCCAGCCTCCGAGCCCACTAGGGCAACGCTTTCAAATGACCGTCACAACTCTCGGTCGGCTCTCCGAACCCGAGCAATTCGAAGAGATCGTTATCAAATCCGGCGAGGCTGGGCAGCTCGTTTACCTTAGGGATGTTGCTCGAGTCGAGCTAGGTGCGGAAAGCTACGATTCCTTTGCTTCCCGCAATGGCATGGACTCGGCAAACATCCTGATTTATCAGCTACCCGGCTCGAATGCCATTGACGTAGCACATGCCGTATATCGAGCCATGGAGCGCATCAAGCCTAGC
>Ga0163150_10003222_pt1 | contig 23321 bp, 22 predicted proteins | sample OliLakLV19P2IB_FD_148628 | JGI IMG/M metagenome (GOLD analysis project Ga0163150, IMG submission 148628) | Freshwater microbial mat bacterial communities from Lake Vanda, McMurdo Dry Valleys, Antarctica - Oligotrophic Lake LV.19.P2.IB | ecosystem: Environmental > Aquatic > Freshwater > Lake >...
ACATCTTGCCGATGAGGACACGTTCAACGAGCGCTGCTTTCATGGCTGCGAGTTGGTAAGCGTGGTGGTTTTTCATGCCTCCACGGTAGACCGCTAATGTGTAAGGTTAATTGCTGCAATAAGAACACTGAAAGTCTAGATACCTTAAAACACACCCAAACACAAGCAAATATGTTATTTATGCTACTTGCTGCCCTGTCTGCCTGACATACTCCTGTACATGATGGGTGACATATTCATCGAGCGCGTCATTGAGATCCCCCATCGTAACATTCTTCAGATGTCCATCTCTCTTATAGAAAATTTCAACAACCACCCTTACCACATCCGTAGTGACGGATTTCACTGCGGGCCCCTGTTGCAAATATTCGGGGAGAGCGCGCGCCACCCTACTCATTGTCTCCAAACAGATGGTATCGAGCGGCCCATTGTTCTTTTGTTCCATTAATACCGGCTTCCCCTGCGCGGCAGGATTTACCTGCGCATCGAGCTGCAATCCAGCCGTTCCGTGTTTCCCGCAGTTGCAATCCTGACCTTCGACACAGTTTGGATGGTCTGAACCGCTGCCGGCATCGTGTTCCTGAAACATCATAATTTAGCGTTGTATTATTCTCATAAGAAACGCCAAGTCAACGAGAAATTTGTGTAATTTAAGAGGAAAAAGCAACACTATTTCGCATATCGCAATCGCAAGGCACTATGCAACCTCTTTCTTCGATAAAAATGATTGAAGTCAAAAGTATGGGTGATCTATAATCTCCTACTATCTATGCCGCTGCAATTTCCCTCACCCTACGATCAGTTACAGCGATATGTGGATATCCGCTCGGATGTTGAAACGAAAGAAGGAAGGAGTGGATACAGACAGATCGTCGACGATATCAGAGACCTCGTTCATCGATGGGGGCTCGGGGATGCAAAGATTCATGAATTTGAAGACGGTCTTCCACGCGACCCCGGAGAGCCGATGCCTGCGAACCTCACGATCGATGTCGGCGACGGCGATGAAATGGGTATCTGGTATTTTCATGCCGATGGGATCAATGCGGACAGCATGTACCCACCGGGCATCAACCCCTACCACCTGAGAAAAGCACCGGGTCTGCCGGGCATCTACGAAGGAAGTAAATCCCTCGACATGGCATCCGGCATGGTCGCAGAGCTGCAGGCATTGCGCGGCATCGAACCGCTCCTCAAAAAAACGAACCGCAAAATCAGAGTCCTCTGTCCGTACAATGAAGAGGGGGATTCATCAGGTATCCATGCGGCTCGCCATTTGTTCCGCGACGCTCAATGGGCTATATCGACAGAAATTTCCGTCAACTCCGTCCTGGGGCAGAACGGACGACTGCTCTATGCCCGTCCGGGACGAGCTCGTTTCGACGTGCAGATAGAAGTCTACGAAAAAGGACACATGGGAAGAGTGGGAGAACTGCCGAAAGATAAACAAATCAATTTTGTCTTGAGAAACATCTTGGAGAAAGTGGAAGCACTGGATTTCCCCAACCCACTCGGCGAGCGTGACACCAGATTGGCAAAATCATACTGCCATCCGCACGATTGGGGAACGATCAGGCAATCCGGCTATTCGATGAACACCAGAGGATTCATGGAGGTCGAGGCGATCTATACTGATCCCGATCTGCAACTGGCGGCAATCGAGCACAGTATCCGTAATGCGCTCGCGGCAGGAGTCGGTTCAGCAGCACATGGCACCGTCGAACTCCAGCAGGGACGCAGAACCCCCTGGATCAAACCCTGGTACGAAGACCCCAACCACCCACTCGTGCGGAGCGGCCAGGAGGAACTCTCACATATTCTCAGGGAACATGCCGGTCGTTTTCCGCAGGAAAAATTTGCGAAGAGCGCGGTGCTCGCGATGGGCAAACCTGTCGCAGAGGAGGCAGTGATGTCGAACGAAGGAGTTCCGACGATCGTTCTGCCGCCGGATGGGGACGGGGAACACAGCGGACGTGAGCGCACGTCGCTGCACTACATCGAGCACGTCATGATTCCATTCTTGCGAAATATGGCGGGTACGGAAAAGCAACTCTATGAAACGGCTTAAACCCCTTATTCATCCGCATCGCTTGAGCTACACTGCAGGAGATGTTCGACCCGGTTGATCCTCGGCAATCGTTTCCCGATCTCGAGCGGGGAATATTGACCTACTGGAAGGAGGAAGACATGTTCCGGCGCAGCATCGAATCGCGCAGGGACGGCGAGGCCTTTAACTTCTACGACGGCCCGCCTTTCGCGACGGGCCTCCCGCACTACGGCCATCTCCTCGCGGGAACGATCAAAGACGTTATCCCGCGTTACCAGACGATGCGCGGCAAGCGCGTCGAGCGGAGGTTCGGCTGGGACTGTCACGGGCTCCCCATCGAGAACATCATCGAGAAGGAACATGATATTAAAAGTAAAAAAGACATCGAAGCGATGGGCATCGCGCGTTTCAATGATCTCTGCCGCGGTTCGGTGCAGCGCTACGTGAAGGAATGGCGCAACACGGTCGAACGCATGGGGCGCTGGGGCGACATGGATTGGGATTACCGCACGATGGATCCGGACTTCATGGAATCAATCTGGTGGGTTTTCCAGTCGCTGCATGAAAAAGGACTGATCTACGAAGGGCACAAGCCGATGCACGTCTGTCCGCGATGCCAGACTCCCCTCTCGAATTTCGAAGTGACTCAGGCATATAAGGATATTCAGGATTATTCGGTGTACGTAAAACTCGAACTCGAGGATGAACCCGGAACATTCCTTCTGATCTGGACGACAACGGCGTGGACACTGCCGGGAAACGTGCTCGCAGCTGTCCATCCAGACATCAGCTACGTCAAAGTCGAGAGCAGCGGGGAGAAGTATATTCTTGCGAAAGAACTCATTGAATCAGTATTCACGAATATGGAGTACAAACTTCTGGAAGAAGTCAGCGCCAAAAAACTGGTCGGCAAAAAGTATAAACCGCTCTTCCTCTACTTCGTGAAGCAACTGAAGGAGAAGGGGTTCCGCGTTGTCTTTTCTGATCTGGTCACCGTCGATGCAGGAACGGGCATCGTGCATGAAGCACCTGCCTTCGGTGAGGATGACTTCTATCTCGGCCAGCGCGAGGGCATGCCGCTCATCCAGCACGTCGGCATCGACGGACTCTTCAAAGAAGAAGTCACGGACTTCGCAGGAAAGCATGCAAAACCGAAAGACGATCACCAGAGCGGCGATAAGATGGTGGCAGCATGGCTGAAAGATCAGGGGAAACTTTTCAAAGCTGAAACGTTCAACCACAGCTATCCCCATTGTTGGCGCTGCGATTCCCCGCTGCTCAACTATGCGACGTCCTCATGGTTCGTGTCCGTTGAAAAAATAAAGCAGGACATGCTGCAGGCGAACGCGGACACTGAATGGGTTCCCGCCCATTTGCGGGACGGGAGATTCGGCAGATGGCTGGAAGGAGCACGTGACTGGGCGATCAGCCGCAACCGGTACTGGGGAACCCCTCTCCCGATCTGGCGGAGCAGCGAAAAAACGTCGATGGATGTCCTCAGCGGGCGTGACGAACTCATGAAGCACTGTCAGATCCGATTCACGAAAGTCACGGCCGTCCGTCACGGCGAAGCGGAGCACAACGTGGGACACTTCTACCAGAGCATCGCGCCCGGCGTCGATCTCACGGCAAAAGGAAAGAAGCAGGCGAAGGCCGCGGGAGAGTATCTGTCATCGCAGAACGTATCGGTCATTTATTGTTCCCCTCTCAATCGGACGAAACAGACGGCCGACGCGATTGCAAAGGCCACCGGCGCAACCGTGATCGTCGATGAACGCCTGCGCGAAGTGGGAGTGGGAGACTACGAACGCAAAGCGATCGACGCCAGCGATCTCACGCTCATGAAGCTCCGCCGCCAGCAGAAACTGCAGGACAACAGCCCCGAGAGCGTCTACCACCTGCAAGGCATGGAGCGGTGGGAGGCAATTCAGAAGCGCGTCGACGCATTCCTCGACGAGGTCCTCCCGAAGCACCGCAGTCAGCACGTCATCGTCGTCACGCACGCCGACCCGATCAACTCGATGCGGCATTACTTCACGCGCGAGGATCCGTTCAAGCTGAGCCACCGCCCCTTCCCTGTCTTCGCGACCCCCGAAAGTTTCTTCTGGGATCACGACCGCAAGGCGCAGGTCGACCTGCACATGGAACATATCGATACGGTGGTGTGGCCGGGAATCGCAGGCAAGAAAAGCGTCGATCTGACGATCGTCCGGCACGGCGAAACGGACTGGAACGTCAAACAGATCATGCAGGGCAACAAGAAGGACGTCCCGCTGAATGACAACGGACGCAAGCAGGCGCTCGATACGGCGAAGCGGCTCAGGGCCGAAGACTATGACGTCGTCATTTCTTCCGATCTCGATCGCTGCATCGAGACCGCGGATATCATCGCGAAAGAACTGGGGGTTAAGGTCGAAGACCGCTGGCCGGTCTTGCAGGAGCGGAAACTCGGCGACTGGATCGGCAAGAACGCGTCTGAATTCCGCAAAAAGCACGGCCTGCCGGACTACGCGCACCCGGCGCTGTCCACGGTCCATCCCGACGGCGGAGAAAGTTTTTCGGAATTCATCGGGCGCGCGGTCGCGGCATACGAGATGCTTCTCGAAAAATACGCGGGCAAGCGCGTGCTTCTCATCGGCCACGGCGGATTCATCCGGGTATTCGAAGGATTCGTGCGCAACATGTCGTACGAAGAAATGATCAAGTCGCATCCCAAAAACACCGAAGTGATCAGGCTCGAGATCAACCCGCTCATGAAGCGCATCCCCGAAGTCCTCGACTGCTGGTTCGAGAGCGGATCAATGCCCTACGCCCAGCAGCACTATCCATTTGAAGCTGGACATGACAGGGGCGGTATACCCCCGGGCTTTCCCGCGGACTTCATCGCCGAAGGCATCGATCAGACGCGCGGATGGTTCTACACGCTGACTGTCCTCTCTGCCGCGCTCTACAAGCTCCCCGCGTTCCGCCACTGCATCGTGAACGGCACGGTACTCGCGGAGGACGGCCGCAAAATGAGCAAGCGCCTCAAGAACTACCCCGAACCGACGGCCGTCGCCGACAAGCACGGCGCGGACGCCGTGCGCTTCGCACTCATGAGTTCGCCGGCGGTGCGCGGCGAGGATCTGCGCTTCTCGGAGAAAACCGTCGAAGAAACGCTGCGCAACGTGCTGCTCCCGCTCTGGAACAGTTACAGCTTCTTCGTGTCGTACGCGACGATGGCGAAATTCGAGCCCGTCGCAAAGGCACGGACGTCGAGTCATCCGCTCGACCGCTGGATGCGCGCAGAAGTGCAGGATCTCACCAACCGCATGACGGAGCAGCTGGACGCCTACGATCTGTCTGCGACCTGCGGCGAGCTCTACGAGACAATCGACGCACTCACCAACTGGTATATTCGTTTGTCGCGCAGGCGTTTCGCGGGAAAAGGACTGACGGGCGACGCTGCCGAAGCCGAACCCGAGAACTTCGAGGAGGACCGCCATCTCGCGCTCAACACGCTCTACGACGTACTTCTCTCGGTCAACCAGCTGCTCGCGCCGTTCTGCCCGTTCATCACCGACGCGATCTACCTCAATCTCGTTCCCGAAGAACACGGCTCGATCCATCTCACCGACTGGCCGCTGACGCGCAAGCTGACGAAGGAAGAGCAAGATCTCCTGCACAAGAACAGACTGCTGCGCAGAATCGTCTCGCTCGGACTCAAAGTCCGCTCCGACCACACGATCAAGATCCGCCAGCCGCTGCAGAAGGCGACGGTCGCCTTCCCGCCGTCTCTCCTCGGAAAGATACAATTCACCGATGAGGAAATCGATCTGCTGCGCCAGGAACTCAACGTCAAAGAAGTGTCGTTCGTCGACGATCCGGGCAGCCTCGGCGAGAAGATCGTCATGGTCGACGCGCGCAAAGTCGGGCCCCGCCTCGGCGGCCGCGTGCAAGAAATCATCCAGGCGGGCAAGCGGGGGGAATTCGAGGAACAGAAAGACGGTTCCCTGCTCATTCTCGACGAAACGCTCGCACCTGACGAAGCGACAATCATCTACCGCGGCCGCGAAGGCCAGAACATCGCTGCGGAAAAAGGAGTTGTCGTCAGCCTCGATATGACGATGAGTGATGCGCTTCAGACGGAGGGCAAAGCGCGCGACGTCATCCGCGCCATCCAGCGACTGCGGAAGGAAAACGGCTACGACATGGGCGAGAAAATCACGATCGCTCTCGATTCCTCGGCCGACGACATCCTCATACTGCACCGAGCATTCATTGAACAAGAAACTTGTTCAACTATCGGCGCGGTCGAGGGCCTCAAGCATGCGGTCGACATCGGCGATGGCCACACACTTACGGTGACGCTCAACCCCAAGTCCCCCACCCCCTGATTATGACCGAAGAAGAATCATCGTTCACCCCGTCGTGGCCACTGCGATTAGTCTTACGTCTCCTCCTGACCATCCTGCTCGTCTGGTTACTGAGCAAATTTTTGGATCAGTATTTCTTCGTAGATGGAGGGCTTCCTGCCTATATAATCATCGGATCGTTGCTCACATTAATGAACATCATCGTACGTCCACTGCTCCATCTGATCATGCTGCCGTTCAAACTGTTCGCGACCATTCTCGCGCTCATGGTGATCAACGGCGGGTTCCTCTGGTTGACCGAACGCATCGCACGCGAGCTCGATCCGGAATTCGTGCGGCTTCAGATCGACGGGGGTGTTGCCGGCTGGATCCTCGTCGCGATCATCCTCGGTATCGCGAACTGGGTGTTCAAGGAAATATTGAAATCATGAAAGACAACCCTCCGGGTTTTCTTTCATGGGCTATCCCTGCCTGCCGGCAGGCAGGTTTCCGGCAAGGAGCGCTTCCGCTTCGGCGTTTTGCTATGCGACGAAGTCGCAGCAAAAGAAAAACATACCAACACACAAAACATACCGCAGCTCGAGCAGGATCCGCCGATCACCGTACCATCCAGAGTATCGACATCCGTGGAAGAGTGCGGCATTGATCGGCGGCGATTTTCTTTGCTCCTTTCTTGTATCACGGACAAGAAAGGAGAAACCGTTGATGACAAACCAGAACCAGCGATGTGTGGAACATCAGAGTCATGGTTCGTGGCTCGCTACGGCGAGCACCTCACCATGACACCTTATGTCAGTTTCTTCTCCACATACCGCCGCAGCGACCAGCTGATCCCCGACAGGACCGCCATGTGGGAAATTTTGCGCGTGGCATAGAGCGCGCGATATCCTTCGCCTTTCTTCGGCAGGCACAACACGACAAAACCAGGCAGATCGATCTCGCTGAGAAGATTTTTGCACAGCGTCAGGAGCGTCGACGAATCGTTTTTCTTTTCCCCCTGCTTCACGAGACTGCGCAGCGTGTAGTCGTGCATGACCCACGTCATCGCTTTGACTACGTCGTTCTTGAGCATACCGCGCGTGGCGTACACGTAGTTCAATCTTCCTTCCTCGTGCCATCCGAGGATGATGAATGCGGATACGCCGAGCTTCGCAAGAAACGTCTCGCACAGCTTCTGAACCTGTGAAAGCGGGTGTTGCTGGCTCATGGGAATCAGAGTGATTTGTTGACGAAGTCGCTGAGCGCCCACGTCATCCCCTTCACCGCGGCATTCACGGGCATTTCATGGAAGGAGGACACCACCCCGAATTGCTGATCGTTCTTCTGCCATCCGAAGACGATGAAACCCGGGATGCCAAGTTCACGGAGAAATTGCTCGCACTTGCGCTGTATATCGTCGTTGTTAATGGGCTCGGGCGTCATAGAGGTACATGATAGCGGGCCCGCGAGCGGATCTCCAGAAAATACGACGACTGAAACACCGGTACGAAATGGTTCTTGCGATCCGTCAGCACTTCATGGAGAATTCCCACTCCTGCACGCAATCATGACGACGAATTCCGGATTCAAAAATTTCTTCCCGCTCTTTCTCACGATATTTCTCGATATCGTGGGAATCGGCATCGCCATGCCGACATTGGCTATCGTGCTGCTCGATCCCACACAGGGAATCCTCGCGCCGGACTACGGATTCCAGGCGCGCTCGATCCTCTACGGGTTCATGCTTGCGGCCTACCCGATTGCGCAGTTCTTCGGATCGCCGATCCTCGGCGCGTTGTCGGATCGCTATGGCCGCAAAAGGTTGCTGCAATTGTCGATTTTTGGAACGGCGATCGGGTACGTGATGTTCGCCATCGGTATCTACACGAATTCCATTCTCATCCTGTTCCTGAGCCGCTTACTCGATGGATTCACGGGCGGCAACATCTCCATTGCGCAGTCAGCAATCGCGGATCAGAGCACGCAGGAGAACAAGACGCGCAACTTCGGACTGATCGGAATGGCCTTCGGACTGGGATTCATTCTCGGTCCGTATCTCGGAGGCATACTGTCGGACCCCGACGTGCTTCCGTGGTTCAATCTCGCGACGCCCTACTGGTTCGCCGCCGGCGTCAGCATCGTCAATATGCTGCTTTTGTGGTTCTTCTTCCACGAAACGCTGAAGACGAAAGTTCATACGCCGGTGACGCTGCTCACGGGCATCCGCAATCTGAAACACGCGTTCGCACTCGCCAATTTGCGGACCGTCTTCGTCGTCGTATTTTTTTTCACGCTCGGATTCACGTTCTTCGTCCAGTTTTTTCAGGTGTTCCTCATCGACAAATTCGCGTTCGATCAGGGCGACATCGGCAACGTTTTCGGCTTTATCGGATTGTGTTCGGCATTGTCACAGGGGCTCATCGTACGTCCGGTGTCGCGAAAATTCGCGCCCAATCAGGTTCTGAAGGTCTCGCTCATCGGGCAGGCGCTTGCGCTGCCGTTCCTCCTCATGGTCACGGAACCGGCCTATCTCTATGCGATACTCCCGTTCATCGCGATCTGTCAGGGCCTGACTTTCCCGAACATCGTCGCGATGGTGTCGAATATGTCAGGGGCGGAATCACAGGGAGAAGGTCTGGGACTGATGCAATCCGTGCAGGCATTGGCGCAGGTCGTCCCTCCAGTCATCGCGGGGTTCGTCGCAGCAGTGCACCCGAATCTGCCGATTGTGTTCGGAAGCGCATGTCTCTTCGCAGCATGGCTGATTTTCGTAACGCTCTTCCGGGTACGGTCCCAGGACGTGTTCCACGAAGTATGATCCAAAAATCCGGAGGAGACGTCGTGTCTTCCTCCGAATCGTTTGGATTCGTATCAAGAACGATCTATCACTTCTTTTTGCTGATGATCCAGCGGTAGAGCTGCATGCCCAATGCCGCTCCGATCACCGGAGCGATGAGGTACACGGGTGAAATCGCCCCGACGCCGATCGCGACGGCGGGATTGATGACGCCATGAGATCCGCTCGAGGCGACGACGATGCCAAGGAAGAGCGCGGAACCGACCGCAAGGCCGGAAGCCGCTTCATGGACGCGGTCATGCGCGACGGCCGCGACGCCGAATCCGAAGACGAACGAGCCGAGGAGTTCGCCGATGATCGCCGCGGACGTATCGACCGCCTGGATGAGATCGGGGTCGACGATTTTTTTGAGGAGCATCGTCGCGAGGAAGGCACCGAGCAGCTGCGCGATGACGTAGCCGAGCGCGTCGCGGAACGTGATCTTACGAAGACCGAAGAGGCCGATCGTAATCGCGGGGTTTACGTGGGCACCGGATACCGATCCGACACTGTAGACCACCACTCCGAGCGTCACCGCGGCGACGAGGACCGTCGGCACGGGGAAATCCAGCGATAGAGAGGTCAAAACGGCGAACGTCAGCAAAAAGGTACCCAAGAGTTCGGCGGCGTACCGCTGCCACGGGAGAGTGGTCATGGAGGATGGGGGTAGGAATGCCCGCGAGTATACAGGATGCAGGCAAAACGGCCAATATCAGCATCCGCCGCCGGCCATTGGGCTTTCCACGGACATGCGATTTATGGCTCTGCTCTGCCACTTTGCCTTTACGCGTCTTCCGGGCGGCTGTAGCATACAACCTTTTCTTTACCGTCATCTCTATGAAGAAACAGCTTCTTCTCAGTCTCGGCGTCCTGCTCCTTGCCGGCCCTATCGGAGTCTCGGCGGCATTTCAGCAGGATCTTTTGCTCCCTGACGCGGATGGCGATGTACGCACGGGAACGGGAACGATGATGGAATCGACCGGCGCGACGCTCGAAACGCAAAAAGAGGAAGCGTCCGACGCCCCCGACGTGAAGAAAACACTGTCGATCAACATCGGTGAAGCGGACGAACTGACCCGCGCGCAGTTTACCGCGATCGTCGTCAACGAATTGTACACGGAAGTCGAACTCGAACGCTGCTACCGCGACATCGCGTCGTCCCTTCCCCCGCGCTTCACGCTCGTGTTCGCGGACGTGCATGTCGACGATCCCTATGCCAGACACATCTGCGTCGCGATGCGCGACGGCCTCATCAAAGGCTACGCCGACGGATTCTTCCGCCCCGAACGCAAAATCAACCTCGCCGAAGCGGCGAAGATCATCTCCCGCGGATTCGTCCTCGCTCCATACGCGGAAACCGAGCGCAGCGGCCCGTGGTACGCTCCGCACCTCTACGGACTCTCGGTCCGCGGCGCGCTCCCGATGAATCTCAAGACCGTCGATCAGCTCCTGACGGTCGGCGACGTAAACGAAATGGTGTCACGTATCGCCAACAACACGACATGGCTGCCGTCACGCACGTTCGACGAACTGATGCCCAGGCCGGCACCCCGCCCTGCAGCACGCTCCGCAGCCTCCGGCCCGAAGAAGCCGACGGCGGCATCGACGAGCAGCAAGAAGACGACATCCGCACAGACATCGAGCGCCATCTCGAAGATCACGTCGGCAACCGTTTCTTCGATCAAGTCCGCCACGAGCAAGAGGGCTCTCTGGAACCCTTTCTGAAGACTTGTACAGCGACATTCAAAACCACCCAGTCAGGTGGTTTTTTTATACAAAACATAAACACACACAACAAAAGAATGAACCGGATTCCGCCGATCACCGTACCCCCGAGAGTATCGGCATCCGTGGCAGGGAGCGGTATTGATCGGCGCGATTTTTTCTTTCTCCACTTTCTTTTGTATCACGGACAAAAGAAAGTGGAAACCCTTCACAGCAAACCAAAACCAGCGATGTATGCGATAGCAGTGTCACCCATTCGTCTGTGCTCAGGGTGACACTGGTTTATCGCTGCACCCAAGAATGGGTGCTGCTGGGGATGGGGGCCGAGCAAAAGAAAAGAATATGAAGAGCTGAGAAAGAAAGTGGAAACCTTGAGCAGCAACCCAAACCGGCAATGTGTGATACTTCCGAGCACGCAAAAGAAAGGGATAATTTTCTTAAACCACAAACAATTATCGCTATACTCCCCCCATGCTCAAGAAAGACGACCCCACTCTCCCCGGCCTCATCGGCCAGTCATTCGCGATCCTGCAGCATGGCTTGGACCGCGTCGTCGACTGGGGATTCTCGAAGATGAAGGAGACCGGCGACATGCCCGATACGGAGGTGAAGAAGATCGATAACCCCTATCTGCGTCGTGCCGCCGCGTTCGGAAAGTCCACGCTGAAATTCCTCGGCAACGCGGGTGACGCGTACTATCGGACGTACGAGGAGCTCAAGAAAGACGGATCGAAAAAATAATAAAGCCTCCCGCAGCTGCCGGGTGGTTCCCGCTTTTTTGTTCTGCTATCCGATAATACGCTCGATCATCCAGTAAAGCGCGATGGCGGCTATGAGTACCGCCACGACTCGAATCGATGTCTCATACCAGGAATAGCGGCGCGCATACCATAGGAGAGGAAGAGCAAGAAGAATGATGCAGATTTGTCCGATTTCTATCCCGAGATTAAACGCAAGGAGCGAGGCCAAAAAACCGTCTTTGGGTACGTTCAGATCCGTCAATAATCCCGCAAATCCCAATCCGTGAAACAAACCAAAGAAAAAGACAGTAGAAGACTTATTCGAATCGGAACGGAAAAAAGGTATGTGCCGCAGGAACACGGTCGTGATCGCAACATACGCGATCGACAGGGCGATCGCCGGCTCGACAATCCTTGAGCTGAGAACAAGAACACCTGTTCCTGCCAGTATCAAGGATACGCTGTGTGCGAGCGTAAAATACGTTACGAGTTTGATGGTCTTGCGCAGAGACACGTACGCAAGCAGAAGGGACAGTATGAATAATATGTGATCAACGCCTGAAAAAATATGATGAAGACCCAGTCTGATAAAATCGATCATCGTATGAAAAAATCCCTGTTTGGGACCGCGGACGCTTTCCAACAACCGTGCCCTGTAGACCTTATCGCCCGGATAGAGATTCGGATCCGCTTCAAGGTAGGCTTCTATCTCCGCAGGGGAGGCGTCCGGATGCTGCTGCATATATTCGACCAATGCATTGGGAAGCAGTTCGTGTGCTTCGACACGCAATGGCAGGACCAGCAGAGACTGGAATGCAGCGCCTGTTAAGAGGATAAGGGAGAAGCTACGCATTATCATAACTTTGAAAGTTCCATCTTGAGTGCCGTGGCATGCGTGAGCGAGAACCATGGATTGATGTCCTCCGCTTCCTGCAGAAGTTTTTTCCCTTCATTTTTCCTGTTGTTCGCAAGCGCAATCATACCCCCATGAAAATAAATCATTGCATTGCGGCTGCCAAGTTTTTGCGCTTCATGATTATATTTTTCCGCTTCCGTAAATTTTCCGTTCTTGTAGAGCACCCACGATAATGCATCTGCGCCGTCAATACTTGGACGAGCTGTATATGCACGCTCGGCACGTACGAGTGCGGCCTGAAGATCCTGATCATGGTCCGCCATAAACAACGCATATTCGAGGTCAACATTCACTCCGTTTGTTTCTATTGCACGATACGCTGCCATTACAGCGGCCTGCAATTGTTCTGATTTCGCCACATCGCCCGCATACGCATAAAAATCCGCCAGATCGGCCGTGTGCTCCGCTATGGGCAGCAACCGAAAAGCCTGTTCGAAATATGTCCCTGCCTCCTCAAGATTATTTTTCGCAATGCTCACCTTTGCTAAGCCCTGCAGGGCACGCGGATAGGAAGGAACGAGATGCAACGCCGCATTGAACTCACGCTCGGATGCTTTTAGATCCTGCGGGAAATAGAGTTTCCCCCTTTCGACATGTGCCCAGGCAATATTCTCCGGAAATGCCGATCCCGCCTCAATTGCCGCATGCAGCGCTTGTTTAGCACCCTCGATGTCACCGTTAATTTCGCGAATATGCGCAATGCGGCTGAATGAATTGAAGTCCGGACGCTTATCCACCATCGTCTGGAGTGTAGCGGCTGCTTCATCATAGAGTCCGAGCTCAATCTGCGCATCGGACAGGGCCCCGTAGTAACGCGGAGCAGAAGGATTTGCCCGCACTGCCGACTCGGCATGACGCAGAGCATCGCGAAAATGATGTCTTCCTGACGCGACCGCCGAACGGATGAGCATCGTTTCCGGATCCCCTTCTACCGTACTATCGAGTAAATCATCGATTACATCGTAGTAAACAGTGTCTGCCGTTTCACGGATTTTTTGCAGATAAGCACCTGCCAGCTGTTGAACGATTTTCGTCTTGTCCGCGTTGTCAGCACCGGTCTCTAGTGACGTGCGCAATGTTTGGATCAGCCGCTCCGTCTCTCGTGATCCGATGCTCGTTCCCGGATCAACAGGCACCGAAGGCTGCGATGAATAGCTCTGTATGGCAACGAGCACTATCGCGGCGGCAATAACCGGCAGAAATAATACCGTCGGGCGAAAGAATATGGTCATGATTTCTAAACTGTGTAGAACGGAGGGGGATCTGCGGGATCCCCCCGTTCAATAAGAATTCTCAAAATCAGGCAGAATAAGCGGCACACTCCGGAAGGGGTATCGAACCGGTTTCCTCGCAGCGACTCATTTCCTCACCGTTCAAACACACATCGTACCCGCTCCTTCCCTTCAGCCGGTCGTTCCCGGCACCGCCGTCGAGTTTATCGTCATGATCATTTCCTTCAAGCTTGTCATTGCCTGCTGCTCCGCAGAGTACATCTTTTCCATTATCGCCTTCAATGTCGTCGTTTCCCGCTTCCCCAATGATCACATCGTCACCGTCATCACCATCAATATCATCATCACCTCCGCGACCGCAGATCGTATCATTGCCATTCTTGCCTTTGATTTTGTCGTTGCCCGACGTACCAATGATCACATCTTTCCCGGATGTACCGTACAGTTTTCCTTTGAACTGATCACCGTTGTCAGGGCCGCCGACGATACGACCGTTCTGAACATAGATAGTCGCGTTCAGTCCGTTGCATGTCAGGAGACCCGCACTCGAGCTGGAAGAACTGGTTGAGTTCTGGGAAGAAGAACTCGTCGATGCGGAGGAGGAATGTCCGTTCTGCGCCCGCTGTGCATGAGGAATGCTCGAGAGTCCATCCCAGGGAAGCGCAAGGTACGGGAAATAATTGCGGAAATCACGATCGTTGCGATCCACTCCGTCTCCCAACTGTCCTGCAAGCGGATCGGGCTGATACTCAGGATGGAAAAGCGGATAAACGGCACCCGCAACTGCGCGCAAGGAAATGTCAGTCACATCATCGGCCAGACGACGGCCGTTGGGGTAGCCCTGATTATCGCCTCCGACGACACCGAGCGGATTAGGATTTGCCGTAGGCGCAACTGCGACGTTCAGACGAAGTTGTTCCGAAGGCGTGACGGTAACGGGTTTCGTCAAATTCTGGATACCCGTAAGGAAGATTGCAATGAGATCATCACGCTGTGTTGGACTCCCGAAAGGCCCCTGCGGAGGAACTTTGATTCCATAGAGGAGGTTCAGAAGAGTCGCGAGTTCGGGGTTGGTGACATAATTAGCAAACTGAGTGTCATTCTGCGGCCTGGATGCGTTCCATACATCTTTCTTGAGAAGAGGAATCACGACCTCGTTTACAAGTGGCGCTCCGAGACGCGACACCTGAATCCAGTCTCCGGCTGTGGAGGCTGTCGTGCCATTCGCGTTCAGCACACGCGTTGCGCGGCGGGACGTCGTTGACCATACGCCGATGACGGAATCGCCGTTCGAAGCCTCTGTCGGCTTATTCTTGTTCTTCGTCACTTGGTTAATAGGTACCTGGATGGCGATGGACTGCACGTTGTATCCGGCAAGTCCGTCGATTCCGCCCCCCTGATTACCGGGTATTCTGCGGATTGTCAGGAGGTCAAAGAGACCTCCGAGCTCAACGAAAAACGCGTCGTCGGTCTGCCCGGCGAACACCTTCATATTGTTACCGAGATTCCTGATAGCGGCATCGGACAGGGTGCCATAATTGGGAGTGGACTTCGCACCGACGTTCACGGGAGGGACAGGAATATCCGAACCGAGCACGGTAGAATTTCCGCCTTCCACCCGAGTGACGCTGTACGTCTGGCGGATATTGAAGTCAGGATCCGTCAGAGACGTTATCGGCCCCGTATTATAGAGAAATGTATTCTGATTCTGGACAATAGTCTGGAATTTGAATTGATAGGAGATGTCTTCGAGTGAATCCCCATTGCTGTCGATCTTGATTTCGTACAGCACATCATCGCCGAATTTGTAGAAATTCGGACCGCCGGCGGGTTCCTCAAACGGATGGAACGACGCAATGAGCGTCACGCTATCCGTATTGTCTGGACTGACGAAAGCATAGACATCGGTATTGTCAGCCTGCGGATCAGCGCTGATAAGCGGTGCTTCGCGGTGGGAAGATGCGCCGACGATGATCGGCGAAATTGCGGCTGCAATTATTGCAAGTCCAGTTGCTGCGGCAATATGTGTTCTGGTGAGCGAAAGAGACATTCTGAGTTGGGAAGATAAATGAAAATACAATCGAACTGTCATAATATCCTATTCCTTCACCTTATCCAATATTATGAGCCATATAGTTTCTATATTAACAAGACAGGAGAATGCGGGCGTTCAGTTATATGCTAGAACACCCGGATGCAGGCCGGAGTCTTGCATAATGCAAAGGCAGGTTTACTGAAACCCTGGCAGAAAGTCGCCATACCCTTCCGCTGCGAGGTCCTCTTTGGGGATGAAGCGCAACGCGGCTGAATTCATACAGTAGCGCTGTCCGGTCGGCTCCGGTCCGTCGTCGAAGAGGTGCCCGAGGTGCGAATCGGCACGGCGGCTGCGCACTTCGACGCGCTTCATGAAGATCTGCCCGTCTTCTCTGGTGACGATATTCTCCTCGTGGAGGGGTTTGGTGAAACTCGGCCAGCCGGTCCCCGACTCGAATTTGTCTTTCGAACTGAAGAGCGGCTCGCCCGACACGACGTCGACGTAGATACCGTCGCGATGTTCGTCCCAGTAGGCGTTGTTGAACGGCGGCTCCGTACCTTCGCGCTGGGTCACGTCATACTGCTCGTCGGTGAGCATCTCGCGCAACTCCTCATCGGACGGCATTTGATAGGACGGGTCGCCACCGGTCACTGGATCGTTGGTCGTCATACAGGCGGAAAGGAAGAAACAGCACGCAATGATCGATCGCTTCATGCATGCATCATACTCTTTCAGAGGTCCGCCCACGAGCAGAGCGCGATCTTCTTTTCGGCGAGCAGCGCCGGAATGGTGGGGTCCGTCAACATGCGTAGTTCGGTTTGGCGCTGGGGATCGAGGTCGAACGGCGTCCCGTACGCACTCATGCTGCCCGGATGAACCGCGAGCTCGGTTGTTCCGTCTTGAAGGCGCGACAGATTGTGACGGAGATTCTTGAGGGACGCGTTCCCATGCAGCGTCAGTCCCCGAAAATTGTCCGTGCTGCCGATGCCGTGCGCCGCGTACATCTCCCTCGCGTGCGTCGCCTGCTGATTGACCGACTGCGCCCACGCGAGTTTGTCGTCGGTAATTTCATAGCCATACGGCGGCAGCGGGAGTTCGCAGGGAATCCGCACGAACCGCACGCCGTAGCGCTCGAGGAGCGGGATCACGGTCTCCGCGATGAACGGGTGCAAATGCACGTGATGATGTCCATTGAAGTGTGACATCGATCCGTGCACGTCGAAGCACCACTCCATCTGCGCGCGGACTTCGCGATCAAGATGCGTGCGCTCGACTTTGCCGTCTGCCAGCGCCTGCAGCAGCCTGTCCTTCCCGAGAAACGCACCGTTCATGTCCGTCAGCGTCATGACGTCATCGCGCTTGCTCAGCGGATATTCCTCCGTGATGTTGAGGTGCAATCCGCACGCGAGATTTTTTTCGCGCGCATGCTTCCCCGCCGCGTCGGAGTCGGACCCATTCGCGATGAGCGACGCACTTGCGACGATGCCGAATTCCGCGCACTGGAAAATCCCGTGCGAGCGCGCGGCATTCACCCCCAGATCGTCGGCGTTGATGATGAGTCGCTGCATAGGCGAAGTATAGCGGAAACGCGTGAAAGAACCTGTCCCAGAGCGCGTTCGGGGCGTAGACTGACGGACTATGATCATCGATTGCCATACGCATCTCGGGGATGCGAACGGGAAAAATTGGACGCCAGACGCGCTCATCGCCTCGATGGACGAAACGGGCATCGACACGTCGATTATTATTTCGGAGATTGATTCGGGCGAACTCTCGACGATCGATTCCATGCTGCAGACCACGGCCTCCCATCCGCGGCTGAAGCTGATAGCGCACGTGGATTTCGCGACGCTCGATGACCGGCAGATCACCCGGCTGACGGAACTGCTGGAAACGAACCGGGCGATCGGCATCAAGTGCTATCTCGGGTATGAGGAATACTATGCTTCAGACGAGAAACTTTTTCCGCTCTACGAGTACTGCTCAACGCACGGAAAACCCGTTATGTTCCACACCGGATCGCTCGAACGTGCCAACAGCGGACTACTCAAGTATGCCCACCCTCTGACAGTCGACGAAGTCGCGAATGCCTTTCCGAAGCTCAACATCATCATCGCGCACATGGGAAATCCATGGCTCATGGACTGCGCGGCCGTCATGTCCAAAAACGAGAACGTGTATGCGGATATGTCGGCGTTCTTCGAAGAGTACGCTCCGATCACACATGACGACACCGACATTTTCGTGAAGAGACTGCAGGATGTCCGGCTCTTCCTCGGATCGTACGAAAAATTCCTCTTCGGAACCGACTGGCCGCTGTATTCGCAAAAGGAATATGTGACGGCCGTCGAGGCATTGCCTCTGACGCCGGACGAACACGATCGCGTGTTCTGGAAGAACGCAAGAGACATGTTTCACCTCTGACCTTCCCCGAAGCTCCTCAGAGCGAACAGAGGAATCCGAAACGCTTCTGAATTCGTTCGATGACGCGGTCCCATGCGTTCTTGTCGTCGGCAAACCGGTTCACGACGCGCTCGCAGAGACGCTCGCGGAAGTAGTAGTCTCTTTCATCGACGACGTCCGCATCTCCGGCGGACTGATGCTGCAGGACATTGGAACCGTACATCGGATCGCTGCGGACGGAGGCGGGAATACCCGTGAATTCAACGGTAAACAAACTCATCGCAATGGCGAACGCCGCGAAGACGATAACGACCGTTTCGTTGCGATTAACCCAGGAACGAGTAGAGCTGATATTCATGTGTATTTGGGGGAGATTTTTCTGTTATTATTATATCAAATATTACATAAATAGTCAAACATCGTTCTATAGAGAAAAGGCAATTCAGAAAATTATACCATACTCATATATTGACATATATAGTATATGTATTATAATACAAGTAATCCAGTTCTAGCCTCTTAGACCCTTGATCGGCAACACTGGATCCTGTACACGACAATCGATTTATTTACTGACACTATTATGAATAGAGAACAAGCGAACTTCGCAGAGCAATACGCAGCGCTCGAGCGCATGCCCGTCAGCCGCAGGCAGGCCCTACTGACAGGCGGCCTCATGGCCATTTCAGCGTTTTTCGGTGGCAAGACGAAGGATTTAATGGGTGCCGAACCGGACGAGAACGCTGAGCATAAGAAGCTCAGGAAACTGTGGGAAGCACAGGACCCGATGTACGAAAAAATCGCCGAAGGCGGCATGCAGAAGTACTTCGATAACCTGCCTGACAAGGACAAGGCATTTTTCTCCGGAGAGGAATTGCATCAAATGGAAGGCATGTGCAGTTGCTGCTCAGACGAGCGCATCACGCAGTACACAGGCAAGGACTCCGACAAAAAAATGCAGCTCCTTCGTACGCCGGGCTCGGGAATGCTGCTTGCGATGAATCGCGCGGACAAAAATCCCTACGCGAAAGAATTCATCGAATCCACCGCAAAAGAACAACTCGAACTCGGCGTGACGGTCTTCACCGCTCACCTCGGTTGCGGCGCCGCGAAAGCGGTGTTCAATGCCCGTATCCTCTTCCTGCGCATGCAGGGAGACAAAGCACAGGCAGACGCTCTCGAAATGAGAGGCCCCGATGCATGGGCGCATGATTGGGCGAATGCCGTTGCAGACCGTATGCGCGCGATGGCGCAGGAACTGGGCGTCAAGCATATGGGGAAGATCCGTGCCGACTTCATCGAGCAGAAGGACTTCAAGGGTCCGCACTTTGGCCGCGGTCTCGCGATGCTCCTGGGAAAGGACAACTACAACGCCGCATACAGGGGCGTACCCCAGTGGTACGTCGAACATATGGGCAGCAATCTTGAAAGCGATATCGACCATGCCAACGTACTCCGTCAGATCGCATTCGATCACCACCACTCCGTCGGAGAATTCTTCAATGAAGAGCCGAAAAACCAATTCCTTCTCGTGCCGATCGCCGCTACCCGCGCACAAATCAATATCGTCGTCGCGCATGCAGAAAAGCGACGCAAGACACTGGGAACGGACAAAGACAAAGTGCGCGTTGATCCGATTCTGTATTGATCGATTGACCTGGAATGAGGGTGATGCGCGCGGCGCGTCACTTTCGCAGACTCTTGATCCAACGCATCCCCCGCTCGACAAGCGTGAGCGGCACCTCTTCCTGCTTTACCAGCTCGAGAGCGATTCGTAACTTGACCCTGCTGCTGAGAGACAGAGCCGTCACTTCTATATCCTCCGCGCCGTTTTCGAGATCGTCCATGGGCGGTCCGATCAGTACGACGCGATCCTGAGTTGACGGCATAAAACGCCTGAGGTCCATTGCTTTCTGTGTTTCGGTCAGCAGTGCGAATTCATTCCGGCCGGCGAATTCGTTAGCCCAGTCTTCTCCCGGATGCGGATGCTGGATAGTAGGGCCCGGCGAGTCTTGCACCGCCTTATCGAAGAGAGCGGAGATACGAATCGCTGCTTCGTTATCCACCGGATAGTATTTGATCTTCGTGTGTGCTGATTCTTTTCCTTCGGTGACACTGTTGAATTCCATATCGTGAATATAGACTGATATTGGAAAATGTCAACAACCTTCCATCCACTCCCGCTCCTGACCTACGAATTTTTAGACCGGAAAAGGCTTTTTGAAAAGTCTACTTCCGAGTTCGGGATTACGGAAGTATGCACTGATGGAAGCGATGAGAAGTCCGATGAGAAGGGGGATCGCATCCATGTACCGGCCATGCGTCAAGACGGTGGCGAGAGCGCCTGCCAGGTATCCGACCATGAGGATGAACCCAATCGTCGACGTCCGGGGAATGAGGAAGAGAATGACAATGAGAAGGCTGAGTATGCCGAGCTGCGTGCGTATCTCCCAGATTCCAAGCTGCCGCGCGTTTTCTTCAAAGCCGGGTATGGTCTCCGGCATGAATTTGCCCACCGCGGACATCGCGAGGAAGAGCGCCACGAGAATCGCGGTCAACCAGCCGATGATGCTCCGTGCGCGCTGACCCAAGATTGGCTCAATGTATCACACGGACTGTACAGTTGCCATTGCACGTTGCTCGTTCCGGCACCGTTTGGAACACGTCTGCCGGGAAGATTCCCTGCTACAGGAAGCACAAATTTTCTGTTCTTTGCCGCAAGAACAGTGGATGAGCAAATCTCCCGGATCGCCGCAGTGGGGACAGAGAGCATAGATTTGTGACGGGCGCAGATGCTGATCGACGGCTGCGCGGTGATCGAAGACGAAGCACTCTCCCTCGTAGTGCGAATCCGGGAACTGCTCGAGGTATGCGAGGATTCCCCCCTCAAGCTGGTAGACGTTGTCGTAGCCTTCTTTTTCCATCGCGATGATCGCCTTCTCGCAGCGGATACCTCCCGTGCAATAGAGGAGGACCTTTTTGTCTTTGGGGAGAGTCCCCTGCTTCACGAATGCGGGAAATTCATGAAACATGTTGATCCCCGGGTCGACGGCATTCTTGAATTTGCCGATCGCGACTTCGTACGCATTACGCGCATCGACCAGAACGACATCTTCACGCTCGAGCATGTCCTGCCACGCCTGCGGACTGAGATGTTTATGATTGCCGCGGGGCTGGATGTCTTCGTCTTTGATTGCGACGATTTCGGGTTTGATCTTCACCGACCAGCGACGGAAAACGCCTCTGTCCGACTGACTGTCTTTAAATTTGATTTTCCCAAACTTCGCACACAGCAAATTTTTCCATTCCGCAATCGCGTCGACACTCCCCGCGACCATCGCGTTGATTCCTTCGGGTGCGATCAGGACGAGGCCCTGCATATTCCGCTGCTTCCCAAATGCCATCAGTTCATTTCTGAGGTCCTCCAAATCCGTCGCATCGATCATGACGAAGGCGTAACAGGCGGTAATGGAAAGCATTGCGGGCACGGGGGCAGTATAGCCGATGTTTCGGCACCAAAAGGCCGAATTACTCCGAGTCCCAGGTCTTTCAGTAATGACAATCGAACCCCTGACCATAATTGCATTCCACCATCTGCGCGTAACCGTCGGTGGTCAGCTCCGCGATGCGCCCATCTGTCGTATTCACAACGTAAAACTTCTCGCTGCCGGAATAGGGATGATCGACGATCTCCCCGACAATGACAATGTCGCCGTCCCGGGACATGCCGGCCATACTATCGAAGATGCCGATGGAACGGACATTACTGCCGTCGAGCGCCATCATGAACAATTCGGTGACGGCATCAGGATGGTAAAAGGGGTCTTCGTAATCACTCTGCATTTTCGGCGCTGGAGTCACCAGGGCATAGATGATCGAACGCCCGTCGGGCGTGATCACCGCTTTTTCGACGAGCTTGTCCTTGAAGCGCGCAATCGTCTGGGACGAACCCGTCGCTTCATTGAAGAGTACGAGTGACGACGGAGGCCACGGACCTCCGCCCATTCCCATCGCATCATTCACCTCCGTGCGGATACCCAGGATCAAGTCGTTCCGGTCGCTGCAATGATACGTGTAGATCTTGTCTTTCGGCATGAATACCTCGCGGACCCTCAGATCGGACAAGCGAATATTCCAGACCGACGAATACGTGAATCCTTCCCATCCCTGATACCGCACGTAGAGTGACTGACCGTCGGCGGACAAACAGAGTGGTTGAATACCTTCGAAGTCACCCAAACCCATCCTGGACATGGGGACCACCTTTTCGCTCCCGTCACTGATGCGATGAATAAACATACCCGCCGTCCCGCCGCTTTCCGTCATGACATCGGCGGCATGGACACCGTACGCATACCGGTCCTCATCGATGCGATAGTATTCGGTGATACTGAAGTTCTTATCTTTAAAGAGCATGTTGGCATCAGTCTTATTATTTCCTTCTGTGTCATAGACGCTGTAACCGTCTTTGCCTATTCCCGCGATGAAGAGAAGTTTTTCCGGACTTGTGGCGTACGTTTGTGCGAGCGAACCATCGCTGAGACTTTCTTTATAATTCGCGATGTTCCGAATACCGCTTTGAGAGAGAGCCTTTACCTCAATCGCACCCTCCTGCGAACCAACCGTGTACGGTACGGACAATGCATTGGTATTCCCCAGAATTCCTTTTTCGTCGAAGACCAACGGAGAGAGCGAGAACGACCTGCCGCTCGATACCGCACTGCTTTGTAAAGATGAGGACCGAGATGATTGAGTAGAGGATCTGGAGGATTGTCCGACGACACTATCATCGGTCTGCGACGCGCAGGCGGTGAACAGGACGACGGTCAGGACAGCCCACGGGAAGCGATGTGCATGCATAAAACACACACTACAAGAATCATGCCTGTTATCACAATAGGAACGTCATTTCAGCCTAGCCAAATCCACTACTGTCCCGTTAACTCTGACACAGATTTGAGGTTTAGCTCTCGCACATAACGAACAGGGGCGGCAATGTAGACGTGTCAACGCTCTACACGCTTCCCCCGTTTCGCTATGTCTAAGACTACCA
>Ga0163150_10003224_pt1 | contig 23318 bp, 24 predicted proteins | sample OliLakLV19P2IB_FD_148628 | JGI IMG/M metagenome (GOLD analysis project Ga0163150, IMG submission 148628) | Freshwater microbial mat bacterial communities from Lake Vanda, McMurdo Dry Valleys, Antarctica - Oligotrophic Lake LV.19.P2.IB | ecosystem: Environmental > Aquatic > Freshwater > Lake >...
AGCTGAACGACGCCACCGATCGTCTCCGGCACGATCGTCGCGCGCGTGGGCACCCGACCGAGCGCCCAGCCGACAACAGCGTGCGCCCCCTCGTGCCACGCCGTCGGAACAAGCTGCGCCCATTCCGAGAAGCGATCGAGGAGCGACGGTCCGTGTTCGGCGAACTCCGCCGTAATCCTGCGTCTGCCGATCGTCGCGGCGACCAGGTTGTCGGCGGCCTTACCGGCTCGAATGAACAGGTCGCGCCCCGGCTTCATCTCGAACGCCTCGACCGCAACCCTGAGCTGGTCGATCAGCAGCCGGTCGGCTGCCTCACTCGCCAACTGTTCCGCCATCCCCACCACCCCGAGCGCATTCTACCGCATTCCGAGCGTAACGTGGACCCACAGCGACGTCCGAATGGCGAATTCATTGGCCTCAACGTCGGCGCGCCGGCGTGATATGCCTTCGCTTGAGGATGGCGCGGAGGTGGTGCGGATGGACGTGGAGTGGAGCGCGCTCGCAACCGACGATGAGAACCCCCACGAGACGGCTGGCGAACTGCGTCTCGTTGCCGGCGTGCTCAGAGATGGCGATCGACGATGCGCGACGGGGCGACCCGGACGCGATCGCATGGTTCGCAGGGGACGACGACACCGCGACCGATCGGGGGTGGGGCTACGTCGCGGTGTGCCATCAGCTGCAGGTCGACCCTGGCTGGCTGCGCGGTGAGATCGCGGAGTTCGTCGCAGCCAACCCATACGTGCATCAGCCGAGGAATCCGAGGCGGGTAGCAGCCCCGGTCGAGCAGGCTGCGGCCGCGTAGAGCGACGATGGGACGCACCACGATTCGGCCCCGGTCCGGGGTGAAGCCGAGACGACCGGTGATCGAGAAGCGTATCCGGCGCCGGTGGCGAGCACTGCCCGAGGTCACCGACGAACAGCTCGAGTCCCTGTACGGCTGCGGGCTCGAAGCGCGAGAGCACCCGGTCTTTAATGACGACGGCGCCGCGGCCGAGCAGCCGCGCGAAAGTTGACAGTCAGAGGGTTGGAAGCCGGCGGGGCTCAGTAGTGGACGATCTGTAGCCAGCGCCGCACCGCAGCGCAGCGCGTTGAACGATCAACTCCGCCACCTGATGGACCTCGAACCGATCAACCTTTACATCACGCAGGCACCGTGGACGTTCTCACCTTCGACAAGATCGCGGACGACCTCGACGCGGTGCTCGCGATCTGCCAGTCGGCGGGTCTCACGACCAACGGGACGCGCATGGCGATCGCGGCCGCGCGGATCCGAGAGATCCACCGGCAGCTCGTCGCGTTCCGAAACGGCGGGCCGTTCCCGGAGATCGGAGGCTTCCGGGACGTGTCGCTGCTGATCGAAGGCAGCGAGTTCGCAACGCTGCTTCCTTGCCTGGGTCGATGGCTCGTCACCGACCGCGACGTCGTCGCCGACAAGCTCAAGAAGGTGCTCTCCGGTCCGCAGCTCCCCACGGACGAGGATGCCAACTCGAATCAGGCTCGGAACTTCCTCTTCGAACTGACGCTCGGAGCGACGCTCGAGACCCGCGGAAGGCGCGTCACCCAAGGAGAGCATCCGGACCTCACGCTTCACCTGCCGGCGCGCGACCTCTTCACGGAGTGCAAGCGGCCGCTGTCCGCGTCGAAGGTGGTCCATAATCTGAATGCGGCGGCGACCCAGATACAAGAGGGCCTCGGCGCTCGAGGGGTGCCGACGTCGACGTTCGGTCTCGTGGCCCTCGACGTGACGAAGATCGTCAACCTCGAATACGAGTGTTGCACCTTCTACGGCGAGGCAGAGATCACCAACAGCATGGCACGCCGCCTCGAGCGGGTGATCGAGGACACGCACGACGCGCGTCAGCCGTTCCGTACCCAGCGCATCATCGCGGTGCTCTACCGCTTCGTCACGATCGGGCACGATCGCCTGAACAACCGCTACGTGACCGCGACGCTGGACGCCCTCGTTCCATTGGCTGAGCGTCCGAACACTGCACGGCACGCAGCGGTCGAGGCATTGAAGCGCGCGATCGGACTCGCAGGATCTCGGGACCGCGCCTCCTAAACATTGACGTACGACCGCTATCACGCCGTCTTGAATCCGTTTGACGCAATGGCCGAGAAAGGCTATCGCTGCCAGGTGTGGGGCATGGCGGGCAGAGGAAAGGGGCAGGACGGCCAGCAGAGCTCGCGGAGCCGAAGACGCTGGCATTCCGAATCGACCGGCAGATGGCGGAGGCAGCCGAGCATGCCGCCGCGAAACGCGGCTTGACGATGTCCGAGTGGCTGCGGGAGCTAGTCACCGAGGCGACCCGACAACGACGCGCTCCGCGCAACGGGCGCAACAGGAGGACGTCCGGATGAAGATCGTGAAGGGCGAGACGCGACGCCAACCTGGCCGCTGGATCGTTGACTTCCGAGACCAGTTCGGAGTGCGCCACGTGCCCGCGTTCAAGACGAAGCGCGAGGCGGAGATCTTCCACGACAAGGTGTCCGACGAGGTCAGACGTCGCGTCTTCATGCCGCCGCAGCGGGTGCCAACGTTCGATGAAGCCGTCGCTGAGTGGCTCCGCGACAAGGAGCGGCTCGAGCCAGCGACGTACGAGTACTATCGCGGGCACGTCGAGCTGCACCTCAAGCCGCGCATCGGCAGCTACCGCTTGGATCACATCGATGTCCGCATCATCGAGGAGCGCGTTCGAGATGCCGTCGCGAAGGCCGCCGGGGCACCGACCGCGAACAAGGTGCTGGGCACGCTCCGGAACTTCTGGCGGTTCGCTCGACGCCGCGGCTACTCGCAGACGAACCCGGCGGCGGACGCCGAGCCCATCGCACGGGTGAAGCGGGGTAGGGGAGCCGAAGTGGTTTACACCCCGGAGGAGCTCAAGAAGCTCCTCGAGAACGCGCCGGCGGGGAAGTGGCGGACGTTCTTCACCATGGCGATGCTCGGGCTCCGGCACGGCGAGCTGCTGGCGTTGCAGTGGGCCGACTTCGCCGACGACTTCACCACGGTTCGGGTTCAGCGGTCGCTGAGCCGAGCTCGGGGACCGGGGGAAGAGAAGGGCGCGCGGTCGGTGCGCTTCAAGGATCCGAAGACTGAAGCGGGATCCAGGACGATTCCGCTTCCGCCCCAGATCGCGGGGGCCCTCAGGCGCTGGCGGCTCGCGTCACCGCTCAACGAGTTCGACCTCGTGTTTCCCGACGAGGTGGGGCGACCGATGCATGCCAGCAGGAGCCTCGCGGCTCTTCACCAGGCGGAAGCCGCTGCCGGGCTCCGGCGACTCGACGTGAAGGCCCTTCGCCACAGCTTCGCGACAGCGCTTCTCGAGGGGGGCGAGGTGGATACGCAGGTCGCTCGACTGCTAGGCCATGCCGACACGACGGTGACGAGGCGGGTGTACACGCACGCATACGAGAAGGGGGACGTCGTCGGGGTCCGAACGCTGGCCGATGCTGTCCTCGGCAAGGACTCAGAGGCTGGTGGTAGTGAAATGGTAGAAAAAGGACAGCGGAAGCGAGCGGCAAAGCGCGTAAGTAGTTGATTTTACATCGAGCCCCCGTAGCTCAGGTGGATAGAGCACAGGATTCCTAATCCTGGGGCCGCGTGTTCGAATCACGCCGGGGGCACTCGTTAAATCAATGGGTTAGGGGGCGCTCGGCCTGGGCCAGATGCTCATTGTGCCCAAGATTGTGTCCGTTCGGCTCTGGGTTCGTCTGCTCGACGCCCCCCTGTCCTTGCTTTTTGCCGAAGGGGCAAGGGGCGCGGTCGATTCAATACCGCCTTTGCCCCGAAGGCCGTCATGGCGTCACCGACGACGGGATGCAGAACTCCGCCTCCGTCACCGTATCGAGGCGCTCGGCGCCGAACTGGTTCGCGACGTAGAGTCCGGTGACCGGCGTGTGCTTCGCCTGCGCGGGGACGATTGGCGTGCCCTTGTCGCCGGGTGTGGTCGGGCCGCAGCCCGTTTGCGCGATCCACTTCGTCTCGGAGCGTAACCGTCGAGATGGTGATCGTCACCCCGCCGTACACCTGGGCGATCCCGATGCTCACCGGGTGGGATCTCGCGACCCCCGGTGCTCGGCTCAACCTGCTGTACCCGCCGGGTAAGGAACCGGGCACGTCACCCGGTCCGGTCGGCCCCATCGGCCCCGGGCCCGGAGTGGCCCGCTGACGAGTCGCGCCCCGCTCGGGCGGCGAAGAGAGCGAAACGGGGTTGCAATATACTCACGTATATGGCACCCGTCTCCTGAGGTTCCTGACCATGCCGCGCACAGCGAAGGTCTTCATGACCAACCGCAGCCAGGCCGTGCGACTGCCCAAGGAGTATCAGTTCTCGACGGACGAGGTCTTCATCCGTAGGGAGGGTGAGGACGTGATCCTCTCGCCTCGCCCGCGTGACTGGCGTCCGTACCTGGAGGGCGCCCCGATCGCGTCCGACGCGTTCATGAATGACGTCGAGGATCTTCCGGTGCAGGAGCGCTAAGTCCTGACCGCTCGCTACATGCTGGACACGGACACGTGCTCCTACATCATGAAGCGTTCCAGCCCGCTGGTGATGCGTCGGTTGCAAGCGGTGCGTGTCACCGACGTCTGCATGTCGGTCATCACCAAGTCCGAGCTGCTTTACGGCGTCAACGTGTCGCCGCGCCGCACCCAGGATACCGCAGCGCTCGCCGCGTTCCTTCCCTACGTCGAGGTACTGGACTTTTCGGACGACGCCGCGCACCACTACGCCGAGATTCGAGCAGATCTGAAGAAGCGCGGGGCTCTCATCGGCGCCAACGACCTGTTCATCGCCGCACACGCACGTTGCCTGGGGCGCACACTCGTGACCAACAACACCGCGGAGTTCAAACGCGTGAAGGGCCTTGCCCTGGAGAACTGGACTTTCCCCGGTCGTCGTTCTCGTTCCGCTAACGACAAGTAGTCGGCGCGGGCAGCGGGTCGAGGACGTCGCGATAGCCGCGGGTCGACACGCCGCGAGCGATCGCCAGCCAGGTGCGGCGGTCGAGCGGGTCGCGATCGGCAGCGAATGCGAAGCTGGGCAGCCGCAGCTCGGCTCGACACCTCGTGCACGGAGTCGCCGCATCGTAATCCGTTGGCCACCGAGAGTGACCTCGCTCGCGATGCTGCCGGCGCGACCGGCGGCGCGCTCGGGGAGTCGTTCGCCCTTCGGACCGCACAGGGCGACCCGATCATGCTCCATCATCGCCGTGAGCACCTCGCGGTCGGGGACAGCGGATGGAACCGCCACTTCTTCACCTCGTCAAATCAACAGACTCCGGGACATCCCCCAATTGTCGGCGGCGTGTACATACCGAAATGCAACTGATTGAGCACACCGAGCCCGGCAGCAGCAGGTGGAGCATTCGGCATGTTGCTCTGCGAGACCGCACCCGTGACAAGAACCACGACTACGACGAACAGTGCCCAGTGACGACGATGCATCCCCGCAGCGTCCTGCGTTTGCGTTGCCGTTGTCCAGTGACGGGGCGGGTAGGGGCGCACGACGTCAGAGCGAGCGGTCAGGTTTGATGAGCTTGCGCCGCCTCCGCCTTGCGGCTAAATACACCGCAAGAAGGGGCGAGGATGAAAGAGACGGAAAGCGGAGCGGTGCCTGCGGCCGTGCGCCAGATGGCTGTCGAGCTCTTGGAGGCGCGACCGATGCGGCGTGGCTCGCTCTCGGAGCGCTTGGTGAAGTGCAACCGGCCGGGTTGCGGGTGTGCGCTCGACGACGAGGCGCGCCACGGTCCGTACTACAGCATCACGCGGGGGGTGGGGGGGCGGACGCGATCGCGTTGGGTGGCGGCGGACAAGGTCGCGGTGGCACGGCGTCAGGTCGCAGCCGGACAGGGGTTTCGCGAGCGGCTCGAGGCGTACTGGGAGGCGTGCGAACGCTGGGCCGATGCCGAGCTCGACTCCCCGCAGGCGGCCTCGACGGAGGCGGCCAAAAAGGGGGGTTCAAAGCGCGTCTCGACGCGGAAGTCCGGGCGGAAGTCGAAGCGCTCGTAGGCGGGCCGGTCGGCTCGGAGATCAACTTCGAGGCGATCGAGGTGGCGCTGCGCCGACGCGTTCTGGGGATCGCTGCTCGGGCCATCGAGCAGCGCTTGAACGCCGACACCTCGGACCACTCGGGGCCGGAGCTGCCGTGCCGGTGGTGTCCGGGACAGGCACGCTACGCCGGGCGCCATGGCAAGAAGATCACGAGCGTGCTCGGCGAACTCGGGCTCGAGCGTGCCTATTACCAATGCGCGGCGTGCGAGCGGGGCTTCTGCCCACGCGATCGAGACCTTGGCATCGACGACGGCTCGCTGTCGCCTGGGGTGACGCGGATGATCGGCGCAGTCGGCGCTCTGATGAGCTTCGCCGAGGGCAGCCAGCTGCTCTCGGAGCTGGCCGGAGTACACGTCGACGCCAAGGGCGTCGAGCGTACGACCGAGGCGCTTGGTGCGGAGATCGATGGTGATGGGTCCGTGGTCGCGGCGCCGACTGCGGCCCAGGAGATTGCGCCGACGCTCTATCTGGGCATGGACGGCACGGGGGTACCGATGCGCCGCAGCGAGCTTGTCGGGCGAGCGGGCAAGCAGCCCGACGGCACGGCGAAGACGCGCGAGATGAACCTCCCCCGCCTTGATGGACACCCTAGCAAGGCTTTGCCGCGTGGGTCGAGAGGGCGGCGCCCTCTCGATGAACTAGTTCTGGATGAAGTAGCTGATCGACGGGCCGAACATCTCGTTCTCGGTGGTGACGCCGCCCATGATCTGGCAGGCGTCGCAGAGGCCGTCGCCGGCGCCCGGCGAGCTGTCGCAGGCGGCGTCGTTGCCGCGCTGGTTCCGCACCCCGTCGTCGCATTTCACGTCGTACTTCCCGGGGGTCACACAGCGGGTCGGCTCGCACTGGCCGATCGGGCTGCTCGAGCCCTCGAAGCGGATGCCGTACTTGATGCGCGACGCGCGCGTGACCTTCTCGGGGTCGGGATTGCCGTCTGCGTCGACGCCGTTGTTGTACAGCGAGCAGTACTTGATGGTGCGCTCGGCGGCGGTGTCGGAGTCCAGGGCAAGGGGTGTCTGGAAGTACTTCTGGAGCGGGTCGTTGTAGACGAACGACTCGTAGATCACCTCGCCGTCGTGCAGCTCGTACCAGAAATGCTTGCCGCGCTTGTGGGTGTGCGAGTTGAGCGCGGTGATCCGGGCGCCCTTCGGCAGCGTGGTCTCCTCGCACATCACCTTCTCGGTGTAGGGCGCCGCACCTTCGAGGATCAGGCGCGGAATGCCGAACGAGTTGTTGCCGCCACCATAGTTTCTCCCCGGGTACAGTCGATCGCGAGCGAACCGGAAGTTCACCCGGCCGTTCATCTTGGTGCCGACCGCCGTCAGGTTGAAGGCGTGCGAGTTCCAGAAGACGAGCCCACGGATCGGCACCGGGTTGAACACGCCGGGGTAGTCCTCTTGCAGGAACTGCGCCTGCTGGGTGCCGCTGAAGGTGACGGTCGTCAGCTCGGGCGCGGCGCTGTAGCCGGTGCAGCCGGTGGTCTCCTCGATCGGGCTGGCGCAGGTGCCGCCCGCGCCGCACGCGTCGGGAAAGAGCGGGTCACACGCCTGGCCGGCGCTCGGGCCACCCATGCACGCCCAGCCCGACACGTTGGAGGGATCGACGTAAGCGCCGCTGAACGCGGTGATCGGCGCCTGGACCAGCAGGTGGTGGCTGCTCGGATCCTGGCGAATCTCGAAGGCGTCCCGGAAGAAGAAGTTGCCGTCGGCCGACTTGAACTCGTCGGGAACCTGGTCTGTGAAGTCGTAGTAGGTGGCGAAGCAGATCTCGTTCTCGGAGGCGGGCGGCAGATCCCATGCCGGCATGACGAGCTGCACGCCTTCGCCCGGGGCGGGCGGGTCGAGCGGCTCGATGATGATCGGCTCCGGGTCGGGCAGGCAGGCGTGGATCAGATCCGCAGTCCCGGGCACGGTACCGGTCTCGGGGGCGCCGCCCTGGATCCACAGCCGCAGGAACTCCAGATCGGTCTCGTCGAGCGGCGCTTTACCGAGCGGCATCGGCGAGCCTGTGATCTCGACCGTGTCATCGCTGGCTGCCAGAACCTTCAGCCACAGGAAGCTGCGCTCCTTGGTTCCGGGGTACACTCGCACCAGCTGCGATGCGGTTGACGGCCTCTCGATGAGGTTGGCGTAGGCGACGTCTGTGCTCATGTCGAGGCCGCCCGAGGCGGCGCTGCCGTGACAGGCTTGCTCGGTGCAGCCACGACGCTCGAAGATCACGGACTGGACCGCCTGGAACGTGGAGTCGAATGATTCGTCGCAGGTCGGGTCGGGCGGCCCGATCACCGGCGGAGCGTCCGGTCCCCCCGGGGTGGAAGAGCCGCCGCCGGAGCTGCCGCAGGCCGTGATGAAGACGAGGCCTGCCAGGCCGAAGGCTCTGGCGTAGGATCTGACGACTTTTCGCATCCGCATGATCGCGCACGAATACGCCATCCGCGGCTCGGCTGAAAACCCACGGTCGCTGAAATCGGGCGTCTGGGCGAGCAGCGCGTGCGAACGGTCGCGAACGGCCGACGATCGCGGCTCACAGGTGAGCGGTCGCGTCCACGGAGGACGGCGGGACGTTCGGTCCCGGTCCCGTCCTCAACCTCGGCACCTGCTCGGTCGATAGGGAGATCGTCATGCGGATTCGATCTCTTGCCGCTCTCCCCGCGAGCCTGGCGGGAGCCACGAGGCCGCCACAACCGAGCCCTATGGCGTGGCCGTCACGCCAGCCATCTACCTCATCAACTTCCTCCTCCTCTACATGGCGAGTCCCGAACTCGCGGCCAGCATGCCGGCATACAGGGCGCCCATTCCTCCGGAGGTCGTCGATTGCCTGGAGCAGAATCCAGCCGGCTGTCCGTACGCCGATCTCGCGCGATTCTTCGACGAGCAGACGTCGTCGGTTGCCGCGTGCGAGGAGCGGCCTGCCGTCGATCGTCGCCTGCTTCCCATCCGCGACCGCACCAGGCTGCTGCTCTCGCTGTTCGACGGCGGCGGCGATCGCAGGCAGGTCTGCGTCTGGCCGAGCCAGTGCCTGGAGTACCCCAGGTGGGAGCGTCTCGCCCCGCGGAAGTTCAGCTGGCCCGAGCAGATCAACGAGCCACTGGGTACGAAGCGGGCCGAGCAGCTCGCTCGACTCCTGGGCATGGACGATGGCATGGTCCTGAGCGATGCCGAGTACCAGTGTCTGATCGGGACACCGCCGAGAACGCAGGACCAGGAGATCATCTTTCGCTCCACGAACGACCTCACCAACTCGAACGGAAGCGCAGAGATTCCCCTCGCCAGCTACGGGCTGTCGGTTGACGAACAAGGAGACGTGCGCAGCGACTGTGCGCCCGACGCGCCCTGTCTCGAGTTCAACGCGCTGCTCGCGGGGCCGCTGGAGGAGATCGCCGCCGAGTGCGGCTTCCTCGAGAAATTCCTGCGCGTCGTCGCCGAAACGCCGTTCCTCCAGTTCGGCGCGGACGGGAATCCGTGCCAGGAGGGCGCGAAGCCTGCGTGCATCGTCGAGGCCATCTGCACCGGAGGTGGCGGCACCGCGAACGGCTGCGCCGACTAGGCGCCGGGCGACGCGCGGGCCCGCGGCGGCTTGCCGGAGGCCGTTCGATCGGCAATTGGCAGGAAGAGCTCCGGAACTCGAGCGCCAGATCGACGGGCGGCTGGCGCGTCTCGACGCGAAGCCAGATATGCCCTCGCACGCTCGGCGAGCCACCACGGAACGCGCAGGACCCGCAGAGCGAAGCGGGGAATCTCGAACAGCGCGCCGATCCGACGTACGTAGCTGTCATCTGCGGCGGTACGCGGCGACCCCGAGAGCTGCCAGAAGGCCAGCCAGACATACGTCTTGGACGCCACCAGCACCACGGGGCGAAAGATTCCCGGGACGCCGTCCGCCCAGGGCCTGGCGACGAGGAACTGGCGGTACGCCACCCCACCGAGGACGCTCATCATGCGACGCGCGCTGAAAAGAGGGCCGTGCTCCACCATCCATCGCGCCGTGGCCCGGGAGGTCAGGGCGATGACGAAGATTGAAGGTAGGGTGTCTCCAAGTCGGCTCGCGATGTCAGTTGAATTCGATGGGAAGGATTACCGTCGGCAACAGGTAGCCGGTTCCGAACGTCCCGAGCGCTTCGGCGAAGAAGATCAGGCGGGTGATGGGCTGCTCCGTCTCGATTGCGCTGAACCGGATCGACCCCGACGCCCCGTCCACCTCGGGTCCCGCCACCGAGGCGAGGTCGGCGACCTCGACGCCGCTCGCACCGTAGCTCGTGGCGGTGATCTGCGTTCCGTCGTTGCGGGCCGCGTAGACGCCCCACACCGTCGAGGCGGGAACGACGGAATACGGGAGCCCCGGCTGGTCGGCGAAGCTGAGGAAGATCACCTGGTTCCCCGATTGCGCGACCGGAGCGAGATCGTCGGGATCGAAGTACGCGGCGAGATCGAGGGCCGTGGGCTGGATGGGCTGGTACACGACCTCGATCCCGTCGACCACGCTGCCGATGATCGGGAAGAGGTACGGCATCAGGACTCCCGACGGCCGGTCGCCCAGGGCCACGGGCGCCTCGGGTAAAAGGGGCACGACGGCGAACCGAGCCGCCCCGGGCCCACCCCAGGCCGATCCGGTGGCGAGGTTCGCGACTGTGAAGTTGCCGGTCAGGCTCCGCGTCACAATCGGCGAGCCTTCGTCGTTCACCGCGAACGCGAGCGCGACGCCGGGTTGCGCGGGCAGCCCCTCCTCACGCAATGCGCCGATGTCGAGGACGCGCAGTTGACCGGGATCGAGGGTGACCGTGCGCGTGAAGGGCACCGAGAAGCCGCCACTGTAGAAGACCACCTGGACATCGAACGTCCCGAAGTCGGTGGCATTGCGCAGGCTAAGGAACGTCGTGAATCCCTCCCGCGCGTCGTAGTACGAGACGACCTGATCGCCCTGGGCCTCGGGACGGAGCGTCGCGGGCGCCACGATCGGCCCCCCCCCACCGGCGAAGGACATGGTCGCGGCAATGGCGACGAACACGGCCGAGATCGAGAACATGCGCAGCGACTTCATGGGATCGCTCCTTCCGTCGCGGAGTGCGTATACCTTCGCCGCGCGGGAAGCGAGCCCGCGGTGTCGACTCGGGGACCCCGGCTTAGAGACGCCACGCGATCGAGCCGAGCGGGGCGAACGTCGGCCGCCACGGCGCCCGTATACGGCCGTTGCCATCCGGCGGGGCCATCGCGGGGGAAATCTGCAACGGAGTGACGCGACATAGCTCAGGCCGCCGCCTGCGCTGCCGCCATTTCCGCGCCGATGGCCGCCTGCACCGCCGGCCTCGCATGCATACGCTCCACGTAGGCCGCTGCGGCCGGGTACGCGTTCATGTCCACGCCGATCTTCCCGCAGATCGTCAGCGCCCACGTCAGGTAGGCATCGGCAATCGTGAAACCATCGGTCGCGACGAACTCGCGCCCGTCCAGCCGCGAGGCAACGTCCGCCAGTTTCTTCTCCAGCAGGCCCCGCGCCCATGCCTTCGCCTCGGCAGGCGCATCGGGCGCGAACATCGCGTAGAAACAGCCCTTGTGGATTTCGGTACCCACGAAGTTCAGCCATTCCAGCACGCGGTATCGTTCCGGGGTGCCGGGCGCGGGCATCAGGCCAGAAGCTGGCGCCGAAACGGCGATGTACTGGACGGATGCCAGTCTCCAGCGTTGCGCTCGAGAGGATCAGGTGCGCCAGCGGACCGCGCGTCGTCCCGCGCTCTCCCGCATGGATGCCGACCGCCGGATCGGACGTTCGCCGCTCTGCCTCCGCCAGCATCTCGAGCACGCACGCGCTCGGGATGCGAGCGTCCTTGGGCGGCGCGACCGGCCTACGCCATCAGTTTCCGGCTTCGAGGTAGTAAGCGCCGATCAAGATGAACATCTCGTCCTCGGTGCTGTTGCCGCCGCTCAGGACGCAGGCGTCGCATTCGCCGTCGCCGGCACCTGGAGCGCTGTCGCAGCTGCCGTGATCGTTCGCACCCGAGCAGGCCGCGCCGATGCGGCCCGCCGTACAGGCGACCGGACGGCAGGAGCCGAAGGCGTTGTCAGGGGTGTTCGAGCGCCGCTTGACCGTCGTCGGGTCGGGCGAGCCGTCCGCCGCGAGACCGTTCTCGTAGTTTGCGCAGTAGTGGAGCGTCCGGTCGGCCGCCGAAGGCGCGTCGAAGGTGAGCGGCGGATCGTAGTACTGGTTCACCGGGTCGTTGTAGACGAAGTTCTCGTAGATCTGGCTCCCGTCCGGGGCTTCCACCCAGAAGCGCTTGCCGCGCTTGTGGGTGTGCGAGATCAGATTGAAGAGCCGGCTCCCCTGGGGCAGCGTGAGGTCGTTGCAGATCGTCTCGCTCCCGAAGGGCGGCGTCGACTGCGCGAAGATCTTCGAGAGATCGAAGATCCGCTGGACAGGGCTCACCTGCTCGTCGGCGAACCAGTAGTTGATGCGCGCGTTCATCACGTGGTCGCGCGCGGTGAGATTGAAGGCGTGCGAGTTCCAGATCCAGATTCCGCGCACCGGAATCTCCGAGTAGACGCCCGGCTCGAGCTCCTGCCGCTCCTGCGACTGCTGGGCGATCAGGATCTGCGGCAGCGTGACGGCGCTGGTTCCGGGCGGCCCGAAGCCGACGCAGCCGACCGCGTCGACGACCGGGCCGGCGCAGAAACCCGCACCGCAAGCCTGGGTGTCGGTCGCCTCGCAGGGCTGTCCGTCGCGGTCCCCGCCACGACAGGTGAACTCGCCGAACGCCGAGAGCGGCGCATCACCCTCGTAGCGCAGCAGGATCAGATGATGGGACTGCGGATCCTGACGGAGATCCGAGGTCGAGACCCGGAAATGCGTACCGCTCTCGTCGAGATACTGCGGCGGAACCTGATCGCTCACGTCGTAGTACTGCGCGAAGCAGACCTCGCGCTCGGTCGAGGAAGCGAGGTTGAAGGTCGGCATCACCAGCTGCAGCCCTTCGCCGGGCGGCGGCGGAGCGAGTGGCCGGATGGTGATCGGCTCCGGCTCGGGAACGCAGCCCTCCAGCAGACCGCCGGCCTCGAGCACCGTCCCGGTCTCGGGTGCGCCGCCCTTGATCCACAGGCGCACCAGCTCCAGCTCCTCGGGGCTCAGCGTCGTGGCGCCGATCGGCATCGGCGAGCCGCCGATCGCGACCGATCCCGGAACGGTCTTCGCGGCGAGCTTCGCGTAGAGGTAGCTGCGATCGTCATCCCCCGGCACCACGCGCGCGAGTGCGCTGCCTGCGGAGGGTGCTTCGATGAGGTTTGCGTAGGCCGCGTCGGGCCGCAGGTCGAGCCCGCCGGAGAGCGCACTGCCGTGGCATGCCGCGGCCGTACAGCCGTGACGCTCGAACACCAGATCCTGGATCGCACCGAAGGTCCCGTCATACTCCACCGCGCACTCCGCAGCGGTCGGCGTTGGTACCGGCCCCGGAAGTGGTGTGGGCCCGGAGATGGGCGCCGTCGTCGAGGACCCGCCCGAACCACCGCCGCAGGCGGCGAGCAAGAGCACGGGCAGCAGGGCTTTCAGGAACGGTATTCGGTTGCGCACGATGCGCGCAGGATGCTGGTCCGAGAGGCCGAATGTCAACCGCGGATCGCGACCAATCACACGTTGGTGCTGCTGCCGCGCTGACACGACACGGACGCGGCGGCCGCTAGGCCGCCGCGCCCTCCAGCGCCGCGCGCAGCGCGGGACGAGTTGCCTTGAGCTCGCGCAACCGCCGCGTGCCACGCTCGATGGTCGGGTGCCCGTGGCCGAGGATCGCCTCGCGGTAGCCCGCCCGCTCGGTGAGCCGCGCCCAGTAGGCCGCGCACGCCGGGCGGCGCTCTGCGCCGATGAACACGTGCAGCGCATCTGCCTGGACGAGGCGCTCGAAGATCACGAGCCAGCTCACGTCGGCCAGCGTGAACTGGCTGCCGACGATCCACGGGCCACCACCCTCCTGGAGCTCTCGCTCGAGCGCGTCGAGGTGCGCCGCCATCTGGCGGCGGCTCCGCGCCTGCATCTTCATCAGCGGCACCATCCGCTCGAGCCGGTCGGCGCCGAGCGTCTTCATCGTGGCGAACATGAATGGGCGCCGCTTGTCGAAATGGAACAGCGCGCCCTCGAGGATGCGACGGTACGGAATACCCTCGATCATCGTCGCGAAGAGGGGGAGCGTCAGGCCGGGGACCGCGTTGCCGGCGCTCAGCTCGCCCTGGTTGATCGGGTCGTCGGTCAGCGAAGAGCGGTCGATCCAGCCTTCCATCGCCGCGCGCAGCGCCGGTTCATCGGGCACGAGCGAGGGGCTGCCGGGCGGCGCGTGCCGGGCGGCGTAGCGGATCTGCTCGTGCGACTCGTACACCGGGTGCCCTCGATGCACGAGCACCGGAACGGTACCGCCGGGATTGACGGCGAGAAACTGCCGCCGGATATTCTCGTACGCGCCGGTCTCGATCAGGTCGATGTGGTGGCTCGCGTAAGGGATGCGCAGCTCGGCGAGGCAGACCCGCGCCTTCATCGAGCACAGTGAGAGCGCGTTGTGGTACAGCTCGAACTCCTGCTGCCAGGGCAGGTCGATCTCCGGACGGTGTCCGGCCGGCACCGGGTGCGTCCTGCGGTGCGCTTTCTCCCAGCCCCACCAGGCGAGCGCCGAGACGGCGGCGGCACCGGTCGCAGCGAGGACGCTCACGATCCGATCGCTCCGTCTCCTCCATCCGGAGCGGCGAGATGATCGCGCAGGCGCCGTGCGAGCGCGTCTGCACCGGCCGCGTCCGCGACTCCGTAGACGATCCGGTCGGGCCTGACGAGCACGACCTCGTGCGCGCGCAGGAGCCCGAGCAGCGCGCCGTTCGCCTCCGGGACCGAGACCATCACCATGTCGAGATCCTCCGCCCAGCATTGCATCTCGGCGCCGAGCAGCGCCCGCGGGTCGCCACGCGCGACGATCGCCCAGCGCGGTCCGACCACGTCGTCGAGCGGCCCGTCGCCGCGCGGCGAGCTGACCGTCGCGAGCGGCGCGTAGCGGCCCACCCACTCGCCGTCGTCCGGCTCGAGCAGGCCGTCGGCGAGATCGGGCAGCCGGCGGCGGCCGCCGTAGGCGTACTCCTGGAGCTCGGCCGGCGGCTCGGGCCCGCCGCGTGCCATCGCCGCATAGGCGTCGATCAGCTGGCCGGTCTTCGTCGAGTGCTCGACCATGGCCACCGCCAGCGGACGGCGCTCCGCCGTGTAGGTGTCGAGCAGCGACGCCGCGGCCTGGCCGCGGCGCACCATGGCGAGCTTCCAGATCAGGTTCTCGACGTCGCGAACCCCGGTACAGAGCCCCTGTCCCTGGAACGGCGGCGTCTGGTGCGCCGCGTCGCCCGCCAGGAAGACGCGCCCGTGACGGAAGGTCGCAGCGATGGTCGCGTGGAAGCGGTACACCACCGCGCGCAGGAGCTCGCCGTCACCGCGCGACAGCCAGGGTGCCAGCAGCGACCAGACGCGGTCGCGGTCCTGCATCTCCTCGCGCGTCTCGCCCGGCTTGAGCTGGAACTCCCAGCGCCGGAGGCGTCCCGGGAGCGGGATCAGGGTGGTGGGACGCGCCGGGTCGCACACCTGCTGGCAGAGCGGCGTCAGCGCGACGTCGCGGGTGAGCTCGAGGTCGATCACCAGCCAGTCGCAGTCGTAGCCCAGACTCTCCCAGGCGATACCGCAGGCCTTGCGCACGGCGCTCGTGGCGCCGTCGCAGCCGACGAGCCATCGGGCCCGCTCGCGGCGCGTGGCGCCGCCGGCCCGATCGCGGACCTCCAGCTCGACGTCATCGCCGCGCTGCTCGAAGCCGAGCACCTCGTGCGCCGCGCGCAGCTCGACGCCGCTTCGCGCGCCGAGGCAGGCCCGGATCGCGCGCTCGAGCGGCGGCTGGTTGATGTTGAGCAGCGGCGGAAAGCCGTTCGGCGTGCGCAGCCCGGGCGGCACCTCGAAGCCGATGATGCGCTTGCCCGCCGCGTCGACGAACTCCGCACCGACCAGCTCGCAGGTCGCCGGCAAGATCGCGTCGAGGACGCCGGCGCCGTGCAGGATGCGTTGTACGTCGTCGTAGAGCGCCGCGGCGCGCGGCAGCTCGTAGACGTCCGCCTCGCGGTCGAAGGCGACCGCAGACAATCCAAAAACCGCGCACAGGTTGGCGGCGACGGCCCCCACCGGGCCGGCGCCGACGATGGCGACGTCGATCATCTCGACCTGCCTTTCATGCCGGCCTGGCGACGCACCGGTTGACCAGCGTGCCGATGCCCTCGACGGTCGTGGTGATCGTGTCGCCGGGCTGGAGGAACGTCCGCGTGGTGGCGCCCACGCCTGCGGGCGTGCCGGTGAAGATCAGATCACCGGGCTCCAGGGTGCAGATCGACGACAGGTAGGTGATCAGAGCAGGAACGTCGAAGATCAGATCGCTGGTGCGCGCGTCCTGCCGCCGCGTTTCGTTGACGTCGCAGGTGAGCGCCAGATCGTCCGGGTTCGCGAGCTGGTCGAGCGACACGATCGCCGGGCCGATCGGGCCGAAGGTGTCATACGACTTGCCGAGGTCGAAGTGCGGCGGCTTGGCGGCGAACTGCGTCATGCGCTCGGAGATGTCCTGCCCGGCGGTCACGCCGGCGACGGCCTGCCAGGCGTCGGCGGCCGCGATGTCGCGTCCGCGCCGGCCGATGACGACCACCAGCTCCGCCTCCCAGTCGGTGGTCGGGCCCCAGACGACGACGTCGCTGGTCGGTCCGGCAAGACAGCTCGGAAATTTGGTGAAGACGAGCGGGCTGGTCGGCAGCTCCATCCCCGACTCCTTGGCGTGCGAGCGGTAGTTGAGACCGATGCCGAAGACCTTCTGCGGCCGCGGCACGCACACGCCGATCTCGACCGCCGCGAGTGCTGCGTCGGGGGTGTCGCCGAGTGCCGCCGCCACGTCGTGCAGCTCGGCGTGGCGCGCGATCGCTTGCATGGGATCGGATGAGAAGCGGCCCCCGCTGTGACGCTCGAGGTCGAACACCCCGTCGCCAGCGATCAGGACTGCGCGGTCGTTCACGGTCGAAAGGCGAAAGGCCATGTTGCTTCTCCTTCTCGGGGGCTTTGTTCAGAGCGAACGATCGGCCCGTCTCTCGGGTGGTAGGGGGCTCAGCGTACGGTGCGCGATTTCGTGGGCCTCGGCGGGGTCGATGCCCAGCATGCGCAGCAGGTGCTCGACGGCGTCGTCGAGGTCGGCGTCGGCGAGGCTCTTCTCGGCGCGCGCACCGAGGACCGCGACGATCGCCCCGGCCAGCAGCAGGTGCACGACAGCGGGATTCGCGAACGTGAAGCGGCCGCTCTCGAGCCCGCGTCGGGCGTCGCGGATGCCGCTCTCGCCGAGCCCCTCGTGCAGGCGCTGATGCGGCAGGCCCGAGCTCAGGACGAACCACCTGCACAACGGATCGCGGGTGAGCCCGCGCAGCGCGTGGCGCATCGCCGTCGCCATCACCTCGGCGGGGTCGTCGATCGTCGCCACCAGCCTGTCGATGCGCCGGTTGAGCGCCTTGGTGCGGCCGCGCGCGATCGGGACCAGGACGTCGTGCTTGCTCGCGAAGTAGTGGTAGAAGCTGCGCCGCGCGATGTCCGCGGCGTCGGCGATCTCGTCGATGGTGACCCCCTCGACGCCGCGCTCGGCCATGAGGTCCTCCGCGGCTTCCAGGATCCTCTGGCGCACCTTTGCCTGGCGCCGGGCCACGCGCCCTTCGGGGACGGCTGTCTGCGTCGAGATCATCGCCTGGCTTCTCCGGAGCCGGTGCCTAGCAAGATCTTGCACTGAGTGCAAGAATGCTCTAGGTGCAAGGTGGCTCGAAACACCAAGGAGACTCCGCGATGAAGCTGCGCTTGTCCCATGCCGTTCTCTACGTCCGCGATCTCGAGGCGACGATCGCTTTCTACCGCGACGTCCTCGGCTTCCAGGTGAGCGACCGCGGTCCGCTCGACCCCGCCAATCCGGGGCTGGAGGTGGCGTTCCTCTCCCAGGTCGGCAGCGACCACCATCAGCTGGCGTTCGCGCCGGTACGCGGTGCCGACACGACGAGCCCGCTCGATCATCTCGCCTTCCGCGTCGAGTCGCTCGCCGACGTGCGGAGCCTGGCCGAGAAGCTGCGCGCGGACGGCCGCGCGTCCAACGTCCACTTCATCAACCACGGCAACGCCTGGTCGGTCTACTTCAAGGATCCCGAGGGCAACGGCCTCGAGGTGTTCTGCGACTCGCCGTTCGGCGTACGCCAGCCACAGGCGAAGCCGTGGGACGGGGTGACGAGCGCGGACGACATGCGCCGGCAGACCGTCGAGCAGTTCGGCAGTGAGCCGGGTTTCGGTCCGATCGACGAGTTCTACGCCGCGCACCGGCGCCGGCTCGGCGAGTAGGCGCGGCCCGTAGCCGCGGGCCCGAGGAGCGCCCTCGGGCCCGCCGTTCGATCGCTCGTATCGCTCGTCGGCGATCGTGTAGTCGCCCGCGGCCGCCATGCCCTCTCGCCGCGCGCCGGCTTGAACGCGTGCACGCGGGGTCCGTATAGCAACGAGGTGAGAACTCGGCGGCGCGCGATCCGCTTGACGGCGGCGGTGACGATCTCGACCGTGCTGCCAAGCGGTTGCGCCGTGCTCGGCCCGGGCTCGATCAAGAACGGCCGCGCGGAGACTTCGGCGCGCGCCCGGCGAGCCGCCGCCAGGCGGTCGGCGTGGACATGGCCGGTGTCGATGCCGTAGTGGCGGCGCAGGCCCTCGGCGATGCGGAGCCCCTCGTCGATGACCGCGGCGGGGCGCGGGCTGTCGAGGAAGGCGGCAAACGCGGCGGCGCGGTCGGTCTCGTCGATGGCGGCGGCCGTCGCGCGGTCTCGGGGAGTCGGGCTACAGCCGGCGGCCAGCAGCAGCCCGAAGAGCGTGGCGATCATCGTCGTGCGGTGCATGGTCGCCACCCCCTCAGAAGTGCCGTTCCTCTTCGACGTCGGAGTAGGCGGCGAAGTGGAACCTGCCGCTGGGTCGGGAAAACGCCGTCGAGGATGTTCTCGATCGTGATGTCGATCTGCGTGCAGGTTCGCCAGCGGTGTCGAGTTGAAGGTGACCTGGGCTTTGCTGTCGCGCCGGTTGCCGGTCCTGGTCGCCGTCGCGCAGTCGACCAGATCGACTTCGAGGCCGATCATCGGCTCCTCGAAGTAGTCGGTGCCATCGTGCCAGACGACCACCTTGAAGAACGTGGCGCTCGACGGCACGGTGGCGCGCACGGTGTGGCTGTCGCCGGAATCGAGCACCGCCGAGCCGCGCAGGACGCTCCACGTGCTCTTGGAGTCGAACGGCACCAGGCCGACCCGACCGGCGCCCCAGCGCGGGTCGAAGAAGTTCGTCCCCCGCGAGGTGCCGGCGTCGTCGATCGACCGGTCGCCCATGAGCATCATGAAGTTGCGCATCCGGTTACTGAAGAAGATCGCGTCCGCTGATGTGGGTCTGGTACCAGTCCATCATCTCGGCCATGAGTCCGGCGACGGTCGGCGTGGCGAAGCTGTTGCCGTTGCCACCGACGTCCAGCACCGGGCTCGACGTGCCCGGCTCGACCAGGCTGCCGTGGCGGAAGGGGCCCGTGAGGTCGACGATCGTCGCGGTGCCGCCGGTAAAGTTGTAGGTGGCTCCGCCCATCGACGAGCCGTCGTCGAAGTCGCAGATTGAGGTGTAGTACTCGCTCGCCGTGTCGCAGGGATCTTGCGAGTCCATGCCCGCCACGGCGAAGGTCCAGGGGTGATCGGCCGGGTAGCGCACCGTGCAGGTGCCGCCGGCGCTGCCACTGCATGGACGACATCCTCGTCGCTCGGCATCGATCCGACGTTCAATCGCGCGAGAACAGCTCCAGGTCGTACGATCGATGCACGCCGCGAAAGCGGACGGCGCTGCACGCTCGCGGCGTGTTCGCTACAGGGTCGTCTCTCGGCAGCGGCGGCGAGGACAGCTCGCCAGCAGTCAGGGAGAGGACGAGGGCAGGGACAGCGTGGCGACGAAATGGGCGGGCTTCGGGCCGGACGGTAGGGAGCTCCGTCGCTCCGCTTCGCGGATCGGTGGCGTGGTCGGGCCCGCGGGGCGCCGGCTTCTGCAGTGGCTGCTGAACCTGGTCCTTCCGATCGAGGCCAACGTGCCGATCGAGTCGCTGCACGGCGTCCGCAGCGTGCTCTTGGTGCGGCCGAACTTTCGCCTAGGCAACGCGCTCATCACGAGCCCCCTGGTGGCCGCGCTGCGCGCGCGCTTTCCGCAGGCACGCATCGACTACCTGGGCGGCGAGGGCACGCTCACGGTGCTGGAGAATCTACCGATCGACGAGCGCTACGTGATGTCGCGGGGCTTCGTGCTGCGACCGTGGCGGTTCGTCGCGCTCTTCCTCCGGCTACGCCGCCGCGCCTACGACGTCGCCGTCGAGGGTGCGATGGGCTCGTTCTCGGGCGGCCTGTACACGTATCTCAGCGGTGCTCGCTATCGGATCGGCGTGCCGCGCCGCAACGAGCGCTTCTTGAACGTTCGCCTGCCGCCGACCCCCATAGCGCACACCTACGACGGGTCGGTCGCGTTCGCGCGCCATCTGGGCGTGACGTGCGCGGATCGGCCGGTGTACGTCGTCACTGCGGCCGAGGCGCGCGCCGCCGCGAGCGTTCTCGCGGCGCTCGGGCTGGTCGACGGCACGGCGATCCGACCGTTCGTCGCCCTGTTCATCGGCGGACACGGCGCGAAGCGCTGGCCGCGCGCGAGCTGGGTCGAGCTCGCCGGACGACTCACGCGTGACGGTGCGCCCGTCGTGCTATTTGCCGGTCCCGACGAGGCCAACCTCGTCGGCGAGCTGCAGAGCGAGCTGCAGGGACCCGCGCACGTGCTGGCTCCGCAGCCGCTGCGGACCTTCGCCGCCCTGCTGGCCGTCGCAACCATCGTCGTGACGCCGGACTCGGGCCCGATGCACCTGGCCGCGGCGGTTGGCACGCCGGTCGTCGCGGTGCTCGCGACACCGCGCTCGCGCTTCTTTCAGCCGCGTGGCGCGCTGGACGTCGCCCTGGTGGAGCCCTCCGTGGACGGTGTCACCGCCGCCGTGGAGCAGCACGCACGGTGGCGGCTGCTGCTGGAGCATGGCGCAACGGGGGCCTGGCGCAGCGGCACCCGCTGAACCGGCTTGCCGGCGCACCGGGGCGCCGATATGACGACCGCACCCGGTGGTGGCGTGCTTCGCACCAGCGGTGAGGAGCGGATGCCGTGAAGCGAGAGGAGTACGAAGCCCGTGAGGCCGCACTGCTCGCGCCGTGGGCGATGCGCAGCGCGGAGTCCAAGGGCCGGGCGCACCCCGAGCCCGAGCACCCGCTCCGGACCGCCTTTCAGCGCGACCGCGACCGCATCATCCACTCGACCGCCTTTCGCCGCCTCGAGTACAAGACGCAGGTATTCGTCAACCACGAGGGCGACTACTACCGCACGCGGCTGACGCACACGATGGAGGGGGCGCAGATCACGCGCACCCTGGCCCGCGCGCTGCGCCTGAACGAGGACCTGGCCGAGGCGGTGGTGCTCGCGCACGATCTCGGGCACACGCCGTTCGGCCACGCCGGCGAGCGCGTCCTCGACGGCCTGATGGAGCCCTTCGGCGGCTTCGAGCACAATGCGCAGAGCCTGCGCATCGTCGAGCTGCTCGAGGAGCGCTATCCGGACTTCCCCGGGCTCAACCTGAGCTGGGAGGTTCGCGAGGGCATCGTCAAGCATTCCTCGGAGTACGACCGCCCGCTGGTCAAGCGCTTCGATCCGGAACTGGCACCGTGCCTGGAAGCGCAGATCGCGGACTTCGCCGACGAGATCGCCTACAACTGCCACGACATCGACGACGGCCTGCAGTCGGGCATGCTGCAGCCCGACCAGATGGACGAGGTCGATCTCTGGCGCGAGCACTTCACCGCCGCCCGCACGCGGTGGCCGCAGGCGGCGTTCTCGATCCTGCGCTACCAGACCGTACGGCGCATCCTCGACGCCATGGCTTCCGATCTGGTGGCGTTCATCGAGGGCGAGCTGGAGCGGCGCGACATCCGCTCGATCGCGGACATCCGCGCGGTGCGGCCGCGGCTGGTCGAGTACAGTCCGGCGATGGGGCCGCGCGTCCGGCAGCTCAAGGACTTCTTGATGCAGCAGCTCTACACCCACGTGCGGGTCACGCGGATGGGGGTCAAGGCCAAGACCGTGATCACCGGTCTCTTTCACACCTACTTCGAGGAACCTCGCCAGATGCCGCCGCACGTCTACGCGCAGATCGACCGCGGCGAGGACAAGGCGCGCGTGATCGCGGACTATGTCGCCGGGATGACCGACCGCTTTGCGCTCGACGAGTACAAGAAGCTCTTCGATCCGCTCGAGAAGGTATGAAGCGCCGCGTCGCCCTCGAGATCCATCGCGAGGACCACAAGATCGATGCGCTCGGCCGGATCTTTCTCGGCGCGACCGACCGCGACGAGACCCTGGCACTGCTGCGCGGCTATCTCGGCAACCAGGTGACGCTGAAGCACGTCGAGCTCGAGGACTCCGTGTTGCGCCTCGAGGTGGACGTGCGCGAGTTCGCCGAGGAGAGCCGCAACCTCGTGACCATGGCACGCGACATGCTGCGCGCCGGCCGCGTGAAAGCTGCGCTCGGTCAGATGCAGGAGGCGCTGCGGCTGGCGCCGCTCAACCCGGACGCGCTGAAGACGCTGGGGCGGGTGTACTACCGCCATCGCGAGCGCGAGATGGCACGGCGCTACTTGACGCGCGCCCGCGAGGTCGCGCCGGCCGATCTCGAGGTGCTGCGCTTGCTGGCCGAGATCGCGCTGCACGAGGACCGACGGCTGGCCGCGCGGGAGTATCTGGAGCAGGTCCTGCTGGTGCACCCGAACGACCGGCGCGCCCGTACCGCGCTCGCGCGCCTGCAACCGGAGGACGCAGAGCACATTCGCGCAACGCTGCGGCGGCGCGCGACCGGGGAGGGGCCCGCCGAGGTGGACGAGGACTAGTGCGCGGAGGCCGCGCTCGATGCGCAAGTCCGCGACGAAGTGTGCCGCTGCCTCGTCCCGTTTGTCATAATCTATCTTATCGGACACAAAAATGTAGCTCCAAAGTGCAAATGTCCGGTTTCTCCAATTTAGAAATGTCCTGTTCCGGGCCACACGGGTGGCATGACGGAGCACGTGACATTGAGCCACAAGGAGCTGGACCGATTGCAGATCATGAGCCGCATTTTCGAGCGGCGCATGAGCCAACGAAGTGCTGG
>Ga0163150_10003225_pt1 | contig 23313 bp, 15 predicted proteins | sample OliLakLV19P2IB_FD_148628 | JGI IMG/M metagenome (GOLD analysis project Ga0163150, IMG submission 148628) | Freshwater microbial mat bacterial communities from Lake Vanda, McMurdo Dry Valleys, Antarctica - Oligotrophic Lake LV.19.P2.IB | ecosystem: Environmental > Aquatic > Freshwater > Lake >...
TGCCGGTTGACCGGCTGAAGCCAGACTGGTCGGGACCGAAGTTCAGCACGTTCAGCGTGTCGTAGAAGATGCCATAGCCGCCGCGCACAACGGTCTTCGAGTTCACCTGATAGGCGAAGCCGACACGCGGGAGCCACATCAGTTCGTTCTTGATCCAGTTGGCCGGCTGGCCGCCCACGCCGGGATACAACGACCCGCCGAGGACCTTGAACTGCGCCGCCGGCAACTCCGGAATCGGAGCCGCGGCATAAGCAGCCTGCGCCGCGTCCGTGATGGGCAGCTTCGCCGTCTTGTCGAAGCCCGTGATCATGCGGTTGTAGCGCTCAGTGGATCCAATCTCATACTCCATGCGAAGCCCGAGATTCAGGGTCAGCTTGCTGGTCACACGCCAGCTGTCCTGCACGAACCAGCCGTAGTACGGCGTGATCATCGCGTACGTGTCGTTTGTGCCGATGCTGGCGCCAGTCGGGATGCCCAGGATGAACGACGCCCACGCAGGACCGATGTTCGCGTTCGGCGTGAAGCCATCGTCGTCCTTGCGCGTGAAGTTATTCCCGAAGCTGAAGTTGCCGCCGGTATTGCCTCCGCCGCCGCCCGTCCGGTACTGATTGCGCTTGTCGAGCGCCGCATTGATCGAGTGGCTTCCGAAGATCTTCGTCCACTGCAACTTGGCCGTCGCGGTGCGCGTACGTGTCCATGTGCTGATGCCGCCAGGGCTGATGGTGGTATACCCGCTCACGGCCATCTGAGGCAGGATGGTGAGGTCGCCCGCCTTCTGATCCAGATAGGTCGGCAGGCCGATGTCGGAGGGCTTGAAGGAGAGTGCGTACGGCTGAATGCTGCCCTCGCGGAACTGGCCATGGGAGACGTTCAGGTTCCAGATGGAGGTGGCGTTCTGCGTGTAGACGATGTCCATGTTCGCCGCTATGTTGTTGCGAACCAGACCGTTAAGGTTGAGCCCTCGAGCCGTTTCGTAGGTCCAGTCGGCGCGATCCTCAGGACCGAAGTTGTTGTACGACCAGCGGCCGTACATGCGCCAGTTGTCGCTGACCTGGTAATCGACTCGGTTGGAGTACGCCTTGTAATCCCAGTTGTACGGCGTCTTGGAAGCCAGGTAGTTGTTCGTCGGCTCGATGCCCACAGGAACAGCCTGGTTCGGAAGCGGATACAGCTTAGTGATCCTGTCGTAGGCCGGATTCACGAAGCGGCTCTTCGGAATCACGTTGTTGGCGAAGGGCTGCCGCACCACGTGCGTAGCACGCGCAGGGTCGGCCTGCACCGAGACCGGATCGTACACCTGATACCGGTTGCCGTTGGGCAATGACAGAAGATCGGTGAAGATGCCGTCCCGCGCATTCAGAGACGGGACGGTGCGGTTGAATGTGGAAGCATCCTCGGTCTTGACGTCCTTAAACGCGTTGTACGTGAAGAACCAGAACAGCTTATTCCGACCGTTGTACAGCTTCGGGATAATCACCGGACCGCCGCCCGACGCACCCCAGTTGTTCGAACGCCCCGTCGGCTGCTTGTCGGTATTGCGCAGCTTGTTGGCCAGTGCCGAATCGCCCCGCGCTTCAGCAGCCGCGATATCGGAGTAGTATTTCTTCTTCACAAAGAACGACGTTCCCTGCCAGCGCTGTTGCCAGTGCTGCCATGTCGCAGTTCCATGAAAGTCGTTCGACCCCGACTTCGAGATCATCGTGATGGCCGAACCCGACGTCTGACCGATCGCCGCGTCGAAATTATTCGTTTCCACCTTGAACTCGGAGACCGCGTCCGTATACGGCAGGTACGCCGAGCGGCGTCCCGGGCCCTGGTTCGGCGAACCGTCCAGCGTCCACGAGTTGCCTCCGATGTTGCCGCCGACGCTGTAATCGGAGCCGCCGGCGTTCGAATGCAGCGCCAGATAGTTATTCACGCCGCCGGTCTGGATGCCAGGAGTAAGCTTTACCAGCAGCATCGCGCTGTTCCCCATCACCGGCAGTTCCATCACGGTCCGGTTGTCCAGCACACGCCCGCTGGAGACTGCATTTGTTTCGAGAAGTGGAGCATCGGCTGTAACCGACACGGTTTCGGTCACGCCTCCCAACTCAAGCGTCAGATCGATTTCCAGACGCGAAGACACCGGCAGTACCACGCCGCGGCGGACCAGTTTCTTAAACCCTGCGTTCTCCGCCGTCAGCTCATAGGAGCCTGGCAACAGAAGATTGGCCTCATAGTAGCCAGTCGAGTTCGTTTTGTAGTTTAGCGATACACCAGTATCGGCATTTCGCACGTTGACGTTTGTACCGACTATGGCACTGCCCTGTGGATCAAGCACACGGCCGAATAGCATCGACCGCGTTTCCTGCGCCAGGGTAGCCGGCAACGTCATGAATGCCATAACGGCACAGACGAGCAGACGACGATTCATTAAAGCCCCCAGGAGACACAATTACCCCAGGCTGGCGAAAACAGTTATACCGCCCGGTTCGTTGTAAAAATTATATCGAAGATCCGCGCAGACTGGGGGTGCCGGTTGCGCAACTGCACGACGGTGTGAGAACCTCGTTGCTCAGTGAGGACATCCAGAATGCGAACCCTTGCAGCACTCTGCCTGTGCGCCCTTGGCCTGGCGGCACAGACGAAGAAGATCGTTGTACTCAACGCGGACCCCGACGCTCTGAAGAGCTTCCAGGCAGCGACTCCAAAGGCCCGAATCGTCCCAGTGACGCCGGCCACCGTCAACGCCGAACTGGCCGATGCCGACGCCATGATCGGTGAGATTAAGCCCGAGCAGGTACGCATCGCGAAGAACCTCAAGTGGGTCGCCGTGATGTCAGCCGGTGTCGAGAGGGTATTACATCTGTCCGGCGGCAATGACCTCCGCGACAGCAACATCATCCTCACCAACAACAAAGTGGTGCAGGGTCCCGAGATCGCCGACCACGCGCTCGCTCTGCTGCTCACCATGAGCCGTGGCATCAACAAGTTCATCTCCGACAAGCAGGGTGAGAACTGGCAGCCACGCCCGTATCCAGGCATCGAGCTCAACGGCAAGACCGCGGTCGTCATCGGGGTCGGCGGCATCGGAATGCAGATCGCCATCCGCGCCCACGCGTTCGGCATGGAAGTAATCGGTGTCGATCCGGAAGACAAGCCGTTCGTACCGTTCCTGAAGCGCGTGGTGAAGCCGGATCAACTCAACGAGGTCCTGCCTCTCGCCGACGTGGTATTCATCTCCGCACCGCACACCGAGAAGAGCCACAAGATGATGGGCCCGAAGCAGTTTGAGTTGCTGAAGAAGAGTTCGTACTTCGTCGCCGTCAGCCGCGGCGGAATTTACGACATGAACGCTCTTGTGAAGGCGCTCGACAGTAAGGCCATCGCCGGCGCAGGCGTCGACGTCATGGACCTCGAGCCGCTTCCGAAGGGTCACCCGCTCTGGAAGTTCGATAACGCGCTCATCACGCCGCACATCGCCGGCCGCTCCGACATGGACCGCGGGCGCATGATCGGCACCATCAGCGAAAACATCCGCCGCTTCGTCGACGGACGTCCTATGCTGAACGTCGTCGACAAGCAGAAAGGCTACTAAATAAACGCGGTGGTCTTCATACCTGAGATGTCGAAGGGTCTTCGGCATCTCACATTGGCGCAGGTAACTTTGTCGTCCACCAGCACCATGTAGCTCAGGAATTTGGCGAACTTGGCCCTGTCGCGCTCGTCAGCCCCGCCAGGCAGCCGGTCCTTCCTCTTGCGCACTATCCAGCGCAGGTTGTAACTCTCCGCCGACTTGCAATAGGGGCAGTTCAGCGACGCTGGCTTCGTCGTCTGGGATTCGTTGTAGTAGGCTCGCTCGTCCATCGGTTATCGACCTCAATCATAATGCAAGGGGGGCAGCTCCCCAGAGCTGAGTCGGCCTCTCAAGGCCGACTCCCAAAACACACGGCCAGTCCTAAACGTAAATGCCAGGCGCTTCGTGACCCGTCTTCTGGACGTACTCGGTGTAGGGTCCAGGATAGATCAGCGGCTTGCCCGTCCCCGATTCCCCGCCCAGTTCCAGCACCTTCGAGCTCAACCCACGCAGAAACGTGCGGTCGTGGGAGACGAAGATCATCGTGCCCTCAAAGTCCGTCAGCGCGTCGATGAGCATTTCTTTGGTGGCCAGATCCAGGTGATTCGTGGGCTCGTCCAGCACCAGGAAATTCGGTGGATCGTAGAGCATTCGAGCCATGGCCAGCCGCGACTTCTCACCGCCGGACAACGCGCGAATCTTCTTGTCGACGTCGTCTCCGGAGAACTGGAACGCGCCGGCAAGCGTGCGCAGAGGTCCCAGCCCGTCCTGCGAAAAATCCTTCTGCAGCTGCTCAATCACAGTCAGATCCGGGTCCAGCACGTCGAGCGACTGTTGTGCGAAGTACCCCATCCGCAGGCTCGCGCCCAGCCTCACCTCACCCGCATCGGGCGTCGAGGCGCCGGAGATCATACGCAGCAGCGTCGTTTTGCCTGCGCCATTCCGACCCATCACCGCCCACCGCTCGCCGCGCCGGATCACAAGGCTAAGCCCGTTGTAGATCACGCGCTCCCCGTAGCTCTTGTGAATGTCGTCGATCACCGCCACCTGGTCGCCCGATCTCGGCGGCACGCGGAAATCGAACTTCACCACCTGCCGCTTCTTCGGCAACTCGATTTTTTCGATCTTGTCCAGCGCCTTGATCCGGCTTTGCACCTGGGCGGCTTTGGCCGCATGCGCCTTGAACCGGTCGATAAAGCGCTGCTCTTTGGCGAGCATCGCCTGCTGCCGCGCAAACGACGCCTGCTGGTTCGTCTCGCGAATCGCACGCTCGCGCTCGTAGAAATCGTAGTTGCCCGAATACGAAATGATTTCGCCCGCATCGATTTCCGCGATCTTTGTCACGATCCGGTTCATGAACTCGCGGTCATGCGAGGTCATCAGCAGTGCGCCGCTGTATGACTTAAGGAACTGCTCCAGCCAGATAATGGACTCAAGGTCAAGGTGGTTTGTCGGCTCGTCCATCAGCAGCACATCGGGCCGGCCAAGAAGCACGCGGGCCAGCGCCACGCGCATCTTCCATCCACCCGACAGCGCGCCCACATCGCCATCGATCTGCTCCTCGCCGAACCCCAGCCCGTGGAGAACCTCGCGAGCCTGGGCTTCCAGACCGTAGCCGTCCAGATGCTCGTATTCTTCCTGCACTTCGCCAAAACGGTCGAGAATTTTGTCCATCTCGTCCGCGCGACCCGGGTCCTCCATCGCGCGCTGCAGGTCTTCCAGCTCATGGTGCAGATCGCCGACTCGCCCACTTCCCGCAATGGCTTCGTCGAGCACGGAGCGCCCCGTCATCTCCTCCACGTCCTGACGGAAGTAGCCGATGGTGAGTCGCTTCGGGACCGTGACCTCGCCTTCATCCGCGCCTTCATGGCCGATAATCATCCGAAACAGCGTGGTTTTTCCCGCGCCATTCGGACCCACCAGGCCGACCTTCTCACCGGGGTTCAGCTGAAAGGACGCGTCGACAAAGATTAGCTGCCTGCCGTACTGCTTGTTTATGTTCGAAAGGGATATCAACTTATCAGTTTCGCCCACCGGCTCGGAGAGCCGGTAGTCTGGGCGTTGCGGGGATCGGTTTGGGGAACTATTCGAGGACGGCTCGTTCGCACTTGCCTGTCTCGCGGTCAACTCTTACGGCCAGCCCGCTCGGCTCCACTTTGGACTGGCGCTCTGGGAAGTGAACGAACCACACCGGCCGGCTCTCACCGTGATCGTTCTTCCAGGAGGCCTCGTTGGCTTCCGCTTTGTCAAACTGGAGGGCACTCTTGCCGCGGCCGAGCCCGCCGTGGTTACGGCGGGCCCATTCCGCTGCCAGTTCTACGGCGCGGTGCTTACCGATTCGATCTTGTCCCGACATGGCCGCGACTACGGCAAACAGAGAGAAAAACCAGCGCCGTTTCATGGTTAATGCTACCGCCTTCTGCGGCGGATCGCGACTATACCAACAACTACGAGCCCGCCCAGTACCGTGGACGGCTCCGGAACCGGCTGCGTGTACAGCGCCATCACACCCTCAAAGTCCCCGTTGGTGATCGCAATACGATCACCCTGCGCCGCGGCGGAGGACCACATAATCGAGCTGCCCACTACCTTGGCGGCATTCTTGTTGTGTCCGAATCCCACGGCGTGTCCGATTTCATGGCGAGCCGTCGATAAAAAGTCCTGCTGACCGGCGCCAGGAGCGGCAGCGCCGGTGTACCAGGTGAAGTCTTCCAGATTGAAGGAGATTGTCTGATTGCCCGAATCGAATTCGCCCGTTGTGTTGTCATCAGTAAGGTTGAACTTGACGTTGATGTACGTTTCCGTCGGACGAGCGGCAGCGCGCGTGAAATTGAAGCCCAGGACGACGTCTGTTCTTGCCGAGTTGGTGTAGTAGGTTCGTGCGCCCGTCACCCAGTCGGTAAAGGCCTGCTCGACGCGTAACTCGTAAGCATTTCCGGTGTAGGCCGTATCGAAGTAATACAGCACACGGTTCGCAATGAATCCATGACCAAAATCCGCGTCACCACCTAATGAAGAGTGGAATGTGGTGGTGGTTCCGTTGTTATCCCACGCTTTATTCGCGTTCCAGCTCGCCTCGCCATTGTTCGTACTCAACGGGAGTGCGTTCCAGTGCTGATGTAGAATCGCGCCGTTCGTCTTGACACCACTCGACCACGTGGTGACGGTGTTGTTATGTGTATGCTCGTTGCCGGCAAGTATGGGCAGAGCTACTGCCTGGTGGCAAAGTATGACACCGAAAGCGGCCAGTAATGCCGTTTGGCGCACCGCTGAGAAGGTAAATTGCACAGTTATGTCCTCCAAGTCCATGGGACTGGAAGAATCCTAACGTTTTTCTAACCGGAACACAATAGTACTCAGAGAGACAGTGTCGTTCCGTCAACCCTTTTGACACCGTGACTTTTACCGAACTGGATCAGACGGCGGCGCGGCGTGTTCTCTGAAACAACGACACAAAAAGGCTCCACACCGCCCGCGCCATCAAAACAAACACGATGAGGAATGCCGAAACCGCGAATATCGCGTAAACGGGATGCTCCATCACCACCCACAGTCCAAACGGGACCAGCAGGTCTTCACCGAAGCTCAGTATCCAGTTCGAGAATGGTTCGGGGCTGTGGTTCACGGCGACGCGAGTAGCGGCTTTGGAGGCATGCCCCGTAAATGCGACGCCTCCCGACACAAGGCCAATCATGAGTGACATCAAGGGGTCCACGGAGCCGACCGCGGCTATCCCGAGCGCCGCCGCGCCAATCGGCCGTATAAACGTGTGCACCGCATCCCACATGGTGTCGAACCACGGAATTTTGTCGGCGATGAACTCGCAAATCAACAGCAAGCCCGAGACAATCAGCACCGGAGTCTGGCTCAGAACAGAGAGGTGCTGCAAGGAGGCAGTCGGCTCAAACCAGCCAAGACGCATGCACAAGCCGAGCGCAAACACGGTGAAGTAGAGCCGTATCCCGGCCAGGAACCCCAGACCGGCGACGGACCCAAGCAGACTGAGTGTTTCCATGTTCTGCCAACGCGTACCTCAGAAGAAAGGACGCCCGAAATACCGAGGCCGTTGCTAAACGACTTTCAGAGTTGTTGAAGAGCCAACTGCTCTTCGGTGGGCTCGGCTCAACAGAACCAGGGCTCTTCCATGTAGGGGATCACGGTTCGCGGCAGCAGCCCCTCATCGACCGGCGCGGGCCTGCCGTGGACCAGTTGCCAGATCGCATCGAACGTCTCGGCCCGCGAAGCGACGATCTTCACACCGTTCTGAACTGCGCCCATCACGTCGGCCGCAAGCTGGTCGACAGCCGGGTCGGGGTGCTTCCAGCGCCACACCAGCGCCGCAGGGTCGAAGCCAGTCACCGACTCCCGCACCTCGTCGAGCTCCAGTATTCGCGATCCAGCCGGAATCAGCAGTCGTAATGCGAGCTGTACGGGTGGAACATGTTCCGTCAGCCGAAGTTCGCGCAGGGTGTCGAGCAACTGCGCATATCCATGGCGCGTGGTCCAGGGCGTGAACGGAAGAAAAGTCGGCGAGAGCACGAGTTCGCTCTGGCGAAACAGGTCCACCACCTGCAGAAAATCCGCCCGGGTGTGCCCCTTTGCCAGATTCTCGAGCACAGCGTCTTCCAGCGATTCCACCGCGCTGATAACAAATGCGCAGCCGGTACGGGCCAGCACCGGCAGCATGTCGCGGTGCTTCAGCAGATGCTCGATCTTAATGGTGACGTCGTAGGTAAGCAGCGGGAATTCCGCATGCAGGGCTTCGACGATGTGCCGCGCGTGGGTGGGGCCGTTGAAGAAATCCGGGTCGCCGAAGCTGATGTGCTGCGCTCCGCCGGCCACCTGATTCCGAATATCGGCCAGCACCACGTCGGCTTGCACCACTCGAAAAGCCCCGCCGTAGACCGGCACCACAGGACAGTGACGGCACAGGTGCTTGCACCCCCGGCTCGCCTCGGTATACCCTGCCGTGCGTTTTCCCTTGATGGTGATCAGCTTCGGGTACCTGGCCAGCGCTGGCAGCCCCGCACGGTCGGGTTCCACGAACCGGAGCTTGTCGAGCGACACGTTGGAGCCTGGCTCGCTCCCCGCGGCGAAGTCGACCAGCGCGGGCTCGAACTCCCCGCCGAAGAAGGCAGTAACGCCCAGTTCCCGAAGGTGCTCCTCGGCCATCGGCGCGTAGAGGCCATAGGCACACAGAGCCGCGCCCGAATTCAGAGTGCGGACGCGTGTCACCACGGCGGAAGCCAGCCGGGTAGCGGTGTGCATCGGAAGGTAGACCGCCACCAGATTCGCCTCGCGAACGGCCTGCACGGGGAATGGAATGACGGAGAGGTCGACTGCGGATACTTCGTGACCGGCGCGGCGCAGCCAGGCGGCAGGCGAGGCCAGCCCGAACGGCTGCCTGCCCATCTCATACGTCGCGAGTAAGACGACCTTCACCGCGCGAGTCTACTGCACCGGACCGGCGTAGTAGCCTTTGCGGGCTCGAATCTTGACGCCCTGGAGGCTGGGGACGTCGACGCGAATGTTGCGGAAGACACGCGCCTGTTCCTTCGGTGTGTCTTTCACGTCGGGGGTGTAGCGAATGATGTACTGCGTGGTCACCTCGCCCGCCACGTTGGAAATCGCGCGGAACATGCCGGTCGCGATCTGCGAAGCGTAGGCACCCGTGCCGACCGCCATGGCGTAATTGCCCGCGTCCTGCGGCTTTTCCAGATACGCGATCACGTCTTTGTACACGTTTTCGAGCGGATACTCCACACGGCCGCCGGTCTCTTCCGCCAGCCGCCGCAGATTCTTGTCGCCTTCAGCGGTGAAGCCGTAGGACATCGTGCTGACACCGTAGATCGTCACCAGATTCCGCTGCGCCAGTTCCAGCACTTCTTCCAGCGTCTTCTTGCTGGCATTGTCGTGCCCGTCGCCAATCACAACGATCACGCGGCGCGGTTCGATGGGTTCACCCTTCACCAGCCGTCGATTGGTGCAGGCCATGTAGATCGCGTCATACAACGCGGCGCCCCCGCCCGGCTTCATTTTGCGAAGCCGTTCCAGCAGCTTCTCAGGATCGGACGTGGTGTTGACAGTGACCTCGGCTTCGGTGCTGTAGCTGATCAGGTAGCCGCTGTACCGTGGATCGTTCGGCATCAGCGCCGACACCAGTTCCTGCGCCGACTCCGAGTAAGCTTTCCAGTGGATCTTGCTGGCACTGCTGAGGTCCATCAGAAAGCCAATGACCACAGGCTGCTTCTGCTCGCGGGTAAAGAACTGGATACGCTGCTCCACGCCCTGGTCGAAGATTTTGAAATCCTCCGCGTCCAGGTTGGAGACAAACCGTCCCTTTTCGTCCGTCACCGTCACCGGGATGATGACTTCGGTGATCTGCGCTCGGAACGGCTGGTCACCCGCCGCCTGAGGCGGAGTGGGGGGCGGCGCAGTCTGAGCGCCGAGGGCCAGACACAACACAAAGACGACGAGACAACGACCAGTCATAGTCCGATTGAACCTGTACTCATGTTAGCGCGACGCGGGCCTCGTGAAACACGTTCCATCGGGAGTTGAGTTCCAGTCATCAGAATCCAAAGACATGCATCATGTTACGATTTTGGAACCTTCGATGCCTCTGGTAGCCAATGCAACACCGCCGACACCTGGCCGCCTCCTCCATGGCTACCCGCCGCAGTTCCGTTACTACGACATGTTGGTCGCAGCCTTCGTCGCGGTCCTGCTGATCTCCAACATCGTTGCTCCCAAGATGATCGCGTGGGGCGAGCTACGCTTCAGCGGCGCTCAGATCCTGTTTCCGCTTACCTACATTTTCGGCGACATTTTCGCCGAGGTGTACGGGTACGCCGGTTCGCGGCGCGCCATCTGGCACGGCTTCTTCGCGTCGGCGCTGCTCGCGGTGGTCGCCATGGTGATCGTGGCGCTCCCGCCCGCACCGGGGTGGCCGCATCAGCAGGCATACGAGACCGTCCTCGGCATGATCCCGAGGCTGGTGGTTGCCAGTCTCATCGCGTACTGGGCAGGTGAGTTTGCCAACTCGTTCGTGATGGCCCGCATGAAGGTGGCCACCAGCGGCAAGCATCTGTGGATGCGCACCATCGGCTCCACTGCCGTCGGACAGGCCGTCGATACCGTGGTCGTAATCGTAATCGCGTTCGCAGGTGTCTGGTCCACGTCTGACATGATTCGCGCCATCCTCTCCGGCTATATCGCGAAGGTCGCATATGAAGCCGCGCTTACACCTCTGACCTATTTGGTGGTCAACGGCCTCAAGCGTGCCGAAGGTGTCGACATCATGGACACCGACACCGACTTCAATCCATTCCGCAGCCGCATCGCTGCCCGCTAAACGCGCGACAATCGTGGTTTGCTGAACACGGTACGGGCCACTCTGCAGGCGTACGACATGATTCGCCCAGGCGATTGCGTCGGTGCGGCCGTGTCGGGCGGCGCCGACTCTGTCTGCATGTTGCACATTCTAAATGAACTTTCTGCCGAAAATGGCTTCGCTTTGCACGTGCTCCACCTCAATCACGGCTGGCGCGGCGACGAATCGGACGCCGACGCCGCCTTTGTCGCCGCCCTCGCCGACCGTCTCGGCCTGCCCTGTACTGTAGGGCGGGCGGGCCCGCCTGTAGATGCCAACCTCGAGCAGGCAGGGCGCCTCGCGAGACTCGAATTCTTTAGCCGCGTACAGGCAGACGCCGGACTACAGCGTATTGCTACCGGGCATACCCGGTCGGATCAGGCGGAAACGGTTCTCTACCGACTGCTCCGGGGTTCCGGGACTGCCGGCCTGAGCGGGATCCGGCCCGTAACCACGGACGGCCGGATCCGCCCCCTGATCCGCTGCTCTCGGGCCGAGGTGGAGAAGTGGCTGCGAGATCAGGGACATACGTGGCGGGACGACCGCACCAATTCGGACCAGACGTTTGACCGCAACCGCATCCGTCATCACTTAATTCCCCTGCTCCAGCGTGACTACCAGCCCGCAGTGGCGGAAATCCTGGGCGCCACCGCGGAAATGGCGCAGGACGAGGAATCCTGGTGGGCGGCCGAGGTCGACCGGCTGCTTCCGGGCGTCATTGAGAAAAAGAACCTCACGTCGGTGGTGATTCGTGCCGATAAGCTCAGCAGTCTGGCGGCGGCTCCGGCGCGCCGGGTGATACGGCGGCTGCTTGCCGATTTCCGGGGGGATCTGCGCGGCCTGGATCTGACCCACATCGAGCGGGTCCGGCAGCTGGCCTGCCAAAAGGAGGGACACGGGCGAACTCAGATTCCAGGCGCCGACGTATTTCGCTCCTTTGAGTGGCTGAAACTCGGGCCGCTGCACCGCGAATCCCGGTCGTCGCTCGATTACGCGTTTTCTGTGGGTCGAGAGGAGTTGGACCGTGGCTGGCGGCGGGAGATCCCTCAGGCAGGCCTCGCTATGTTTTTGGAAATACAGCCTGGTAACGTAGCCGTTCATTCCTGGCCGTATAATGAAGAGTCAGCCGAACTGGATGCGGATACTCTCGCATTTCCGGCAGAGCTGCGGAACTGGCATCCTGGAGATGAGCTGGAGCTCCCTGGGGCTTCAGTTAAGGTGAAACAGTTGTTCCAGGAATATCGTATCCCTATATGGGAGAGGCACTTGTGGCCTGTCCTGACGTGCGGCGAGGAAGTGGTTTGGTCGCGTCGGTTTGGTCCCTCGGCGAAGCACAGGAAGAGTACTGACACCCGCTTCGTTTTGCATTTGCGAGTTCGGGAGTCCGGGTCCGACGACCTCAGTTAAATCACCCGGTGAAAGATCGCATGAATCGGAAGAGCCCTTTTCAGCGTCGAAAAGATTAAGATGACAGAAACGTGTCTGTCGTCCACTGTAATACGGGACTCATTTGGGAGATTGGAATGAATTCAAACGTGAAACAGGCCGTACTCTGGATCGTGCTGCTCTGTGTAGCCGCGCTGATCTGGATCGTCGTCCGCTCAGGTCGCGGCCCGAACGAAGCGCAGTTGACCTTCAGCCAGTTCATGACGGAAGTCGAACAGGGGAAGATTTCCAAAGTCAGCATCAGCGGCCATGACGTAAAAGGGGATTTCAAGAGCGGCGCCAAACTGGTTACCAAAGTCCCGCTCAACTACCCCGACCTCTACAAGCAGCTCCGCGACAAGTCGGTTGATGTGGACATCCGCGAAGCAAGCTCTGGAAACGTCGTTTCCATCCTCATCAACGCCATACCGTTCGTCCTCCTGCTCGCCTTCTGGATCTTTATGATGCGACAGATGCAAAGCGGAGGTAACAAGGCACTTAGCTTCGGCAAGAGCCGGGCCAGGCTCCACTCGTCGCAGCAAAAGAAGGTAACGTTTAAGGACGTCGCCGGCGTCGAGGAAGCCAAGGAAGAACTACAGGAAATTATCGAGTTCCTTCGCGAACCGCAGAAGTTCCAGAAGCTCGGCGGCCGTATCCCCAAGGGCGTCCTGCTCATCGGACCTCCGGGTACCGGCAAGACATTGCTCGCCCGCGCCATTGCAGGCGAAGCCAGTGTGCCGTTCTTCTCGATCTCCGGTTCCGACTTCGTGGAAATGTTCGTCGGCGTCGGCGCCAGCCGCGTTCGCGACCTGTTCGAGCAGGGTAAGAAGAATGCCCCCTGCATCATCTTCATCGACGAAATCGATGCGGTTGGCCGCCACCGCGGCGCCGGTCTCGGCGGTGGACACGATGAACGCGAGCAGACGTTGAACCAGTTACTCGTCGAAATGGATGGTTTTGAATCGAACGAAGGCGTCATCCTTGTAGCCGCCACCAACCGCCCAGACGTGCTCGACCCTGCCCTGCTCCGCCCGGGCCGTTTCGACCGCCGCGTGGTTGTGGGCCGCCCCGACGTAAAGGGCCGCGAGATGATCCTCAGGGTTCACACCAAGAAATCGCCGCTTTCCGACGACGTCGATCTGGCGGTGATTGCCCGTGGTACTCCTGGCTTTGCCGGTGCCGACCTCGCAAACCTGGTGAACGAAGCTGCGCTGATCGCCGCGCGTCAAAACCGTAAGGTGGTCACGCAGGTTGATTTCGAGTTCGCCAAAGACAAAGTCATCATGGGCGTCGAGCGTAAGTCGCTCATCATGAACGACGAAGAGAAAAAGAACACGGCCTATCACGAAGCCGGCCACGCGCTGATCGCCGTGATGGAGCCGCACGCCGACCCGCTGCACAAGGTCACCATCATCCCCCGGGGGATGGCACTCGGCCTGACGATGCAGCTGCCGCTCGACGACAAGCACTGCTACTCGAAGTTCTACCTCGAAGCGCAGCTGGCCATCCTGATGGGCGGCCGCGTGGCGGAAGAGATGTTCATGCACCACATCACCACCGGCGCGGGCAACGACATCGAACGCGCCACTGACCTGGCTCGCAAAATGGTCTGCGAGTGGGGCATGAGCGAACTTGGACCCATGAGCTTCGGCAAGAAGGAAGAGCAGATCTTCCTCGGCCGAGAGATCGCCCAGCATCGCGACTACAGCGAGGCCACGGCGATCGAGATCGACAAGCAGGTACGCAATCTGGTCGATGCCGGCTATCAGCGCGCCCTCACACTCATCACCGAGAGCAAGGACGCTCTGGTTCGCATCGCGCAGGCACTTCTCGAGCGCGAGGTTCTGGACGGTCCTGAAGTGCGTCGCCTCATCGACGGAGTTGAACTTCCTCCGCTGCCTCAGGCAAAACCGAAGAGCACGGACGATTCCCGTCCTGGCCAGGTGATTACGCCTGACGGTCCGATGCGCGTTCCACCGCTTGAGGGCGGCAGTCCCCTTCCCGCTTAATGACGACTGACACACACGTAACCATCAATGGCGGCGCCCGGCTATCCGGCGCCGCCATTCCTGTTTTCCCGGTCTACCTCTTCGACGTGGATGGCACACTGGTCGATTCCGCGCCCGACATTTGCGGCGCTATCCAAACCGTGCTGTCGACCACCTCTCGTCCCGACGTCGAAATCTCGTTCCTCAAACAGTACATCGGCTACCACCTGATCGATCTGTTTCAGGACCTGTTCCCGGAAATCGACAACGACGAAGTCGACAGGCTGGTCTGCCACTACAGGGCCGTTTACCCGGAGCGCGGTCATAGCTCGACGCAGCTCTACCCCGGAGTTCTGGAGACCATATCAAAGCTCCCTGGGCGCAAGTCGACCGCGACCACCAAGGGCACGCCCACCACCCGGCTCATCCTCGGGAAGTTTGGACTGCTCCCATACTTCGATCACGTGCAGGGAACCGACGGCTTCCCCTCCAAGCCCGCTCCCGACGTCATCCTGAAGTCCGTGGAATTATTCGGCGTGAAGCCGGAAGAATGCCTGTTCATCGGCGACGCTCCGCCGGACATGGAAGCGGGACGCCGCGCAGGCGTCAAAACCTGCGGCGTCCGATACGGATATGGCGACCACGCGCGCATGTCGCAGTGGGAACCCGACTACTGGATCGACAGCATCGACCAGCTCCTCCCGGCTCACTCATAGCGATTGATCTTCCCGGGCAAGATCTTCGATGGACCCCGCGACACAGCGATAGTGGGCCACGGCTTCACGTTCAAATTCGACGATCCACGTCGCCGATCGGTGCACTTCAGCCGGGCTGGAGTACTGTCTATCACGATAAGTAGCGGTTAACAGAATGGTACGCTGCGGAATAGCCTTCCGAGGGGAGTCCCGCAGCCGTGAACCGTCTTATCTCGCTTTCGTTGTTCCTTTCGCTGTGCGTCTTTGCCCAGAGTGTCGACAGTGTCCTGACAGGCACCGCTACCGACCCCTCAGGGGCCGGTGTTCCAGGTGCACGGATCGCGATTACTAACACCCGCACCGGCGTGGCCGTGCGCACGGAATCCAACTCCGAAGGTGTTTACGTCTTCCCTTCCCTGGCTCCGGGAACGTGGCGGCTGCGCGCGGAAAAACAGGGCTTTCAAACTTTGATCTTCGATCAGGTGAGCCTTGAAGTGGGAGCACGCGCAAGCCTGAATCTCCCTTTCACGGTGGGCGACACGGCAACGTCGATTGAAGTGAAAGCCGAAGCAACCAGCGCACTCGGCTATGAAACCGCATCGACGGGCGGCATGCTCAGCGGCCAGCAAATTCAGGAGTTACCCGTCACCAGCCGCAGCGCTCTCAGTCTGCTTTACACGCAGGCCGGACTGGTGGGCGACAACATCGCTGGCGGACGAATCGGCTCGCTCAACATCACGCTCGACGGACTGAATGTGCAGGATCAGCGACTCAATCAGGGCGTCTCCTCGCCCATCGGAATGAGCGTCGACAAGATTGAAGAATTCCGGGTAATCACTGCGCCCGCCGACGCGGAACTCGGGCGCGGGTCGGCGCAAATTCAACTCATCTCCCGCTCAGGTACCAATCAGTTTCACGGATCGCTGTTTGAGTTCCACCGCAATACCGTGCTAAATGCCAACGACTGGTTCAACAACCAGCGCGGCAACGATCCCTTCACGGGGCAACAGGCCAGCCCGCGCAATATCCTGATCCGCAACCAGTACGGTGGTCGCATCGGTGGACCCATCCGTCGCAACAAAACATTCTTCCACTTCCTTTACGACGCACAAAAGATCCGGCAGCGAGTCTCCATCACCAACACCACGCTGACAGAGTCCGCACGTCAGGGGTTGGTCCGCTTCTTCCCCGGCGTGCAGAATGCCAATGCGGAGGCACGTACGCCAACGGTCGACCTCTCAGGCAATCCAGTGCGTCCGGCTACCGCCACCGGGACGCTCCAGACCGCGAACCTGTTCGGCTCCGATCCCAACCGCGCCCGCCTCGACCCGTCCGGTACGGTGCAGAAGATGCTGGCGCTGCTGCCCCTTCCCAACAACTTCCGCACCGGAGACGGGCTCAACACGGCCGGTTACACCTGGCAGCGCCCGAGCTCTCAGAACAGCGCGCAATTCAATATCAAAATCGACCACACATTTAATGACCAGCACCGCGCCAGCGTCAGCTACACGCACGAGAATCAGGAGAACACCAACCTGTTTTCCGAACAGCGGTTCCCCGACGCGCCAGGCGGCAACACCATTTACCGCGACCGCATGGCGACGGTCAACCTGTGGTCGTCCCTGCGGCCGAACATCCTCAATGAATTCCGCGCGGGCTACCTGCGTCCCTGGCTGCGCTTCTACACGGGATGGGAGGTCGACAAATACAAGAGCCTGATCCCCGGCGCCTCGTCATATCCCTACGTCATCGACTTCGCCTCTTTCGCCCCGCCCGTGAACATCGACGACAACCCCGTGGGCCGCATCTCGCCCCTGTATCAGTACTCCGACAATCTCACGTGGATTCGCGGCAAACACTCCCTGAAGGGCGGCTTCGAGCTGCGCTTCTCCAGCTCCAATGGCTTCAACTCCACCGACGTAACTCCCCGCGCAGTGATCGGAACCGGAGGCTCACCCGTCGTGGGTGTCGACCGAATCAATGGCATCGGCCAGAACCTCACCACGGCAACCAACATCCTGAACGACCTCGCCGGTTCGTTGTCCAGCCTGCGCCAGGCACTGAATGCGCCGGGCGGAGCGAATCCCGTTTATTTGCCAGGCGAAGTGAAGCAGCGCACGTGGAAGCGCCCCGAGTATGGCGCCTTCATCAAGGACGACTGGAAGGTGCGCTCTAACCTCACGCTCAATCTGGGAGTCCGCTGGGATTACTACGGCGTCACCTACGATGCGCAGGGCCGCACCGCGGGACTCGTTGGGGGACAGGCTGCACTGTGGGGTATCACTGGAACCAGTTTCGCGGATCAGTTCCAGCCCGGCCGTCTGAATGGCAGCCTCGCGCGCGTAGAGTTGATCGGACCCAACTCGCCGAACCCGTCGAGGCAGGTGCACAACGACGACTTCAACAACTTTGGCCCTGCCGTCGGACTTAGCTGGCAGCTCCCCTGGTTCCGCCGGCCCACGGTGTTTCGCGCCGGCTACAGCATCGCGTATGAGCGTAATTCGCTCCGCGTGTACGACGCGGTTTCCGGCGATGCACCCGGACTCCGCCAGGTAGTGACGCAGACGGAGTCCCGCTATCTCAGCCTCGGCAGCGCAGCCTTCCCGCTGCAACCTGTTGACAAGCCGCTGTCACTGGTTCCGCTCACGGACCGTACACAGACGGTTCGCGCTTTCCAGGACAATCTCCGAACTCCGTACATCCAGAACTGGAGCGCAACGCTGGCCCGCGAACTCGCCAGAGGACTGACGATGGAAGTGCGATACGTCGCCACCAAGGGCACCAAACTCGTACGCGGCACCAACATCGATGAGCAGATCATTTTTGAGAACGGCCTGCTCGACGCATTCCAGGTGACACAGGCCGGCGGCAACGCCCCAATCCTCGACCGCATATTCAACGACTACAACATCGCTGGAGTCGGGCGCGTCAACGGCACAACCATCACAGGCTCGGACGCAGTGCGCGCTATCTCCACCACACAGGGCTACCTGGCCGCGCACAGCGTCGCGTCGTTCGCCGACTACATCAGTTCCAACACGCTAATCACGGGCGACCGTGGCGGCCTTCTTCGACGCGCAGGTCTGCCTGAGAACTTCGTCTACGCGAACCCGCAATTCGGCTCGTCGAGACTCACAGGCAACTTCGCCAACTCCACATATCACAGTCTGCAGGTCGAGTTCACCCGCCGCTACGCAAAGGGCTGGACGCTGCAGGGCAACTACACCTGGAGCCGCGCACTCGGTGAAGAAGAAGGCGCGGGCGAAGAAATGATCGATTCGTACCGTTCCGCCAGGAACTGGAGTCTCGACAAACGGCTCATGAGTTTCCACCGCACGCACGTTATTCGTACCAGCGGCACGTACGAACTCCCGTTCGGCCCCGGCAGGAAGTATCTGACTTCAAAGAACGCCGTGCTCTCGCGCGCCGTCGGCGGATGGCGCACAAGCTGGATCTTCAACGTCTTCTCCGGCAGACCTTTCGGCATCACCTCAGGACGAAGCTCACTGAACAACTTCGGCGACAACACCGCGACCTCCGTCGTGCCATTCGACCCTGGCACCGGCGAGGTCACACGCATGGGCAACGGCGTGACATACTTCGCGAACCTGCTGCAGGTGCCCGACCCTTCGATTGCACTCATGACGCCCAGCATCCGCTCCCGCGCCACCATGCGAGCCATAGCCGACAGCACCGGCCGCATCCTGCTGGTTAACCCGACACCCGGCACGCTCGGCAGCCTGCAAGGCAGTTTCCTCGAAGGCCCCGGCAACTTCCGGCTCGACCTCAACGTGGTGAAGCGCATCCCCATCGCGGAGAAAACAAATCTGGAGTTCCGCGCCGACGCGATCAACCTGACGAACACGCCGCAATTCGACAATCCGAACTCCGACATGAACAGTGTGAACTTCGGACGGATCACCGGCGCCACCGGCGAGCGCATTCTTGTGATTGGAATGCGGCTGAATTTCTAACGACACATATCCGTGGCAGCCTTTTAACATGCGCGAACTTAGGGGTTTGGTGGCCGGTCTGATTCTCTGTGGCTGTGCCCAGGCCGCAACACTGCAAGGCGTGGTTCGCGACGCTTCGGGTGGCGCGGTGCCGGACGCATCGGTGGCGATCCGGTCGGCCACAGGCGATTTGCTGGAGACGCTGCGAACAACTGCCGACGGCTCATTCGAATACAAAAGCCCGCGCGCCGGAACAGTGCGCGTGAGTGCTTCGCAAAATGGGTTCGTTTCGCAATCGGCGCTGGTGCCGCCCTCAGTCGATCAGACCGAGATCGTGCTCGGCGAACCGGAGTCGGTATACACGCGCATCAACGTCACAGCAAGCCGCGGCTCGGTCGACGACAGCGCCGCATCGCCGCACGTCATCTCCATCCGCACGGACAGCGACATATTGAAGCGTCCGGCCGCGACCCTCGGGAACGCGCTGGAAGAGGCTCCAGGAATCGTGGTACAGCAAAGCACGTATGGACAGGTCTCGCCATTCCTGCGCGGGCTCACCGGATATCAGGTGCTGAATCTCATCGACGGTGTGCGCTTCAACAACTCGACGTTTCGTTCAGGACCCAATCAGTACCTCGCGTTCGTTGAGCCGATGCAAGCCTCGCGAGTCGAAGCGCTGCTGGGACCCACCGGATCGCAGTATGGCAGCGATGCGCTGGGCGGAACCATTCAGGTGCTCACGCCAGGCGCGCGTTTCTCCGATCCCGGCGAGCGCGCAGTGCACGGCGACTTCGTACTCGGCGGCGCAACGGCTGACCTGTCGGGCTTCGGAGCCGCGCGCGTCAGCCTAACCACGCCTCGCGTTTTTGCGCTGGTCGGTGCGTCGGGCCGCAAGCACAACGACCTTCGCGCAGGGCAGGGCTACGACTCGCGCAACGTCTTTCACCGTCTCTTCGGCATGCCCCTCGACGCCGTGAGCAACCTTGTCGGGGAGCGTCAGCAGGACAGTGGCTTCCGTCAGTACGGGCTGCAGGGCAAAGTCGCCGTTCGGCTCCGGCCCGACCAGACACTCAGCATCTACGCACAACGCGGCGTGCTCGACGGAGTGCGCGGTTATAAAGATCTGCTCGGCGGCCTTGGCCGTGTGCTCTCGGAGTTTGAGCCCCAGGTGCTCAACTGGGTTCACGGGCGTTACGAAAAGTCCGGCCTCGGTCCGTTCGATTCCGTCAGCGCCACATTGTCGCTAAACCAGCAGACCGACGGCTCGGCTCGCCAGAATCTGCGCTTTACCGATCCCGTCACCCGAGACTTCAGCCGCGTCAACGCATATGGCTACGCGGGTCAGGCCACCATGCATCGAGGATCCAGAGTCCTGGCATCGTTCGGCGGAGAAGCTTATGACGAGCGCGTCGACTCCACACGTGAGGTCTTCACGCCAACAACTGGCGCCACCACAAGACCTCGCGCGCTTTACCCGAACCGCTCCTCCTACGCGACGCTCGGCACATATGGAGAAGCCGCGTATCAGTTGACCACCCGGCTGCGGCTCGGCGGCGGAGTACGCTTCACCGGCGTTCGATTTCACACGCGCGAGGATCGTACCTTCGGCATTCCCAACGCGACGCAGTGGTTTCAGGACTTCACGTTCCACAGCACTGCTCGCTGGCAGACCACCGAGTGGCTCGGCTTCCAGGCGGTTGTCAGCCGTGGGTTCCGCGCACCAAACCTGAACGACCTGGGCGCGCTGGGACTGAACGACCTTGGCTATGAGATCCCTGTGGCCAACGCACCGGGCGCGTTGCTCAGCACCGATGCCGGCGAATCCGCACTCTCAAAGGGGATGACAGCCAGCAGCCTCGCAGCGGAATCGCTGATGAACTACGAGGCCGGCCTGCGCATCACCACCAAACGCGTCTACGCAAGGGTGCAGTTCTTCCAGGCGGACCTCTACGATCCCATCGTCCGCCGAACGCTACTCTTCGCAAGCAGCAGCGCACCCACGCAACTCGCAGGGCTGCCCGTCACAGTCCTGCCGCAAACCGCACAGCAACGTACCCAGAGTGTGGTGGCGGTCGCGACAGCACTCGATCCCCGAGCCGTGAAGGCCTTCGTCAACGACGGGCAGTCGCGCTACTACGGAGTGGAGGCGATGGGCCATGTGCGGCTCACCAGCCACTGGTCCTTCGACGCCAACTACAGCTACATCAACGGGCGTGATCTGTTTCCCAGTCGCTCCATCCGCCGGCTGCCCCCGCAACTTGGCACCGCGGCGGTACGGTACAACCCGTCGAGCCGCCGCATGTGGGCTGAGCTCTCAGTCACAGCAGCGGGCGAGCAGTCACGGCTCAGTGGCGGAGACCGCGATGACGAACGCATCGGAGCATCTTTCCGCCGCCGCGACATCGCTGACTTTTTCGCAGGCTCGCGCGTAGCACCACATCTGAGCAACGGCGTCTTCACGCCGACATCTGAGACGCTGGCTCAGATTCAGGCCCGCGTGCTCCCGGGTATCAGCGACGACAACACACGTGTGCCGCTTTACCTGTCCACTGCGGGATGGGCCACCGTAAATCTGCGCGCAGGCATGCCACTTGGCGAGAACTGGATGATCACCGCCGCGCTGGAGAACGTGGCCGACCGCAACTACCGCATCCACGGCTCAGGCGTCGATTCGCCCGGCCGCTCGGCATACCTCAGCCTGCGCTGGCAGTTCTAAGTGATGATGTCGGTGAGCACGGTGCCCTGCACCTCAGTGAGCCGTTCCTTGCGACCCAGGTGCATGTAGCTCAGCGCATCCTGCTCCAGCCCAAGCTGGTTCAGAATCGTCGCGTGCAGATCCCGGAAATGCACGGGCTTTTCCACGGCTTTCAAACCGATATCGTCGGTGGCGCCATAGACCGTGCCGCCCTTGAATCCGCCGCCAGCCAGATACATGGAGAAGCCCGTGTTGTGGTGGTCGCGCCCGTTGCCCTTCTCCGATTCCGGAGACCGTCCAAACTCTCCGCCCCACAGCACGACCGTCGAATCGAGCATTCCGCGCTGCTTCAAATCCGCGATCAGCGCCGCCACAGGCTTGTCCGTAAACGAAGCCATTTTCTTGTGGTTCGATTCGATGTTGCTGTGCGCATCCCACTCCGTATCGGCATTGCCGCCGCCCGACACCACGCACACGAACCGCACGCCCTTCTCCACCAGTCGACGCGCCAGCAAACACCGACGCCCGTAGTCGTCCGTCGCAGGCTCGCCGACCCCGTACATCTCCCGCGTCGCCTGCGACTCCTTCGATATATCGAAAACCTCAGGAGCCTCTGTCTGCATCCGAAACGCAGTGTCGTAAGCCGAAATGCGCGCCGAGAATTCCGCATCCTCGCCAGGAATATTCCGCTCATTGATCGAGCGAATAAAGTCGATGGTCTTGCGCCTGTCCTTCAGCTCGACACCCTTCGGCAGATCGAGGTTCAGCACCGGCTTGTTCCCTGGACGCAGCATGGTCGGCTGGTACACGGCGGGCAGAAAGCCGTTCTTGTACATCGGCACGCCCGCTTCCTGCGCACCCGCGGAATCCGGCATCACCACATACGCCGGCAGCGATTCCGCCTCTGATCCGAGCCCGTAAACCACCCAGCTCCCCATCGCGGGAAAGCCCGGAATCACGCGACCCGTCATCATCTGGTACTGTGCGGCCGAGTGCACCACCATGTCCCCGTGCATCGACCGGATCACACACAGATCGTCAACGACTTTGGCCTGATGCGGGAACAGATCCGACACTTCAATGCCCGACTTCCCATACTTCGCAAACGTCTGCTTGCTCCCGAGCAACCGGGATGCCGAGTTCACGTTCTGATACTTCACATCGCCGAACTCCGCCGGACGCACCTGACCGTGCAGCTTATTCAGCAGCGGCTTGGGGTCGAACGTCTCCAGGTGCGACGGCCCTCCGGCCATGAACACAAAGATCACAGCCTTCGCCTTCGCCGCCTTGTGAGGAGGCTTCGGCGCCAGAGGATTGTAAGCCGCGGCCTGTGCCAGTGGCGAGCCCACCATGGAAGCAAATGCCAGCGAGCCAACGCCGCAGAAGCAGTCGTTCAGAAACTCTCGGCGATTTCGGGCAAAACGAACGTGTTCAGACATTTAATTCACGTATAAAAAGCTGTTGAAATTAAAGACCGCCAGAGCGAACTCTTTGTAGCCTTCGGGAGTCTCAGGAGCGTTCTGCAGGAACTTCAGGGCCAGCGCTTTGTCGCCCGCGCTCGCCGGCTTGCCTGTCGCGAGCCGCCACGCCAGATCGATCCGCTCCGCCTTCGTCGACTTCTCCTTAAGC
>Ga0163150_10003226_pt1 | contig 23308 bp, 14 predicted proteins | sample OliLakLV19P2IB_FD_148628 | JGI IMG/M metagenome (GOLD analysis project Ga0163150, IMG submission 148628) | Freshwater microbial mat bacterial communities from Lake Vanda, McMurdo Dry Valleys, Antarctica - Oligotrophic Lake LV.19.P2.IB | ecosystem: Environmental > Aquatic > Freshwater > Lake >...
AACAGGAGTTGATCGAGCGCATCCATCTCTACTTCGCCGAGGTCAATGCAGACCCCGTGATCTTCCGGTGGAAGTACAAGATGGACCAAATCGACATTGGCTAGCTTTCAACAGAACGATGATCTAGCTAGTGGTGGAAAGCGGGTGGGGAATTCCGGTAATCGTCTATGACAGCAACTCGTTCACGGCAACTGGAGCGGGAGGTCTTGCCGCACTCCGTTGGCGTGCTGACCTGGTGATTGGCGACAATTAGATTTGCGGGCCAACGACAATTAAAACTGCCGGCGGGGCGGCTGGAAAGTCTGAAGCGGGAACGGGTGAAAGTGGATTCTGGCAGCCTGATCTATGCAGGCAGAAATGCCTATTCGGTGCACAGCCGGTTGATCGGAGAAAAGGTCGAGGCGCGGATCGGCGCCGAGACCATTGAATTGAAGTCTGGTACGCGGGCAACAAGGTGGAAGAGTTACCGCGGCTGCGCGGGCGCGGCAAACATCGCGTCGACTGCCGGCACATCATCGACCGGCTGGTGCGGAAGCCGGGAGCGTTTGAAAACTATCGCTATCGCGATGAGTTGTTCCCCACCAGCCGTTTTCGGATGCTCTGGGACGCGTTGCGCGCGACCGCGCCGACGCGGGCGAACAAGCGATACCTCGAGATACTGGAACTGGCGGCAAAAGAAGTAGAGGCGCGGGTAGATGACATCCTGCGCTGTCTGCCTGAGCAGGGCGAGATGGGTGAAGGAAAGCTGAATGCGAAGGGCCCACTCGGTACATTTTCGAACTCGCCACTTCTGGATTATGATAGGAACGAATGGGTGTCGATGAATCGGTACTGAGCGAAGTGGTCCGCCGCGTACTCGCCGTGGCGCAGCCGGACAGGATCATTCTGTTTGGGTCGGCCGCGACGGGCCAGATGACAAAGGACAGCGACATCGACATTTTGATCGTCGAGCCGTCGGCAAAGAACCGCCACGAGGAGAGCGTTGCCATTACCGACGCGATCGGCGATGTCCGCTTCGCGGTTGACGTCAAGATCATCTCCTCGGCGCAGTTCGAGGCAACGAAGAACATCATCGGCGGCATTGCCTACCCGGCGCACAAATACGGCAGGATACTCTATGAGGCCGCCTGAAGAAGAGATCCGGCTGCTGGTGGGCGAGTGGATCAGGAAGGCGGATTTAGATTTCAAGACTGCCGTCCGCCTCAGCGGCGAAGCCGAATTTCGGGAGATAGTCGGGTTCCATTCTCAGCAGGCCTCCGAGAAGTACCTCAAGGCGCTCCTCTCTCGGCCCCAGATTGAATTTTCGAAGACCCACGTCATCAGACGCCTGCTCATTCTCCTGGAGCCAGTTGATCCGACCATGGCCGATGCCCTCGACGATGCGAATTGGCTGAGTCCCTTCGGAGCCGAGATCCGCTATCCTGGCGATCGGAGTGAGATGCTGCCGGGCGAAGAGGCGCGGGCTTGCCAACTCGCGCAAAAAGTCCGTGATGCGGTGCTGGCTGTGCTCGATCCCTACCTCTCGGGAGGTTGAAGTGCTCCGTGGTGAATCCGAGTGGCCTCGCCGCAGGCCGATTCGATGCGCCATTTACACCCGCCAATCGGCGACGCGCATCCGACGAGCTTTCCTCCTGTCAGGTTCAATACGATACATGTCGCTTGTACGTTGAGTCCCAGAGCGCGAACGGATGGATGCTCATCCAAGAGCGATTCGACGATGATGGTTATTCCGGCGCCACTCTCGAACGGCCCGCGTTGGATCGCCTCCTTGCACTGGTCCGTAACAGACAGATTGACCAACTCATCGTGCATCGCCTTGACCGGCTCTCTCGCAGCGTGCGTGAGTGCGTCACCCTCCTGGACGAGTTCCGCCAGTTGCAGGTCGGTCTGGTGATTGCTACCGCACCCGAACTTGGGCACTCAGCCCAGGACAATTTCATGCTGAACATCTTGGCTTCCTTCGCTGCGTTTGAGCGCGAGATGATCGCCGCGACGCCTCACCGATGCTCGTCAACAACTGAAGGCACGCCACCTTCGGTTTGCGGGCGGCCGACCTTTCGGCTACGATGCTGACCGGCGAACAAAACAACTGGTCCCGAACGAGAAGGAAGCGGCGATCGTCAGGTGGATGTTTTCTGAGGCCGCCGCAGGGAAAAAACCGGCCGAAATTGCAGAGGTGGCAAACGGCCTTGGTCACCGGACCAAAGCAACTGCCGCAATGCGCACGGGAAACAAGCGCGGAGGGAACCTTTGGTTTGGACTGCGCGGCAGGTGGTGGCGACGCTTCATAATCCAGTTCACATTGGGATGCTGCGAGACGGTAAAGTTGCTCGGCCCGGCTGTCATGCGCCGCTCGTCAGCGATGCGGTCTTCGCTAAAGTGGCCGAGGCGCTCGAAGCCAGGCGAAGCCATCAGCATGAAGGCGTCGTCTATGGGCCCGTGCCTGTTCGTCCACCCTTCCACGCCATCACAAGCCCCGGCGCGTGAACAGGTGGGTTGGTCAGACGCATACGTTCTACCCTATGTGGCTGCCGCGGCTATGATCGCCCTTCGAGGGCTTCGCGGACGAACGAACCGATCTTCAGAAATTCCGAGACATCGTTCGGCTTGAGGAAGTAATGCATGGCATCGAGCCTTGCTGCATCCGCGCGGTCCGCAGGGGAATTGGAAGAGGTGATCACGATCACCTTGAGCGATGAGCACTTTGAACTCGCTCTTATCTGTTCCAGAACCGCGATTCCGCTGTATTTCGGCAGATTCAGATCGAGAAGCAACAGATCGGGCACCGGCTCGGCGCCTTTCTCTACATCCGCCACAAAACGAAGTGCTTCCTCTCCATCGGAAAGCACCCGAAGTTTTGATCCCAAACTGGCGTCCGACAAAGCCATCTTGACCATAAACACGTCCGTCGGGTTGTCTTCCGCAAGTATGATCAGTGGTTCGTTATTCACCTGGTGCGATACCCCCACAGGGCAAAGTGAAATGAAATTGGGATCCTTCGCCGGGCGTAGATTCCACCCAGATCTTGCCTCGACAAATCTCCACGATCTTCTGGCAAATCGCGAGTCCCATCCCGGTCCCGGCATATTTCGCCGATGTCGCATGGAGGCGTTTAAACACGCCAAATACCTGAGCATGGAATTCCGGTGCGATGCCGATACCGTTATCGCTGACGATGAAATGCCAGTAGTTCTCCTGGCTGGAAACGGTGACATGGACTTTGGGCCCTTCCTCGTCGCGGCGGTATTTGATTGCATTGCCGATAAGATTTTGAAGCAATTGTTCGATGTGTACTTCCTGTACGAACACTACAGGGAGAACATCATGAGTGACCGCGGCGTCACTTTCCTGTACGGCCCGGCCCAAATTCTCCAGCACTCGCGCGAACACGCTTTCCATGTTTACCGGCGCGGCGTGGTTTTCATCTACAGCGAAAACGCTGGTGTAGGCCAACAAGTCGGTCACAAGGTGCGCCATTCTCTGAGCGCCGGACACGATGGTCCGCATAAACATGTTGCCCTCTTCGTCAAGGTTGTGGCCATAACGCTGGCTCAGCAACTGCGTGAACAGGCTGACATTGCGTAACGGCTCCTGCAGGTCATGCGACGCCGCATAGGCGAACTGTTCGAGCGCGCTATTCACTCTCCGCAGGTCCTCTTCGGACCGCTTCTGCTTGTCGATGTCAGTACAGGTCCCAATCCACTTCAGGGCATTCCGTTCTTTATCCGCGATCAGTAAGGCGCGCCCCAGGTGCCAGCGGTATTTCTGCTGACGCTGGTCCCACAATCGATATTCCATGTGGAACTCTTCACCGCTTCCGATCGAACTGCGCCAATGCTCGTAACACCGTTCCGCATCCTCCGGATGCAGGATGTCAGCCCATTTGGAGATATCCCCATTCCTGCCCTCGCCAAACGCGGTAAAACTGCGCCAGCGGGCGTTGTAGTAATCGATGGAACCGTCCAGGGTCGCTGTCCATACCATCTGGGGCATGGAATCCGCCAACTGACGGAAGCGTTCATCGCTCCTCCGCAATTCCTGCTCGGCCGTCTTTCTTGCCGTCACGTCCAGATTCGTAAGGAGGCTGTTGCGGGCTCTTCCGTCCGCCGCCTCGTGGACGAACCATTTGCTCTCGATCCACCGCTCGATACCGTCATCGCCAAGAATCTGGTAATCGAAGCTTGCCGCGGGCTGACCCGGCGCGAATTCGCGGAGTTCCGCGGCCACGCGCGCGCGGTCGGCTGGCACCACATGGCTTAGAAAGAGATCCTCGCCTTTGAGGAAGCCATCTTTGGGATCTTCCGGCCAGGCATACCCCATCACAGCCATAAAGTTATCGGCTGCCAGTAACTGACCTTTATGGGCATCTATTTCAACGTAGGTCAACCTTGCCGCATCCGCCGCATTACGGAGCCTGATCTCGTGTGCCCGCAACGCTTCGGTGCGCTCGTTAACACGTTCTTCCAGTCTTTCATTTAGAATGCGAAGTTTCTCCTCAACTTTTCGACGCTCCGCTACTTCCTCCAGCAGGGCACGATTCGCCTGCTCCGTCTGGCGGGTTTTGCGGTGCAGATCGGCAAAGACGGCCACCTTCGAGCGGAGAACCGCGGGGTTTACCGGCTTGTGGAGATAGTCGACGGCCCCGGTCTGGTAGCCATCCAGCGCGTGTTGGTCTTCGTTATAAAAGGCGGTCAGAAAGATGATGGGAACGCCCGCGGTACGCTTGCGCTGCTTGACCATCTTTGCCAGTTCCAGACCAGACATGCCAGGCATGCTGATATCGAGAATCAGCAGTGCGAACTCATCTGCAATCAGCGCGAGAAGCGCTTCGTCGGCGGAAGTGGCGCGTACCAAACGGTAGCCGGGCTCGTCCAGAACCGTCTCAAGAACCGTCAGATTATTCGGTTCGTCGTCGACGATCAGAACGTTGATTTGCGAGCTGTCGGTTGTCATTGGCGCATCTCTGCCGGATTCTCCCGCAATCGGTGTATGGGGCTTAGCGGAACAACCAGACCCTCATTAACGATAGCAACTGATCCGTGTTGACGGGTTTCGCGATATAGTCGCTGGCGCCCGCATCGAGACATTTCTCCCGATCACCCTTCATCGCTTTTGCGGTGAGGGCAATGATTGGCAGCATCCGGAACTCAGGCGATTGCCGAATCTGCCGCATGGTTTCATAACCATCCATATCGGGCATCATGATGTCCATGAGAACCACGCTGAGGTCGGGGGTTGCGCGAATCACGTCAATTGCACCCTGCCCGCTGGTGACACTGAGAACATTCATCTCGTGGTTTTCGAGCAACGACGTGAGTGCGAAGATGTTGCGTGCGTCGTCGTCGACCACCAGGATCTTTCGGCCTCTCAATACTTCATTGGAGCCATGGAGCCGCTCCAGCATCTGCTGCCGTTCACGCGGTAACTCGGTGACTACGCGATGGAGGAACAATGCCGTTTCGTCCAGAAGACGTTCCGGAGACTGAACGTCCTTCAGCACCACGCTCTTGGCCATCGCCCTGAGCCTGTTCTGCTCGTCCTCATTGAGTTCCTTACCGGTGAAGACGACCACCGGTATGTCCCTGAGTGCCGGCTCGGCCTGCAATGTTTCCAGAAGTTCGAAGCCGCTCATGTCGGGCAGCCGCAGATCGAGCACGATGCAGTCAAACGTGCCGGCGATCATGGCTTCCATCGCCTCTCTGCCGCTGCCGACCGCGACCAGCTGGATGTCCTTGTAGCCAAGAAGTTCCACGATGGACTGGCGCTCGACATCGTTGTCCTCCACGATCAGGAGCCGCTTCGTACGGGGGGCGGTGAAATCTTTGATCTTGTCGAGGGCAAGCTCAATTCCGTCCGTGGTGGGCGCTTTGATCACGTAAGAGAACGCGCCATGCGCGAGGCCGTGCCGCCGTTCCTCTTCCATCGTTACGATCTGCACCGGTATATGGCGCAGTGTCGGATCGAGTTTCAACTCGTTCAGCACTGTCCAGCCAAGCATGTCCGGCAGGAAGATATCGAGCGAAATCGCGGAAGGCCGGAATTGCCGCGCCAGTGAAAGTCCCAGCGCTCCCTTCATCGCAACGATCCCCTTGAACCCTTTGTCTCTCGCGAGACCCAGCAGGATTCGGGCATAGTGCGGGTCGTCTTCCACGATGAGGAGAACGGAATCGTTCTCCTCGATGGCGTTGCGATCGTCTTCGATATGCTCTTCCCGCAGGCTGGGGAGCGCCGCCATCTGGTGCGTTCGCGGGTGCGCGGCTGTAAAGCTTCTGAACGGCGACGTCCGGGGACTGTCGGGGCCGTCATAAAGAACCGGCAGAAAGAGCGTGAACGTACTTCCTTTTCCGTGAACGCTGGCGAGCCGGATTTCGCCCCCCAGTAATACAGCCAGTTCACGGCTGATCGCGAGACCCAGACCCGTGCCGCCGTACTTGCGGGAGGTTCCCGCATCGGCCTGCTGGAACGCTTCGAAGATCAAACGTTGCTTCTCCGGCGCCACGCCGATACCGGTATCTGTAACCGCGAATGCCACTACCTGCTGCGCCAGACCGAGCACAGGATGATCGGGGCTCCAGCCCTCTGTCGCCAGGCCGACCCGAACTTCCACCTGACCATGCGCCGTAAACTTGACCGCGTTCGACAGCAGGTTTTTAAGAATCTGCTGCAGACGCTTCGGATCGCTCGCCATGGAGCGGGGCAGGCCTTCGCTGAAGAGCAGGTGAAGTGGAAGATTTTTCGCCTCCGCCACGTGCCGGAAGTTGCGGTCGATATTGTCCCGCAGCGCGCTGAAGCTGATGTCTTCCACGTCCACCGTAACGGTCCCCGACTCGATTTTCGAAAGATCGAGAATGTCGTTAATCAGGTTGAGCAGATCCGAACCGGACGAGTTGATGTTGCGGGAGAATTCCACCTGCTTCGTCGTCAGGTTGCTGGCGGAGTTCTCCGCCAGCTGCTGGCTCAGAATCAGAATCGAGTTGAGCGGAGTGCGCAACTCGTGAGACATGTTCGCCAGGAACTCCGACTTGTACTTCGAGGTGAGCGCCAGCTCCGCGGCCTTCTCCTCGAGCGCGTGGCGTGCCTGCTCCACTTCGGTATTCTTACGTTCAACTTCGGCATTCTGCTCGGCCAGCAGTCTCGCTTTAGTACCCAGTTCCTCGTTCGTTTGTTGCAACTCGCTCTGGCGGGACTGGAGTTCGACCGTCAGCTGTTGCGACTGCGTCAACAAACCTTCCGTACGCATCGTGGCTTCGATCGTATTGAACACCGCGCCGATACTCTGGGTCAGCAGGTCGAGCAACGAGAGTGATCCCAAATTGAAACTCTTCAGGGTTGCCAGTTCAAGGACGGCCTTGGTCTGACCCTCGAAAAGCACCGGCAGGACAATGATGCTGACCTGCTCTGCCTCCCCGAGGCTCGAAGCGATTCTCACGAAGCCCGGAGGAACATTCGTCAACAGGATTCGTTTCTTTTCCACCGCGCACTGACCGATCAACCCTTCGCCGATATCGATTCTGCGGTTCAACGGCGTATTTCCGCTGTGCGCATAGCTCGACAGCAGTCTCAATTCGCTACCTTCGTCCGTTGCCGCCAGATGGTAAATCGTTCCCTGGCGCGCGTTCACCAGCGGCGCCAGCTCCGAGAGAAGCATCTGGCCCACGGTGTTCAACTCTCGCTGACCCTGCAGCATGCCCGTAAACTTTGCGAGGTTGGTTTTTACCCAGTCCTGCTCCCGGTTGGTTTCGGTGGTCTCGCGCAGGTTTGAGATCATCGTGTTGATGTTGTCTTTAAGCTCGGCCACTTCGCCGCGCGTCTCCACCTGGATGGAGCGCGTGAGATCGCCCTTCGTAACGGCCGTAGCCACTTCGGCAATCGCGCGCACCTGGGTTGTCAGATTGGCTGCCAGCAGATTGACGTTGCCGGTCAGATCCTTCCATGTACCCGAGGCGCCGGGAACGTTTGCCTGGCCGCCCAGCCGCCCATCTACGCCAACTTCGCGCGCCACGTTCGTCACCTGGTCGGCAAACGTCGCCAGTGTAACCGTCATATTGTTGATCGTGTCGGCGAGCGCCGCCACCTCACCCTTTGCCTGCACCGTGAGTCGTTGAGTCAGGTCGCCGTTTGCAACGGCAGTCACCACTTTGACGATTCCGCGAACCTGCTCCGTCAGGTTCGACGCCATGAAGTTCACGTTATCCGTGAGATCTTTCCACGTTCCGCCAACGCCGGGCACCACCGCCTGGCCACCGAGTTTACCTTCCGTTCCAACCTCGCGCGCCACGCGCGTTACTTCGCCCGCGAAGGAGTTGAGCTGATCCACCATCGTGTTGATGGTGATCTTCAGTTCGAGAATCTCGCCCTTCACGTCCGCGGTGATTTTGCGATTGAGATCGCCGCGCGCCACAGCCGTCGTCACTTCCGCGATGTTTCGGACCTGGGCAGTGAGGTTCGCGCCCATCGTGTTCACGGAATCGGTAAGATCTTTCCACGTGCCCGCCACACCGGGCACGACCGCCTGCACACCGAGTCTGCCTTCGGTACCGACTTCTCGCGCGACTCGCGTCACTTCCGAAGCGAACGATCTTAACTGCTCCACCATCGTGTTGACGGTTTCCTTGAGCTGCAGAATTTCGCCTCGTACGTCAGCGGTGATCTTCTTCGAAAGATCGCCATTTGCTACCGCCAGTGTGACTTCAGCGATGTTCCGCACCTGACCAGTCAGGTTGGAAGCCATCGAGTTGACGTTGTCGGTAAGATCCTTCCACGTGCCGGCCACGCCCAGAACGGTCGCCTGGCCGCCGAGCTTGCCTTCCGTGCCAACCTCGCGCGCCACGCGCGTTACTTCGCCGGCGAAGGAGTTGAGCTGATCCACCATCGTGTTGATGGTGTTCTTCAGTTCGAGAAACTCGCCCTTCACGTTCGCGGTGATTTTGCGATTGAGATCGCCGCGGGCCACAGCCGTCGTCACTTCCGCGATGTTTCGGACCTGGGCAGTGAGGTTCGCGCCCATCGTGTTTACGGAATCGGTAAGATCTTTCCACGTGCCCGCCACACCGGGCACGACCGCCTGTCCACCGAGTCTGCCTTCGGTACCAACTTCTCGCGCGACTCGCGTCACTTCGGAAGCGAACGATCTTAACTGCTCCACCATCGTATTGACGGTTTCTTTGAGCTGCAGAATTTCGCCCTTCACTTCTACCGTGATCTTCTTTGAAAGATCGCCGCTCGCCACCGCTGTTGTCACTTCGGCGATGTTCCGTACCTGGCCCGTCAGGTTCGACGCCATGAAGTTGACGTTGTCGGTGAGATCTTTCCACGTGCCCGCCACTCCGGGAACCTGCGCCTGCCCACCCAGCTTGCCTTCCGTCCCGACCTCCCGGGCGACGCGCGTCACTTCCGACGCAAAGCCATTCAACTGGTCCACCATCGTGTTCGTGGTGTTCTTCAGCGCCAGCATCTCGCCTTTCACTTCGACGGTAATCTTCTTCGACAAATCCCCGTTCGCCACGGCGGTCGCGATATCTGCAAGGTTTCGAACCTGACCAGTCAGATTCGACGCCATCGAATTGACGTTATCCGTCAAATCCTTCCACGTTCCGGCGACGAAGGGCACCTGTGCCTGCCCGCCCAGCTTGCCTTCCGTACCGACCTCGCGCGCCACACGGCTGACTTCACCGGCGAACCCATTGAGCTGGTCCACCATCGTGTTAATCGTGTTCTTCAGTTCGAGAATTTCGCCGCGCACATCGACGGCGATCTTCTTCGACAAATCGCCGTTGGCCACCGCCGTGGTTACCTCGGCGATGTTACGGACCTGCGACGTGAGATTGGTCGCCATCGCATTTACCGAATCCGTGAGATCCTTCCACGTGCCGGCGACGCCTCGCACCTCGGCCTGGCCGCCGAGTTTGCCTTCCGTTCCAACCTCGCGCGCCACGCGCGTTACTTCGCCCGCGAAGGAGTTGAGCTGATCCACCATGGTGTTGATGGTGTTCTTCAACTCCAGAATTTCACCCTTCACGTCGACGGTAATCTTCTTTGACAAATCGCCGTTAGCCACCGCTGTTGTTACTTCGGCGATGTTCCGGACCTGTCCCGTCAGGTTCGACGCCATGAAGTTGACGTTGTCGGTGAGATCTTTCCACGTCCCCGCCACACCGGGAACCTGCGCCTGCCCACCCAGCTTGCCCTCCGTCCCCACCTCCCGGGCGACGCGCGTCACTTCCGACGCAAAGCCATTCAACTGGTCCACCATCGTGTTCATGGTGTTCTTCAGCGCCAGCATCTCGCCTTTCACTTCGACAGTGATCTTCGAAGAGAGATCGCCCTTCGCGATTGCGGTCGCAACGTCCGCGATGTTTCGCACCTGGCCCGTGAGGTTCGAGGCCATCGAATTTACAGAGTCCGTGAGATCCTTCCACGTTCCCGCCACTCCGGGCACTACCGCCTGACCACCGAGCCGGCCATCGGTGCCGACCTCGCGCGCCACGCGTGTGACTTCCGAAGAAAAGCCGTTCAACTGATCGACCATCGTGTTGATGGTTTCTTTGAGCTCCAGAATCTCACCCTTGACGTCGACGGTGATCTTCCTCGAAAGATCTCCGCGCGCCACTGCGGTCGTAACCGTTGCAATGTTCCGGACCTGGGTTGTCAGGTTCGTCGCCATGGCATTCACAGAGTCGGTGAGATCTTTCCACGTACCGGCCACACCGGGCACAACCGCCTGCCCGCCCAGCCGTCCGTCCGTAACCACTTCGCGCGCCACGCGAGTGACTTCTGAAGCGAAGGAGCGAAGCTGGTCCACCATAGTGTTGGTCGCTTCCTTCAGCTGAAGGATTTCACCGCGAACGTCAACGGTGATTTTCTTCGACAGATCGCCGTTCGCCACGGCAATCGTCACGTCCGCGATATTCCGTACCTGAGCCGTCAGGTTGCCCGCCATCTGGTTGACGGAATCGGTCAGAGCTTTCCATACACCGGATACGCCTGGCACCTGTGCCTGGCCTCCGAGCTTGCCTTCGGTGCCCACTTCGCGAGCCACGCGCGTCACTTCCGAAGTGAACACCGATAACTGCTCAATCATCGTGTTCACCAGCCTGGCCGAGCGCAGGAACTCGCCCTTGAGGGGTCGGCCGTCGACTTCGAGTTCCATCGACTGACCAAGGTCACCCTTCGCCACCGCGCCGATCGTTTGTGCGCTTTCCGTCGTCGGGCGCACCAGATCGTCGATTAGCGTGTTCAGCGAATCCGCTTCTTCGGCCCATCCACCCACCAGCCCGGACAGTTTCATCCGCTGCTTGAGCCGTCCATCTTTACCGACCGTTCGGCTGAGCCGTTTCACCTCATCGGAGATGTGGTCTTTCTGCGCAATCACCTGATTGAAGGCAGAGGCGATCAGTCCATCCGTTTCACCCCACCCCACGGGAAGGCGAACTGAAAAGTCGCCGTCGCGAAATGCGATCATTGCGCCGAGGATGAGTCTCATCCGCGCTTCGGGCGATCGGTGCTGCGGAGTGTCCACGGACTCTCCTGGGGTGGCCTCCCTGGTTCGGCTGCCATCTACCCGGCCTTTTTTTCCGATCGGCGAGAGTTGAGTTTGGTTTTCGTCCATGGGTGATCGCCTGATTGTAGTTGATAGCGAGGCGATGCCGGAAATAGACACTGATGCGTTTAGCTTCAAAATCAACGTTCCGATGCAGGGTACGCTGGCATCCCTGGCAAGGCGTCCGCGCAGACAGGTTCTCGTGCCCTCAGCTACACGACATCGCCGCCAACAGGGCTACCTTGGGGTGGGGCTCGGCGGCGATAGCTCGCGCGGATGATTGCGTTTCACGCCCGGCTGGAATTTTAACGTGTCGAGCACATCATTCCTCCTGATGCCGTCTCCTGTGCCACAACCTGACGAACCACATCGGCTCAATCGGCGCAAGAGCTGCTCTACAGATAGTCCAGCCCTCCAAAGGTGGAGCAGGCATTCCCCGTAGCTTGCCTTTGCAGGAATACCCGCGTTAGGGGGCGAAAGAGATCTGGCCCAATAGAGTCAACGCTTCGCAGAGAGTTCCCGAAGTGGAGAGGTGGTTTGAAATCTAATGCCGAGTACCGGATAACCACGAGCTGGCGATCCCGACGTGGTTTCGCGCCTTTGGTGGTGCGGGTGCGGCGATTGCGCTCCTTCATCGCGAGGTGGTAAGGAGTGCCTTGGCTTCTTCGAGGGCGGCTACCGCCGCTTCTCTGCTAACGGAGGGGAAGTTGTCCAGGAACTCGTCCAGTGTATCCCCGGCTTCGAGGTAGTCGATCAGCGAGTCGACGGGAACACGCGTTCCCCGAAAGCACGGCGTGCCCCCCAGGATTTCCGGATCGCCGACGATCACAGACTCGCGTTCCATGTAGCACCTCTCGACTTTCAGTCTAACTCTAACAGGGCACCGGCAGTATCAGATCCGCGCGTTTCGCGGGAGCGCTGGCCTGCCGCGGTCGCCGCTCACAGGCTGTCCCAGGCGGCATCCTCCTCCAGGGACAGCCCAGTCGCTTGCGAGCGAGGATTCAGCCGCCGACGTTGGAACCGGCGCCTCGGCATGCTCCTCGGAAAGCGCATGCATGAAAACGAACAGGCGATTGAGATCCGCCTCCGACAGCCGTTCAATCTCCTTAACGATGAGTTCCCGCTTGTCCATCTCCCGTTCCACAGCCCATCTTACGGCAGCGGTGTTCAGACCGGTCCCAGGCTGCCGGGAGAGTACGAGAATCCGGCTATGGTGCCCCGGTTCACTTGCGAACTTTTCCGGCTCTCGACCTGAGCGCGACTGCAAGTCCTTTACTTTCAAAGGAGTTTCGTGGCTGTCAACCAGATTATGTCAGGTGGGAATTGAGCCAAATCTCAGTTTTGGCTGTTTCCGCGATTCCCTTTCCCATCCGCTGCTTTTCCGATGCGACCGCAACTCCCAACACGTCAAAGGGTTGCCGATATTTCGCGGTGAGTTCGCCGCAATTCCAAGTGCGGTTCGAGAGTACGAAATTCAGGAGTTTGCGTTTTTCCGCTGGCGGCTGACTCTCGAACATGAAGGGCGCGGCGTGCGCCAATTCCAGTAGTTGGACGCCTTCCTTGATGTAGCTCCGGTTCGCCGTCTGGTGGGCCTCCAGGTCACGCATGATGCGTGACTGCTCCGTGCGCATGTCCGTGGCCTGCTTTGGCCGGCTGCATCGCCAGGACGCCCCACTTCTTCGCGAACCTCAGAATGGCCGCCGAATCCAACTCCCACAATTTCACGAAGTCGTTCAAGGTGGATCGAGAAACTTCTTGCCATCGGGCCAGCCCAGCCAGTTCCCACCGTATGGCGTCACCTTGCAGATTGATCTTGCCCGGCACGAGGACCTGGCCGGACGGCACAGGCTTGCCCAGGTTGCCGTTGATATCGGTCAATCCGCCCAAGTCCCAGTCTCTTTCTGACATCTCAATCCACGGATCGCGTGGCGCCGCTGTAGTAGCCGCGAAAACGGAAGCGGAGATTCACCGGGTGACCGAATTGATCGGGTCCACTTCGTTATCCATGCAGGGCTCGTCGCCCTGCCGCGCGAAATGCCTGGAGCCGCGGCGGTTCAGCCGGTCGGTTCGGAGCCTCGCGCTTTAAGCACAACAAAGGTCTGACCGTGTACATTACACACAAAACGGTTAACCAATTACGGCCAGCGCAGCCGGCACATCGATCACCTGCTGGTCGGAGACGCGTGAGACACCAGGCCTCCCGAGTACTTCATGGACACCACCCGCACGCTGCCGGTGGCTGAGAGCGCGAACTCGGCGGCCTGGACTGCTCTCACGGCGGACGTGGTGTCTGGAGCGGGTCATCTACTTGTGGCGATGCAGTAGAGGAAATCCGCCGTCCGGACGAAGATATGGTCTCCGGCCGCGACCGGGCTGGCGAGCGTATGGCCGTCGAGCTTGTTCACCGCAAGGACCTCGAACTCGGGACCCGCCTTGAGCACCGTGGCAGTCCCGTCTTCGTTGATGCAGTACAGCTTGCCGTCGGCTACCAGCGGCGACGCCGCGTAGGTCCCGTGCTCGATGCGCTTGCCCTGATACATCGTCTTCCCCGTCGCAGCCTCCACGCAGTGCAGGATCCCGATGTCCGAGAGCACGTAGATATATGTCCCGTCGGTGGCGGGCGTGGGCACATCCCCGCCCAGATTGTTCGTCCAGAGCTCATTCATTCCCGTAATGTTGCCGCTTCCTCCCGCGCGGTAGGCGATGGCCGGCCTTCCGCGCGCGCTGATGGTGTACACGTTTCCGCCCATCACCAGCGACGACGAGATCATGCGGGCGGCGGTATGACCGGTCGGGTTGAAACCGCCCATCCGCCACAACTCCTGGCCGGTCTGCATGTCGTGGCCGGTAGCGTAGTCGGCGCCGGTGACCACGAGTTGGGGCTTCCCCTCCACAAGTACGATCTGCGGAGTTGTGTAGGCGTCGACCGACTCGCGCCGCGCGTCGGTCGGACGCTCGACCTTCCACACCGACTTGCCAGTGGCGCGTTCCACCGCGAACACGTACGACGGGTCCCTGGTACGGTTTCCGTGCACCACCTGTACGTACAGGCGCTCGCCATGCATCACAGGCGACGACGCGTACCCGTGGGTCAGTCCGAACGCGCCATAATCCTCCTGGATGTTCCGCTCCCACACCCGGTCGCCGTCCATCGTCAGGCAGGCCAGCCTCCCGTTGCCCGTCATGACCCAGACGTGCCTGCCGTCGGTGATCGGCGAGGGCGAAGCGGAGTTCTGCTTGCGGAAGATCTGGTTGCCGGAATCGATCTCTTTACGCCACCGGATCGACCCGTCCGCCCGGTTGACCGCGATGAGAAAGATCTTGTGCGGGGCCGGCCGGTCGGACTGTTTGTGAACGCTGCGGTCGAGCGGCGTGAATCCCTCTTCGGCGGAGACGACGAAAACGGTTTTGTCCCAGACCGCCGGCGTGGCGGCGCTCCAACTGGGCAGCTTCACGCGCCACCGGACGTTCTCTGTTTGCGACCACCGGACGGGCAAGTCGTGGGCGGTGCGGCTGACGCCGCTCGACTCCGGCCCGCGCCACTGCGGCCAGTTGGCAGCCACGCCCGCGGCCGCGCCGGTCACGCCCGCCTCGGTCAGGAATGCGCGGATGGCGACGAACGCCTCCCGCATGGCCGCCGCGTCCAGGCCATGCTTGCCGCCGGGCACGCTGACCAGGCGGTTGTAGACCCCGGCCTTGGTCAGCGCCTCGTGCAGCCGCACCGACTGGCGATACGGCACGATGGCATCGCCGTCCCCGTGTATGGTGATGACCGGCGGCGTGCGCGCGCTCACCAGGTGCAGCGGCGAAATCGCGCGCGCCAGCCGTTGAGGATCCACCACGCCCTTGAACCACCGCGCCGCGCCGCGGTAGCCATGCTCCCCCGCGAGCATTTCTTCCATGTCGGCCGGGCCGTACCAATTCACGACCGCGGCGGGCCTCGAAACCGGCGGGCCCGAACAAGGCGGGCCCGAACAAGGCGGGCCCGAACAAGGCGGGCCCGAACAAGGCGGGCCCGAACAAGGCGGGCCCGAACAAGGCGGGCCCGAACAATTCGAATCGAAGGCGCCGTCCGCTAGCATCGCGGATGTCAGGGAAAGATGGCCTCCAGCCGAGTGCCCGGTCACCACTATGCGCCGCGGATCGACGTTGTACTCGCGTGCGTGAGCGAAGACCCACTCGAGCGCGGCACGGCAATCGTCGGCCGCCGCCGGCGCAGGCGCCACGCCGCCCAATCGGTACTCGACGTTGAACGCGGCCCATCCCATCTGCCGGTACGGCTGCAAGAGGTAAGCGGCCTTTTCCTTGCTGCCGCCCATCCAGCCGCCTCCGTGGATGTACACCACGGCAGGCGCGGGCTCGCCCGGGGGCGCAGGGTAGGCGTCGAGCTTGAGATCGACGCCGCCCACTGTCGAGTACACGACGTTCTCCCGCGCACCGAGCACTGCGCACAAAACCAGCCCCGCGGCTCCCAGTTTCATTGCCGCACGATCTCCACCGGGCCGAGCAGTCCGCTGTCGACCGGCTTTTCGAACCCGAAGTTGTGCTGGCTGTTGGTCACCTTGATGCGGACGCGGTTGCGTCCCGGAACGGTCAGTTTCGAAATGTCCCAGCGATAGGGTGCGAACAGCCGCGGACCGGCGGGCTTGCCGTTGATCTCGAGTTCTGCGGCGTCGGCGACGCGCGTCAACTCGAGGAACTTCTCGCCGCCCCGCGCGTCGAATTCCGCCGAGTAGACGCCTGCCCCGGAGAGATACGGATAACCGTGTCCGGTCCAGGATTCGAGCGGCATGGCGTGGGAGGCCCCGTCGTGCAGCTTGCCGCCGCCGAGGCGGAACGCTCCCGCGAGCACGGCCTTCGGCACGGTGGGGAAGCTCGGAATGCGCAGATCCTTGCGCATCAGGTCCCAGCTCTGGTTGTAGTCCTGGTGCTCGTATTCGACGACGATTTCATTGCTTCCGGCACGCAGCTTCCCCGAGAGATCCGCCTCGATCAGCTTCCAATCGATGCTGGTGCTCCGGCGCAGGGGCGCGTCCACGCCGTTAATCTTCACCACGAGCTTCCCGGAAGCGAGGCCGCGCTCGCTCGAAAACGCGGGGAGATCGTCCAGCACCAGTTTGAGCTTCGCCACCGGTCCGGCGGCTTCCACCGTGTAGGTGAAGACGTGGGTTTCCGCCGCGAGCCAGGCGCGCGGATCGGTGATCTCGCGTTTCATCGCGCCCTGGTTGAGCGGCAGGTAATTCTCCGTCGCCAGCTCGAACCTCCAGGGACCGGGAATCGCCGCCCGCTGCGGCCTGGGCCCGGCGGCGGCGGGGGCGGCCGGACGCGAACGGTCCACCACCACCACAATCGATTCAAATGGCGCGAACGCATGCCGGAACCCGTCGCCGGGCGCGCCTGGAATCGCGCGGCGCTCCCCGGTCGGCACATCCCAGATCTCCGCGTATCCCTCCACGGGCAGCTTGATGGCCGCGTCCTGCGGCTTGTCGTGCAGGCTGGCCAGGAAGAAGATCTCGGCGTTGCCGGCGCGGCGGCGGTGCAGGGCGAACCGGTCGCGGCGCGGGGCCTCGATCAGCGCGTCCGGTGTGAGAGCCGGAACCAGCGCGGCCGCGAGTTTCTCGCGGTACGCCGTCTTCGAGCCCTCTGGAGCGGGCCCGGCGGAGAGGAACGTGTGGGCGCCGCGCCGCTCCAGTGCCATCGGCGCATCGCCGGCCAGTGCCTGCCTGTTGGATTCCGCCGGGTCGCGGCCCCACGTCTCCTTCACCCACGCCGCGATCGCGCCGGTTCCATCCACCGTTTCCTCCGGCAGCAGGCCCACGGCGACGATCTTCCCTCCGGCGCGCGCGAACTCGCGCAGCGTTCGGACCGCTTCCGGCCGCAGCATCGTCGTCGGCGGAATCACGATCGTCGAAAATTCTTCGGCGTTCAAGCGCAGCTTGCCGCCCGCGACCGAAGCGCGCGCCAGCATCGGTTCGTCGACGAAATCGAATTCGATCTGCCGCGTCATCAGGGCCTGCGCCACGTCGTTCACGCCGTCGAGCACGAACCGCCCTTCCGGGCCCATGCGTTTGTAGGTGTTGCCCTGGCCGTCGCCGGGCGCCTGGGGATTGAAGTTCTTCCACATCGATGTTGTCGGGTAGAAGACCGCCACGTCCGCCGCGTGGCGTCCGCGCGTCAATACGGCTCCGAGGCGCGTCACATAATCGCAGTAGAGGCCGTAATAGGGCCACAGGCTCCACTGGTAGCCCACCGAGGGAGAGCCGTACAGGCGATTGTGGGAACGGGTCATCAGCATCGCCCCCGGCGCCTGCAGATTGACGCCGTATGCGTAGGCCCAGTCGGTGACGTACTTCATCTGCTGGAGCGTCATGCCGTAGCCGATCAGATTCGGCGCTTCCATGAAAGTGCGGGCCGAGCCCCAGCCGTGTGCGGCCGAGGAGGCCAGCTTCGGGTTCTTGCGCGGCGTCGGGGAGTCCGCCCCCGGCATGCCGAGCTGATCGATGCCCGGCACGGAGAGATGCCGCATCGTGCCCAGATAATCGCCGACGTAGGGCAGCCAGTGCGTCTCCTCCTCAAAGCTGTGGCCGGTGTATTCGATGCCGTGCTTGCGCGCCCACCCGCCGAGTTGTTCGAAATAGGCGGCGGCGTACATGCGCGAAAGCGCGCTCCAGAAGCCGGCGCGCTGGCGGGCTCCTTCGGGCCCGGCATCGTAGAAGACGGCCGCGAGCGCGCGGTTCGGATGCGCGACGCCGTACTCGCGGAGCCGGTCGAAGAAGTTCAGGGTCCATGGGATGGTGCGCTCGCTCCACTGCGGCTTGCCGCCGCCGAAACGGATGTAGCGCGGCTCGTCCAGCATAAAGCCCTTGAAGGTTTTGCCGAAGTGCGGTCCGAGAGCCTCTCGATACTTCTCGTGGGTGGAGTCGATGAAGGCGCGCACCGCGGCAGGGTTCATGGAATCGATGAAGTCGCGGTAGTCGCGCGAGACCAGCGCCAGGATGCGCCACTCGCCCGGGGGCGGAGTCCACTCGAGCCGGCTTCCCTTCAGGCGCGCCGTGACGTCGGTCACACTGTCGAGCGCGATGCCGGAGCCCTGGCGGCGGGCGGCGAGCACGCGCTCGATGCGCGGGTCGTCGCCGGGCGCGATCTTCAGCTCGACCGGGGCGCCGCTGCCCGCCTCGAACTCGAACAGGCTGAGGGCGCGGCATCGGTACAGGGGGTTCGATCCCGCCACGCGCCCGCCCGCCGACCCGGAGGGCCACGCCCATTCGTCCATGGCCCAGACGTGCATGCCGCTCTTGGCCGCCTGCTCGACAACGGTGCGCACGCGCTCGAAATAGCGATCCGAAAGATACGGCGTGGTCAGGCCGTACATGGCGTACATCATGAACCCCGGAACCCGGTTGGCTTCCATTTCGCGGATCTGGCGTACCAGCAGGTCTGCGTTCAGGTCGTCGTTCCAGATCCACCAGGGAATGGGAGCGAACTCGCGCGGCGGGGCGTCGAAGGCCTTCCGGAGGTCGCCGAGGCCCTCGGGTTGCGCGGCACCCGCGGGTTGCGCGGCGCCCGCGGCGCCCGCGAAAGCCAGTAGTGCGAGGATGCGTCTCATCGAACCTTCACCTCCTGAATCTGAATCGGCAGCCCCTTGCCGAACGACGTGTAATCGACCCGCACGGCGACGTAACGGGCGGTCTGAGCGGGGAATTCGTAGACGACGCCGGCCGGCGGCGGGGGCGTCCGGTTCTCCGCCTCGTCGGCAACCTGCGTAAACGACTTCAGATCGCCCGAAACGTAGATCCTGTATTGCTGGAATTGCGGGTCCTTGCTCGGATCGTAAACCACGCCGCCGTCCTGGCCGATCTCGTCCTGCTGCCGCCGCCGGTACATCGCCGAATCGCCGGAGCGATACTGAACGGCGGAGACTGGCATTTGTTTGCCGAGATCGATCACCATCCAGAACGGCCCGCCGCCGCTCCAGATGTCGGGCGCCATCATGCCGGTCTTCAGGTCGCCGTCAACGGCGGCCGCGGCGTTGCCTGGGTAGTTCGTCCACACGTCTTTGTTCAACGCGAGGTTCCGTTCCGGCGGGATGTCGCCGGCGCCCCGCCGTGAGGCGGCCATGCGAAGCAACGAGCGGCCCTTCTCCTCCAGGATCGAGGAGGCGCTGCTGCGGTAGGCGCGGATTTCGTAGATGCGCACACTCTCGCCTTCCGGCGCCCCCTGAACCTTCAGGTAGCGCGCCTGAACGGCTGGGAACGTGTACGTTAGAAACACCCTTCCCCCGGCGGCCTCGCGCCGGACATCGAGCCCCTTCGGCTCCGCCCACTCGGCATAGGACTCGCCGGTCAACTGAATGCGGATCTTCGTTTCGTCGACTTCCCGCGCCACCACCTGCACTTTTTCGATGGGTCCGAACTCGCGCAATTCAACGGTGTAGTGCCACTGCTTCGTCGGCTCGATCCTGAAGTCCTGCCACCAGTATGTATCCAGGCTGCCGTCGTTGGCTTGCGTATCGGCCACGAACGATCCGCCGCTTCCGAACGGGCCCTTGAAGACGCTGCTGGTTTCCACCCTGCCCTCCTGCGCGAGGTTGTTGCGGTCCACCGTGGTGACCAAATCCTCAATGCCGCGCATCGTGAACTTGAGCGGATCTTCCTCCGGCGTGGGTTCGAGGTCGGCCGGGTTCTGCACGCGGAAGAAACGGATGCTTCCGTCCTTCGGCAGGCGAATCGAGCGCACGTCGCGCTCTCCGGTTTCGAGGTCGATGAGCGGCGCCGTGAACTCGATCGGGTGATCCTGGCCGCTCAGGTTCGCGAGTGCGAGATCGATGTTCTCGCGGACGAAGAACGTGGGATGCACCCGCTCGTCGGGCAGCGGCGCGCGGAAGAGCTTGGACTGCCGCACGTTGACGTAGGCAACGGTGTTGTCCTGCGTCATCTGCCGGTAGATCTTCCCATAGCGGGCCCACAGGTTTTCGTGCTCGGGGGTAAACTGCCCCTCTTTGGTTCCGCCTCCCGCCACCACTCCCTGCATGAGATAGGGATACTGCACAAAGGGGATGTTGGCGGCATAGAAGCGCTGGTCCGGCGCCATGGTGTTGCGGTTCCACCACGCGTACACCTGATAGATGGAGCGCTGGAAGTAAGAGTCCGGCTCATTGCGCAGGAGGTCCGTTTCTGCGGGCGTTGACCCGCGGTTGATGTCCGCGAAGTAGCGTAGCGATTTGGTGTCGCCCGCTTCGCCCACGAGCCGGTGGTCGATCAGCCGGTTCGGCTGATCGTAGTTGCCGAAACGCGAGGGCGAGTTCATGTAGACGGTCAGCCCCTTGCGGTATTTGCGGCACACGCTCGCCACCAGGTTGATCAGGTCCACTTCGTGGTCGATAAAGGACCCGCCCTGCTCGGCCAACGGCTTCGAGGACCCGCGGTTCAGCTTGTCCAGCACGCGCTCGGAGTGGTCCAGGTCGAAGATGTGGCTGCGATGTTTGCAGTGCACCGCCAGGGCTACGCCGGAGTCGAAGTAGACGCCGTCCACCTTATAGCGGCTGAAAATGGTCTCCAGCCCATTCAGGAAATACTCGTGCCAGCCGGGGGAGCCGGGGCAGCCCCAGTTCCAGGGCCGGGCCATCGGCAGATCGCTCTTGCCGCGCGCCTGCGCCGCGCCTTTGGGATTGCGGATGAACTTTCTTGGATAGACGAAAACGTCCTCGGGCAGCGGCGGATCGGCGAGTGAGGTGAAGATGCCGGTCACGTAGACGAATACCTTGATGCCCTTGCGATGCGCGTAGTCGATGAAGCGCGTGAAGATGGCAGCGTCCACGGGTTCGTAGCGGCCGAAATGCGCCCAGGTCTCCGCGTGCAACTCGATGATCTGCACACCCATCTCCTTGTAGCGGTCGATTTCGGCGAACTGGAGCTTCTCGCGAGCGTTGAACCGCCTGGCCGGGTCCGCCCACTCCGGCATGATGTGCGCGATAAAGGGCTCGTACCCAACCAGGTGGCGCCGGTACTCGCACTTCTTGACCGCATAGTCCATCAGGTTCAGGTTGCGCAACCGGCGCCGGATGTCGTCGCGCGCCATCGTGCCCGGAACCGGCTCCGGGTAGTCGGCGATCTTCCCGGGCGGGAGCGGCGTCCTTTCCTGACCCACCGCCATCGCCGCCGCCAGCAAGAAACTGATTGCAAATTTCATTGGACCTTGATCTCCTTGATTTCGCTGGGCAACTTCTTGCCCAGCGAGTTGTAGTTCACCCGCACCGCAGCGTACCGGGCGCGTTGTCCGGGAAACCGGTACGTCGCGCCGCCGGGACCGGCCGGGGCGATGTTGTCGGTCTCGTCGGCCACCAGAGTGCGGTCGCCCCGCTCCGAAAGCGGCCTCGCCCATCCGCGAATCGTTTTGTCGAGCGTGCGCCGGGTGCGTGATGTCGTGGATTCGGCTGTGGTGCTTACAGTGGACCGCCAAGCCGATGTTGGCCTCGGAGCGCGAATTTCGTTGAACGGAATCGTCCATACATCGAGCGGAAGGTTGGGCTGCGCCGGCGAGTGTGAAGCCGCCGGTCATGTAGACGAAGACCTTCAGGCCCCGCTTGTGCGCGTAATCGACGAACCGCGTGAACGCCGCTTCGTCCGCCGCCTCAAGGCGTCCGAAGTGGGCCCACGTTTCTTCATGGAGCTCGATGATCTGCCCGCCCAGATTCTTGTAGCGATTGATCGCCTCGAATTGGACGCGCCCGCGTGCATTGAAGTGCGCGGCCGGATCGTGGGCGCGCGGCATGGCATGCACGATGAACGGCTGGTAGTCGACGATATGCTTCCGGTACTCGCACTTACCGATCGCGAAATCGAGCCGGCTGAGGTTCCAGATCCGGCGCTCCACCTGCTCCCGTGTCATCATGCCGGGTTGCGGCTCCGGAAAGCCGGCGATTTCATGCGGCTCGAGCGGCCGCTCCTGCGCGAGCGCGGCGACCGCCGCCACGAAGGCTAACAAGCATTGGCGGGACATGTCAGAACTCGATGCGGAGGGCGATCTGGATGCTTCGGGCGTCGAGCGCCGAAACGACTTCTCCGAAATTCGCGGTCCCAAAGCGCGTCTGCACCTGGTTGAAGTTGGTCCGGTTGAACGCGTTGAATGCCTCGCCGCGCAACTGCACCCGCAAGCCTTCGCGCCAGGGCAGCGGGAAGTTCTTGAAAGCGGCGAGATTCCAGGTGTGCTCGCCCGGTCCCTGGAGCGTTCCGTTGCCGCAATTCCCGAAGAAGCCGAACGCCGGGGCGGCAAAAGCGCCCGTGTTGAACCAGCGCTTCACGTCCTTCTCTCCCGCCGCGTTCGCGATGCAGTCGGGCCGGTCCGCCAGGCCGTTCGTGGGCAGGCTCATCCGCACCGACATCGATTGGCCCGATTGCAGGCTGGCGATTCCCGAAACCGTCCAGTTACCGAACGCCGCGGCCAGGTACTTCTGGCCGCGCCACAGCGGCACGTTATAGACGAAGCTCGAGCTGAAGACGTGGGGCTTGTTGAAGTTGGGTTCGCCGTATTCCCGCTTCGCGTCCCGCCTGTCCTGCGCCGGCGCCGTCCGGATTTGCACGAACGCTTCGCCGTTGTTGAAGTTCGCTGTGTCGGTCAGAGTCTTGGCGAAGGTATACGATGCGGTGAGCGTCAGGCTCGAGCCGCGGTAGCTGAGGCTCGATTGGAGCGAATTATAGTTGGCCGTACCCCAATAGCCGCCCGGCCCCTGGGTAATCATATTGCCGAAGCCCTGAAAAGGCCGCGTATAGT
>Ga0163150_10003228_pt1 | contig 23289 bp, 21 predicted proteins | sample OliLakLV19P2IB_FD_148628 | JGI IMG/M metagenome (GOLD analysis project Ga0163150, IMG submission 148628) | Freshwater microbial mat bacterial communities from Lake Vanda, McMurdo Dry Valleys, Antarctica - Oligotrophic Lake LV.19.P2.IB | ecosystem: Environmental > Aquatic > Freshwater > Lake >...
GCGCCAGCGCGATCATGTCGGTGCGGTCTTCAGGGGAAAGAAAGCCGGGACGAATCATGCCCCCAGACGAATCCAAAAATCGGCGGGCCGCAACAAGTTTTTCGGATTACCGCGGATTCAGGGTATAGATCAATTGCTCCATCGCCGCTTTGTTATTTCCCATAATACATATTATGCGATAATCGGATAGGCTCTTTTGAGGATTTCTGCGGGTATTCTGGCACGCTTTCGGGTTATCCTGTTCCCACTTCCCTGCCTCCGCTAGACCCTCACGCACGCCATTCCCGTTAAGAGATTTGCGCATGAGCAACGACGATCCTCGCCGCATTGAGACGCTGCTTGCCATCATGGCACGGCTGCGCGACGCCAAAACGGGATGCCCTTGGGATCTGCAGCAGACGTTTGAGACCATCGCGCCATACACAATCGAGGAAGCCTATGAGGTGGCCGATGCCGTTCAACGGCGCGACAAGGGGCAGCTGAAGGACGAGCTCGGCGACCTGCTGTTCCAGGTCGTGTTTCATGCGCAGATGGCTTACGAAGAAAAGGCCTTTTCTTTTGAAGACGTTGTGTCTGCAATTTGCGAGAAAATGATCCGCCGCCACCCGCATGTGTTTGGCGATGCCGAGGTGAAAACCGCTGAAGGGCAGACGCTGGCCTGGGACGAACACAAGCACCGCGAACGCGCTTTAAAGGGCGGGCGCGTGATGGACGATGTGCCCCTGCCCCTGCCCGCCCTCACCCGCGCGTTAAAGATTCAGAAACGCGCCGCGAGTGCCGGCTTCGACTGGAAAGAGGCGGCGCCGATCTTCGATAAGCTCACCGAAGAGGTTGGCGAATTGAACGAAGCCATCGCCCAAGGCGCGCCGCGCGAGAAGTTGACGGACGAGTTGGGCGACATCCTTTTCGTGGTTGCAAATCTGGCGCGGCACCTGGGCGTGGATCCCGAAGAAGCGCTGCGCGGCACCAACGCAAAATTCGTGCGCAGGTTCGCCTTTATCGAAGACACCGTCCTGGCGAGCGGGCGCGCGATGGGTGAAGCGTCGCTGCAAGAGATGGAAGCGGCTTGGGACGAGGCCAAGCGGCAGGAGTGAAGTGCGCGCGTCCCCTCAAAGACTGCGCACCAGCCTTGAACCGAACCGGCGCTCGAATTTTGGCAGCGCCGCCGAAGCGATACCCACGCGCAGCGTCACGCCGCCGTCTTCCGCGTCGCGGCGTTTGAAGACGTCGCCATTGGCGTAGGCCCAGGCCAGGTCCGCACCCGCATGCGCATCCAGCTTGAGCTCGGCTTCGATGGTCCCGGCAGCCATAGCGTCGTCGATCATCTGCATCAGTCTGTCGATGCCCTCGCCGGTCAGCGCCGAGACCGGAGCACTCTTGGGTTCGCGGAGGGACTTGCCGGCTGCCGGGCGCGCGTCTGCTGCGATGCGGTCGATCTTGTTCCACACTTCGATCATGGCGTCTTGCGCTTCAAGCGCAACGCCAAGCTCGCTGAGCACATTGCCGACGTCGAGCTTTTGCGCACCGCTGTCGGGATGGCTGATGTCCCGCACATGCAGCAGCACATCGGCATCAAGCACTTCCTCGAGTGTGGCGCGGAAAGCAGCCACCAGTTGCGTCGGCAAGTCGGAGATGAATCCCACCGTGTCGGACAGAATAATCTTGCGCTTCGAGGGCAGTGTTATGGCGCGCATCGTCGGATCGAGCGTGGCGAACAGCTGGTCCTTCACCAGCACGTCCGCGCGCGTCAGCCGGTTGAACAGCGTCGACTTGCCGGCGTTGGTATAGCCCACCAGGGCCACGATCGGGTACGGCACGCGACTGCGCGCCTCGCGGTGGAGCGCCCGCGTGCGCTTGACGTCCTCCAGTTCGCGTTTGAGCCTGGCGATACGGTCGCTGATCGCGCGCCGGTCAGCTTCGATCTGGGTTTCGCCGGGTCCGCCAAGGAAGCCGAAGCCACCGCGCTGGCGCTCCAAATGGGTCCATGAACGAACCAGACGGCTTTTCTGGTAGGTCAGGTGCGCGAGCTCAACCTGCAAGCGGCCTTCAGCGGTTCGCGCGCGCTCGCCAAAAATTTCAAGGATTAGTCCTGTGCGGTCAACAACCTTGGCATTCCAGGCGCGCTCCAGATTGCGTTGCTGAACGGGCGAAAGCTGTCCATCGCAAATGACGAGCTCGGGCATCTCGGCTTCGCACAGCGCCTTGATCTCGTCGACTTTGCCCTTGCCGATGAGGGTGGCGGGCTTGATGTCGCTCAACGGCGCCGCGATGGCGATCAGAACTTCCAAATTGATCGCCAGGGCCAGGCCCTTGATCTCTTCCAGGCGCGCCTCGACGCTGCGCGTGGAGTAACGCTCGTCCGATTTGAGATACGGGTGCACGACAATGGCGCGGCGGGTGCCTCTGCTCCAGCCCTTCGACGCTGTCTCGCTCAATGCGCGTCGGCGGCAGAAATATCCGTCTCTTGCTCGAATAAGGGGACAGGCACCGAAGGCATAACAGTCGATATCGCATGCTTGTAGACAAGCTGCGAATGCCCATCACGGCGCAGCAGCACGCAAAAATTATCGAACCAGGTGATGATGCCCTGCAGCTTGACACCATTGACCAGAAAGATGGTCAGCGGCGCCTTGTTCTTGCGGCAGGCATTGAGGAACGTGTCCTGAAGATTTTGCTGTCGATCGCTCATGGGTTGACCCCATTTTGTTACTGTGCACGCGTCACCCGCGTGCGACTCATGCCGCACCAGTACCCGTGTAACGGGAACATGACCGGCTTCTCGACCCGGAGCAAGCCGCAAATCACCTGCGCAGTTAACCATTACGTGATTCGCGTGCCCCAATAGATTTCACGCAGTTTCGCGCCAACAGGCCCCGGCTTCCCGTCCCCGATTTTCGCATGGCCGATTTGTGTCACCGCAAGTACCCCCATCGTCGCCGAACTGATGAAAGCCTCTTTGGCGGAAAGGGCGTCCTCCGCCGTAAATGGGGCGTGATCAAAAACCACCGCATGCTGGCGGCACAGCGACAGGATCTCGCCCCGTGTGACCCCAGGCAAGATGGCGTTGCTGAGACTGCGGGTCCGCAAAACATTATTCTTGTCGACAATCCAGGCATTGGTCGACGCGCCTTCGGTGATGTATCCCGCGCCGTCGATGAACCAGGCCTCAAAGGCGCCCGCGTCACGCGCATGTTGCTTGGCCAGAACGTTGGCCAGCAGTCCGGTCGACTTGATATCGCACCGGGCCCACCGCGTTTCGGGAACGAGAATGACGCCAACACCTTTGCCGGCAAGTTCGTCATACTTGGCCAGATCAAGCGTGCGAGCCGTAATCACGAGAGTTGGTTCAACTGATGCCGCAGGAAAACCATGATCGCGCCGTGCTACGCCGCGTGAAACCTGGATGTAGACGAGGCCGTTGGCCACACGGTTGCGCCGCACAACTTCGCGCATGACATGGGTAAGGGAGGTGCCGCTCATTGGCGCGCGTATCTTGAGCTCCCCCAACGAACGCTCCAGACGCGCCATGTGGGGAGCTTCGTCGATCAGGTGCCCGTCACGAACGCAGCACACTTCATAGACGCCGTCCGCGAACTGAAACCCGCGGTCTTCAATCTGAACGGCCGCGCGCGCCAGAGATACATAGCGCCCGTTTACATATGCGATGCGCGACATGGGAGAGTCCCCCCACCCTACATCACATCATCCGGACGCCCACCGGTGTTGATCCCCAGTGACTTCAATTTGCGGTGAAGCGCCGAGCGTTCCATGCCGATGAAGGCGGCGGTGCGCGAGATATTGCCACCGAAACGGTTGATCTGCGCCAACAGATATTCCTTTTCGAACATTTCGCGCGCATCGCGCAACGGCAAAGCAATAATGCGCTCGCTGCCCGCGCCCTGGCTGACGGCCGGCGTTGAGTTACCCACATCCGACGGCAACATATCGGCATTGATCACGCCCTCAGGGGCGTCCGCAGCCAGGATCAACAATCGCTCGATATTATTTCGCAACTGGCGGACGTTGCCGGGCCAGCTATGGGCTTGGAGCGATGCCATCGCGTCATCGCCGATCTTGCGCATTCCAAGGCCGGTCGATTGCGAAATGCGCCCCATGAAATGCTCGACCAGAAGCGGGATATCCTCGCGCCGCTCCGTCAGGGGCGGAACGCGAATGCTAACGACATTGAGGCGGTGATACAGATCCTCGCGCAGCCGCCCATCCTGAATCTCGGTGCGCGGGTCGGCCGAGCACGATGAGATGACACGCACATCGACCTGCACTTTCTGACTGCCGCCGACGCGCTGGAAATTCTGCTCCACCAGCACCCGCAGGATCTTGCCTTGGGTCTCAAGCGGCATGTCGGGAGCCTCATCGAGGAACAACGTGCCACCATGCGCCTGCTCGAACAAACCCACCTTGCGCCCGCCGTCAGTTGCACCCTCAACGCCGAAAAGCTCGATCTCCATACGCTCGGGCGCAATGCTGGCACAATTGATGGCGATGAAGGGATTCCGCTGGCGGCGCGACTTGGCGTGCAGCAGCCGCGCGACAATTTCCTTACCCGTTCCCGGCGCACCGATAATCAGAACCCGGCTGTTTGTCGGTGAAATCTTTTCGATATTCTGACGCAACTGACTGATGGCGTGACTTTGACCCACCAGATCAAAGTCGTCCCACAGACGCTCCTTCAGGGATTCATTTTCCCGCCGAAGACGTTGCGCCTCCAGGGCGCGTTCGACCGTCAGCAACATGCGGTCTGCTTTGAAAGGCTTTTCGACAAAGTCATAGGCGCCCTTCTTGATGGCGGTGACGGCGGTCTCGATGTTGCCGTGGCCGCTGATGACCAGCACCGGCAAGTCGGGATGCTCTTTCTTGATCTCGTCCAGCACCTGCAGACCGTCGAGCCTGCTGCCTTGCAGCCAGATATCGAGAATAACAAGGGCAGGCCTTCGCGCCCGGATCTCGCGCAAGGCCCCGTCACTGTCGCCAGCTGTGCGCGTATTATAGCCTTCATCCGAAAGAATTCCGGCCACAAGTTCCCGAATGTCGGCTTCATCATCAACAATGAGAACATCTAGAGTCTGCAAATTGCTTGGTTTGCTCATTCCTATTCACCTGCAAGTTTCATTGCGCCTAAAAGGCGGGGGAAAGTCATTCGGACAAGCGCACCGCTCTCACGCAGCGCGCCTGTTTCGTCGGTTTTTGGGGCGTCTTCGAGCGTGAGCGTCCCCTTGTGGTCTTCCATGATTTTCTTGACGATCGCCAGGCCCAGACCCGTACCTTTCGCACGCTTGGTAACGTACGGCTCGGTCAAGCGGTTGCGATCCTCGGTTGGCAGGCCGACGCCATTGTCGATGACATCGACAGCGACGCGATTTGCGTTTTGAACCACGCGGATTTCAATGCGTCCACCATCCGCCAGTTGATCCTCTTCGCCCTCGATCAAAAACCGCGCCCGCACCGCTTCGCCCGCGTTCTTCAACACATTCGTCAGCGCTTGACTGACCAGGCGTCCGTCGCACTCAACTGGCACCGGCACTTCGGGCGCGAGCAATGCAAACGTAATCTGAGGGTTTGCGACACGCTGAAGGAAAACGGCGTGCTTGATGTATTCGCAGATATCCTCGTCCTTCATCACAGGCTGGGGCATACGGGCAAAGGACGAGAATTCATCGACCATCCGGCCAATGTCGCCGACCTGGCGGATAATCGTTTGCGTGCATTGCTCGAAGATCTCGGGGTCGGTTGTGATTTCTTTTTTGTACTTGCGCCGCAACCGTTCGGCAGAGAGTTGAATGGGCGTCAGCGGGTTTTTGATCTCGTGCGCGATACGCCGCGCCACATCGGCCCAGGCCGAGGTTCGCTGAGCTGAAATTAGATCGGTGATGTCGTCGAAGGTAACCACATAACCGCTTTCGTCTTCACTGGCGCGCTCGCGTGTGACCGTCACGCTCAAATTGCGCGTATTACCGTTGCGCGTGATATCGATATGAGCTTGCGCGCGGCCATCGGCACTCGCCATCGCCTGAACGACAAGGTCGTTCACTTCGGGCACCGAAGCGGCCAAATCCCGCCCCAGCATGTCTTCACGCGAGAGGCTGAGAAGATTGAGTGCCGAGCGATTGACGATATCGGTGTGACCATGCCCATTCAGGCCCACGACCCCTGCGGATACGCCCGACAGGACGGCCTCGGTAAAGCGGCGGCGCTGGTCGGCCTGGCGGTTGGACTCAACCAGTTCATTGCGCTGGCTTTGCAGCTGGCCCGTCATGCGGTTGAAGGCGCGGCCCAGGGATGCCAATTCGTCGTCATCGTCGGCAAGTGTCACCCGCGCACTGAGGTCGCCTTCCGACACACGCTCCGACGCACCGATCAACCGGCCGATCGGCATAACGATGCGGTTGGCCGTACCCAACCCGATCCACGCCGCAGTAAACAACACGACCAAAGCGACGATGCCGTACATGAGAATAAAAGTCAGCTGAACGCTATCGCGGTCTTTCTCAAGGCGATTGTAGTTTTTGACAACTTCATCTGTATTACGCTGATACTCCAGAATTTGCGGATTCACATTGCGAACCAGCACCAGGAAAATATCCGCGTCCTTTTTGATCACGGTGGACAGCTTGGCAACAGCTCTGATCTGCCCTTCATCATAGTCAGTGGTCAATACCGGCGCGCCACCCGCCGCTTGAGACATTTCATCGATGGTCGGCTGGACCAGTTCTGTGAACCTGGTCTTGGCTTTACCAAGCTCAGTCCTGCCCGAGTCAGACCCATCCCTGGCGGCCTCCACAACCAACACGTCTGCACTCAAACGGTTGGCGATGTTCTCGAGAATGCGGCCGAATGCAATTGGATCGATAATTTGAAGCGGGCTCAGCGTGTCGATGGCGGAGGACACGTTCAACGCATCACTGCGCAGCTTGTCGGTGTGCTCTTCAAAATAGGCATTGGTCACCGCCAGCGAGTTATCGACGACCGAACGCACCCCGCCACTGAACCAGGCCTCCATCGCAAGGTTGATCGTGATGGCTGCTGCGCCCGCCGTCAGCACCACCGGTATGACCGCGATCAAGCTGAAAATAGTCACCAGGCGCCCGTGCAGCCGCGCACCTGCTGCTCCCGACCGCCGCGCGTGCCAGATTTGCACAAAGCGTCCAATCACGAGTGAGGCAAGCGCCAGCAAAAACAGTGCGAGCAGGATTGTCAGATAGTAGCGAACAGTTGGCGTCGGCTCGATCGCAGTCGAACCGGTCAATATCAAATAGGTCGCAACGGTCGTAACCAACGACGCCGCCAGCAGCGCATAAGTCAGCCAAGAAGTGCGCACGACCTTGAACAGGTTTCGCTGCAGCCAGTCTTGCTGTGGTTCTGGTTTGGCGGAAACCGTCATTTTCCGTGCCCGGACCATTTCCTGTGGTGTCTTTGCAACGCAGATTATCTGCAACACACGGGTGACTTTCGGGTGTCAATGTACCCGAAGAATGACAGTGTTGCCGATTTCCGTTGCTCGATTACATCACTTCACCCGCGATGGACAGGAATGTCAAGGCTCCGAATCTTCGCTCTTAAAGTATTTCTATTCAGCCCTAAGATTTCGGCGGCTTTGATTTGGTTCCCCCGCGTCATTGACAGGCATTTTGCGATCAAAGGCCGCTCAACTTCGCGCAAAATCCGGTCATGCAGGCCGCGGTCAGGCAGCGCGCCATTCAGTTTGGCAAACTGTTGGCACAGGTAAGTCTCAACAAAATCGCCCAGCGTCTTCTCGCCCTCGTCGGGACGCCGCGCCGGGGCAGAAGGTTTGGGTTCCTGCAGCACTTGCGCCACCATGTGAGCAGTGATCACCGGCTCGGCGTGGATGGCGAGCAAGCGCTGCACCAGATTCTCCAACTCACGAACATTGCCGGGCCAGCTGTGCGCGCGCAAAGCGTCTAGAGCTGCAGGGTCAATGGAACGCAACGCCATGCCCTGACGTTCGGCTTGAATTAAAAAATGATGCACCAGCTCGCCAACATCCTCAGACCGTTCGCGCAACGGTGGAATGCGGACGGGGACAACATTGAAGCGAAAGAACAAATCCTCGCGAAAGCTCCCCTGATCGATGAGGCGGCGCAAGTCGCGATGAGTTGAAGCGATGATGCGCACCGTGTCCTTCGTCGCTTGCCTGGAGGCAAGTGGCCGCGCTTCGATCTCTTGCAGAACGCGCACAAGCCTCGTCTGCACGTCGAGCGGCAGGTCGCCGATTTCGTCAAGAAATAGCGTGCCGCCCTCGGCGCGCTTGATGAAGTCGCGCTCCACTCCGTCGTGGGAAAAGTCAGCAGCGCCAACCACCACAAACGGTCCTGAAGCACGCCGCCCGAAATCATGCAGCGCCCGGGCAACTAACTCTTTACCCGTGCCCGACTCCCCCGTGATGAGCACTGTGAGATCCGATTGCGTCAGGCGCGCAATGATCCGGTAAATTTCCTGCATCGCCGCCGAACGTCCGACAATCGGCAATTCGTCGCTCATCCGGCCATTATCGGCCGGGCGGTGCCTTTCGGCCTTGGCGCTGATTGCGCGCCGGACAACGCCGATCATTTCGTTGAGATCAAATGGCTTCGGCAAATATTCGTAAGCCCCGCACTCCGCGGCGTTGATGGCCGTCATCAACGTATTTTGGGCGCTCATGACAATCACCGGCAGCTCGGGCCTGAGTTTTTTTAATTTCGGCAAAAGTTCAAACGCGTTCTCGTCGGGCATGACAACATCGGTGATGACGATGTCGCCCTCCCCCGCCGAGGCCCAACGCCACAGCGTTGCCGCATTGCCGGTTGTGCGCACGAGGAAACCGGCGCGCGCCAGCGCGTGGTTCAACACCGTGCGGATCGAGGCGTCGTCGTCCGCGACTATGACGGTTCCCAAGTTCAGTTTCGTCTCTCCCCGTGTGTGCGATAGACCGGCAGCCTGGTGCGAAATACGGTTCGCCGCGGCTCCGACAGGCAGTCGATGGTGCCGCCGTGGTCGGCGATGATCTTGGCAGTGATGGCAAGCCCCAGACCCTGACCTTTGGCTTTCGACGTCACGAAGGGTTCGAAAAGCGTTTCACGAAGTCCTGCCGGAACGCCGGGGCCGTTGTCGCGGACACTGATCTCAAGCGGCAAGGCCTGGCGGTTGCGCGTGCCAGCCATCGCAAGATGAACGCCGGGCCGGAACGCCGTTTGCAAAATGATCTCGGCATCGTTTTGTCCGTTGACCGAGTCGGCTGCATTTTTAACCAGATTGAGAAACACCTGGATGAGGCGCTCCTTGTCGCCGGCGACGGCGGGCAACGATGGATCGTAGTTTTCGTGAAAGGCAACCAGCCGCGCAAAACTTGTGACGGCCAGCTTTTTGACGTGCTCCAGCACTTCATGAATGTTGATGGGTTTCAGGTCAATTGGCCGGTGGTCGGTAAAAATTTCCGTACGGTCGACCAGATTGCGAATGCGATCCGCTTCCTCGCAAATCAGCCGCGTCAGCGAGCGATCTGACTCCGAGGCGTTTTGCTCGATCAATTGCGCCGCCCCACGAATGCCCGCGAGTGGATTTTTGATCTCGTGCGCCAAAATCGCTGCCATACTGGAAACGGAGTTTCCCCAATGGATCTGCGTCAGTTGCCGGTCCATTTTTTGCGCATTCGAGCGTTCCTGAAACATCACCAGTGCCGCACCAGCCAGGTCGGCAACGGGCGACACGCTGACATCGGCATTGCGTGCACCCAATCGTGGCACCACGATCTCAACCCCGTATTCACTCGCAGCCATCCCGCGCGTATTTGCCTGCTGCACCAGGGCCAGCACTGGGTGGTCAGCTGACAGCAATGCCGCAAACGACTGACGCTTCAGGAATGACGCGCTGAGATCAAAGAATTGCTCCGCCGCAGGATTAGCAAATATCACCGCTCCCGCGCCATCGACGCCGATAAGGGCATGCGGAATAGCAGCCAACAGCGCTTCGGGAAGAGCTGCGATGGGTGCAGTGAGAGTGGGTGCGACCCTGCTCATGCGGCATCTGCCAAGCGCACCAGCAACTCTTCCGGATCACCACTGCGCACCAGTGTATCGCGCAGAGCCTTGTCGCCGCTGATATGCTCGGCATACCAGCCCAGATGTTTGCGGATAATCCGCCGGCCAAGCGCAACCCCGTAGTGCGCCACCGACGCGCGATACTGAATCAGCACGGTCTGCCATTTGTCCGCATCTGAAGGCTCGTCTGGAATTTCGCACCCGTTCACCGCAGCCTGCATTTGCGCGATAATCCAAGGCTGGCCAAACGCACCGCGCCCAACCAAAACACCATCAGCGCCCGAGTCCTTGAGAATTTGCACCGCGTCGGCGGGGGTACGCACATCACCATTGGCGAGCACCGGAATGGAAACGGCGGCTTTGACCTTGCCGATAAAGCGCCAGTCCGCGCGGCCTGCATAAAACTGCGCCCGGGTGCGGCCATGGACCGAGATCGCCTGCACGCCTTCGGCCTCAAGCCGGCGCGCCAACTCGGGCGCATTGCGATCAGCATCATCCCAGCCCAGGCGCATTTTGACCGTCACCGGCAGCGAAACCGAACCGATCACCGAGCGCACCAGCGCCACGGCCAAATCGGGTTCGCGCATCAATGCCGAGCCACAAAGTCCCCCGACAACTTTCTTGGCAGGGCACCCCATATTGATGTCGATGAGCGCCGCGCCTTCTGCTTGGGCCATGCGGGCGGCTTCAGCCAGACTTTCGGGGTCGCGCCCGGCAAGTTGAATCGCGAACGGCGCCACATCGCTGTCGGCCTTCAAACGCAGCGCGGCAGAGCGCCGGTCGCGCAGCAGCTCGGCGCTGGCAACCATCTCTGAATAAACAAGGACGCAACCAAAGCTGCGAACGGCGGCACGAAAAGGGGCATCTGTCACCCCCGCCATAGGGGCGAGCGCTACCGGCCTCGAGCCGAAAATATCGCGAACTGTGCCCATTATATGTGCAATTTTCTTTCGTGCATAATTTCCAGTCAGCCTATTTCGTGCCTTAGAGCTTTGCAAGTGTGATTTCGCACTTGCAGCATGAGGCTTGACTTGACGAATCTCGTCGGGGAACGGCCATCTGAAGCATGGACACACCCCCAAAATGCACAGCGCTGATTGTCGCCGGCGGCCACGGAGTCCGGGCGGGCGAAGGCTTGCCCAAACAGTATCGATTCCTGGCTGGGCAGCCAGTCTTGAAACGAAGCATCGAAGCCTTCCTTCGCCACCCGCAGGTGCATGAGGTGCAGGTCGTCATCAGCGCCGAACACCGCAGCCTCTACGAAGCCGCAGTCACGGGCCTCTCCCTGCCCTCCCCCATTGACGGTGGCGCAACACGCCAGGAGTCGGTGGCCCGCGGGCTTGAGGCCATGGCCGCGAGCCCACCTGACTTCGTTCTCATCCATGACTCAGCGCGGCCCCTGGTCGATGGTACGGCGATAACGGCTACCATCGCAGCCCTTGAAGGCGCCGACGGTGCTCTGCCGCTCTTGGCCGTCTCCGATACGCTCAAACGCGTTACGCATGGCCGCATCGACGCAACGCTGGCGCGCGAGGGTTTGGGGTTCGCCCAAACACCGCAAGGCTTTCACTTCGACAAAATCCTGAACGCCCATCGTGCGGCACGTGATACGGGTTTCACCGATGATGCCTCAATCGCCGAGAGCGCAGGCCTGCACGTGGTGACAGTGCCCGGACAACGGATGAACTTCAAATTGACGACGCCAGAAGATTTTGTCATCGCCGAAGCGCTGCTGGCCAACGCTGGTACGCTGCGCACCGGCCAGGGCTTTGACGTTCATCGCTTTGGTCCGGGCGATCACATCTGGCTGTGCGGCGTGCGCATCGCGCACGCGCAGGGCCTGATCGGGCACTCCGACGCCGATGTGGGCCTGCACGCGCTCACCGATGCGATACTGGGCGCGGCGGCGCTCGGCGACATCGGTGAACATTTCCCGCCGAACGACGAGCGCTGGAGGGGCGCCGCCTCTCACATTTTTCTAAGCTACGCGGCAAAGCTGATCGCCGAGCGCTTCGGGCGGATCGAACATGTTGATATCACCGTGATTTGCGAGACACCTAAAATCTCTCCCCATCGCGCGGCGATGGTCGCACGCATCGCCGGACTATTGGCGCTTCCGCCCACGCGCGTCAGCGTCAAGGCAACAACAACCGAAGGCTTGGGCTTCACCGGACGCGGCGAAGGCATCGCCGCCCAGGCCATCGCCACGGTGCGCCTGCCATGATCACAGGCTGGCGGATAGCCAAACTGCCGGAAGGCCGGCACTTGCGCGAAAGAATGACCGCCGTCGTGACGTTTGGCGGCGTTGGCCTGTTGCCGGTAGCTCCGGGCAGTTGGGGCTCGTTGGCGGCCCTGCCCTTCGGTTTCCTGTTAGGCTGGATGGGTGGCTGGGTTCTGTTGCTGCTCGCCGCCGCCGCCGCCAGCGTTGCCGGATATATCTACGCCGACGCCTATGTGAAGGCGACCGGGCGCGAGGATCCTCCGGAGATCGTCATCGATGAAGTGGCGACACAATGGATGGTGCTGGCCTTCGTGCCTTTGAGCTGGAGCGGCTTTTTGGCGGCCTGGCTGGTGTTCCGCCTCTTTGACACCATCAAACCCTGGCCCGCCAGCTGGGCCGACCAGGAGGTCGAAGGCGGCGCCGGCGTCATGCTCGACGACCTGATCGCGGGCCTCTACGCCATTCCGCCGCTGGTGGCGCTGAACATTATGGGATTTTTGTAGCCGATGTTTTCAAAAACTCTCCTGACCCTCTCCGAAACCGTTCTGGACCTCGCCCGTACGCAGAACCTGAAACTCGTCACCGCCGAAAGCTGCACCGGCGGCCTGGTTGGTGCGGTATTGACGCAGATCGCGGGTTCCTCCGACGTCTTCGAGCGCGGCTTTGTCACCTATTCCAATCAGGCCAAGATGCAAATGCTTGGCGTTGCAGGGGACATATTAAGCACGTTCGGCGCCGTCAGCGAAGCAACAGCACGCGCCATGGCCGAAGGCGCCTTGGCGCACTCCCCGGCCGATGTGTCGGTCGCCATCACCGGTGTCGCCGGTCCCGGCGGCGGCAGCGCGGACAAGCCCGTCGGCCTTGTGCATTTCGCCGCCGCGCGCCGCGGGCAGGCAACCCTTGCCGAAGAACAGCGCTTCGGCGAAATCAGCCGCGACGCGGTGCGAATAGCCAGCGTCGAAGTGGCACTGAAGTTGCTGCTGCGCGCAATGGCCTAAACGCAGTCCCCTCCCCCTTTTTCGCGAAGAGCAATAAAGACCCTCTCCTGCAAGGGGATGAGCACACATTTTTTCTGATATTCAGAGACAGTGCCAGTGCCTTCGATGGTTATCTGGCTTGTCCGGTCATCGAGCTGGTATGGGGAAGTATCGCGCTCTTCGAAATCTTTGGCACGATCATCTGGGTCATCTTCATTGCCGAATTTCTCGTGCGATTGACACTGCCACGCGGGTAGATCACCGCAAGCCTCGCCAGCTTTTTCATCGGTCAGGAAGCCAAGGTCAAAGAAAGCGGCATCGCCGGGGCAAACGACATCGCCGAGCTTAAGCGCGAATTCAAACTCCTGCGCAACGAACTCCACGATGACCCTTTCGCCGGGCCCGCAAGGGAACCAACGGGCTAACGGGCCGTTTCCATATCTACCGAGTCGAGCAAGTCGATGATTCCGTGCTTTTTAAAGGGATTTTGCCTTATGGACCACTCCTCGTCTGATGCCAAGAAATCCCGGGCGCAGCTCCACAAATCCGACGATTCCGGGACGATGGAGCGCTCGGATTCGGACATGCGCCGCGTCCTAACGAAACTTCAGGAATTAGGTCCTAAGCCGCTGGGAACGCAGTCCGTCGAGGACACGCGCAACCAGCCCACGCCAGCCGATGCCGTCGCTGCCCTGCTTGTGGCACAAGGTCAGGAACCCAGTGAACTCACGGCGAAATTAAAAGTAAAAAAGAAGGATGTCACCTATCCCACGGGCGGCGGCGTTCAGGCCGCACGCGTGTATACGCCAGACCTTGGGAAAGGTGCAGCCAGCAGCTTGCCGTTAATCGTTTATTTTCACGGCGGCGGATGGGTGATTGCCGACTTGGACACCTATGAGTCGTCGGCCATGGCACTGGCTCACAAGTGCAGCGCCATCGTTGTGTCGATCGACTATCGGCATGCACCCGAGCACAAGTTCCCGGCCCAGCACGAAGACGCCTTCAATGCGTACAAATGGGCCCTGCAAAACGCGAAGTCATGGGGTGCAAATCCCAACAGCGTTGCCGTTGCGGGTGAATCTGCCGGCGGTAACCTGGCTATCAACGTTGCGATCATGGCGCGCGATCAGGACATACAGCGGCCAGTGTACATGCTGTTGGTCTACCCGGTTGCCGGCGTCGATATGAACACTGAGTCATACCAGACGAACGCGAACGCCGTTCCACTGGGTAAGAAAGGGATGGAGTGGTTCGTGGAACACACCATACGCAGCGACCGGGACAAGGCGAGCCCCATGCTCGACCTGGTGGGCAAGGCCAATCTTGAGGACTTGCCCGACGCAACGGTGATCACAGCCGAAATCGATCCACTACTATCGGAAGGGCTCATGCTTGCCGACAAGCTTCGCCAGGCGGGATCACACGTTACATACAAATCATTTGCCGGCGTGACGCATGAGTTCTTTGGCATGGATGCCGTTCTTGATACGGCCATTGCCGCTCAAGAAGTCGCAGCCCGGGACCTGAAAGGTGCATTCGGAAGTACAGTCTCCCATTGATGCGAAAGCCCGCCATCGTCTGCAGCCGCTAAAGCGGCGCAGCCACTTCCCCCGCAAGCGGGGGCAGACACCAGATTATCTGTCTTCCTCCGCTTGCGGGGCAAGTACCTGCGCAGCACTTCGCTGCTGCAGGGGATGGGGGGACAGAGCGAACACTAGTGTGTTCGCGTTTTTGCTTTGACGCCGCTTTTGGTCTTGCCGGTTGCGGCCTTGGATTTTTGCCAGCCTGAAAATTCTTTGTCGAATTTGTCCCGCCTCGCGTCAGCCCACTTCTTGTATTGCTCGTCATACCAGGTGGTCAGTTGAGCGCGCCAGGCACGATATGCGCGATCATGGGCGTCAAGTCGCTGCTCTCGCCATTGTTGATAGTCGAGGTCACTGTTCGAGTCGTGCTGTTCGTGGTCTTTTTGATTTGCCCGATCAGCGCGCCGGCTTTGTGTTCCGTGTGGGTATCCGGTCCGGACGGTGTCTGTTTGCTTGCTCTGTGCCGACATGGCGTATCTCCCTGCAGTTCAGCTCCTGTGGGAGACTGAAGCCGGGTCTTGCGCGGCGTTCGTCGTCATGTGGCCTAGCCGCGTCAGTTCTTCGCCGTAGGCGCCGGCCATTCCGGCCAGCCACTGCTGCTGCTGCTGCAGCATCATCAGTTCGAAAATGCTGCGGCTGCGCGTCATGCGTTCGATTACTTCAATATTTTTCTCCAGACGCTTGGTCATAAAACGTATGCGTTCGTCGTGAAGCGCGCGAAGATTGTTGCCAAGGAGTGCGGAACCGTGTTTGACCGCAGAGGCGAGGTATTTATCTTCATCATCTGGCGAGAAATGCTCCATGTTTTCGGAACGTGGCTTGTTTGTCCCGTTTTTAGAGTGAGTGCGGTGGCGTGTTGAGTTGGGCATAGCTGACACCTCATGTTCGTGGAAGATCTGCTGTGGAAACGTTTCGACCTACTCGGCGTTCCGCATTGCAGGAAAATTAATCCAGGCGCGTCAATGAAGGGCGGCGCTTGGTGCGTGGCCCAGCTGCTCTTCTGATATGCGGAACAAGGCGCCTGGAAAGCCCATTGCAAGCTTGGCCGCCAACTTAGCCGGTAACTGCGCCACAATCGTTGCGTGATCGTCCGTCGTCATGAGCATGAGCAAGCCTCCGTCGCCGTCTGTCTCCAAACCCACTTGCTTGATACGAGCTGGCTGGTCAAACGTGTGTTCGACCGGCTCGTTGATTGAGATTTGACCGGTTGAGGCCGCGATGCGGCTCAGCACATAGATCAGCTGGCGCAACTGATCATAGTCGATGATTAACGTCGTACATCCGGTGTGATCGAGTTCCATGGAAATGTACGTGGTCTGTCCGTCCTGGGACGCTCCACCTTCGATCAGCCGCGTAATTCGACGACCGGTGACTTTCGCTTTATTTCGTTTGCTGGGGTTGGTGGCGGGGTTCATCGGTGTTCCTCTTAATGCAAGATCAGACGACTTGCGCCGTCTGCGCTCACCGCTGCGCTCTTTGCTGATTTGGATTTTGATCGCTTGTCGAGTTCCAACAACTGCTGCCGGGCGTTCGAAAGCCGCATTTTGACTGATCTCTCGGGGGCGCTGACAATGCGCGCGATCTGCTCACATTCAAAGCCGCTGGCGTCGAACAGAATGATGACCTCGCGTTCCAAATCAGAAAGTTCGGCGAGCGCATTGACGGCACCCGCCCGCAGCGCAATTTGTCCGATAGGCGTCATGACCCGGTTGCCGTCCATCCGGATGACGGCCTGCCTGCGTTTGTCCATGTAGTAATAGCTTCGCAAAAGGTAGAACAGCCACTCGTCGACCTGCTCGCGCCTGGGCGCGCTGTAGCGTTGTTCCCACGCTTGGAGAAGGGTGTTGTGAACCAGATCGTCAGCAAATTGCGGCATGCTGCTCAACATTCTGGCAAACGCACGCAGGCGCGGCGTCAATGAGAGCAGTATTCCCTGAAAAGCGTTGTCCGAAATGGGTTGCATAAAGCGCCTCGGGCTGACCTTAAAAATGCAGGTGCATTCCGGAAACGCACAACCCTCACAAGAGTTCCCAAAGGGGGCGCTCCCAGGGCGCATTTTGCGTGGTACACCCTGGCTTTGGTTAGTTAATAACGGCTCATTTCCGGGCGAATTATGGCCCCGAGAAGCCTGTGCAAACTTGGACTATCTCCGCAACGCCTTTGCCACAGCCTGCACACGGGATGTGACACCCATCTTTGCTTTCACATTGTCCATATGGAAGCGCACTGTGCGCGGAGAGATTCCAAGGATGGTCGAGATCTCGCTATCGACTTTTCCGGACGACAGCCAGTGCAAACACTCCGCTTCGCGTTCCGACAGGTTACCTAGCGTGTTTGTAGCTTGGTCTGGGGACACTGCAAGCTTGACGGTATGGGTCAACGCAGCGTACCCGGCGATAAACAAGATCGCGCGCGAGAAGGGCGTCAATTTGAGCGCGGGTCCCGCAAACACAACTACGCCAAGCGTGGAGGCCTCATCGCCAACGGGCACGACATACGCGTCGCCGCTTCCGGCGAGTGATTGGAGCATTCGACGGAACGCGCCGTCACCTGCGAACTGCGACAACGACATGCAACCCCGCTGGCCAAGCACGCGTGTAAGTTCAGTATCCTTCATGGCTTCATTGATCGAAGCCAGAAAATCAGGCCCGCCCGCAGGCTCGTTATAGAGCAGCGTCGTGGCCGGCCCGTCAGGTTTTTGCTCACTAAGCAGAACTAGAACGCCGCTCGCTTCGAATGCGTACGCAATTTCGTTGAGTTGCGCCCTGACATGAGCTGGCGATGAGGTCTCGCCCATTTCCGACATCGTCTTCAGCAACGAGGCAATTTTTGACGCATCCATGTCCAATCCTCCAATTTCCAAGGCAAGAGCGCGCGTATCCGGGCGTGCCCGGGCACGCATCACAAACTGGTCCTGCGGTGAGTTCATGCGGCCACTTCTTGCGAGTGTGCCAGTTGTCGGGACTGCTAAAGCTTGTTCTGATCTACCGACGAATGACAGATATGGGGCGTATGTCCCCAATTTCCAGTTGTAGGAACCTAACAAATAAGACAGGTGATAAAACTGGCCGCCAGCGTGATCCGGCTAGATTAATCAGCAGACATTTCGACTGAAACCCTGCAACCAATCGGCGGATGACCCGTTATCAATGCCATGGCGATTGTATTGCCATGTAGCGATGCGCAACGCCGACGCGAGCCTCCCTTGTGAACCGCGCCGGCGCGCCCGCCCGAAACTCTCAAAGGCGTGAAAGCCAAGCGAGCGACATCGCCCCAACTTCGTCATAGCCGGGCTCTTGTCCCGACTACCCAGTGTGCAGTACGCCCGGCCATTGGCATAAGCGGTCTCTATCTTTTCGCGCTTTCGCGTGCGTACTTTTTTGCGCCCGGTGTCACTCACTTTTGATTCCGGAGACTAGTGCTCCGTTACAAATAATTGAAACCATGCAGAGGCGCGGAGGTCGCGGAGAGAAGCGGGTTTCACCAGATCTGAGGATTGTATCGACTCTGCGAACTCCGCGCCTCCACGTGCTGATCAATCTGGAGTTTCGTCATGACACCATCGCAAGCGGTTCGCGCCATTGATCGCAGAGGTATGCACGCCCACTTCCTGCCGCCCTTCTAGTATCGTTTATGGCCGTGTGTTGCGTACAATCACCCCGTCTTTGATCACTGCGGCAAGCCCTGTACGCAGCACATCGATATCCTGCAATGGATCGCCGGTGACCGCGATGAGGTCGGCGCGCTTGCCGGGCGCAATCGAACCTATCTCGCCGTCGCGACCGAGAAGCCGGGCAGAATTGATGGTGGCGGATTGGATGGTTTGCATCGGCGTTAAGCCATAGCGCACCATGTAGGCGAATTGGCGTGCATTCTGTCCGTGCGGATAGACGCCGGCGTCGGTGCCGAAGGCGATGCGCACGCCTGCGCGCGCTGCCTTGGTGAAGCCCTGCCGCTGAGTGCCAGTCGTTTCGAGATTCTTGCGCAGAATTTCCTCCGGCCACTTGTCGCGTTGCCCGACCTCGTCGATGTAGTCGCCGTTGTAGACGTCGGCGACGAGCCAGGTGCCGTGCTTTTTCATCAGGGCAACGCCTTCGTCGTCGAGATAGGAGGCGTGTTCGATCGAGCGCACGCCGGCACGCACGGCATTCTTGATACCCTCCGCCCCGTGGGCGTGGGCAGCGACAAAGGTGCCGTGGGCAGCGGCTTCTTCGACCGCAGCGCGGATCTCGCGCTCCGTATATTCCGACGCGGCCGGCGTCGTGCCTGCGGTCAAGACCGCGCCGGTAGCGATGATCTTGATGAAGTCGGCGCCCCCCGCGAGCAGTTCGCGTGCGCGCTGACGCACTTGGGCTTCGGTGTCGGCGACGCCCCGGCGCATCTCGGCCGGGACGATGACGTCCGGGGCGAGGCCGGTGACCTCACCGCCACCGTGTGTCACCGTAATATAGGCGCCGGCCACGAACATGCGCGGGCCCTCGACAAGACCTTTGGCGATGGCGTCACGCAGCGCCACATCGGTAAAGGCGCGATAGGCGCCGACATCGCGCACGGTGGTAAAGCCGGCCTGGAGCGTGGCGCGGGCATTGGCGGCACCGGTCAGCGCGTCGTTGGCGGCTGAACTCATCAGCGGCGCGGCGACGTTGGAGGACTGGATGTCACCGACCAGGTGCGTGTGCATGTCCATGAGGCCTGGCAGCACCGTGTAGGCCGACCAGTCGATGATTTGCGCGCCCGCGGCCGGCTGGGCCGGAAAATCGCCGACCGATACGATACGACCGCCTTCGATGCGCACAAGTTGATCCGAGAGCACCCTGCCCTCCACCACATCGACCAGCCTGCCCGCGCGGACGAGTACCGTTTCTGCGTAAGCCGACGCTGAGGTCAGTAACAAAGTGAGCGCGCCGGTCATCAGACGCGCCAGTGCATGCATCCAGGTTCTCATACTCGTCTCCCCATGGCTATGAGCGTCCTCGAATTGAGACGCACCTGTCAACACCGCGTCCGCTTAAACGCAAAAGAGACTTTCACGCGAAGGCGAGAAAAGAAAGGACGAGGCCTCGTTTTTCGCGTCATCGCGCTTTCGCGTGTGTATTTTTTTACGTCCCGTGCCACCCCGATATGATTCCAGGTACCAGGTTGGAGGCATCGCTTGAAATTCAGGTTGACGCGGCAAATAGTTCTATATATGTTCCCGGATTCCAGCACCGCTCTAAAAAAAAGGGCGATGCCCAGCTGTGACTTGAAGTTCGAATAGGTCGTGCAATTCTGCCCCGCAGGCGGAGAACGGGTGAGTTGCGCGCAGAATCTTGGCGCGCGCACCCCACGCCTCGGCCCTGGCTTACAACGACTGCATGCATACATGTTGATTTTTAAGGTGGTTTTTTTGGGCTTAACGGATTGAAATATAACAAGGCTTTCTCCTTATATGCACGTATGCATGCGTTTGTGCATACACAGACCATTCGTCGATTTGGCGATAGTCAAATGTTAAAACAGCCCGGCGGCATTGGCGATGGTCTCGCCAATAAATCGGATCACGCGTCTGCTTACTGTGCGGAACTGTCGGCGCGGGAGGTTCAAGTGACCCATTACCCACCATTGGCTTGTAACCCCGGGCGAGGCACCCTCGCTTTTTGGCTCGCGATCACATAGAACGCCTCGCGCTGGTGCTACGAACTTTGAGGCTTTTGTGATGAAAACTGAACACCCTGTTGCCATTCAGCGGATCGATTACACGCCCTCGCCGTATCGTGTGGCACGGACGGAGCTGGAGTTTCATCTGGATGCGACGGCCACGAAAGTGTTCGCGACGCTGCATGTGGAGCGGCAGGGCGAGCGGGGCGGGGCGCTTATTCTTGATGGGCAAGGACTGAAGCTGCTTGATGTCAAGCTTGACGGTCAGACGTTGCCCGCGAGTGCCTATGAGGTAACCGCGCAGACGCTGACAATCACCAACCCGCCCGCGACACGGTTTCGCCTCGACACTGCAGTTGAGATCAATCCCAAGGCCAACACAGCTTTGTCTGGACTGTATATGTCTGATGGCATGTTGTGCACGCAATGCGAGGCCGAAGGGTTTCGGCGCATCACCTACTCGCTCGACCGGCCCGACAACATGTCGTCGTACCGGGTGCGGCTGATTGGTGACCGGGCGCAGTTTCCGGTGTTGCTGTCGAACGGCAATCCGTGCGGCTCGGCGTCGTTGCCGGGTGGGCGGCACATGACGGAGTGGGATGATCCGTTCCCAAAGCCCGCTTACCTGTTTGCGCTGGTCGGCGGCGACCTGGCGCATGTGGGCGATCACTTCGTCACCATGTCCGGGCGACGCGTGACGCTTGGCATTTATGTTACCCACGGCAACGAGGACAAAGTCGACTTCGCGATGGGGGCGTTGAGGCGCTCGATGAAGTGGGACGAGGATGCGTTTGGGCGTGAGTACGATCTAGACGTGTTCAACATTGTGGCCGTTGGCGCCTTCAATTTCGGCGCGATGGAGAACAAGGGTCTCAATATCTTCAACGACAAGCTCATACTTGCGCGCCCCGATACGGCGACCGACACGGATTATGATCTGATCGAAGCGGTGGTCGGCCACGAGTATTTTCACAATTGGTCGGGCAATCGGGTAACCTGCCGCGACTGGTTTCAATTGTCGCTGAAGGAAGGCTTTACCGTTTTCCGTGATCAGTCGTTTTCGGCCGATATGCGTTCGGCGGCGGTGGAGCGCATCGGTGATGTGCGCGCTTTGCGGATGCGGCAGTTTCAGGAAGATGCGGGCCCTCTCGCCCACCCGGTGCGGCCCGATCAGTATCTGACGATCGACAATTTCTATACGGCGACGGTCTACGAGAAGGGCGCCGAGCTTTGCCGCATGATGCGAACGATCCTGGGCGCGGAGGGATTCCGCAAGGGTTCCGATCTCTATTTTGCCCGGCACGACGGCACGGCCTCGACCTGCGATGATTTTGTCAAGGCGATGGAAGATGCGAACGGTGCGGACCTTGACCAATTCAAGCTCTGGTATTCCCAGGCCGGCACGCCGCAGGTCAAATCGCAGGGACACTATGATGCGGCGACGAAAACTTATGAACTGATCTTGGAGCAAGTGCTGGCGGCAACGCCGGGCCAAAGTGAAAAAATGCCGATGCATATTCCGGTATCGGTTGGACTGGTTGGACGCAACAGCTGCAAGGACATCGCAACCACCCTGGAGGGCGGCGTTGCGGCGACGACGCAGGTGTTGAATCTACGCGCGCGCAAGCAGACGTTCAGGCTTGCGGGTGTGAGCGAGGCGGCCGTGCCTTCAATCGGGCGTGGCTTTTCTGCACCGGTGAAATTCGAAACAGGGCTAAGCTCCGAAGACCGTGCCTTTCTGATGGCCAAGGACTCCGATCCGTTCAACCGTTGGGAATCGGGTCAGAAGTTTGCGACAGAGCTCTTGGTTCGCATGTCGCAAGATGCCAGCGCCGGACGTGCGCCGAAAGTTGATCAGCTATTTGTCGATGCCTTCGGTGAAGTGTTGCGCGACGCGCGCAAGGACCCTGCGTTCACGGCGCTGGCAACCCAGCTGCCAGCGGAAATGGAACTGGCGCAGGTAATTGACAATGCGGATCCTGAGGCCATTCATACGGCCCGCGAAACGCTGCGCAAGGCGCTGGCGACCGCGCACAAGACGCCGCTGCGTGACCTTTATCAGTCGCTGAACAGCAATGAGGCCTACTCGCCGGATGCGGCCCCTTCAGGGCGCCGGGCCTTGCGCAATATGTGTTTGCGCTACCTGACGGCGCACGACACGAGCGAGACTCGGGCGATGGCGCTTGAGCATTTCCGTTCCAGCAACAACATGACCGACAAGATCGGCGGGCTTGCGCCGCTGGTCGACATGAACGGCGACGAGCGCAACCTGGCGCTGCTACAATTCTATGAACACGCAAAAGCCAATCCGCTGGTGATCGACAAGTGGATGGGCCTTCAGGCGTCGTCTTGCCGCGCTGACACGCTTGAGCAGGTGGACACCCTGACGAAGCATCCTGCGTTCAACATCGAGAATCCGAACCGGGTGCGGTCGTTGATCGGGCCGTTCGTGATAAACAATCAACTGCGCTTTCATGCGCCTGATGGCAGTGGCTACCGGTTCCTGGCGGACTATGTTTTGACGCTCGATGGGCTCAATCCCCAGGTTGCTGCGCGCTTGTGTGGAGCGTTTGAGACATGGCGGCGATTCGACAACAAGCGCCAAACGCTCATGCGGGATCAACTTATGCGCATCAACAAGACCAATGGCCTGTCGCGCAATGTGCTTGAAATCACCGAAAAGACTCTTGGGTATACCCAGTTCACGCCATAACCCGAAAATCCTTTGGCGAGATGACGCGGAAATTATCGGTGACGGTGTCGCGGAAGGTGGCCCAGTTTTCCGGAACTTTGCGGCGCAGGAAATCGAGCATGACCCC
>Ga0163150_10003230_pt1 | contig 23286 bp, 29 predicted proteins | sample OliLakLV19P2IB_FD_148628 | JGI IMG/M metagenome (GOLD analysis project Ga0163150, IMG submission 148628) | Freshwater microbial mat bacterial communities from Lake Vanda, McMurdo Dry Valleys, Antarctica - Oligotrophic Lake LV.19.P2.IB | ecosystem: Environmental > Aquatic > Freshwater > Lake >...
TGATAATGCTCCAGCAGTTGAGTTTCCTCTTAATATATTAAATATACTAGCTGAAGCTGAGTGAGCTAAAGCAAGAGATGTGCCGTTAATTACATGGGCTTGTGTTGAAGTAGAAGCACCAAGGGTCCAAACACCAGCAGAAGAAATCGAACCTTTAAGTGTGCCACTGGTAGAAATTCCGATAGTTCCAGCAGAAACACGATATATCCCTGTGGTTGGATCATTTTGAAAATTAAGTCCGGGCGATGCTGCTGTGCCGTCTTGAATCTGCAAATTCGTTTTTATGATAGCTGATGATAAACCGAAATTAGCTGTTTGAACACCGTTAATTGAAAAATCTATGTTTTGTGCACCACTGGAATAAATACCAGCGCTTGAAAATAAAAGTGTAGGAGCAGCTACTGAGCCGTTTGGAAGACTAAGCTGTCCTGTAAATGTAGGATTTGTAATAGACGGTGTGCTAAACGTACCACTATTTACGGTTGGGGTATTAATAGTTGGACTATTAAAGGTACCGCCTGTGATTATGGCGCCTGTAAATGTTTTATTGGTTAAAGTTTGTGTTGCAGTAAGGTTAACGAGATCAACACCACCCCATTGGGGTATCGCATCACTTGATCCTGGTCCAAAGTTTAAATTGGCAGTATTACCTGCGTTTCTCCATGAAATAACATCAACATTGGCTAATCTAAATTGACCAGCAGTTGCTATATTAATTGAACGGGTTTTATAATAGCCAGTTTTTAATCCAAAGTTTGGACCAAAGTCAATATCACCTAATATTGAGAATAAACCACCTGATTTTTGGAGAACCCCTTGGGTAATAGCTAAAGCCCAGTTTGTAGCATCTGGTCCCCAGCCTTCATCAGATAGTTCAGGATACTGATATGTGACGTTATTTACTGTTAGTGAAACTGCCATTTATTAAATCTCCAAAATTAAACAATCTAAGCTGTTAGAGGAGAGAGTCTATAGTTTAAAGTACTGGAATGAATTAAGCGGCGGTAACTTTCCTGTTCCACCTAATAATGTAGCTCCACCTAACGTAATGGCACTAGACGTTTTTATAATTGAAACGTTATTTCCGATAAATCCAGGCATGTTGGAACTTACAGTCACAACTCCAGCTAACGAAGAAGCATTTACAACTCCTGAAAGAAGAACTGTAATACTTGCATTAATTGCAGCGGCTAAGTTAGCAGCTGCTGTTGCTGAGGTAGTTCCAATTCTCCATTCGTTATTTGAAGGAGTACTTGCATTAGATACAGCAGTAAGAACCACGCCGTTAATCGTAACAGTGTCACCAGCAGTTGCTGCGCCTGAGAATGAAACAGATTGGAAAGAAGAAACAGCATCTTGAGATCCCGAATCAACAACCCCAGCATTAATAACTGCAGAATATGCTCCGCCTTTTAAACCCTTTAAGAAATTCATTAAATTAATAAGATCTTCATGAGGATTGCTAGGATCCGCTGTAGCTAAATCTTGTAATGTTTCTAATTTGTAATTTGTATTAATACTTAAAACCAAGCGGCTTCTAGGAAATCCAGAGGTAGTTGAATCAACGCCACCAGCTAAGGTTGAACCGCCTAAAGAAATAACACTAGACGTTTCTGAAAGAGCAATACTATTGCCAGCTAGGCCCGCAGTATTTGCAGCGATATATACAATTGCATTTGATCTACCGGCGTTTACAAAGTTAAAAAGAGAGGGGCTTGAACTGTCCTGAATTGCTTCAGTTAAATTAGTAGCAGAATCTAATGCGCTTGTTCCAATTTGAAACTGGTTATTTAAAGGAGGTGTATTTGAATTTGCAATTGCAGTAAAAACTACACCATTAATTGTTACAGTATCTCCGGCATTTGCAAAATCAGAAAATGAAATTGACTGAGAAGCAAATTCACCAGGTTTAGTTGTTGGACCAAGTCCTTTACCAAATTTATATCGAGAAAGAACAGGTAAACTTCCTGTTCCACCTGATAATGTAGCTCCACCTAACGTAATGGCACTAGAAGTCTCAGATAATGGAATAGTATTTCCAAGAACCCCTGGCATATTACAGATAACAGTTGCAACGCCCAGGAGTGAAGAAGAATATACAGCACCAGAAAGGTTATTAGAAGTACTTGCATTAATTGCAGCAATTAAGTTAGCAGCGGCAGTTGCGGCGCTAGTTCCAACTCTCCATTGGTTATTTGATGGAGTACTTGCATTAGATACAGCAGTAAGAACCACACCATTAATCGTAACAGTGTCACCAGCGGTTGCCGCACCTGAGAAGGTTAGACTTTGAGAAGCGCCTAATGCGTCTCCAGCACCTGAATTTGCAACACCAGAATAAAGAATTGCTGAACGTGCACCACTTTGCATGCCTCTTAAAAAGTTAATTAATTTTTGCGCGAATGGTTTAGATCGTCCGTTGTTATTTACACCAGGTAAAAACGTATTAATAACTGCATTATTAGAAGTTTTTTGTTCACTGAGAATATCTCTCATTGTTCCAATTGCTAGGTCAGTATCTACTGATAAAACTAAACGACTTCTATAAGGGGCTTCATCAAATGGATTTAAGGCTGAACCTTCTGTTCCACCTTGAAGTGTTGCTCCACCTAGGGTCATAACGCTAGATGTTTCTGAAAGAGCAATACTGTTACCAGCTAATCCTGGGGCAACTGCTGAAATAGATACAACTGTATTTGATCTACCAGCTTCAATAAAGTTAAAAAGAGAGGAGCTTGAGCTGTCCTGAATTGCATCAACTAAATTTTGTGCTGAATCTAAAGCACTTAAACCAATTTGAAACTCGTTATTTAAAGGTGGTGTTTTTGAATTTGCTACTGCAGTAAGAACTACACCATTAATTGTTACAGTATCTCCTGCTATTGCAAAATCAGAAAATGAAATTAACTGAAAGGCACGTTGAGCGTCACTATTTGGCATGATTGATATTTCCTTATACACTTAACAGGACTGTAAGGGAACAGCATCCAGGTACCTTACCTGGAAGTACAAGTTAAGTAATTGTTCTTACTGTACTTATTAAACCCCAAATGGCAAAATTGTTATTAATTAGCACCAAGGGGTTGACAACCAAGGGGCTGTTTACATAGGAAAAAAACGATAACCCTTGAATTCGTTAGATCTACTGCCATTAAGAATCTCGATAAGAGTTTTTGCGGTTACCATAAGAGCTTTAGCGCACTTGGCCCTACTGCTGTATACTTGCTCTTTTTGTGTAGAAATTTCAATTACTCGAACAGCCTTACTGTTAGCAGCTTGTGCCTTTAACAGACAACCAGATTTTTCCCAGCTCTTTAAGGCTTTCATTTTGTCTGAATGTTCTTTAAGCTTATCCTCTGTCCAGTATTCTCGAACCCCAGACAGACGAGTTGTCTTTTGCTCATCTGTTAGCTCTTTCCATCTAGCACTTTCTATGTCAGCCTTTTTAAGCTTACTCCCGGGGATTGACCAGCGTTTTTTAGATCCTAGAGAAGATTGCTGTTTACTTGCTGCTTCTCCGATGGACGCTCTATAATCTAATAAATATTTGGTGATTTTTGCTTTATGCTCTGGTTGAGCAAACAACTGTTTTTGTATGACGGACATTTTTTCTTTAGATTCAATGGTATGCTTACCATTTGCGCCGCCACTCTTTAGATTATAGCCATTTGGAACTAAAGAATTTAAAGTATCAATAAAATAGATTTCTTTTAAATTAAGCTCTTCTTCACTAAAGCAACTGCAGATGGGTTCAATGATAAAATTTATATGCCCATGTTTTGATATGGATGAATGTAGAGCAGAATTACTTCTATTATTTCTGGATGCAGTTTTGTGTAGCTTCCAGCGGTATTTAAGACTGGTCACAGTTTGACCTATATAAATTTTGCCGTTGATTTTATTTGTTACTTTATAGATCATTCCGTAGTTCATATTTTTAGTATAACATACCAGGGGTTAGCTGTCAAGTAGTATATTCATCCCAGGTGCTGATTGTCAAGTAGTATACGGATTAACCTTTGTTGTATTATACGGATTAACCTCTATTGTTGTGTTATACGGATTAACCTTTGTTGTGTTATACGGATTAACCTCTATTGTTTTAAATATTAAAAAGGGAGCCCTTTTGGGGCTCCCTTCTTACCGTAAATACTTGATTTACTTAATTAATTACGAATTAACGATATTAATTACTTTGACCAGACGTCCAGGGCTATCACTGAACAATGTTTGATCGGTATATGCGCGTAATTCGTAGCCGGCTTGGCTCGTCAATTCCAAGAAGAAATCTTCTTGTTGTTGTCGACCAGGCATTTTGAAGGAGATATTCATCGCACCGATTCTCTTAAGACGCTTGGGTGGGAAAATAAAACATTCGCCTTCTTTGATGTAAATCGAAGAAACGATATCAATTTTTCCATTTTGTCCGTGGAATGAGTATTCTGAAGAGCCATTTTCAAGCTTGCTTGATTTATAGCTGTCATCGTACATACGAAGAGCGGCTTGATCAGAGCTGATATTGGCCCAGGTTTTAGGAGAAAGCATACAAACTACATCTTGATCCAAGCCTCGTTCTACTGCACCAGAAACGGCGCTAAGAATTTTGGAGAAGCTTAATGCAGCGCTAAGTGCGTCATATGTAGAGCCTTTCCAGAGGTTGTATACAGAAGCATCAATATTGTAAAGAACGCCAGTATTAGTGACAATTCTATCAAGACCGAAAACGTCTGTCAAGAGTGATCCGAATGGAATGAAGAAAGCACCAGTGGCAATAGCGGCATCAATAGCCGTAAGGTCAGTGGAGTTACCAGAAACAGAAACCGTTCTAGCGTTCAAATCAACAGCAGTAACTACTAATTGAGCGTTCGAGTTAAGTTTGTTACCAGAAGACGTAGGAACTGCAAGAGATACTACATCCAAAGGCATGTTTTCAGATCCAGCCCAGATTCCAGAAGCCCAGCTAGCAGTTTCGAGTTGATAAACTCTAGCTCCGCCAGATCCTGAAGCAGCAGACGCAAGTTTTCCGATGTTAGTTCGTCCGTAAAGCATAGAAATTTCAAGGCGTTTAGCCATTGAATTAACCATGTTTTGAACCATAAGAGAAGTAGCTTTTACAAACGCTTTCTTATCGTTAGACGCTCTAGCAGCAGCTTCATAGCTCATTTGTGAGCGAATAAGCATTTGCGATCCAGCAAGTTGAGCATCTTTGAAGATAGCAGCAACTGCATTGTTTAAGTTAAACGCGCCCGAATCAGCAGCGGCATACGTGATACCGTGTTCATGGGAGAGTTGTCAGTATTGTTACTACTCTATTTCTAGAGCGGAGAAGCCACTTCGGATTTCTCTCTTACGTTTTATATATAGCGTAAGTTCAGACTATCGCATCTTCAGATTTAGTATCTGAAGTCAAATCATTTAGTCGTTCACGGTTAAGTGAGTATTTAGTAAGTAAAGCATCATTAACAAGGTTTTTATTAAAACTATGCCAATTACCATTGTGGGCTCTTTTAAAGTGACATTTAGAACAGACCGTTACTAAATTATCAATATCCAGAAATGCTTCTGGTTTAACCCAATAAGGTAATCTATGATGAGCATGTAAATGTCCTCCTACTAGTTTACAGTAGTGACAAGTAAAATTATCACGATTAAACGTCCTATTTCTAACAGGAGTTAATTCGTGTATTTTAAAATCCCTAGGACGGCGTATGTGTTTGCCGTCTTTATAGTTAGGGTTTCGTTTACCTGTCCTCTCTTTTGCTAGGTCTCCAATTTTTCTTTTGTTTTCTTCGGTATGTTTTTTACCTTTAAAACCAGAAATTTGGTCTTTTCGAGAGACACTTATTTTATTTGCTATTTCCGGGGTATGTAATCTTTCGTAGTACCCAGGATTTTCTTTGTTTCTTACTGAAGCAGCGTCACTTTGAGTCCTTAACACTCTGGCCTCTTTTAAAAGCCGTTTAACTGCTGTCGCACTGGTATTATTCCTCTTAGCTACTTTATAACAACTATTCAATTCAAAATAGTCTGCTATTAGTTTAGCAAGTGGAATGTTTTCTGCGATCTTCTTCATTTATTCCGCCTTGTTATCCTCATGAGTCATTATACTCTTTAAGGACCTCCAAGTCAATTAGATTCGATTTTCCTTTTAGCTATTTGCTATTAGGCCGCACATTCTACGGGTTGATGATCATCTGTTATCGTGAAAGTTTTTTATCTTTCACTTCTTATAGTTTCCTATAAGGTCAGCATACATTTTCACCTAATGGTGTTGGGAGCTCTTGGATACATTATATTCTCTTTCGAGGTTCAGTATCTATGCGTTACGAATCTAATAGTTATTAAACTATTTTGACTCTCGGTATTAGCAGTTAAGCCTTCACCGAAACATCCCAATTTGTTAAACAAATTTAAAGTGTAAATTACCTGTACTATTTCTTAATCCATTACATACTAGGCTTATCTTAGAATATTGTAAATGAAGTTTACTTGCGGCTTCTCTAGCTGATTTATAGATTATCCCTGTTTCTATACATATAACAGATTTAGGTCTAATAATCTTAGCTTGATGTTCTGGACTATTTTTTTGTCCTAAACGAGCTATTCTATTTTTAGCTGCATGTTCTTCAGATACTTTTTTTCCTTTACGTTCTTCTGACCATTTATTCTTTTGATCTTCAGAATGTAAATTAGAATAACCATTTATTGAAGCAGGGCTTACGTTGAACCCTGTAACTCTAGTATTATGCTGTTTTATTAACATTTCTTCTAGAATAACTGATTCATTTAAAGTAAGATACTCTTGCGCCAATTCTATTTTGTATTCATCTCTATTCAAGTTTCTTTTGGAAACATGTTGAGAGAATCTTCTAGATAAAGGTTGAGAAGTCAAACCAACATATATAATATTATTTGACTTAGTTTCTTTTATAAGATACACTTTATAATTTTTCAAGGTATTGTTCCTTTTCAGGTTTCTACCGTCTAAATGGGATTTTAACCCACAATCTCCATCATCATTATATTACAAATGAAGGTATATGTCAATATACTTTAGAGATTTCCGATTTCTTTAGCGGCTTCGATATACGGAACCAACTTAAGGAGTTTCACTCCATCGGGGATCAAGTTTTCGATCTTATCAGCATACACTTCTTTGAATAAACCGTTCAGTGTAGTGACAGTATTAGGGGTTGACATAAATTATTTATTTCCTTTGAAAAGTTAAAATTAGAATTAGAATTATATTAACTTTGGATACCAAAGACTAGCTTTTACAGGGGTAGCTATTAACATCCCATTCAAAGGGTCAAGGGTCTACTTGTTATTATACTTATTAAAATGAGTATTTACGCGTATTTACTTGACAAAATAGAAAATTTAAGTTATGATCATTAAATGAAGCAATGTAAAAGGTGCAAACAAACCATGGTATTGACAGATTTTAGTGTAGATAACACTAAAGGGGATAGAAGGAACATATATTGTAAGCAATGTGTTAGAGCGTACCATCATAGCCATAAAGGGCCAATTTCTGATAATAAGAAGAATTATTATGAATTACATAAAGAAGAGATTAAGCAAAAGCGTAAGGAATATAGAAAATTTAATCCCGAAAAGATCAAATTAACTCAAAAAAAATATTATGAAGCCCATAAAGTAGAACTTAATGAATCAAGCAGCGAATATAGAAAAGACTGGCGGGAGAAAAACAAGCTAAAAATCAGGGAGCAGGCTAGGCTTTACTATCAAAAGCATAAAGAACGCATTTATGATTATAGACGAAAACGAGTGAAAACTGATATCCAGACTAGATTGGCACAGCGTCTTAGGTGTAGATTAAGAATTGCCAGGAAGAATAATCAGAAGAAAGGGGCCGCTTGAGGAGTATTAAGAAGGAGGGGAGAAATCTTACTTTAAATACTTATCGAACAGTTCTTGTTGAAAATCATCCATAGATTGTTTCTTCTTTGGTGATTTTTCATTTTCATGTGCTGATTTAGGAACTGGAACTTGTTCTGTTCTAGTTGGATTAGGAGGAGCCTTAGATTTAACCTTATTGACTTCATATTGTCGAATCTTCTTGAGCTGATCTTCGCCTAAGATCTTAAGGAGGTCTTCAACATCATAATGTCCAAACAAAGAACGATGTTCTTCTTCGAGATCTTGTCTAACTCGTGTTGCAACATCTAAAGCTGTGGCTTCATAACCATTTTCAAGGGCTGATGCCATATATTCAGCAATACGGGCAACCGTCTTTGGGTTCTTAGGTAATTTATATTTATCAATAGCTCCAATGATTTCATCTTGAATGTCTGATTCATATTTAGATTGAAGTTTTGACATTTGTTGATCACGTTGTTCTTTGACCATCTCATCTTTTTCACTCTTAAGTCTTTGAATTTCTTGTTGAATTTCATGTCTCTCACGTTCATCAGGAGACATCATTTTCTTATTAGCTTCTTGAACGATAAAGTCTTCAGCTAATTTGCGAACATCTAACCCAAGGCTAGCAAGAGCTTTACCTGGGTCTCTTTGAATCAACTCAAGAACAGCTTCAGCTTTCTTACGAGTATTGGCCGCTTGTTCAAACTTTTCATGTGCACCTAAACCAAGTTGAGCAAGACGAACTAATTCGCCTTCATCAGTAACTTCGCGTTCACGACCTTGTGATTTAAGTTTCCATTTCTTAATGGCGGCTTTAATTTCAGCTTCTGAAGGTTGTTTAGATTCTTGTGGGCTTATTACTTCAGCGATTTCGTTACCAACGTCTGCTGCATCTTGAAATGCGTCGTTAGAACCGGTTGCTTCTTGTGCAACTTGTGTGGCATCTACTGGTGCTGATGGTGTGGAGGGTGTATCACTCATATATTATTCCTTTTCACGTCTCTAATGAGATTAGTTATTGGTTTGTTCGCCCAAGTGGGTTAGAACTTATATAATACTTATTAAACGTCTATACTATTAGCTAAATCCTGATCATATACCCTTTGTGTATAAGTTATTGGAAAGGTAAACGTTGGGATATTTACTATAGAATTAGCTTTAGCTTTAATCTTTGCATATCCTAATGCAGTTAGATCTCCACTTAACTCTAAAGACGTACAAGTAAAATGAAATACCTTTGTAATATCAAGTGACGAACCTTTGGCATCAGAATGGGCTTTATTAATAAAAAGGCTAATATGAAAAGTTACCTTTAGATTTACTTTATCACAGTTAAGCGCAGTGATTTTCCAGTACTTACCTGAGGTTCCATTAGGTAGGGTTTTTGTTTTTTCTAAGCCCATTATTATCTCCTTAAACTAACTCTACTATTACCCAACCAACTACTGAGGTTTCAGTGACGTCAGTTGAAAGAATATCAAAGCTTGTTCCTGCTATTACGTTTGTAATTGATAAAAATCCTTGAGTTCCACCAGCAGCTTGAACAGTAAGCATTACATTGCAAGTTGCTGTAATTGCTGTGGTTGCCACTGTGACAGTCCCTGCAACTAACGTTGCCTGTCCTGCTGTTGCTGCTCCACCTGTTGATACAAGGCCTAGTAGTCCAATATTATCAATGGTGTTATTGTTCATTTCTAGAGTACCAGTGCCAGCTAGCTCTAGTAGAATTCCAGGGGCAGACGTTTTAGTTGTACCACCAATAGTTAATGACTTAGCAAACCAGTTGTCAGCTCCAGTGTCATCTACGTAGAGACCCCAGACGTTTACTCCAATTCCAGATCCGCTTAGATTGGGATCAATTCGAAGTCCGTACAGGTTAGTAACAACTAGACTACCACCAAAAGGTAGTATTCCGATAGTTCTAAACATAGCACAGTGTGTGATAGTGCCACCGTCAGTTGGTACAACACCAGCTGGCACACTAGCTGCGACAAACATCATATCAGCATTAGCTACGGTTTTGCCAGCAGCCACAACGAGTGATGCTAACATTGCATTGGATTCAAACCCAAGGTTTCCCACAAAGCCGTCTAGTGACATGTCATCTTCTGCAATAAGATTAATACCCATGTTGTTTCCAATGATAATAGAATTTGAAGTTGGGTTATTTAGTGCAATTTGATAAGTACCTGAGATAAGGTTATGTTGAAATAAGCTGGGTGATGCTGTATAAATACTTGTATTAAAATTAGAGGCAACAGCAAGGGCGCCGTCTATAAGAGTAATTCCTGCCTTTTGAGTAGAACAAGATATGTTGGTTAAATCTATTATAAGGCCCTGAACAAAGCTTGATACGGCTTGAGTTCCACCGACAGTTAAGCCAGTCCAGTTAGCACTGACTCCGCTATTACTAAAAAACTTTCCAAGTGATTTAGATTGGGAAGTGCCGTTTATTTGGATATCAATACCGTCTGAATTTTGACCAACGTCTGCTGTATTTAACCCTACATAGAGATAAGCTGTACTACTATTTAAAGAGTTACTGACGTAGCAGCCATTAAAATTGTTAGTTACTTGGCCGATGCCAATAGAAGTTGCTTTAATGAGTGTATAACTACTGCGAAGTGTTCCATCCATTATAAAATTGGTATCAATCCCAGTGTAGTTCTCAATGCTAAAGTTAGCATCAATGTTTGTATTTAACCTGTATCCTAAAATATCACCATGAACGAATCCAGTGTTGGTGCCAGTGCCTACGTCAATTCTGGTTTCTATTCCTGTTATTCGTTCAACTGTACCATTTCCTTCCATGGAAACATTATAAAGTGCAGCAAGGATAGCGCCATTTTCAAAGTTATTTAACGATCTATCAACATGTAAATCAAATTGGAAACCAATTGTTTCTGAAGGTCGCTGGTCAGAAAGTGCAGAAACTTCTATTTCAAAAAAGTTAACTTTAATGAGTCCACCGATTGGTTCTACATTTAAGTAACAGTTGATTCCAAAGAAAGTGGGGTCAACACTCCAGGGGGGTAGTGCTGTTAAAACGCCACTAGAGTTATAGTAGGCGAGTTTATTGGCAGTTCCTGTGGTACCTGGTACATCTTCCCAGGTTAGAACACTGGAACTATCACTTCTTAAAAACTTATTACTTGCTGGTGGTTCAGGGGGCCATGTGTACGTAGTTGATCCAGTGACAACTGCCGGGGCTTTAAATGCCACATATTGTCCACCTACAGCATCTGCCCAGCGGAGAGATCTCTCTGGGGCCACTTCAAGATTTTGATCTGGTCCAATGGTTAAAGCAAGCTTTAATGCCCCAGTGGTATCCGCAGTATAAAAATAAATATTACTACCGTTATCTCCGATTTGTTTTTGCATACGGATAAGAGCTGTATTTAGTGAAGTGGTATCTGCATTATCTCTGGGGTCAAAATTTATATCAAACGCTGGTGATCCAGTGGGTATATCATTGCCCCACGTAAATCTACCACTGCCTTGAGCTGATCCACTATTACCGATTTTAACATGTAGTAAGCCAGTTGCTGTTGCAGCATTAATATCTTTGTAAAATCCATGGGTACGATTATTTCCACTTGGAGCACCAAAGGACCATTGTTGAGAAATATCAACGGAAGATGCAATAATCCCATTGGTTAATGTGTTTAACGAAAAGGCGTCATTGGTACCAATTGAGATATCAGATCCAAAGGAGTTCCCACCATTAGTAATATCTCCACCAGATGCAGAGCTTGATCCCACATAATCGAATATACCCGTAAAGGGATTAAAAACTATTTGTGGAATAATCGGCATTACGTTCTCACTATGCTTATTAATTGATTAGAAACGTTATAAGTTAAAGTTAACGTTGCAATAGTGACTGTAAGTAATTTATAAACGACAACTCCAATTTGACCTGTCCCATTACCGGATATAATATAAGTTAAATCAATTTGATCATAGTGTTCAGGGACTAAACTTCCAATTACTTTTACATCTATTGGGCTTTGATCTGAAGCAATAACAACCGGTTCTGAGCCAGACATTGGCTTTTGACCAAATGTTGCTTCTTTACTATCAATACTCGCAAGTAAGGCTATTTCAACTAGTTGGTTAGATGCTGTAGCGTCTCCGCCACCAGTTCCAGTTGTGTCATTTATATCAATATACGCCATATTAGCTCTTTGATACCATATGAATAACCAACAATCCGTTACCACTGGTTCTAGTATATTTTAATCTTACAAAATTATAATAAGCATGTTTGCTTACATTGAAAATATTATTAGTCTCACCATCATCAGTTGGAGATGGTAAACTACTATTAGGTATATCAGACCAGTTTACTGAATCAAGAGATGCCTGTAGAGACATTATACCAACTGGACTACCGCCAGTCCAAAAAGCTTGTATACAATAACCGGACACGTTCGTAATATTCCCAGGTAAAGAAAATAACGATGTTCCCATGTTGTTTACATCAGAAGCTAAAAGTACTTCTGTTGGTTTAGATTCAAAGGACATAATTAATCATTCCTTTATTTGTTTACACCCGAAATCTCAGGAACTTGATTATCCATTGGATTCTTTGGTAAACTTGGCATAGTTATATTTGGAGCACCTTCTGGAACTGGAGCTTGCGGGCCTTCTGTTGGTGATGGTGGAGTTGGTCCGCCCATAGATGGACCACCGGGGGCTTCTGCGCCTTCAGGTCCACCTGGTCCAGGAGGCTGAGGAGGAGGAGCTAATGAAGGTTGCCCTAAAATATTAAGAAGGGCAGGGTCTGCAGTTTTAAGTTGTTGAATGTGGTCTTGGATATGTTGTAGCACAGCCTGAGTAACTTCTGCGTTCTCTCTAGCATCTGGAGAGGCAATAACTGTCTTATGTTCTTTAATATGAAGAACATGTTCATCAAGAACAGTGACTGAAACGCCTTTACCTTCTGCAAGCTTTTCGTTTTCACCCTTAATAAGAGTTAATTCAGAAAGATCACCTTCAAGCATTTGATCAAGATTACCAGTCTTCATAACCATGATATAATCTTGAGCGTTCTTAATAATACCTTGTTGAAGTAAGTTGTTAGCCATTTCTAATTTACCAGCAGTTGTATTATGAGTAACAGTGAAGTCTCCTAATACAAAATGCGGCTCTTCTTTTAAAGTAAATCCATAGTAAGTGCCCATTCCTGTGGATTTAATATCAATACTGTAATTGAGGTGATTGCGAGCTTTAGTTTTCTTAATAGCCCGTTTACGAGCAATACGAGTGGGGATAGTCCAAGTATCGCCACCAATAGTAATCTTTTGATACAACCCTTCTGTACCATTTTGTGATTTACTTTTAATCTCTTTGGTTGTAACTCTAAAACCTAATGACCTAGCTAAATATATGATGTCTTTACTAAGCTGTTTATTTTTTTGTGTAATTACAAAAGTTGTTTTAGAAACAAGAGAGCCGTCCGTATCTAAAAGACCGGCTAATAGTTCTAATCGGTTCTCAGCCGAGTTTATCTTATATGATTGGGGAATATGTTTATTGTTAATAACGCCGAGATCTCTAAAGGCATTTAATGCATTATTTCGATCATTAGAACCGTGAGATTCGCCGCTTGTGATGAAATATACACTAGATTGATTATTGGGTTGAGATTGTACTCTTATATCATGCCCTATTACTTTAGCATAGTTGTACCATTCTTGGCGAATTTCTTCATCCATAGTAGTAATGGCGGTAGTATTTTGATGTCCATCGCCAAGCCATAAGCCCAATTGGTAAGCAGGAACTGTTACTGGTTTAGTTTCAAATTCAACTCCAGTTCTAAAGCCCATGAATTTTTGTTGTTTCCCTTTAGGCCATAATAGAAATTCGCCGACAGAAATATCCACAATATCATATTGCTTGAGGCCGTAGCGTCCATCATTAGAGCAATATTTAAGAGATAAAATATGACTCTTATTACAGCCGTACACGAATTCACTATTAATTTTACTATGCGAAATATCAAACATTTCTTCTTGGCCGATTGAAACAGACTCAACTGTTCTAATCTTAGAATCAGGACCCATGATCACTTCACCAGTTACTATGTCTTGTACCTTCTTAATTGAGCCATTATGCATAAGCACTTCAGTGTCAATTTTAAGACATTTAGATAAAGGATTACCCATATCTACAACTACACGACTAACTTTATCTAGATCATTTCCAGTAAACTCTCTCATATAAGAACGATTACTTTTACCAGCAATCATTGCTACTCTTGGTGTGGCAGCAAAATCCCTTAGAGTAGATAACGTGGCAGTACCAACGTCCTCTAATAGCTGCGCAAAGGATTGTTGTAGTCCAGAGTTAAATTGAATTGCCATTGATTGAATCAACGCAAGCGCGTTACCTGATCTTAAGTTGGCTTCAGGGTTACCTCTAGCAACAGAGTTGACCCCTGAGATAGTTTCCATTACTGATTCAATCTTATCAACAAATTGAAAGATTTCAGGAGGAGTCTTAGTTAAGTTAAGAGCTTCAGGTTTACCACCAGAAGACGGATCATATTCAATAACATTGAGACCACCAGGTAAGGATGAATAGGATATATTATGATTTTGTGGTATGATAAGATTCTGCACACCGAAGGTGGATTGATTTGTAATGATGATTGAATAGAGACCGTCTAAAGTTTCTTGTAAACTTAAAAGATCAAACGCCACAGTATAACCATGGGGTGTTCCAATGAAATCACCTGGGGCAATACGATAAACTGGGATATTTTTATAAGGAAGTGGGCCGTCATAAAGTACTGATTCCTTAGTAACATAAACTACTTGTCGTCCATTAGGAAGAGCATCAGATCTACGATGATAGAATTCATACACTGGAACGAGATCAGATCTTAATTGACCATCAGATTTAAACTTATAGTTAAAAGTCATATCCATTTCATCTTTAGTTTTAGCTTTAAGAAGTTCTTCCTTAAGCTCTGGATATTTAGCAACTAATTCAAATCTATTCTTGAAATGACGAATAATAATCCAGTCTTCGTCATTATTATCGGTTCTAAAAACATCTTTAATAACATCTATAGGATTAAGTACAGAATAGTTAATATCGCCAGTGAAAGTAATTTTATCAGATTCGGGGTCAACACTATATTCATCTCCTTGAGTTGTATCCCATTCCAGGCGAACATATCCTTCACCGAACACAAGAGCATGTTCAACTGCAAGCTTTAAATAACGCTCAAGTCGTTTTTCTCTCATATAATAATCAAGAATACCATTAGCTAAGATTGTTTGAGCCAATGAACGGTAATCGGTATTGACCGCTCTAGCTTCCATTGCTGGTCGGCTAGAAGTAGTCATAACAAGTAAATGTTGTAGCAAGTTACGGAAATGATTAGCTTTAATTAAAGTAAGTTCACCTTGTTCGCCGGTCTTAATCATTTCAGATGATGTATGGCCAGCACCTGTTGAATTATAACCATAATAAGCAGCATAAGACTTACGCATCTTACGATAAATACCTGAAGCTCCTAGGTTTTCATACCAGAGGTCCACATGCTTAGCTAGTTGTGAAGCTATCTCTTCTTTATCTAAAGTGGCCCAATAAATGTCTCGGTTACCGCCTTCATTTGAACTGTATTCATCCATGAGATATTCCTTTAATTCTATTGCTTATTATACTTATTAATAACCTCTAATCCTTTTTTTCAGAATTTCCAGGGAAAAAACGAGCCATTGGTATAGATACCAGCTTTTCAAAGTTTTTATTAGTTTGGCTTTTACCTGATTCTGGTGGTAAATACATACACTCAATTTCAAGCCCAAGTCCTGGTGGATAAGGATTACGGCTACGTTGAATATTACGAACCATATAGATCAATGCTGCAATAAGGTCAAAGTGACCTTGATCTGCGGATCTTGCAAATTTCTTACGTGAAGAGTCCCAGGTGGCTGACTGGAGTTGAGATATAAGATTAACGCATCTGGGGTGGATTCGTATCTTATTATCAGCTACAGATAACCTGGCGGCGTTTACAGAGGCTTCTAGTTCATCTCTACGAGTCTGGCTAAATGCAAGTTTATGTGTACTATTTAAGTCACTAATAGTAATTAAATCCCCGTCACAGTAGCGTTGATATGGTTTTTTACCATTCCAAAGGGTCATTTCCTTTTGAGTTATTACATTACTAATCATCTGGGTATTAGGTTTATTAAACATTGCTTCATCTTCAATGACTAAATAGGCATTATAAAAATCATAATAACCGAATAAAATCCCGGTGTTATCTGTATATCCTAAATCTGCAACAGTGTATGCATCAAAGAATGCAGGTTTCATGATCTGCCCTACATCTAATTGTTGTCCAGGGTTATAGGGAACGATATCTTTAATTAGATCTTTTAATTTAACTTCAGTTGCCTCAGGGATAACCGCTTCATTTTCATCAATGATGAATTCGGCCAAGAACTCTCGTCTCCAGGCTACGCTATCTTCGCCACCAGCTTCTTGTTTATATTGTTCTCGAACCTTCTCAGTGATCAAAGGGTTATCATATATAGTTTTCTTAATATAATTACCATCTAATTTAGCCTTTTCTGCTATTTTTTTGAATGGATGTGCTGGAGAGATGGGAGGGGTTGAGGAAAGAATAATCTTACCATTGACTGTAATTGTAAGTGGGCGAAGAATACTTGAGATAACATAATCAAGTTTATCCATAAAGCCAGCTTCATCACAGATAACTAAGTGAAATACTTGACCTCTAAGGTTCTCAGCGCGTTCAGCATCGGTACCTGCTATATGTATTTCTGATCCATTCTTGAATATATAAACTTGATCATTTACTCTATAACCGGGAAGTAGTTCTCTAGGGCAATCACTTAATATTTCTTTAATGCGAGGAATAATAATCTTTTTTACAGCCTTAGCCGTTGGAGCTAGATAACATATCTTAGCCCCAGGGTGTTGTAGGGCGTACTCAATTGAATAACCAGATAGGAGGAACGATTTTCCAATTTGCCTTGAACAATTGATTACAAACGTAGAACCAGTGGTATTATTAATAGCTTCGTAGATATCTAATTGAGTTTGATGAAATTTCCACGAGACAATGCCCATATGCCAGAGTTTCTTAATAGAATCCTCTTGGCTTATAACTAATTTATCAGGTTTATTTTCCGTTGTCATTGGATGGATTACCTCTAGCAGCTCTGAGTAATTCAATTAGATCAGATGGAGCAGAAGGAGAGGAAACTGGAGATGAACTTGCACTAGAATTAGCTGCAGACTTTATCTTAAAAAGAATTTCTAGACATCTAAGGTCATCATAATCAAGACCACAATTAGCTTCTTTATCATATAAACGTGAGATACATGAGATTAATATAGACTCTATCTTGACGTCTGTCTCTTGCGCCATATTATTTTTGTACGTTTCTGAATCCAATTGATGCTGCTATACCAGCTAATTTATCTTGGATGTTTTGGACTTTAGTTTGCATTTCAGTAAGAGTTACTTTACTGTCATCTGTAAGTTTAGTTCTTTTAGATTGAACATGCCGTTTACCGTAGTACAAAGCAAGAGTGATTAACAGTGCGCCCATATCAGTAACGCTGGGTTCGCTAGCCATAGCTACTTTATAAAGAACTACCATACATGCAATATGCGTAATAGATAAAAGACCTTCATCGTCTGTAAGTCTTACAAAGTATAAAGCTTTTTTAATAAAATTATTCATATTATTTACCGAAATAATAAGTATGAGCAAACTTGATTTTAAAATCTTCAAGAGCATGAGCTTTATTCATGCTATCTTTACTTACTTTATTAATCAATTTATCACCTTGAACGTCAGCAATAACTAATTTCCAGATGCCAGCTGTCTTTTCAATATAGAAAGCTTTTGAAAGTTTTACTTCGGGAACAATGGGTTTAATTTGCGCCACATTAGTTTCTTTCTTCTCGACGACAACTTCAACTGGTTTCTTTTCTCCGTTTTTCTTGTTCCAGCCTTTTTTAAATACCATTTTAATTTTCCTTCGAAATGGAAACAACCGATTTGGAACGTTTTTCAGCGCCGAGTCGAATGTCTTCAATTTGTTTAGCCGTTTGAGCCGTCATATGTTGAAGAAACTGAAGTAGTCTTCCAACTAATGCTGCATCTTGTCCAGAGTGAAGTGATCGCGCTGTGGCGTTTCTCCAATTAGCAAACTCTTGACATTGCTTTTCAAGTTCAACTAATTTAATTTGTTCATCTTCATTAAAAATAATAGGGGATTGTTCAGACATGATTTTCCTTTCGAGGTTTCAATTAAGTTTAACTTCAAAAAATATCAATCCCAGTTAAGGGATATGATGTTTAAAATAATAGATTTAAATTAAAAGCAACGGCGGTTCTTGTTATGTGCATCAGAGCGGGAACCCAAGTGCTAAACTTATTTCTATACTATACTTATTAACTTTTCTTATTTTATTTTTAAATAAAAAAAGACCCCAAGCGTGTGAGGGAGGATACACTTGGGGTCTGCGAGTCTTTAGGAGGTAAAGACTCAGGGGATAAGAGGTTTCAGGACAATTATATCATATCACATAAATGATTGAAAGTCAATTAAAAATTTTACTTGCCACTGGGGGCATATATAATTTTTTTAAATCTGAAGCTTCCAGTGCCGCCGCCTTCTCAGCTTGCCTTCGATCGTATACAAAGAAAGCCACTACTGCACCAGATACAATGATACCACCGGATAAAGCGCCAAGTAGACCTAATAAAAATGATTCCATGGGTTATTCCTTATTTAAGATTCGTTGTTTAGTAATTTCATAAGTCGATTTCACAAAGAACTTCGTACCACTTTGCATGGTAATCTGAGTGCAGCCCAACTGGCCTAATTTATCTAGGTCAACTAACACTTCTACTCGTTCTGGATCAAGACTAACAAGACCACTGGATTTACTATCAAATACATCAAATTCAATTAGTTTCATAAAACGTTATTAGCTCCAATTAGTTTAAGGACTTCATCAACACTAAGATTAACCTTATGAATTCCTTGGGTTAACTGAATCAATGTGTAATTGTCAGACATTGGGTCTTGTCTGATGTCACATATATTTTCAATATTAAAGTATATCTCAGATCCATTAAGTAATATAATCTTTTTTATCTTCATGTATACAATATAGCAAATATCTTAATATTTGTCAATAATATTATTGATTTATTATAAGTGATATGGTATAGTATTCATATGAACAGATGGACCGGAAATGCTTATTAAAGAGATCAGGAGAATGGTTTGAAGTCTTTCCATTATAAAATATTGACCTTAAAACGAACACAATTGACTTATACGAGGTTTTCACAATGAGTTTGCTATCTAGAGCCTTCTTATATGAATAAACAGATCAATGACACCTTATGGGTAGTTATCTTTGGTGCCAACCAATGATCTTCCTATTGAACAATTTAGGTAATTATACTTATTGGGTCTATAAGAGCAATAATGACTATATCTATGGTTATACAGGTTATAATATATTCATAACTAGAGACAACCAATTGAATGATGTAATATGGAGGCTACTATGATCTTCCTATTGGACAAGTTAGGTTATTATGGTTATTGGATTAATAAAGACTATAACTATGGTTATACAGGTTATAATATATTATTAGCCAGAGACATAAACAATAAGGTAATATGTTGGTATGAGCTATGAAGCTACTATTGGGCAATTTAGGTAGTTATGGTTATTGGGTCTATAAAGACTTTGATCCTTATTATGGTTTTGAGGGTTATACAGGTTATAATATATTCATAACTAGAGACAACCAATGGAGTGATGTAATATGGAGGCTACTATGATCTTCCTATTGGACAATTTAGGTTATTATGGTTATTGGATTAATAAAGACTATAACTATGGTTATACAACAGGTTATAATATAATATTAGACAGAGGCAACCAATTGAATGATGTAATATGGCGGTATGAGCTATGAACTTCCTATTGAACAATTTAGGTAATTATACTTATTGGGTCTATAAGGGCAATAAGGACCATAGTGATTATATAACCATAGTATTACACATATACACTGATGACCTGGGTATTAATGTAATATGGAAACTACGATGACCCTTATTGGTCCCGGTTAATGCTAACATAGTTATACATGGGCCCAGTTCACACCAGGATGCCCTATACGCATACTTTATATAATATCTAGGGTTTAGTATGCCGGCACATCTAAGTGCAACCTGCAACCCTAGTTAGCTTATTATTTAATAATGCACATTGTAAACTCTATGCTGGTGCCAGTTGGCCGTATGGGCCTTGGTTAATGTAAATTCTACATAGGTTACGTTTCTATATGCCAGCTGCCAGCGGTCTGCAGTTAATGTTATCTGTAAACTCTACATTGGTATATCTGTAAACTCTACATTGGCGCTCCCGTGTACTGCCAACATTAAACTTTGTAACTATACCCTCTGACCCCAAAGGGGGTGTTAAACGTCAGTTAGTTGACGATTAACTTGGCACGCTTCTTGCATATATGCTGTAAATCGTCAGATAATTGACGATTTACTGTCTGATAATTGACGCTAATGTTGGCATGCTTCTTGCAGGTAAACACCCTAATGACCAATAGTTGACGGTCACCGTTAGATGGTTGACGGTTAGCTGCCCCCTTGCAAGAACTATGCCAAGCAAATCGTTAGTTAGTTGACAGAATCTTGGCACGATTCTTGCAGGGGGACACCCTAATGGTTAGCAGGCAAGCCGTTAGCAGGCAAGCTGTTAGCTGTTAGCTGTTAGCTTGGCAGTAGGCAAGCTGTTTACGGGCGAGTGGTAGCCGTTGCCTAGCAAACAGGGTATCTGTGAGCTGTTAGCTGTGAGCTGCTTTCTGTTATCTGTGAGCTGTTAACAGGGTATCTGTGAGCTTTAGCTTGGTATCTGTTAGCTTTAGCTGCTCTCGTGGTTATATATAGGTACCATAGGATCTAAGATAGATAAGTCTGTTTAGTGAAGAGGACATTGGTTATAAGGGATAAGGCTCATAATTGGTGGATTTGGACAATAATGAGTCTTCTAATATGCTGATATCATTGGTTGATTCATAAGTAGTTGATATTACAGGGACCATAATTGCTATAATGAATCTGGGTATCTGATATGAATAGAGTTAAGTGGTTGATATGCTTATGAAAGTTAGTTCAGGGTGTTTGGCATCAAACTTGCATTAGATAACTACATGATGCACATTTTGACAGCCTACTTAGTATACAGAGTTTTAAAGTTCATTTGCAGATAATTAGGAGAATATATGAATAACACTAAAGAAATAACCACTAAAGATAAAGTTTGGATTGCTCTTAATCTTATGCCTAGAGGATTAGTTGAAGCTTTTGCTATGGATTGTGCTTCTAGGGCTTCTGCTTATAACCCTTCTTTCGGTGTTTACGCTGCTTCTGCCGCTTTATCCACTCAAACCCTTAACTCTAACGAATTGGCTTGTATGGCTGCCTATTATGTAGCTACTTCTACGGCTGACGCTGCTTTAGCCTCTTTATCGAAATCCTCCTATGCTGACATGATTAATGCTGTAGCTAATGAATATGATATGCAATTGAAGTCTATTGCTCAATTAAACAAAGGAATTTAAATAGCAGCTTGACATTGTTTGTATGAGCTGAGATAATAGTATTAAGAGGTGAATATATGAAACACAATGAAGGAGTAAATAACATGATGACCGAAAAACAACAAATTCAAATCCTTGAAAATGGCAATGTTACAGAATATAGTGAGCGTGAACTAGAGGAACAATACCGCGATATGCTTGATGATGTATACGGTGAGAGTGATATCTGCGGATATAAATACCCAGCAAGCAGAGCGTTAGCTGATATTGACCCTATTGCCTTCCGGGAAGGTCTGCTTGAGTATACTAGTTCAGAAACAGTTATGATTGAAGATCGCTATTTTAACAAGGATGAGGCTGATATGCTTCTTTAATTGAATGAAGGAGTAAATAACATGAAGTCAAATAAAGACTTTCTGGAAACCACAATCACTGACCAAGGTACTAAAACGATCATGGTTAAGTTTCGAGACAAACTCACAGGGGTTTATGTCTATGATAAGAAGGTATCAAGAGCGTTACTGGCGAAGATGTATCACGATAGAGCTGTGAGTCATGTTCTTAATGGTGTGCCGGTTATTGATATCTAGTTAGCATTAAAAATAGCCCCTTGACTTTGTTTGTATGAGCTGAGATAATAGTATTAAGAGGTGAATGTATGAATATGAATATGACGAATAAAACTAAAGAAATAACCACTGAAGATAAAGTTTTGATTGCGCTTAAGCTTATGCCTGTAAACTTAGTTGAAAGGTTTGCCCTTGAATGCTCCTCTAGAGCTTCTGCTTATGCGGCTAAGGCTTCTACTTATGCAGCTAAGTCTTCTAATTATTATGATGCTTCTGATGCAGCTGTCGCTGCTTCTTATGCAGCTAAGGCTGCCTCTCTCGCTTCTTATGTTCAAGATGCTCCTGATACTCTCACTGCTGCTAAGGCTGCTTCTTATGCTGCTTCTTATGCTGCTGACGCTGCTGATCTCGCTTCTTATGTTCAAGTTACTTCTGATACTCTCTCCGCTGCTCATGCTGCCGCTGATCTCGCTTCTGCTGAAGAACAGGATTTACAATTGAAGTCTATTGCTCAATTAATCAAAGGAAGTAAATAACATGAAAATCAAAGTAAATAGTGATATTATTAAATCATTACTTCCTTGCGAAGATAGACTGGTTAATTATCTTAAACATTACAATGAGTTAAACTTTGATATTCTAGAATTCCTGGCTCTGGACAAAATAACCACTGAAGATAAAATCTGGGTATCAGTTAGACTCATGCCTAAAGAATTAGTTCAAAGGTTTGCTATGGATTGTGCCTCTAGGGCTTCTACTTATGCAGCTAAGTCTGTTAATGCTACTTATGCTGCTCAAGCTGTTTCTCATGCTTCTTATGCTGCTTCTTATCCTGGTCGCATTGATCTCTTTGCTTATGACGCTGCTTATTATGCTGATCTCGCTGCTTATGATGCTGCTTATGCTTCTGATCTCGCTGCTTATGATGCTTCTTATGCTCAAGGTGCTTCTGATACTCTCACTGCTGCTACTGCTGATACTGCTTCTGCTGAAGAACGAGAATTGCAATTGAAGTCTATTGCTCAATTAATTGAAGAAAGTAAATAGCTACTTGACATTATCAATAGTATCTGAGATACTATATATAAGAGGTGAATGTATGAAAATCAAAGTAAATAGTGATATTATTAAATCATTAACTCCATGTAAAGATAGACTGGTTAATTATCTTAAACATTACAATG
>Ga0163150_10003232_pt1 | contig 23268 bp, 25 predicted proteins | sample OliLakLV19P2IB_FD_148628 | JGI IMG/M metagenome (GOLD analysis project Ga0163150, IMG submission 148628) | Freshwater microbial mat bacterial communities from Lake Vanda, McMurdo Dry Valleys, Antarctica - Oligotrophic Lake LV.19.P2.IB | ecosystem: Environmental > Aquatic > Freshwater > Lake >...
GTATCGAACAAAGACAGGCGTCTCGGCGACCGTGCGCATGGCACATACTACGGCTTTGCCGTACTACGTGCAAGCCGTTGCTCGTGACACCCAACGTTCAAGCTAACCGGCGGGCCGCGCAAACAGCAACCGAAGGCGAAGGCATTTGCCGGCCCGTCCGGTTGAGCGCAGGGTTAGATGTCTTAGGCTGCATTAGTTATTCTGAGCACCGCATGCGGCCCCTGATTCGAGACCTTCCGCCAAAAGTTTACCCTCGTGTTTCCGTCGAGCAAGAAGTACCGATCAAACCAATGGAGGACGATGATTGGAGCAAACGACTTAAGCTGATCTCTGTCATGGGGTGGCTTGAGATCAACCAACTGTTGCAGGAACCATTGTTCGAGTTTCACCGTCAGCATTTCCTCAGTCAGTTGAGGAACGTCCAAGAGATTTGCGCCTTCCGCTGTCTTGACATGTGGATGTTTGCGCCAAAGGCGATTTAGCGTGTCGATACATCGATCGTCGCCCTTGTTGTGACACTTCAATTGTTCGCAGACCTGAATCCACAGGTACTGCCGCTCAAATGACGCTGAAGGGTTCGGTGACATCTAACGAAATATCGACTTGCAAAGTGTCGTTTTGTAAGACGGTCTTGTCATTTCCTCATGGCCCGCTTTCCTTATTGAACAATAGCTTGGGCGTTTTGGTCCAAAGCCGCTTGCGGCGAAAGGCTGCGATATGTAACATGGGTATTTATACAGTACTCGGTGGTTCACGATCCAGCCATGTCTACGATCGATCCGTCGATCCCGCCCGTCGCTCTCGACCCGGATACGCACTGTGCGTCCGCGTCCCGATCGCCTCGCCTCCTCGATCGGGTGCGTGACGCGATCCGGGTGCGCCACTACAGCATCCGCACCGAGCAAGCTTACACTGACTGGATTCGCCGCTTCATCCTCTTCCACGGCAAGCGGCACCCCCGCGAAATAGGCAAGGTCGAGGTTGAAGCGTTCCTGACGCATCTTGCCGTGTCCGGCAACGTGGCGGCGCCTACGCAGAATCAGGCCCTGAGCGCGATTCTGTTCCTCTACAAGCAGGTTCTCGGGCAGGAACTTGGCTGGATGGAGAACGTCGTGCGCGCGAAGAAGCCCGCGAAACTTCCCGTGGTTTTCACTCGGGAGGAGGTACGGGCGATCATGGCGCGCCTCGACGGGGTACGCTGGATCATGGCGATGCTTCTCCATGGTTCGGGGCTGCGGCTGCTCGAATGCCTTCGATTGCGGGTCAAGGATTTCGATTTCGGCAGACGGTGCGTGACGGCAAAGGCGGCAGGGACCGCGTCACGGTGCTGCCTGATTGCGTGATCGAACCGCTCGAGCGCCAGATCGAGCGCGTACGCGGGGTCCATGCGCAGGATATCGCCGCCGGCTTTGGTGCCGTCTACCTGCCGCACGCGCTCGAGCGCAAGTACCCTGAGGCGAATAGGACGATCGCGTGGCAATACGTGTTTCCGGCGTCCTCGCGCGCGCTCGATCCGCGCTCCGGCATCGAACGGCGGCACCATCTCGACGAGTCGGTACTGCAGCGCGCCGTCAAGAATGCAATCCGCGCGGCCGGCATCGAGAAGCCCGGAAGCTGCCATTCGCTGAGACATTCGTTCGCGACCCATCTCCTCGAAGACGGGTACGACATCCGCACGATCCAGGAGCTTCTCGGCCATTCGGATGTCAGCACAACGATGATCTATACGCACGTGATGAATCGCGGCGGACGCGGGGTGCGAAGTCCGGCGGATCGGGGCTGAACGCAGGGCGAGAACGCGGCGCCTACTGCTGCTTGATCCCCGCGTCGCGGATGATCCTGCCCCACTTCTCCTGCTCGCCGCGGATAAACGCCACCGCCTGGTCCGGCGTGCCGGTAAGCGGCTCGGCGCCGAGCTCCGCGAAGCGAGCGACGATCGCCGGTTTCGCGATGGCGGCATTGACGTCGTTGTTCAGCCGCCGCACCACGTCGGGCGGTGTCCGTGCCGGCGCGAGCAGTGCGAACCAGCCGAGCACCTCGAAACCGGCCAGGCCGGTCTCCGCCACCGTGGGCACGTCGGGCAGCAGCGGCGTGCGCTTGACGCTGGAGATCGCAATCGGCCGCAGGGATCCTTTCCTGATGTGCGGGGTCATGATCGCGATGTTCTCGAACATCATCGGCACGCGTCCCGAGAGCAGGTCCGGCATCAGCGTGCCCGAGCCCTTGTACGGGACATGCACGATATTGACGCCGGCCATGCGCTGCACGAGCTCGCCCGCGAGGTGTTGCGCGGTGCCGGGGCTGGAGGAGGCGTACTCGACCTTGCCCGGATTCGCCTTGAGGTAGGCAAGGAGCTGCGCCATGTTCGTCGCCGCCATGGTCGGGTGCACGACGAGCACATACGGCGTCGTGGCGACCAGCGCAGCCGGCACGAGGTCTTTCTCTTCGTAAGGAAGGGACGCATACAGCGCCGGCGCAGTGCCATGCGTGCTCGGCACAAGTACCAGCGTGTGCCCGTCCGGCGTTGCCTTGGAAGCCACGCCCGTGCCGATCGTGCCGCTCGCGCCCGCCCGGTTCTCGACCACGACCGCGCGGCCTAGCGACTCGGTGAGCTCCTGCGCCACCAGCCGCCCGATCACGTCGGTCGTGCCGCCCGGCGGGAAGCCGACGATGATCCTTACGGTCTGCGTGGGGTAGTTCTGCGCCTGGGCTGCAAGCGAGGCGAGCGCGAGGAGCGCGCCTGCAAGGACGGTTCTGGACATGTCTTCTCCAATCATTTGTTGTCAAAAGCGGAAATAAAATTGACCGGACCGCCGCTCTGCTGCTGGTACTTAAGAACTAAATGTTCAGGTTTACAGTGTCCTGATACGGCCCTACGGAATGCTGAACTCGATCAGGAACGGGCCCCGGCGCGAGCACGCGGCGCGGAAAGCATCCGCGAAGGTCTCCAGCGTGTCGACGCGCGTGGCCTCCATGCCCATGCCGCCGGCGAGCTTGACCCAGTCGAGGTCGGGCGGCCCGAGGTCGAAGAGCTGCCGTGCGCTCTTGCCCGGCGTGGCGCCGACCGCGGTGAGCTCGCCCATGAGGATCTTGTAGCTGCGGTTGGCGAAGATCACGTTGACCACGTCGAGCTTCTCGCGTGCTTGCGTCCACAGCGCCTGCAGCGTGTACATGCCGCCGCCGTCCGATTGCAGGCACACGGTCTTGCGGTCCTGGCAGGCGAATGCCGCGCCGGTGGCGATCGGCAGGCCGCAGCCGATCGCGCCGCCGGTGATCTGGATCCAGTCGTTCGGCGCGGCGGCGAAGGTCGGGGCAAAGAGCTGGCGGCCGGAGGTGACCGCATCTTCGGCAACGATGGCGTTCTCGGGAATCAGCGCGGCGATCGTCGATGCGAACGCCTCGGGCGTGAACTTGCCGCTGGCGACCGCGGCGCGCGGTGCCTCGGGAATCTGGACCTCGCGGGGCGCACCGAGCTCGTCGGCCAGCGCTTCGAGCGCGGCGACGTGGTCTTCCTCGGGTCGCGAAAGGACGTGCACGGTGCAGTCCCGCGGCCAGAGCTCGCTCGGCTTGCCGGGATAGGCGAAGAACCCGACCGGCGGCTTGGCGCCGACCACCACGAGGTGGGCGAGGCCGCCCAGTACCTCGAGCGCGCGATCCACGGCGTAGGGAATGCGGTCCACCTGCGGACGGCCGCGCCCGCGCGCCATGCGGCCGATCTGGGTGGGCGTGCGCAGCTTGGCGCCGGTCTTGACCGAGAGGCGGTGCGCGGCGCGCAGGCCCGCTTCGGAGAGCGCCGAGCCCGACAGCACGAGCATCGCCGGGGTGCCGCTTCGGAGCGCGCGCGCGACGGTCGATATCGTTTCCGGAGCCACGCGCGGACGCGACGGCACCGGCAGCGGCGCGGCGGGGCCGGTGCTTTCGTTCCACGCGGTATCGGCCGGCAGGATCAGCGTGGCGATCTGACCGGGGCTCGTGCGGGCCGCCTGCACCGCGGCCGCACCTGCGCCGGGGACTTCGGCCGCGGTCGCACATGTGCGGACCCAGTGCGACACCGCGCGCGCGAGGCCTTCGGTGTCCGCGGTCAGCGGTGCGTCATAAGGACGGTGATAGGTGGCCTGGTCGCCCACGACGTTGACCATGGGGGAGAAGGCGCGGCGCGCGTTATGCAGGTTGGCGATGCCGTTGGCGAACCCGGGGCCGCAGTGGAGCAGCGTGGCGGCGGGCTTGCCGGTCATGCGGGCATAGCCGTCGGCGCAGCCGGTGACGACCGTCTCGTGCAGCCCGAGCACGCAGCGCAGTCCCGGGACCCGGTCGAGCGCGGCGACAAAATGCATCTCGGAGGTGCCCGGGTTGGAAAAGCAGACTTCGATGCCCGAGGCGAGGAGGGTCCTCGCGAGGCTTTCAGCTCCGTTCATTGGGATCTCTTCAGTCGGTGAATTTTTCCCGCAGCGTGACGAATTCTTCCGCCGCGGTGGGATGGATGCCGATCGTCGAATCGAACTGCGCCTTGGTGGCGCCGCACTTGAGCGCGATGGCGATGCCCTGGATGATCTCGCCCGCCTCCGCGCCCATCATGTGGGCGCCGAGCACGCGCTGTGTCGGCGCGTCGACGACGAGCTTCATGAAAGTCTTTTCGTCGCTGCCCGAAAGGGTGTGCTTGAGCGCGCGGAAGGACGCCTTGTAGATCTCCACCGTGTGGCCGCGCGATTGGGCGAGTTCTTCCGAAAGCCCGACCGTGGCGACGTTCGGGATCGCGAAGATCGCGGTCGCGATGTTGTCGTAGTCCATGCGCGTCGGCTCGCCGCGGAACAGCGTCCTGGCGAGCGCCATGCCTTCGGCGGTCGCAACGGGCGTGAGGTTGATGCGGTTGGTCACGTCGCCGAGCGCGTGGATCGAGTCGACCGAGGTCGCGAGGTATTCGTTGACCTCGATGGCCCCGTCCTCGCGCAGCTTCACGCCGGCAGCTTCGAGCCCGAGGTTGGAGGTGTTCGGCTTGCGGCCGGTGGCGTACATCACCACGCCTGCCCGCGCCTGCCCGCCCCCGAAGAAAGTTACCGCCAGCGTGCCGTCGGCATTCTTCGCGATGGACGCGATGTCGCTCTCGAACTTGATCTCGATGCCCTTCTTCTGCATCTCCTCGGCCAGCCGCGTGCCCAGGTCCGCGTCGAAGCCGCGCAGCACGCGCTTGCCGCGATAGACCAGCGTCGTCTTTACGCCAAGGCCGTTGAAGATCGATGCGAACTCGACCGCGATGTATCCGCCGCCGACCACGATGACCGCTTCAGGCAGCGCATGCAGGAAGAACGCTTCGTTCGAGGTGATCGCGTGCTCGCACCCGGGGAAGGTCGGGATCGTCGGCCAGGACCCGGTGGCCACCAGGATGTGCTTCGCGGAGTAGGACTTGCCGCCGCATTCGACCGTGTTCGAGTCGACAATCGTTGCGCGGGCCTTGAGGATCGCAACGCCGGCCTTGTCGAGCATGCGCTCGTAGATGCCGTTCAGCCGCTCGATTTCCTTGTTCTTGTTTGCAAGCAGCGTTGGCCAGTGGAACTTCGGTTCGGGCCCGCTCCAGCCGAAGCCGGCCGCGTCGTGGAACTCGTCGCGGAAATGCGCGGCGTAGGAAAAGAGCTTCTTGGGAATGCAGCCGACGTTGACGCAGGTGCCGCCGAAGTATTTCTCTTCCGCGATCGCGACCTTGGCGCCGTAGGTGGCCGAGATGCGGCTTCCCCGGACGCCGCCGGAGCCGCCGCCAATGCAAAACAGGTCGTAGTCGTGGCGGGACATCGAGTGCGGTCCCGCCGGCCCCAGACCTTAGAGGTTTTTCAGGTTGAGCTCGACCATCTCGAGCTGCGCGCACAGGCTGGAATGCTCGGGCTTGTCCGCGAGCCACTTGAGCGCATTCGAGATGCGCTGCTCGAACTGCGCGCGCGGCATGCCTTCGACGCCGTTGAAGAGCGAGGCCAGTTCCTTGAGGTTCTTCGATTGCGCCTGCGCCCGCACTTCGGCGAGCTTCGCCTCGATCCCGCTGCGATCGAGGTTGGTCACAATCTTCATGGTCTTTTCACTTTCTGCCATGGGGCACTCCTTGGAAGGTGCCGAATCTTAGCACCGCGACGATTCGCTGCGAGTCAGGCCTGCAACTGCCAGCGGCCTGCGGATTCGACCGCGCGCCGCTCGGCGGCGAGCTTGCCCAGATGCGCGACCAGCGAACGCGCCGCAACGGGAAACAGCTTCGGCGAAACATCGTCGTAGACCGCCGGCACGAGCTCTTCGAGGGTTGCCGCGCCGAGTTTTTGCATCGCGGCGATGACCTTGGCTTCGCGCGCAAGGCGATGCGCGATGAGGCGGTTGACTTCCCGGTGCGGGCGGCCGATCAGGTAGCCATGACCGGGCGCAAGGATCGCCACGTCCTCCGAGAGCAGCATCCTGAGCGACGCGAGATAAGCGAGCATGTCGCCGTCCGGCGGGTTGATGACCACCGTCGAGCCCTGCATCACGTGATCGCCCGTGAAGAGCATGCGCGTTTCTTCGATCAGGTAGCACAGGTGGTTCGACGCGTGGCCCGGCGTGTGAATCGCGCGCAGCGTGATGCCGCCTGCCTCGATGCGCTCGCCGTGCCCGAGAACGCGATCGGGCGCGAAATCCTGGTCCTGGCTGGTGCCGGCCGGCGCCGGGCGCCCCATGACGATGGCGCCGGTCGCTTCCTTGATGCGCTTGGCCGCCGGCGAATGATCCTTGTGCGTATGCGTGCAGAGGATCCATTTGATCTTTCCGGCGCCTGCGGCCAGCATCGCTTCGATGTGGCTGTCGATGTCGGGGCCGGGATCGATGAGCGCGAGTTCGTCCTTGCCCACGAGGTAGGCGTTGGTTCCGGGCCCGGTCATCATTCCCGGATTGGGCGCGATGATGCGCGTGACGTACTTGTCGAGCGTCTTGGGCACGCGGGGCACGAGGTCGTAGCAGGTATCGCCGGCTTCCTCGGGATCGCACCAGTGGGTCTCGGCATAGGGCGGATCGTTGCGGCGAAAGAGCTTGCGCCCGTCCTTGCCGGTGGCCCAGCACGAAGCGTCGGCCTCGATGTCGATGCGGCTGCTCGCAAAAGAAAATGATGCGTCGGCGGTGGGGAAGTGCGCGAGGTCGGTGAGCGAAATACGCGTCGGGTGTACCAGCTCGATCTCACCCTTGGCGCAGCGATCGAGCGCGACCTGCGGCCGCACCCATTCGCTGGCCACGGTCTCGGTGTCGTCATGCGAGCCGTGCTGGTCGAGCGGCGAGCGCGCGACGAAAAAGCGCGCCGTAAAGCGCCGCGGCCGGCCGGGCGCCGTGATCCAGTGGCTGAAGTAGGCGATGTCCTGCGCATGGATCAGGAGGCGCTCGCGCTCGAGCAGGTCCCCGAAGCCGAGCGTGCCCGCGTTGACGGCCTCGCGATGGATCGAAAGCGCATCGGCGCGCTTCGGGTCGATCGGCGCGCCCGATTCGTCCGCGGCTAGCAGGATGCCGGCTTCCTCGAAGCATTCGCGCACGGCCGCGACCCAGTAGGCGAGACCGCCCGCTTCCACGCCGAGCCTGCGGTTGGCTTCAATTTCGGTGAGCCCGTGCACGCGGCCGAGCGCCTTGTGATCCGTTGCGTCCAGGCCGCCGCCGGGGAACACATAGGCATTGGCCACGAACGCAGCCGTTGGGCTGCGCTTGAGCATGAAGATTTCGGGGCCTGCGTCGCCGTCGCGAAGCAGAATCAGCGTCGCCGCGGGGCGAGGGACGATTTGTGGCATCGGTTCCTTGGAGTATCGGCGAGCGCCCGGCCCTAGGCCGTGCGGCCGGAGCGGTCTTTGTCGTCCTGCGCCTTGATGAGCCCGCGCATGCGTTCCCAGTCGGCATCCGACAGGTCATCGAGCTCGGTAAACGAACCGCCGTTGGCGAGGTAGCCGCCGCCGTCGATTGCGATCGTCTCGCCGGTCAGCCACTCGCAGCCGTCGGCCATGAGGAAGGTCGCGAGGTTCTGCAGCTCGGGCATCTGGCCGATGCGGCGCATCGGGTTGCGCTCGCTCCCATCCTCGAACTTGCCCCCGGGCCGCAGGCGCTTGGAGGCGCCTTCGGTGGGAAACGCGCCCGGCGCGATCGCATTCAGCCGAATGCCGTAGCGTCCCCATTCGACCGCAAGCGACTTGGTCATTACGTGCAGGCCGGCCTTCGACATGGCCGAGGGCACCACATAGGGCGAACCCGTCCACACCCACGTGACGAGGATGGTGACCACCGATCCCTTGTGCCCGCCCGCGATCCAGCGCTTGCCTACTGCATGCGTCACATAGAACGTGCCGTGGAAGACGATGTTGGCGATCGCGTTGAAGCCGTTGGGCGTGAGGTCCTTGGTCGGGCTGATGAAGTTGCCTGCCGCGTTGTTCACGAGGCCCGTGAGCGGACCGGCCTCGGTCCAGATGTGCTCGATCATCGCGTCGACGGCCTGCGCGTCGCGGATGTCCACCGAATGCGTGCGGACGGTGCCGCCGTGCGCCGCCATCAATTCCCTGGCGGTCGCTTCGAGCACGGGGCCGCGACGGCCGGCAATCCAGATTTCAGCGCCGAGGCTGAGGTAGCGCGTCGCGAGTTCCTTGCCCAAACCGGTGCCGCCACCGGTGACGAGGATGCGTTTGCCCGCCAGCAGGCCGTCCTTGAACATGCGCTCTCCGTGCCCGGAAGGTCCGGGGAAAGCGGCTATTGTAGACGCGGTCAGAGCCGCATCAGTGTCGCGAGGAAGTCCAGGAGGGGGTAACGGGGGAACCTGGGTTCCCCTGTTCCCAGGCTAGGTAACGGGGGAACCTGGGTTCCCCTGTTCCCAGGCTAGGTAACGGGGGAACCTGGGTTCCCCTGTTCCCAGGCTAGGTAACGGGGGAACCTGGGTTCCCCTGTTCTTAGGCTACGGTAAGGACGATCTTGCCGATGTGGGTCGAGGATTCCATGAGCTTGTGCGCCTCCGAAGCCTCGGCCAGCGGGAACGTCTTGTACAGCACCGGCTTGATCTTGCCGGCGTCGATCAGCGGCCAGATCCGCTCGCGCAATGACTTCGCCACGTTGCCCTTGAACTCGATCGGGCGCGGGCGCAGCGTCGAGCCGGTGATCTGAAGGCGCTTGGACATGATCACGCTCAGGTCGACTTCGGTCTTCATGCCGCGCAGGAAAGCGATCATCACGAGGCGCCCTTCGTCCGCAAGGATCTTGAGTTCCTTGGGCACGTAGTCGCCGCCGACCATGTCGAGGATCACGTTGACGCCCTTGCCGCCGGTCGCGGCCTTGAGCTCCTCGGCCCAGTCGCCGCTCTTGTAGTTGAAGGCCTTCTCGGCGCCGAGCTTCACGCAGGCAGCGCATTTCTCGTCGCTGCCGGCCGTGGCGAACACTCGGTTGCCCATCGCCGCGGCCATCTGGATCGCGGTCACGCCGATGCCTGAAGACCCGCCCTGCACGAGGAAGATCTCGCCGGCCTTGAGCGCGCCCCGGTCGAACACGTTGCTGTAGACCGTGAAAAAGGTTTCCGGCAGCGACGCGGCCTCGGTGAGCGAAAGCCCTTTCGGCACCGGCAGCGCCTGCACCTCGGGCACCACGCAATACTCGGCATAGCCGCCGCCATGGACGAGCGCGCAGACTTGGTCGCCGACTTTCCACATCGACGCCGTGCTGCCGACCGCGGCGACCGTGCCGGCGATCTCGAGGCCGGGCAGGTCCGATGCGTCCGGCGGCACGGCGTAGAGACCCATGCGCTGCAGGATGTCGGGCCGGTTCACCCCGGCCGCGGCCACCTTGACGAGGATCTCGTGGGCTTTGGGTTGCGGCAGCGGCCGCTCGGCGATCTTGAGGACGTCGGCGGCGCCGGGTGAGGAAATCTCGACGGCGCGCATCTTGGCAGGGAGGCTCATGGGGGAATCCGGGAGAGAGAGTGCGAAAAAAAGCGCGGGAAAGGCGCGGATGATAGCGCAGTCACCCGCCGCCACGCGCGGGGTTACTTTGCAGTGAGCCTCTGCCTCGCGGCCCAGTCGAGGTCGACGTTGCCGCCCGAGATGATGACCCCGACGCGCGCGCCCTTGAAATCGAGCTTGCCTTCGAGCAACGCTGTCGCGGCAAGTGCTCCCGTTGGTTCGACCACCATCTTCATGCGCTCCCACAGCCAGAACATCGTGCGCAGCAGCTCGGTGTCGTCCACGGTGAGCATGTCGGACACGTAGGCCATGACCAGCGGGAAGGTGACCTTGCCCATCGAGTGCGTGCGCGCGCCGTCGGCGATCGTCTCGGGGTTATGGCAGCTCTGCAGCGTCCCCGACTTGAACGAGCGCGTCGCATCGTCGCCGAGCGCGGGCTCGACGCCGACCGACTTGCACTCCGGTGAGAGGGCGCTTGCAGCGATCGCGCAGCCCGAAAGCAGGCCGCCCCCGCCGCAGCAGACCAGCAGGTAGTCGAGCTTGCCGACCTCCTCGATCAACTCTTTCGCCGCGGTGCCCTGGCCTGCCACCACGTGCGGATGGTCGAAAGGCGGGATGACCGCGAGGCCGCGTTCGCCCGCGATTTGCCGCGCGAAGGTCTCGCGGTCGGCCTTGTGCTTGTCGTAGAGGATGACCTCGGCGCCGTAGCCGCGCGTCGCTTCGACCTTGACCACGGGCGCATCGTCCGGCATCACGATGGCGGTTTTCACATCGAGCAGCCGGCCGGCGAGCGCCACGGCCTGCGCATGGTTGCCGGACGAATACGCCAGCACGCCGCGCTTCTTTTCACCGGGCGAAAGGAGCGAGAGCGCGTTGTACGCGCCGCGGAACTTGAAGGCGCCCATGCGCTGGAAGTTCTCGCACTTGAAGAATACTTGCGCGCCCGTGCGCTCGTCCACGGTCGCCGAGGTCATCACCGGCGTGCGGCGCGCCTTGCCTTCGATGCGTTGGGCGGCGCCCGCGACGTCTTCATACGAAACCTGCAGCGGACCGAATCCGGTGGCGTTCATGGTGGTTTAGTCAGGATGTGAAAAATGGGAGAGGGCGCGGGCGGCGATGTCTTCGCCCCATTCCTGCGCGAAGTGGCCGGCTTCCGGATGGATGTAGGCGGGCGGGCAACCGCGGATCCAGCCGCGCAGCGTTTCCATGACCGGCGGCCCGAGCACGGGGTCCTTGGCGCCGACGGCCATGAAAGTGTCGCCTCGCCATGAGTGCGTCCACCATTCGCGCGCCTTGCGCGAGAGGGCGGCGCCCGGCGCATCCGGTGCATCAGGCACGAGCGCTGGGAAGCGCCGCGCCCCGCCTTTGAAAGTCGCGTCGGGATAGGGCGCTTCGTAAGCCGCGGCTTCTTCCGCCGACAAGTGCCTGCAAGCGCGTCCGAGCAGCTTGCCGCAGTCGAGGTCCGGGTTCGCGGCGACCCACGCGCGCCAAGCAGTGAAACCTTCGGTGAGCGGCAGCTCGCCGGTGGCGAGCATGGTGTTCATGACGAGCAGGCGCGAGAAGCGCTCCGGCATCTCCATCGGCAAGGTGAGTCCGAGCAGTCCGCCCCAGTCCTGCACCACGAGCGTGATGTTCCGGAGGCCCATGCGCTCGATGAAGGCGAGCAGAAAGTTGCGATGGAAGTCGAAGGTGTAGGTGCCGTCGTCCGCGGGCTTGTCCGAGCGGCCGAAGCCGAACAGATCAGGCGCAACGCTGCGATGCCCGGCCTGTGAGAACACCGGGATCATCCTGCGGTAGAGGTAGCTCCACGTAGGCTCGCCATGCAGGCAGAGGAAGGTCTGTGGCGACGCTGTCTTCGAACCTGCGGGCAAGTCGTCGACATAGTGCGCGCGCAGGCCCTCGTAGCCACGCAAGTCTTCGAGATACCGCGGCGCGTAAGCGAACCCGGGCAGGTTCGCGAATCTCTCGTCGGGCGTGCGCAGAACCGGATCCATGCGGCTATTGTAAGAGAAGACCCAGCGGGCCGGAGCGTACAATCGCCCGCGTCTGCAGGCACTTAAACGAACGGGGACAGCAATGGACTATTCGCACTACAAGGACCTTCACGTCCGCACCATCGAGCCGGGCATCCTGGAAATCGTCATGGGCTCCGAGGACGGCAAGCTCTCGACCGCCGGGCATCGCATGCACGCGGAACTCGCCGACATCTGGCGCGACATCGACCGCGATCCGGAGACCCGCGTGGCGATCATCCGCGGCGCGGGTCGCGGCTTCTCGGCGGGCGGGGACCTGTCGCTCGTGCAGGACATCGCGGACAAGCCCGAGGTGCGCGCGCGCGTCTGGCGCGAGGCGAGAGACATCGTCTACAACGTGATCAACTGCTCCAAGATCGTCGTCTCCGCGATGCACGGGCCTGCAGTGGGCGCGGGCCTGGTGGTCGGGCTGCTTGCGGATATCTCGATCGCCGCGAAGAACGCGCGCATCATCGATGGGCATACGCGCCTGGGCGTCGCTGCCGGCGACCATGCGGCGATCGTGTGGCCGCTGCTGTGTGGCATGGCCAAGGCCAAGTACTACCTGCTGACCTGCGAGCAGGTCAGCGGCGAGGAAGCCGAGCGCATCGGGCTGGTGTCGCTGTGCTGCGAAGAGGCCGAGCTGCAGGCCAAGGCGCTCGAAGTGGCGCGCAAGATCGCGGGCGGCGCCCAGAGCGCCATGCGCTGGACCAAGTACAGCCTCAACAACTGGCTGCGCATGGCCGGGCCGACGTTCGATGCCTCGCTTGCGCTCGAATTCCTCGGGTTCACCGGGCCCGAAGTGCAGGAAGGCATCGCTTCGCACCGGGAGAAGCGCAAACCCAACTTCCCCGACGGAAGTTTTTGAAGCCTAGGACTTCCCGCCGATATTGCTGAAGTCCATGTCGCCGCCGGCCTCTGGCGCAGCGGCCGCTGCGGGCGCGCCTGGCGCCGCGCCGCCCAGGAGTCGCTCGAGGTCGCGCTGGATGGCCGCGAGGTCCGGGCCCACGCGGCTCTCGTATGACATCAGGATGCGCACCGGCAGGTCGACCAGCGTGGCTTGCGGCCGGTCGCGCAGGTGCGCGACGTTGCCGAGGGCGGGCATGATGTGCGTGCTCTTCGCGCCGGTCATTGCCCGTTCGATGCCGTTGATTACCGCGAACTGCGCGCGCGCGATGCCGGAGAGCAATTCTGCGAGTTGCTGTGCGGAGATTTGCAGCATGACGTTTCTCCTCGATGAGGTTCTTCCGCCTTCGCGGCAGAGGCTGCGGCGATGTTAACATCGCCACCGCCTTCACCAAAGGAGACACCGTGTTCGCAGGCACGCGACCTTCCTACCTCGGTGTCACCGACGCTCGCCTCGCCAAAACCAAGCGCACGCCCAACTGCGTTTCGAGCCAGGCCGATCCGTCCGACACAGGCCACTACGTCGCGCCTATCAAGTTCACCGGCAGCGCGGCGGAGGCCATGACGGCTTTGCGCAAAATTATCGACTCGACCGAGCGCACGCTGGTAGTGAAGCACGAGCCGAACTACCTCTATGCGGAATACAAGTCGAAGCTGCTGGGTTTCGTCGACGACGTCGAGTTCCTGGCTTCCGAAGCCGAGGGCGTGATCCACGTGCGCTCGGCATCGCGCCTGGGCCGGCGCGATTTCGGCGTGAACCGGGCGCGCATCGAATCCATCCGCGAGCAGTTCGCGGCCGCGCAGAGGAATACCGTCAAGGCCTAGCGCGGCGCGCAGACCGGGACGGGATGGTGGCAGTATTTTGGCTGGAGGATCAATACTGGCGCGGTGGTAGACCAAAAAATGGCAGTATTCAGGTCGCCTCAATGACCGCCGGCTGGTGGTCGGAATCGCGGAGCGATCAGCGTGCGCCCATAACGATTCTGGAACGCCTTGATCAGCGCGTAGGGCACCGGGTGAAGCTCGACCGCTTCACGATCGATCGGCTCCCAGGACTATCACACGCAGGGCCGCGCTCGTGCTGGATGTGACGCGCCCCGCGCCTTGGCTGCGCGATGTCGGGGACGGGTGATATTTCGTTGGCATAACGCTGTTCAGTGGCCAGGGATTCGTGGAACTGCTGCCGCGAAACCTACTCGCTGACACCGGCTCGCTTTTTGCTCTGATCCACGCTCGTGACGCGGATGGCAAAGTACGACAACATGGATCTGGCCGGCGCGTCGCTGGTGGCGGCCGGGGTGAGACTGGGCATCCTTGCGGCGATCACGCTGGATCGGCACGACTCCTTGCGCTACGGGACGCGCACCCGGCACGCCTTCACGAATCACTTTCCGGCGCGAGAGTAGTTGCCCGGGAGGGGCAAAGCGGGTCGGTTTTGTTCGATGGTTACGAACACAGATGGCAGCAATTAACTCTGACGCCCGCTACAGACCTGGACTCTGATAATAAAGTGGCAGCAATAGGTTTTCGGTTTTCGCTCTGGCCACGTACGCCGCCGGTCAAGCGACAGCGAGCACCAAGCGCCCGACCGGTCTGGCAGCGGGCTTCACCTTGATCTCGATGTCGAAGCCAAGCCGGTTCAGGCAGTCCATCAACTTGCGCTCGGACAGGTTGGAGAAATCGCCGCGCATCATGTCGGAGACTTTGGGTTGAGTGATTCCCATACGCTTTGCCGCCGCTTGCTGCGTCAGGTCGAGGCGACGCATGGCCTTCCTGATCTGGATCACCAGACCGGATTTGATCTTGAGCTTTTCGGCATCAGGCAGACCAAGATCCGCATAGACATTGCCCGAACTGCGTCGAACTTCAATACCGCTAATGACCCGCTTTTTCATCTCGAAGCTCCTTAGCCAGCGCCTCAGCCACGTTGAGCCTGGCGCGAATGATGTCCATGTCTTCCTTCGGTGTGGCAATCCCCCGCTTGCTCTTCTTCTGGAAGCAATGCAGGACGAATACAGCTTTCTCAAACTTTACCGTGTAGACACTTCGGTACGTGCCGCCGGCATCATTTTCGACCACCTCAAGCACACCGGCACCGCCGAAGCCTTTGAGTACCTTGGCGGCGTCGTGCTGATCGCCGGCTTGTGCCAGGGACAACGCGTAACCGAAAAATCGCCGCACGCCGGGCGGCAGCGCCATTAGGTCCTTGTGACTGCTGCCGATCCATTGCAGCGGCTTTTCCTCATCGGCCATGCCCGTACTATGCATGAACTGGTATATAGATGGCAAGGCGAGCAGGGCACAGTCTCGAATTGGGTACTGTTTCGACAGTGCGTCGAAGGGCGGCTCCTGGCTGCATTGACCATCTGCCGCCGCCGCATTTGCCTCTGGATGGGGACGCGTTGCGCGAAGGGGCGGTGAGCCGCCGGGGCCCTCGCCGGGCGTTCGCGGCGCGCGGTCCAATCGCAGGTGATCGAGCGTTTTATCGATTGCGGCGACCCGCACTATGGTTTTGCCCGCGTCCGCTGCGACGCCTGCGAGCACAGTGGCCGCGTCGCTCGACCGCTTCACGATCGATCGGCTCATAACGATTCTGGACCGCCTTGATCAGCGCGTAGAAGTGAAGGTAAAGGTGGGTCTTCACGGAATCGAGTGGGTAAATTTTGGGGGTAAATCGAGCTCGACCGGTCCAACATATGGGACCCGCTTTCTCGAACCGTCAGCCAGCGTGACTTCCTTGTGATCGATCGCTTCCAGATCGAGCTGGATTTGCACGTGTTCCGGAATGCAAAGATGTAGCGCGCCCGAGTCAGCGAGCGCAACACCTTCCACTGGCATCCGCTGCTTCAGTCGCCTGCACCCTACCGAAAAGGATTCAAGATCCTGATGCCGGCAAAGTCCTTTTCGTTGTCGGTAACGACAAGGCACTCGTTGACTTCCGCGATCGCCGCAATGATGGTGTCAAGCGCGCTACGGGGCCTGCCCTTCGCTTTGCCCTCCGCCATGAGCCGCGCCCACACGAGGGAGGCTTTCTCATCGAACGGGAGCACGCGTCCGGCGAAGAGGGCCTGCGGGCCCTCTGGCCCTGCAAACCAGGCTTCCAGTTGGCTGCGCCGTTTGCCGGCCGGCTTCTCGAGAATGCCACGTCGGATCTCGGCGATGGTGAGCGCGGCGATGAAGAGATCCTCATCTGTCTGCTCGGCCATCCATGCGATCAGGGCAGCCGACGGTTGGGGCTTCGCGATGTTACTGATGATGTTCGTGTCGAGCAGGTAGCGCATCAAATCTCGACTTTGCGTCCTTTCTCATGAGTACGATTCAGATTGAGGTCAGCGCCGACGAGCGGGGAGCGCCGGAGAGCGGCGAGGATGCCCCCTTTCTTCGGGGGGGCGCCGGTGATGCTCTGGCTTACGGCCGCGCGCAACCTCGATGCCTCGGGTCCTTCCTCCGCCAGGCGCCGCGCGAGCGAGCGGATAAGTTTGCGATCGCCGCCAAGCCCCAGCACCTCGAAGCGGGTCAAGCCGCGCTCGCTCAGGCGCGAGCGATAGTTCTGGATGGCGCGCTTCTGGGAGTTGCTCATGGTCTGCCTCCGGATATATATCCAGTAATATATCCGGGTTGCGCAGTTTGCTCAAATTCGGACGCGGAGCCCGCTTCCCAGGCGCCCGGCTGGTGATGAGGTGAACACTTCCCGCGCCGGCGCGGCTCCCGATCCTCGGCAGATCATCACGCGCGGCCTTTGCGTGCCCGGGTGGATTTTCCGCGGGGCGAGGCCTTGGCGGCAGCCTTCGGCCCGGCCTTTTTCCGTACCCGCGCGACCGGCTTTTTCCTTGCCACCGGAGTTTTCCCCCGTGACACCGGCACAGCGGCATCGGCCAGCTCGATGCCGAACACCTCTGCGAGCTGCGAGTCCTCCAGCACTTTCGCGCCCTTTGGTCCCTTCTTCGTCAGCGGCAGGCCGACACCCGCGCGGGCGACCAGGTCTTTGGCATCGACACAACGCAACGTGAACAGCAGCTCGGGTTGCTGGTCCAGCCGCGCGCCGATGCCGTAAAAAACCGCCGCGACGTGCTTGCACATCGCGGCCCAGTCCGGGCAGCTGCAGCGGAACTTTATTTCCTTCGGCGATGGAAACAGCCCCGTTGCCGGGCGGCAGATACGCTCCATCACGCCGTTCGACAACCGCCCCTGCAGCAGTTCGACCAGCGAGTCGATGGATCCGGCGCAGTCGCCGCCAAGCGCTTGCCAATGCGGCTTCGCGACCGCCGAAATTGTCACGCCGACCTTGTACAGGCTGGAGCCCATTACTTGCGCCGACACTTCGCCCGCGCCGATCGAGAGGTGGATCACCGAGCCGTTGCGCAGATAGGTCCTGCCGCGCGGCAAGCGGTTCGAATAATCGCTGTAGCGCTCGAGATTGTCGCACCAGGCTTTTCCCCAGAAGGTGCGGGCAATGGCGCCGCGACTGGCGCTCACCGGTGAGAGCGCCGTGCCCCGTTTGCGCAATTGAGCCGCGGCGCGCTCCGCTTTCAAGCGGCGCTCGGCGACCGATACGTAAGGTTTCCACGTGAAGTACCGCACCGGTCACGGTTCCGGTGGAAAAACGCGGTTCGCGAACTCGGGCCCGTAGAAACGCTCGGTAATCCGGCGCTTGCGTTCGTACTCGCTCAGGTTCGCCGGTAAACTCGATTCGACCAGGATTCGCGCGGTGTCGAACATCTCCGTGCACAGCCTCACGCGCTCGCCGGGCGAGAGGCGCTGGTACTGTGCATCGACGAATCGTTGAAACTCAGGGGTCGTGTCTCGCATCCTTGCACCTTCGCAAAAGAGCGTCGACGCCAAGCCTGGCGCCCCAATGATCGAGGTATGCCTCGTCCGCGCCCGACGCAAGGAGCTTCTCGACGTCGCGCATCTGGACCGCGGATTCGGACGGGGCGGCCCAGACGAGTTTGGACAGAATCAGATCTTCCTTGCCGATGACCCATGCCGCAGTCCCGCCGAGCTCGCAACGTTCGCGCCTGGCGAACTCATGGCGCTGGAACTCGTCGTCTCGCAAAACGATCAGATCGACCTTGACGAGGTGGGACAGGCTGAAAAGTAGATTGCTCGCCCGCATGCCTCAGCCAGCATTTGGTGGGGCACTTGACGTAGGCTTCAAGGCGTTGCGAGGTAATCGTCATCGACGGATTCGATTCTTTTCGTCGGTATGACGGCCATTGGCCATAGCCGACCGCTAACCATGCAGTCGCGCCGCCATCTGGGCAAGCGGGATCGCCTGGGCGCCATGTCGCAACGGGAACACCTGGTCGCCTGGATAGACGACGTAGCGCTCGTCGATGCCCAACGCATCGCAGGCGGTGGAGAATCCCCTGTCGAGCGCCGGCGCCGAGGATCGCTTGATCTCGACCGCCAGTTCCGGCATGCCGCCTCGGTCGAATATGAGGTCGATTTCGGCGCCGTCCTGGGTGCGGAAGTAATAGGCCCGGCGGCGTTCGCCGGCTGCCTGGATGAGGTTTTCGACGACCATCCCCTCGTAGCTCGCGCCGACGACCGGGTGGCCGACGATCTGATCCAGGCTTTCCAGTTCGAGCAGCGCGTGGACGATGCCGCTGTCACGGATGTAGATCTTCGGCGCCTTGACCAGCCGCTTGTTGAGATTGCCGCTCCAGGGTGGCAGGCGGCGCACGAGGCGCAGGTCGGCCAGAAGATCGACATAGCGCCCAACGGCCGGCGCCGAAACGCCCAGGCTTGCCGCCAGCCGCGCGAGGTTGAGCGGACCGCCCTGATAGTGCGCCAGCATGGTCCACAACCGGCCGACGGTTTCGGCCGGAAGCCGCGGCGCGAACATCGGCACGTCGCGTTCGAGATACGAACGAATGAAGTCCCGCCTCCAGTCGAGACTGTCCGCGTCGGAGGCCGCCAGCAGGCTGTCCGGAAAGCCGCCTCGCACCCACAGACGGGCGGGGTCGATTCCGGCGGGGGCTGTTTCGCCGACATCGAGCGGCGCCATGTCGACATAGGCGACTCGCCCGGCCAGTGTTTCGGACGCCTGCCGCATCAGTTCGATCGCGGCCGACCCGAGGAGCAGGAAGTGGCCGTGACGATCCCCGGCCGCACGCCGGTCGTCGATGATGCCGCGCAGAACATCGAACAACCCCGGGGCGCGATGAATCTCGTCGATAACGACAAGCTTGCCGCGTTGCGCGCGCAGATAGGTGTCGGCATCGTCGAGGCGCCGCCGGTCGGCTGGGCGCTCGAGATCGAGGTAGAGCGCGCCGGCCGGCCAATGCGCCGCCAGTTGCCGGGCAAGCGTGGTTTTGCCGACCTGCCTCGGTCCGAGCAACACGACCCCTGCCATTACGGCAAGCCGGGCACGCAGGATGGGCTCGAGTTGGCGGTTAATCATTGCTTTAAATAGAACGTCAGGCGTTATATTTAAAGCTTACCTTAAATCAGCTCATGCGACAAGGCGAACATCCGTCCTTCTCCCGGTTTCTATTCTTCTGCCCGTGCCGAGTTGATGTCGAGCCCCACCAGATCGAGCAGTTGCGCATCGCTCAGTTCCGTCAATTGCAGCTCGGCGCTGCCCTCGAGCACATCCTTGACCAACCGCTGCTTGGATTCGATCAATCGATCGATCTTGTCCTCCACGGTTCCGCGGCAAACGAATTTGTGCACCAGCACGTTCTTCGTCTGGCCGATGCGAAATGCGCGGTCGGTGGCCTGGTTTTCCACGGCCGGATTCCACCAGCGGTCGAAGTGGACCACATGCGAGGCGGCGGTGAGGTTGAGTCCCGAGCCACCGGCCTTGAGCGAGAGCACGAAGAAAGGCGCGAGCTCATCCTCTTGGAAGCGACGCACGAGTTCGCGGCGCTTGCCGACCGCGGTACCTCCGTGCAGCACCAGACCCGAACGCCCGAACACGGAACCAAGAAACGCGGCGATCGGTTCGGTTGTCTCACGGAACTGGGTGAATACCAGCACTTTCTCCTGCCTGGCGGCGATGACCTCGGCAATCTCCCGCAGGCGCGCGAACTTGCCGCTGTCGGCCTCGGCCCAGGCGCCATCGCCGAGCCATTGTGACGGATGATTGCAGATCTGCTTGAAGCGCATCAGGAAGCTGAGCACGACGCCTTTGCGACCGATTCCCTCCGCGTCTTCCAACGCCGCCGCCAAGTCCTTCACCGCACGCTGGTAGAGCGCCGCCTGGGCCGGACTCAAATGGCAGAACGCTTTCAGTTCGCTCTTGTCCGGCAGGTCGGAGATGACGGTCTTGTCGGTTTTCAGGCGCCGCAGAATATACGGGCGCACCAGTTCGCGCAGCGGCGCGAACGATGGGTGTTCGGCGTTCTCCAGGCGCCGGGTGAACGCGGTGAAGGTTTTGCCCGACCCGAGCAGGCCTGGATTGAGAAAATCGAAAATCGACCACAGGTCCGAGAGCCGGTTTTCCACCGGCGTGCCGGTCAGCGCGAAACGCACGCTTGCATCGAGCGCCTTGGCCGCGCGTGTCTGCTTGGTGCCGGGATTCTTGATCGCCTGCGCTTCGTCGAGCACGGCAAGGCGCCAGCGCGTGGTCAAGATCCAGGGCAGACGCTGGAGCGACCCGTAGCTGGTGATCACCAGGTCCACGCCCGCCAGTCGCCGGGGATCGATGCTCGCCAATTCGGCGGCCGGCATCGCCGATGGATGCGCAATGATTGCCTTCAGGCCCGGCACGAAGCGCTCGATCTCCGCCGCCCAGTTGGCGAGCAGCGACGCTGGCGCCACCAGCAGGCTCGTTTGCCGGGCGTCCTCCGGCGCTTCACGCTTGAGCACCACGAGTAGCGCGAGCACCTGGATGGTCTTGCCCAGGCCCATATCGTCGGCGAGACAGCCGCCAAGGCCGAGGCGGGTCAGGAGATAGAGCCAGCGTACGCCCGCCTTCTGATAGGGCCGCAGCGTGGCCTTCAGTGCGTGGCCAGGCTCCACGCGCGCGAGTCCCTCCGGGCTGCGCAGCGCTTTCAGCGTTTCGGCCAGCCAAGGGCCGGCCACCACTTGCGACCAGTCGCGATCGGTCTCGACCGCCGCACCGTCTCCCAGCGCATTGGCGCCGGCAACGAGGCGCATCGCCTCGCCAAAGGCAAGCCCGCCCTCGGCGGCAGCCTGTTCGACGCGGCGGAAATGCTCGAGCATGCGGCCGAGCTTGCCGCGGTCAACCTCCACCCAGTGCCCGCGGATGAGTTGGAGCCCGTCGGAGCCGGCGAGCAGCTTGTTGATCTCGGCCGCGGTGAGGCGCTCGCCCTCCAGGGTCATTTCCATTTTGAAATCGAGCAGCGCCTCCTGGCCAAGCAACGAGGGCGCCCGGCCACCCACGCTCGCCTTCACCTGCGGGCGTGGCGGGCGGCCCGACTTCCAGGTACCGGGAGCGCGAATGACGATGCCGGCCGCTTCCAGCCGCGGCACATCGGTGAGAAACTGGAATGCTTCGCCCGGCGTCATGCGCAGTGGATGATAGATGCCGCCCTCGTCCACCATCTGGCGCAGCCAGGCGCATTGTTCCGCGGCGCGTTGCACCGGCAGGAGAAGCGACAGGAGCCGTGCCTTCTCTTTGGTGCCCGCGTACTCGCGCAGCGCCTGCGCAAGCGGCACGTGTTGCGCGCGGGCGTGTGCCGACAAGCGCGTGGTGTACGTCGCCAGGAAGGCGAACGGCGCCTCGGCATCATTGCGGTTTTCGGCAAGGTTGAAGTGCACCCGCCCCACCAGGTTCCATGCCGGATTGCGGCGCTTGAGGAAGTCCTGGACCGATAGTTTCGACTCGCGAAGCTCGGTACTCAACGCGGCGCCGAGTTCATTCCACAGCGAGCGCAGGACCGGCGACGTCAGGTATTCAGCGCCGGTCATCGGCGGGGCGGCCGAGACGAGCACTTCGAGATCTTCGCCGGGTGGCGCCGGCAGCAACATGGCTCCGCCGGTTTCGGGCTCCTCCGGGGAAGTACAGACCGCGGCGACGAAACGCGCGCCGAACTCGCGCCAGTATCCGAACACCGGCGGGAACGCGATGCCCACCTCACCCGAGCCGAGCTGCAACAGGCCGTGGCCCGCGCTGCGGGCGAAGGACTCGGCCAGCCTTTGCCTGACCTCGGGCGCGAGTTCCGGAGCGTCGGGCGCCGGCTCGAGACGCAGATGCCCGTGCGGGGTGAGAAGCAGTGCGAGGGTTTCGGTCAATGAGTGGATTTACGCGCTTCGATTGCCATATCAGGGCGTGACTCCAAGTTCCGAGGGTCCATACGCTTTGCCGCCGCTTGCTGCGTCAGGTCGAGGCGGCGCATGGCTTTCCTTATCTGGATCACCAGACCGGATTTGATCTTGAGCTTTTCGGCATCAGGCAGACCAAGATCCGCATAGACATTGCCCGAGCTGCGTCGAACTTCAATACCGCTAATGACCCGCTTTTTCATCTCGAAGCTCCTTAGCCAGCGCCTCAGCCACGTTGAGCCTGGCGCGAATGATGGCGTAAAGGGTGACTGGGAGTAGTCGATCATCGACGTGGCACGACTCGGCTCCAGTCCTGCGGACGGCGACATCGAAATCAAAACGCCCCTTGACGGAGCGCTATTTGGTTGGTCGCAGGGCGGTCACGCCGAAGTCAGTTCAAGCCGCCTTTCGACGCGCTCAAATCGCTTGTCGTGGCTGTCCAGTCTTGCGTTGATCGCAGCCAGGTCGGTATGAACACCAGCCAATTGATGCTCGATTGAGGACAACCGCGCCTTCATAAAGGTACTGTCCTCTTTGAGTGTACCGAGATCGTTCCTGATCGCTTTCAGGTGTTCCAGAATGATACTTTCGGTGTTGTCGGTCATCGTGTTTCGCCTCCGTGCATATTCTACTGTTTCTTCGGCGGCCGGCCCTAATTCTTGGGCGGCGCGATCGTGGGCTTGTCGGGCACCAATTAGTCGTCCCCGATCTTTCTGGCGCGCGGGATGGGCCCTTGATCGCACGTCGATCGACGCTCGCTCGGGCTCGCCGTCCCAGATCGGAATCGGGCGGGTGGCTTGCGGCTTGAGAACAACCTTGCGCACGGCCTCGCTGACCAGATCGGCCACGCTGCGCCCGCATCGGGTGGCAACCTTGCGCAGGGCGGCAAGCTCTTCCTTGCGAAGATACACTTGGTTTTTTCCATGGATGTCACGTTAGTGTCTGTGGTGATGTACTCATAACGCTTCTGGAACGCCTTGATCAGCGCGTAGAAGTGAAGGTAAAGGTAAAGGTAAAGCCTGTCGCCCGCGCCGGACAGCCGGTTGTGGCGTAAAGCGACGCACGTAGAATGACAGTCAGGTGACAGACCGATCCCGGGAGATCTGAGGAGGGGCGGATTTTCACCGGCCCCGGTAACCCGCTTCGCGCTGATGCCGGAGGGCAACGACCCGAATCAACGCTTCGGCCGGCGCATGCTCGTAAAG
>Ga0163150_10003235_pt1 | contig 23260 bp, 30 predicted proteins | sample OliLakLV19P2IB_FD_148628 | JGI IMG/M metagenome (GOLD analysis project Ga0163150, IMG submission 148628) | Freshwater microbial mat bacterial communities from Lake Vanda, McMurdo Dry Valleys, Antarctica - Oligotrophic Lake LV.19.P2.IB | ecosystem: Environmental > Aquatic > Freshwater > Lake >...
CCGCGGCACCACCGCGCACCCGCGCAACCTGATCGTGGCCGGGAGCGGCAGCCGGGTCACCGTCATCGAGAGCTACGTGAGCCTGAGCGACGCGGCTTACTTTACCAACTCCGTCACCGAACTTGTCGCCGGTGATAACGCGGTCGTTGAACACCTGAAGTTTCAGGATGAGAACCAGCAGGCGTTCCACATCACGACCGTCGCGGCGCACTTTGGGCGCGCGAGCAACGTGGTCACCCACTCGATTGCGCTCGGTGCGAAACTCTCACGCACGAACATTTATGCCACGCTCGCCGGCGAGGGCTTGGAGTGCATCCTCAACGGCCTCTACCTCACGCGCGGCGAGCAACTCGCCGACCACTACATGGTGGTCGACCACGCCCAGCCGCATTGTGCGAGCCATGAGTATTTCAATGGCATCCTCGCTGACAAATCGAAGGGCGTCTTTCACGGCCGCATCCTTGTCCGCCCCGGCGCGCAGAAGACCGATGCCAAGCAGACGAACAAAAACCTGTTACTCTCGGATGACGCGACCGCCGACACCAAGCCGCAGCTCGAAATCTACGCCGACGACGTGAAGTGCACGCACGGCGCGACCATCGGGCAGTTGAATGACGAGTCCATCTTCTACCTGCGCTCCCGTGGCATTCCGCGGGAGAAGGCGCAGCGCATGTTGATTCACGCCTTCGCCGGCGAAATCATCGACCGCGTCCGCTGCGCCGCCGTGCGCCAGGAGTTGGACCGGCTGGTGTGGGACCGTTTGGAACAGAACCAACAAATCGCAGGGAACCCATAATGTTCGACGACCTGACAGAGCTTTATCACCAGCTCCTCCTCGACCACAACAAAAGTCCGAGGAACTTCCGCGTCTTGCCCGACGCCAACCGCATCGCGCAGGGCACCAATCCCATCTGCGGGGATAACTACACCATTTACGCCAGGATGGACGGCGACGTGGTGCAGGAACTGACCTTCCAAGGCTCCGGCTGCGCGATTTCCAAGGCAGCGGCGTCGCTGCTCACCGAAAACCTCAAAGGCAAGACCCGGGCCGAGGTGAAGGCGATGTTCGACAAAGTCCGCGACCTGATTACCACGGGCCATAGCGACGATGATTTGGGCAAATTGGCCGCGCTGTCCGGTGTGCACAAGTTCCCTGCGCGGGTGAAGTGCGCCCTCCTGCCGTGGCACGCGGTGGCGGCGGCAGTAGAAGGCAGAGGCGAAACCGTTTCGACCGAATCAGAGAAGGAGTAACGATGAACACGAACGAACCGATCGCTCTCACCCGCGACGTTGAAGGGACGGTCGTCCCTGTTGGCACCAAAGTCACCCTCCAGAAAGGCGAGCTGGCCCACGTCACTCAATCGCTGGGTGGAAGCTATACCATCGTCGTCAATGGAAACATGTTCCGACTGGCCGACAAAGACGCCGATGCGCTCGGCTTTGAAGTCACCGACCGACCGGCCAACCCGACCGGCCAGCGTCGGACGATCGAGGAGTTGGAGAAGGAAGTTTGGAGCCAGCTCAAGACCTGCTACGACCCGGAAATCCCAGTCAACATTGTTGACCTTGGTCTCGTTTACAACTGCGAACTCACACCCGCGGAGAACAGTTCCTATCGGGCGGACCTGAAGATAACGCTCACGGCCGCCGGCTGCGGGATGGGGCCAGCGCTTTCCTCGGATGTGACAACCAAGCTTCTGGCCCTCGATGAAATCACCGAAGCCAACTGTGAGGTGGTGTTTGACCCAACGTGGGACCAATCAATGATGTCAGACGCGGGCAAACTCCAACTTGGACTGCTTTAACCCCAATCCATGACGATCAACTGGCAAAAGATTCGAGTAGACTTTCCTGCGCTGCACCAGGCGGTGAACGGGCATCCGCTCGTTTACCTCGACAACGCCGCCACCAGCCAGAAGCCGCGTGCCGTCATCGACGCCGTCGTTTACTACTACGAGCTCGACAACGCCAACGTGCATCGCGGCATCCATGAGTTGAGCAATCGCGCCACGGCTGCGTTTGAAGCCGCCCGCATTCGCGCCGCTCAATTCATCAACGCCCCCAGCGCCGATGAAATCATTTTTACCCGCGGCACGACCGAGGGCATCAACCTCGTCGCCAACTCCTGGGGCAGCAAGAACCTCAAGCCCGGCGACCAGATCCTGCTCACCGAGATGGAGCACCACAGCAACATCGTGCCGTGGCAATTGCTGGCTGAACGCACGGGTGCCGAATTGGTTTATCTGCCCGTCACTGGCGATGAGGGCTTGCTCGATCTCGACCGGCTCGACCAAATGCTGACCTCACAAATCAAGTTGTTCGCCATGGTTCATGTCTCTAACACCCTGGGCACGGTGAACCCAGTGGCCGAGCTGTGCGCGCGCGCCCGGCAACTCGGAGTGACGACGCTCGTTGATGCCGCCCAGAGCGTGGGACACATGCCTCTCGATGTACAACAGATTGACTGCGATTTTCTGGTCTTCTCCGGTCACAAGCTTTGCGGCCCGACGGGGATTGGTGCGCTCTACGGCCGGAGCGAGCTTCTGAACGCGATGCCGCCGTATCAGGGCGGCGGCGACATGATCCTGAGCGTCGATTTTCACCAAACCACCTACAAGCCCGCCCCGCACAGATTCGAGGCCGGCACGCCCGACATCTCCGGGGCGATCGGTTTGCACGCGGCAATGGATTACCTCGACGCCATTGGCCTGGAGCGCATCTGGCAGCACGACCAGGAATTGGCAAGCTACGCTTACGAAAGGCTTTCAGAATTGAAAGGCGTTCGGTTCTTTGGTCCAAAAACCGGGCGCGCCGGTCTGGTCAGCTTCCTCCTGAACGGCGTGCATGCCCACGATATCGTGACCGTGGCTGACCAATGGGGCGTGGCCTTGCGCGGCGGGCATCATTGCACCCAGCCGCTCATGCGGAAACTCGGGGTGGAGTCCACCGCGCGTGCGAGTTTTTATTTCTACAATACCAAAGCCGAAGTGGATCGTTTGATCGAGGCGATGGCCGAGACTCAACGGTTCTTCGGTGTCTGAATCAAAAGCTTATGACTATAACCCCACACTCAATCGGAGCGGACAGCACGATGGCCCAAGTGCTCGAAGCCTATCCCGGCGCGCGCCGCGCACTTTTCCGCCGCTATCACCTCGGGGGCTGTAGCAGTTGCGGCTTCGAGCCGGGCGAAACACTGGCGGACATCTGCGGGCGGAAGGAACTGGACGTGAGCGAAGTGGTCTCCCACATCCAAAGCAGCCACCTGGCCGACAAGGAACTGGAGATCTCGCCGCAAGAGGTCGCGGAACGCCGGACCCGTGGCGACAAGGTTCTGTTGCTCGACATCCGTTCGCGTGAGGAATGGGAAGCGGCGCGAATCCATGGAGCCGAATTTATGGAACAGTCCCTCGTGCAGCAGCTCATGGCTCACCCGGACCCGGAGAGCCTGTTGGTCATCTATGACCATAGCGGACAGCAAAGTTTGGACGCCGTCGCCTACTTCGCCGGGCATGGTTTCAACAACGCCCGTTATCTGCGTGGCGGCATCGACGCCTGGTCACAAGAGGTTGACCCGACGGTTCCACGGTATCGGCTGGAAGCGGACAGCGGTGACCGCCCGGCGGCTTCCTCGAATCTCAGCGGTGTAAAATTTGAAAATCCAAGCGGTGTCGTATTTGAAAGCTGATGCAGGTTATAGCTCCACGATTCCCAATCGCTTTATGAACGACGAGTTAGAGAAAAGAATTCTGGCGGCCGTGAACGATCCACGCAACCGGGGCGAGTTGGCCGATGCTGATGCGGCGGGTAGCGTCGGCAACGCCGGCTGCGGCGACATGCTGCGAGTGTGGGTGAAGTTCAAAGAGGACAACGGACGTAAAGTCATCGACCAGGCCACCTTCCAGGCATTCGGCTGCGAAACGGCCATCGCTGCGGCGAGCCTGGCCATGGAACTGATCCGCGGCAAGACCCCCGAAGAAGCGCTGAAGCTTTCTGGCGAAGACTTCGCGCAAGACCTCGGACCGCTGCCACCCACGAAGGTGCACTGCACACAGCTTGTGGAAGCGGCGCTTCGCTCCGCTCTCGATCCTGCGCCGTCACAATCCAGCAACCCGGTGCCACCGGAATCGACTTCGGTCGGGAATCTGAACGAAAGCTTGTCTCGCCCGTCGGGCCAACGCGTCCGCGTCGTCCTGCTAAAGAACGAACCACCGCCCAAATGAGTTTGTCCGGACAGCTTCAAGATTCCTTCTGTCGGATCATGCACGACCACCGCGTCCCGAAGCCCTCATCCATGCCTTGATGACGCTACAATGGAAAATTGTTGAGCAGAAGCTCACCGGCCCGAACCGCGCCCGCCACCTCGACGCGAACGCGCCGAGTGAGTTTCCTGTGCCTCAGTTCGGAGAACACGGCCTCGAGCCTCCCAGCAATCTCCAAGTATGGCATTCACCCCGCCACGGACATGATCGTGCCGGGATCGCCGTGGAATCCGGCACCTACTACTTTCAATCAAAACACTGAACTAACCTAATGCCCTCCGCCACACATGTCGAAAACCCGGATGTCATCCTCATTGGCAGCGGGATCATGGCTTCCAATCTCGGCGCGATGCTCAAGCGCCTCGATCCGCGTCTTTCCATCCAACTCTATGAAGTTACCGATAGCCTCGCGCAGGAGAGTTCGGATGGCTGGAACAATGCGGGCACCGGCCACGCCGGCATCTGCGAGCTGAGTTACACGCCGAAGCGGGCGGCGGATGGTTCGGTGAACGTGAACAAGGTCATCGAAATGTTCGAACAGTTCGAGCACTCGAAGCAGTTCTGGAGCTATGCGGTCGCGAGCGGCATGGCGGATCAGCCGAAGGAATTCATCAATCCCGTCCCGCACATCAGCTTCGTGCATGGACCGGAGCAGGTGGATTTTCTGAAAGCCCGGCACGCGGGCATGTCGGCGCACCATTTCTTCCGCGAAATGGAGTTCACCACCGACCGCGCTACCATCGCGAGCTGGGCTCCGCTTTTGCTCGAAGGCCGCGGCGACGTGCCGATCGCCGCAACGAAAATGGACGGCGGCACCGATGTGAACTTCGGCGAAATCTCCCGCAAGCTGCTGGGCTGGCTCCGGCGGCAGGAGGGTTGCGCAATCGCGTCCGGTCATCGCGTGATCGGCCTGCGGAAAATCAGCACGGGATGGGAAGTGCGCGCCAAGGAACTGGCGACCGGGCAGGTCCGCGTGAACCGCGCAAAGTTCGTCTTTGTCGGCGCGGGCGGCGGCAGTCTTTACCTTTTGCAAAAGTCCGGCATCCCTGAAGCCAAGGGGCTCGGCGGTTTTCCCATCGGTGGCCAATGGCTGGTCTGCGATAATCCGGAGATCGTCAAAAAGCATCAGGCCAAAGTCTATGGGCAGGCGCTCAAAGCCGCGCCGACGATGGCGGTGCCGCATCTCGACACGCGGATTATCGATGGCAAAAAGACGCTGCTTTTCGGCCCGTTCGCAGCGTGGACGACGAAGTTTCTCCACAAGAAAGGCAGCTTCACCGACCTGCCCTTTTCCGTCCGCCCGGACAATCTCGCCACCCTCATCAACATCGGCATCCACAACCTCGATCTTGTTCGCTACCTCATCCAGCAAGGCACGCAGAGCATGCAGGATCGCATGGATGTGCTGCACGTTTTCTATCCCGCTGCGCAGGCTGCGGATTGGAAATTGATCGATGCCGGCATCCGCGTGCAGGCGATCAAAAAGACGGACGGCCAGGCGGGCATCGTCCACTACGGCACGGAGGTCATCACCGATGCGGCGTGCAGCATTTCCGCGCTGCTCGGAGCGTCGCCCGGCGCATCCGTCTCGGTGAACATTGTGCTCGAAGTGATCAAGAAATGTTTCCCGGACTTGCTCGCCAGCCCCGAGGGGCACGCGCGGATGAAGGCGATGATCCCGACCTTCGACGAAGACATCAAACTGCCCGCCAACGCCGCGCGCTTCCGCGAGGTCAGGCAGCGGGCCGATGAGATTCTAGGACTCCGTGCCTCATGAACTCCGGGCGCGATCACGGTTCTTCAGCGTCCGAACCCCATGATTGCGGTGCAGCGAGTTCGGAGTGCGCTGTTTGGCAAACGGCAGCGCGGGCGTCTCGCCTGCCGCATCGGGCGAACCGAACTAAACGCTTTTCATTCCGCGTGCGTGCGTTGCCTAAACTCCGCTCATGTGCGGGCCAGACTTTTCAGCATGAAGATTACCAAGGACATGCGGAAATATGCGGCGTAACAGGGCATCACGGAGGAAAAGGCGTTGAAAAGGAGGATGGAAGAAAAGAGCCGCGAGTTTTCTGAAAAGGGAAATGAGATTTACGCCAAGGCGTGAACCGTGATAAATTGCGAACCATGAGTGCCACCAAAGTTGCCATTTCAATGGATGAAACCCTGTTGCAGCGGTTGGACCAACTGGTCAAAACCCGGTCGTTCCGCAGCCGCAGCCAGATGGTTCAAGAAGCCGTGTCCGAAAAAATCAGCCGCATGGACAAAAGCGCGCTCGCGCGCGAGTGCGCCAAGCTCGACCGCAAATCCGAGCAGGCGATAGCTGACGAAGGACTCGCCACGGAGATTTCCGCATGGCCCAAATATTGAGAGGCGACATTTATTGGGCCGACCTCGACCCGACCAAGGGACACGAGCAGGCCGGCCAACGCCCGGTGCTGATCTTGAGCAATGACATTTTCAACCAGCGCTCCGGCACGGTGATTGCGATGGCGCTGACCAGCCAGCCGCAACGCGCGGGATTTCCCCTCACACTGGAACTGGACGCGGCGAACCTGCCGAAAAAGTCTTGGGTGAAAATCAGCCAGATACGAACGCTGTCCGTGGAGCGATTGAGCGGGAAAATCGGACGGGCCAAACCGGAAGAAGTGGAACTGGCGATCACGGGATTGAACCAGATTGTCGCGCCGTGAAAAAGGGGATGGAAGAAAAGAGCGGCGAGTTTGGCGAAAAGGGAAATGAAATTTACGCAAAGGCGTGAACGGTAACGCGAACCTCTCGCCTGCCGCATCGGGCGAACCGAACTAAACGCTTTTCATTCCGCGTGCGCTGCCTAAACTCCGCTCATGTTCGGCCCACACTTTTGCAGCATGAAAATCACCGAAGACGTGCGGAAGTATGCGGCGGAACAGAGAATCGCGGAAGAAGAGGCGTTGAAAAAGGGCATGGAAGAAAAGAGCCGCGAGTTCACCGAGAAGGGCAGCGAGCTTTACGCGAAGGCGTGAAGGCATTTGTTCTCTTGTTTTGCCAATGTTATTCCAGCTCAACATACCAAAAATCGGTGCTACAACGCTCGATGTCTCACTGGAAGTCGGACAAACTCTGTTCGTTCTCGGAGCAAACGGGACTGGCAAATCCAGCCTCATGCAGCGTTTGAATAGAAATCACAGTAACAGCGCACGCTGGATTTCTGCGCACCGCCAAAGTTGGTTCGAATCAGAATCCATCAGCCTGTCGCCACAACAAAAACGCCAGACCGAGACTAGCATTCGCGATACCGATGTCCATCCCACTTCGCGCTGGATGGACCACCACGCTGCCCAGCGAGCGAACATCACGATTTATGAATTAATCGAAGCTGAGAATGTTGCTGCTCGCGCGATTGCAAAGGCAGCGCGAGCCGAAAATTCCGAACTCGTAAAAGAATTGGCGAAAAAAGATGCTCCTATCGAAGTCATCAATGAATTACTCAAGGCCTCAAATCTCCCGATTGAACTCTCCCTTCACCAAGATGAGCAGGTGATGGCTGCAAAGTCTGGAAGCGCGCCTTACAGCATCGCTCACCTCTCGGACGGCGAACGCAATGCGCTCCTCATCGCCGCAAACGTGCTGACGGCCAAGGCCAGCACTTTGATTCTCGTAGATGAGCCGGAAAGACACCTTCATCGTTCGATCATCTCCCCGCTCCTGACGCAGCTTTTCAAAAAGCGCAAAGACTGCGCGTTCATCATTTCCACGCATGACGTGCTTCTGCCACTCGACAATCCGAGCGCTCGCACATTGCTCATTCGGGGATGCAGCTACAACGGAAACGACGTAGCGGCGTGGGACGCGGACCTTGTGCCTTCGGACGCTGAGATAGATGAGGCACTCAAGGCCGACATACTGGGTTCACGGAAGAAGATTCTTTTCGTGGAAGGAACGGGAACAGGTCGAAGTTTGGATCAGCCGTTTTACAGCCTCGTCTTTCCGGAAGTATCGGTAATCGCCAAATCGAGTTGTCGCGATGTGGAGCATGCGGTTACTGGCGTCCGTAGCGCCGCGAATCTGCATTGGCTCAGGTCATTTGGGATAGTTGACAGCGACGGACGACAAACGGCGGACATCGAACAGTTGAAACAGCAAGGAATCTATGCTGTTCCGGCATATTCCGTGGAAGCTCTTTATTACCACCCTGAGATTCAGCAACGCGTAACCAAACGTCATGCGGCCGTGACGGGCAAGAATCCTCAGACAGTGCTCGCAGACGCAAAGAACGCCGCACTCATAGCGCTGAATCAGCATGCAGACCGGATGAGCAGGAAGGTGGCAGAAAAGGCGATTCGTGCACGAGTGATTGAACAGATACCCGGAAAGGCTGCAATAATGGCAGGTCAACCGCTCGAAATCCGAATCGATATCGCTGCCGAAGTCTCAGCCGAACGCGCTCGATTTGATGCCCAGTTCGGAGCAAACAATCTCGACGCACTAATCCAACGCTATCCCGTCCGGGAAACCCCTGCTCTTTCCAAAATCGCTTTAGCTCTAGGATTTCAAGACCGCGAACAATACGAGAGTGCAGTTCTGAAGCTACTCATGGATGACGCCACAGCAGTCACCTTTGTCCGTTCACTCTTCGGAACATTATGGACAGGCATCACAACTCCGTAAGCAATGAAAACCCTCGACCACTAAAAGCTGGATGTCATCAACAAGACGCGGAGCAACATCTTCGGCTGGCGCAAACCGTTCACGCCGGAGTTGGGCGCGGCTACGAGGTAAACCGTTTCAGTTCGCCGATGAGATCGAAGTGTGGGTCGGTGGAATAGACTTCGGCATCGAGCCGGAGGGAGACGGCAGCGAGCGCGAGGTCGCTGAGGGGAAGGCGATGCCCGGCGGCGGCGAGGCGGCGACCGAGGCGGGCGGCTTCGATCCAGTCATCCCAGATGATTTCGAGGCAGCGCATACCGCGGAGCAGGGAGGCGACGTAATTGGCCTGAGCCTCGCGCGGGATGCCTTGAAGAATTTCCGTGGCGATGGGGCCGATGAGGGCGGCGCGGTCGTCGTCGAGCAACGTGTCCACGGTTTTCTTTTCCGCCGATTGCGGGCGGTTGAAGAAGGGAACCCAGATGCAGGTGTCAATGAGGACCACGCGCATCAGTCTCGGCAGCTTCAAGGGAGCGCCAGTTGTCGTCCAGGGCGACCTGGCCGGAGAGTTCTTTCAGCCGCATCCGGCGGGCGTAGCGGCGATACTCGTCGAGGGCGGAGCGAACCGCGCCCGCCGCGTCAACGATGTTCGTGAGGTCGCGAAGGTCTTTAAGTTCGTCGTCGGTTAGATCGATGGTGGCGGTCATGCTGGGTGGAGTGTAGCAGGGGCTTACGGGTTTGGCGCGGGCGGAGTCGGCGGTTTCTTTTCCCGTTGCGGAGCGCGTTCGACGCGGCTGGCGCTTTGCCAGGCGCGCAGTTTTTCCGGCTGGCGCGTGTATTTGTTATACATGATGGCGTCCAGTTCGGTGATTTCGTCGTTCACCTTGCCCAGCAGGTCGCCGATGAGCTTGGTGTTTTCCACGCCTTCCTGCGTCTCGCCTTGATTGAGCCGGTTGGCGTCGGCCACGGCTTTACGGTCGGCGCGCAGGTCGGTGACAAAATCGGCGGGCAGTTCGTAGGCCACGAAGCGGGCGCGCAACGCGTCCTTGGCGGTCTTGACGGCGGCGGAATCGGCGGCTGGTCTTCGAGCCGCGCGAGCACGGCGTCGGTGTGCGTGGTGATGGCCGCTTCGCTCGGATTGTCGGGAATACGATACGGCGCGGCGAAGCCGTTCTCGATGAGTCCAATGGAGCGGGCGGTGCGCGAAATGTTTTTCAAATCCAGAACGAGCGAGTCGAGCAGCGTCTCTTTGCTGACGCGGGTCGGCGTCTGGCCGGCTTTGGCGTCGTCCAATTTACCGATGAGACCGTCCACGTTGCCGAAGTGGGTTTTGGCTTTGCTGCCGGCGGCAAAGGCGGTGTCGTTTTCGACACCGAAAGTTTGGACGCGGGTGGCGCGTTCGTAGCGGCGTATGTCGCGGTCGTTCATAGTTCAAATTCCTTTCGCATGGTTTGGTTGACTGGGGTTTTGGAAAGAATGGCTATTTGCGCGCGGGATGCCAAGCGGGAAATTTATTACCAATCGTGAACCGTCGCGCGGGCGTTTCGACGGAGGCAACTCCCGCCTTTGCAACCGGCGCTCGCTCGGTTATTCTCCCGCCCATGCCGATGCGGGAAATCAAAACTGCGCGCCGTTGGTTCAGCGAGCGAGTCAATGCGACTGCGGGCCGGCTGAACGTGTTGGAGAAGTTGGCAGCGGTGGTGTCGGCGAACCTCCAGCGGGCCACCCGCCTCCGCCAGTCCATTTTGAAAAAAGCTTTCACGGGAGGACTCTAATTCTATGCGCGAACCAGCACTCAACCAGAAAACGAGGTTCATTCTCCTGCTTCTCGATGTCGTGATTCTTTGCGCTGCAAGCTGGTTTGCGTTCGGCAGAGTGTTCCCTGCTGGCGATGATAAAGGATTTTGGTTCTACACCGCGCTGCTGGGACTTCTTCTCGGAAGTCGGCTCGATACCCCATTCTTCGCCAAGCCAGCGGATGTTGTGCTTTATGCCGCACCTGCCGCCATTGCGCTTGCGTTGGGTAATTCCTGGGCGCACTGGGATGATGGCGTTCGTATCGCGTATTGTGTGGCGATGGCATTTTGTATCGTGGCCGGGCTGCTCGGCTCAATTGCCATTCTCACAGTGGATAGCAGGACAGGTAGCTGGCAAAGGGCATCGAACGCGGCCCGGGTTTTGGCTGAAACGCTTGGAGCGCCGCGCACAATCTATTCGGTTGTCATTGGCTTCGCTTTGTTTGCGTTTCACCGTGCATCACCCAAAGAATTCGGAATTATCGTCGCGGCTTGGGTGTTGACTGGAATCCTGTCTCCACTCGAAGCGTCTCTCAAAATCGGACGCCGGTTACGGCGGATTTTCAAACCCAACACTCTCTTTGACGCGGATGGAGAGGTCGTCGCCTACCAAACGCCGGGGTTAGTTCTCATTCGGCAATTCGGGTCAGGGAAAGTGGAGTCGGGCGATGTCGTCGCCGTGCATGACCCGCTTGGCAAAACCAGACTGGCACTCGCGCTCGACAATGTTGGCCGTGACGAAGGTATTTTGCTTCGGACAATTGAGATTCCCGATGCCGAGGTCTCAGGCGAACTTCGCGAGCAGTTATCTGCGCTGCTGCCCAATGCGGTTGTCCGTGTCTCCGAGCCTGACGAGACCGCTGAAAATCGTCTCGTTAAGACGAAGGGAATGCTCGTTGGACTAGTCGCGCCGGACACTTCGGTGGAAAGGCTATTCTTCGAGGTGGTGAAAGAGGATGGGCTTGAAGAAGGGCGATTGGTCGAAGTGCAGATTGGGAAACGGGTCGTCACGTATCAGTTGGTGAACGGGCTGACCAAAGAAGAAGTCGTCCAGCATAAGAACACGCACGGGTTTGTTCGCGCTCAAGCTCAGAAAATTGGCGAGTGGGACGCTGCAAGCAAACGCTTCACCTTCGTGAAGTGGCTGCCCGCACCAAACGCCCCGGTTCTGCTGAAATCCACAGCGGACTTCGTAGCGACAAGCAACGCCGTGGGGCATTTTCCGGGGACAAATTATCCGGTTTCAATCAAGAGCATTGATGAACTTGTGACGCACAACACGGCTATCCTTGGAATTCTCGGCATCGGGAAGTCCATGCTGTCAATCGAACTCGTGGAGCGAATGATGGCCGGCGGAATAAAAGTAATCTGTGTCGATTTGACAAACCAGTATTCAACCCATCTCGCACCATACTACGACTCAGAGAGTGAATTGTTGGCGCTTCAAGGCCTCCGAACGATTGGGGCAGCGGGGAAAACACGCGTTCGACAGAACGTCGAAGATGGCGGGAGTCGGACGGAGTTTTCAACCGCAGTCGCAGCGGCAATTAGTGAGTTCCTGAATCCTGCCGCCGCAAAGCGTCTAAAGATTTTCAATCCAAACGAGTTCGAGGTTTGGCGACAGGATAGCCGTCCTTTCAACAACACGGCGTCTATGGCTTCGTTAAGTCCGGCCGAAATCACCCACATTATTTCGGAAGCGACTCTCGAGGCGGTATCCGCCTTGGGAATGACGGACAAGGCTAGAGTATGTCTCGTTTATGAAGAGGCGCATTCGCTAGTTCCAGAGTGGAATTCTGCTGTTGCTGAGGGAGATAAAACTGCATCGAACGGAAGTGCTCGTGCCATTTTGCAGGGTCGCAAGTATGGGCTCGGCTGTTTGTTGATTACCCAGCGCACGGCGAATGTAACGAAGACGATTTTGAATCAATGCAACACCATCTTCGCGATGCGCACGTTCGATGATACCGGCAAAGAGTTTTTGGCAAACTACATTGGCAAAGACTACGCAACTTCGTTGTCCTCCCTTTCGGAGCGTCAGGCCGTCCTATTTGGCAAAGCGTCGAGTTGCGAAAATCCCGTTCTCATTCGATTAAACGACAGAGAGAAATTCGTTCAGGCTTTCAGGGCGGAGAACCCACCGCCGCCGCTTGCTGCTGTTGAAGCGCCACCTGAGCCAGTCGAACCCACGCCGCCTGCAGCAGCTCCGGTTAATCCGTAGGATGACGACGTTCCATTTTGAATCTTATGTCCACAATCCACGAAACCGCGATTGAGCTGCACCGAGAACTCTGTCGGAGGGGCATGGAGTTGAATCCGAAGATCGGTCGTGACGCAGCGCTTCATTCGGCTCTTGCCTCCAAGTTGGGCGTGCCCGCTGATGGTTTCTCGAGGGCCATTAAAAACTCAACACTGTCCGCAGAAGACTACCTTCGCGCATTGATGGAAGTTGCCCAGCCGTTCGCCCAGATGTTCCACCAGATTTGGTCGTATTTGGCGAAGCATTGCGCGCCAAAAGCTGATGAAAGCCTGTTAGTGCGCTTTGGGTTCGACGATGACCGAACGGAGATTGATTGGGATAAGTTTCGCAAGATGGTTGAGTCCTCCCGTCGAGTGTGGGCAATCGGGCCAATCATCGTTTGGCCCGTGAACGATCTTTGTGGACTGGCACGAGTTCTACCTAGTCATGGTCCAAGTTGGCGCAGCATTCCTGGAGGCTATGAGCGCGGAAGGCCATTCACTTTGCCCGAAATCCAAGTGCTTGGGAGCTACGACGAGGTTGCTCATAGAGTGCGTGAGGCAATGCAGTCGTGGATTGACGCAATCCACCATGCATGGCCTCTTGAAAACCATGAAGACCGGAATCTGCCCGAACTAAATGAATCATCAGATTGCAGCCCGGATGTTGAACGTGAGAGCGAATTGCGTCATTTGTCCTATGCGCTCCATGACTTAGTTCCCGGATGGGTGGCGATTTTGGGTAACTGGGACTTGATACCTGAAACGTGCAAGCGAGAGGCCACAGAATATTTTCACCGCCAAATAGCGCCCAAACTAAAAACAACAGTTGGCGCTGCATGGCGTTCAGCCTTGGAAGCTCTTGACATTCTTGACCTCCCTTTCTGGCGACACCGCTGGCATACCTATGAGGTCTGGGCTGCAATAAAGGCATTGGAGGCGCTCGACGAGTTCCATCCAGTCCCCGTTGTCACTGCCGGTCACGTCGCACTTGATGCTGCAAGCCCTGCACTGGTCGCCAAGATGGCAGCTTCGCAGGCTGTGTTTGCCCATGTTCAGGCAGAAACGAAATTGCTCCACCCTCTCGGAAAGCGGAAGGCAATCAAACCCGACCTTCGCTTTTCAGTAGATGCTCCAGCGACCAATGGCGGCACTATTGCCATCGTCGAGTTCAAGCAGCGCCGAGAACTTGGTGTTGCGCATGTCTCGGAAGTGTTGGCCGCATACTCCCTTGGTGTGGGGTTGCGGGGCGGAGTCGTGTTAATCAACTACGACGCAGCCCCAGCCGTCGCAGTTCCGCTTGGCTGTGTCCTCTTGGGTGACGTGCATCCGGGGAGGCTAGACAAAGTTCGTGAATATCAAGCGGCGGTAAGGAATTGTTTCGCCAGCGCATCGGTCATCCCACAACCAAGGAAACGATTCGTTCTATTGGATGTCTCGGGAAGCATGGAGTCAGAATACACGAGTCAGGCAGCGCAGCATGGTCTGAAACGTCTTGTCTCTCTCCCGTGGGTGAAAGTATTTCGCTTCAATGACGGCCTTGTCGCTGGCGGAGATTTGAAGACTGATAGTCAGATTGCCACAGGAGGAGGCACTAAACTTGGCGAAGCGCTCGAACAACTGTTTACCCTGCCAGATGCGGGAATTCCGGAACGACTTTTGATTGTCACAGACGGTGACCACGACCACCCAACCAAGTTGTTGGAAAAGTGCAGCGCGCATGTCGAGTGTAAGCCCGACGAGTTGGAAGCCCAATTGGACTGGTTGACGCAAGTTTAATTTTGAGCAACCCCACCGCCCTCGTTCAAAAGCTTTGGAACTACTGCAACATTCTCCGCGATGACGGTTTGTCCTACGGCGATTATATGGAGCAGTTGACGTTTCTCCTTTTCCTCAAGATGGCGGATGAGCAGGCGCGGCCGCCGCTCAACAAGCCCAGTGCCGTGCCCTACCAATCCGTCTGGCGCTTCTTGCGGAGGGCCACCATCAGGCCAGCGGCCTGTGCTACCCCCAAAACCGTGTTTTTTACGCAAAACAGCGGATTTACAGGGGAAAATGCCGATTTCCACGCACCCAGAGGGCGTCTCGCACAGACCCAGACCCCATCTCGCACGCACCCAGACCTCAACTGACACGGCCCAGACTCCGGCTGCCATCGCCCAGAGCGGTTCTGCCACGACCCAGACTCCGGCGCGCACGGGCTGGACTGCCGCTCGCACAGACCCAGACTCCGACTCGCACGCGCCCGACTCGCGCTGAAACTGTCCAGACCCCTGCTCACTCTCGCCACGGTTCGATGCACATGCGCCCGACATCGTCGCGCACAGACCTTGGATTTGATTTTCATTCGCCAGACCACGGCTCGCACAGGTTGAAGATTGATTCGCACGACACGTTGGATTCGTTGACGCGAGTTTGGATTGAGCGGGCGCGCGGTTTGATTAGAAGGATTTGGCTGACGAGCAGAAATTGTTTCTCCAAGTTGGCCGAGCGTTGAAAACATTTTGCTCAACGCCGTCCCGCCACGGCGGGATCATCGAAGGCTACGTTGACCTGCGCGAGGCGCTCCGCGACGAAGGCCCGTTCGGCGACCGTGGCAAAGTGCGAAGTGCGAATTCCGAAGTGCGAAAAAGCCAGAGCTTTGCTCCCATTCGACATTCGACATTCGTCCTTCAACATTCGCGCGGTCCCGCCACCATCGGCGGCATGCCGACGATGGAAGACTTCTACATCGGCGGCGCGTCCCTCTCCCGGCCTGCGACCACCTTCTCCCATCGGATGAGAGAGGGGCTGGGGTGTGGGTGCAAGATGAACTTCCCCGAGATCGTGGACCTCGCGCTGCCGGCGGAAGGCGTCTTCTACAACCTCGTCTTCGTGGGCATCCGCAAGACCTACCCGATGCAAGCCTACAAAGTCCTTGCGGACGGCCACCCATGCACGGCCTCTGGGGCATGGGGCAGATGATGTTTACGAATTACATCGTGGTGGTGGAGGTCGATGGGACGGTGTGTGTGTGATTCAAGCCGACGGCGGGAACACCCACAGCTCTGGGCGACCGACGTTGCAATGGACTGCGCGCCCGAGCAGCGTGAGGGTGGCCCACGAGTAGTAGAGATTATTGCGCGCGAGGTTGCCGGGAACAAAGCCGGGGTAAGCTTTCTCAAGCTGCCGCAGGCGCAAGGCCGCCGAGGGAATGGGATAGAAGATGGTTTGGATGCGGGGATTTGGATGGCCATCTTCGCCGACCAAGTTTGGGAAACGCGCAATCCAATCGCGCGGGTCGTGGCCGGAATCCGCAGCGGCGCGGTCGGCGGCGAACACGGCCGCGCGGCTTGGGGCGGGCAGCAACAGCAGTCCGCCGAACGCCCAGAGCGTCATCCAGCAGGAGTGGCCCAGCAGCGCCTCCGCTGGCGTGCGCGCGGCCCACTGGAAGACCAGCGAGCCGACGTAAGCGCCCAGCAGATTCCAGCCGAGGAGTAGAACGAAGGCGCGGCGCGTCCATCCGTTTTCCATCTGCCACCGGCGACGGCTTGATTCAGCGCTGAGTTCTGCGGCGGGCAAAGTTTCCAGCCAGCGCGCGGGCAGCAGACTTTTGGTCCGGCGACCGATTACGACCAACCCGCCGGTGAAGGCCGGGTCGGTTGCGGTGGCCGTGAAAATTGTTTCGCCTCGATGCGTGATGGCTTTCGTCGGCACGCCGCCAATCGCCCGGAGCAGTTGCCGGCGGGCGAGCGCGAGACCCGCCGTCGCCAGCAGGATGGCGAGACAGAAGCCGCCACTGAATTGAAAGCTGGCGTAGCTCAAGAGACCAACGCCCGCCAGAACCAAGGTGTGACCCAGCACGCCGCGAAACCAGCGCCTGAGAAACTCGCTCACCGTGGGCCGAGGTTCGGGCATGAACGCCACGCCGCCGATGAAATCAAAGACCGCCTGCAAGGCCCAGGCCACCAGACCGATCGTCACCAGCGCGCGCAGGTCGAGCGTGGTTTTCCCGGCGGTGGTCAGCCAGTAGAGTCCGCTGCCCGCGGCCAGCACCCAGAAGCCGACATTCGAGATGCCGAGCCAGAGTCGGCGGCGGGCCAGGATGAGTTGTTGCGGTGACATGGTTTTTCAAGCGGTGGAGGTGGCGGAACGACAGGTTTCGCGAGTTGATCGCCGAGACAAAGGACGAGATGACGCGGCCGGGACTGCGGATGAAACATCATCGTGCGGCAGCGGCAGTGGTCGTGCCGCTCCAGCGATAGGCAACCAACGCATTCAACTCGCGCACGAAAAGTTCATCCCCGGCGACGGCAAGATGCGCCCAGGTCTCGGCGTTGGTGAGCTTGCGCTGGTCGAGCAGGTCGAATTTTTCCTTGTTCGCCCGGAAGAGAAATGTTGAAGAATTGTCAGTCACGGGAGTTCCGAACCTTGGAGCGTGGTCGTTGGGTGCTGCGAGAGGAAGTGAAGTCCAACTCGCGATCCCGATTCTGAACTCGGGTCCGCTCAGCCAATTCATCTTTCAGTTGCTCGGCCGCCTGGCGGATGCCGAGGAAGACAATCCCAGTGATAACCAGGCCAAAGCAGAAGATGGGGAAGAGGTAGTTGAACATAATCAGTTTCTCCGGTTGGCGGCGACGCGAGCGAGCATGACGACGCGCACGCCCACCCAAAGAATCAGAATGCTCGGCACCCAAAGGCCGACATAGACTCCGTACTCGTGGTTGACCAGGAACCACAGCGCCACGCTGGCGACAAAGCTGGCGAAGGCGGCGATCAGAAAGAAGTAATCGATTTTTTGGAACATGAGGAATTGAGGGCAGATGGTTTGTGGGCCAGTGGCAACAGGCGGGGAACATTACGTCCCCCGCCTGTTCGATGAACGATCACTTGGGCAAGACCACGGTGTCGATGACGTGGATCACGCCGTTGCTGGCGGCCACGTCGGTCTTCACGACCTTGGCTCCGTCCACGGTGACGTGACCATCGGCGACTTTGATGTCGAGTTCCTTGCCGTTGACCGTCTTGGCTTTCATCGTCTTGACGTCGGCGGCCATGACTTTCCCGGCCACGACATGATAGGTCAGGATGGCTACGAGCTTCGCCTTGTTCTCCGGCTTGAGCAGGTCCTCCACCGTGCCCTTGGGGAGCTTGGCAAACGCTTCGTCCGTCGGAGCGAAGACGGTGAACGGCCCGGGACCCTGCAACGTCTCGACCAGCCCGGCGGCTTTCACGGCGGCGACGAGGGTGTTGAAGCTGCCGGCACCCGAGGCCACGGCGACGATGTCTTTCGGCTTCGCCGCGGAATCAGCGTAAGCCACGCCGAAGGTTGCTCCGATAGCGACGAGTGCAGTGAGGGTGAGGATGCGGATGTTTTTCATGGTTCGTATGGGATGGGATGTTTTGTGTTTTTGTGTGAACCCGAACGACCACCGCGAAGACCACGGACGGGGCGAAGCGGCATTCGACCGTTCGCTGCCCGGCGTCTCGCGATTGTTTTCCGATGTTCACGTTTTGTTTCATGTTCAGCTTGCTGGTTACCAGCGTCGAACTTGTCTATACATTGTCTAACTAGTGGTTGAGTGTCAACTGTTTGTCTAAGTATATTTTAAGAAGTTGAACGGACCGCGATTTGAGTGGGTTTAGGCCAATAGCTACCTGTTCCACTCTATGCTTGCAGCTCGCCGAAAATGGTATTTGCAATTTGAGGCCACTATGTCTCGTTTTTGTCTAATTTATGGCAGCATCGCATCACGCAATTCAAAGTGGTCTCCCGTCGCACCGGGTTGACTGCGCGCGTCATTAGAATTTGGGGAAAACGCTATGCGGCGGTGGAGCCGGAGCGGACGGGCACGAACCGTCGTCTTTACTCCGATGAGCAGATAGAGCGGTTGATCCTGCTCCGCGATATCACCCAGGGAGGGCACAGGATTGGGCATGTGGCCAAGCTGCCGACCGAGAAGTTGCGCAAGCTCGCGGCCGAGTCCGTCGCCGCGAATGTCCACCCCACCCGCAGTCTGAGCCGCACCGAGGCTACGCCCGACTTCCTCGACGAGTCTATTGCCGCCGTGAAAGCTCTCGACTCACGGGCGTTGGAAGGTGCGCTCAAACGCGGGGCCACGGAACTGGGTGCTCTAGGGTTGCTGCAACGGGTAATTGCCCCACTGATCCAAATCATCGGCGAGCTGTGGCGCGACGGCAGCATCACTGCGCATGAACATTTCGCCAGTGCGGTGATCCGGATTTTCCTCTGACACGCGGCGAAGCCGTTCGGTGGAATGGATAATGCCCCCGTGCTGGTTGTTGCCACCCCGGCGGGACAAATCCACGAACTCGGCGCGCTGCTGGTCGGCGCAGCGGCGGCGAACCTCGGCTGGCACGTCACCTACCTCGGCGCGAGCCTGCCCGCAGCCGAGATCGCCGACGCGGCCCGGCAGAATCGTGCGCGCGCCGTGGCGTTGAGTCTGGTGTATCCCGAAGATGACCCACGCCTCGAAGGAAAACTCACGCGTCTGCGCGAACTATTGCAGCCCGAAGTCACCCTGTTGACGGGGGGGGGGCGCGCCATGCCGGCCTACCGCGACGCCCTGGACAAAATTGAAACGCTTCAGATCAAAGACCTTGCGCACTTCTGCTCGACGCTCGACGACTTGCGCAAACCCGCAAAGAAAACCAAGCGCTGAAACCTTTCTTTTCCCGCGAGATTGACCGCTGAGGTTTGCCTGCCAGTGTTTCAACTCCTCCGCCGAAGGCACGTAAGGCCCGGCGCTGGGCGGACGGAAATCGGTGTGCAGACTTTTGCCGCCCCACGCGGTCTTGATGATGAGCACAGGTTCGTCGAGCGCCGCATCCATCGTGAGTCCAAACGTAAACTCCGGCCCGATCTTGCCACCGTCCTTGTCGGGCTTCTGGCGCGAGCCGTAGCCGGCGGTCAGTTTCCCGAAGCCCTCGCCGTTCGCCTCACCGAGGCCGGTGAAGTAACTAATCCACACGTTGTCGCACACGCGCGGTTTGCCATCCGCGCCGCGCATTTGCTTGAGCAACGGCGCGGTCGCCGGGTCGTCGCCGATGTAGTCGAAGGTCTCGACCTTCGCGTGCCCTTCCATGTTCGACTGGCCGACGAGGATGAAGACTTCCAGTTTTCCTTTGGCCGGGACCGGCGCGGCCTGCGCCCCGGTGAGGAGTGCCGCGAGCGTGAGCAGGAGCCAGCGATGGAGAATGTTTGTTTTTTTCATGAGTTGGTGATTGGTGTTCGACGTGGTGCGGCTCATGCGCGGTGGAGATTGGCGCGGTCGGATTCTACGACGAACTGGCGCGCGTATTCAGTGGGGCACCGGGCTTCGTGAAATGACGGAGCAGCCGGCAGCGTTCAAATTCGTAACCGGGCAGGCGGCGAAAATGGACGCGATGGCGAGAAGCGAGGCGGCGGTAGTCTTCATTGGGTTGCGAGTTGGTGGTTCTTCGATGGGTTAATATCCAGCGGCACCCCTGGCCCGCTTCGCATCCTCCCATGCCTTCTTGTCCTTGGTGAACTTCTCCTGAAGGCTGGTGATCGTTGCTTCGGCTTCCTTGAGGCGGCGCTCGGTGTCGTTGATCTCCAGTTCCTTCATGAGCTGGGCGCGGGCCTGCCTTCCAGCATCCGTGGCGGACATCCCGGGTGGCGTGGAAAACTTCAGCGGAGTCTCTTCCAAATTTCCAGCTCTCCGTCATCCACTTTGGTGATGGGGAATTCCATGTTGCTCTGCCCGCCGAGCACCCAGACATCGCCAATCAGGATGTCTTCCAGGGTCAGCGTCTCGGGCTTGCCCGCGATGGTCATGGTCTGAGGCGAACGGTTTGCCGGCATGGGCTTGAGGCCGACTCGCCATGACCGATCAGCCGCAGCCGTGGTGCTGACTTGCTGCCCGGCAAACGACACCGTGACCTGCTCCCCCGCCGCAGCCCAGCCCCATACTTTGAGCGGCTGGTCACGCTGGAGCACCATGTGGGTCTGAAACAGGTTGCCGACGCAAAGCCCGGCGCGAATGGCGGGAACTTCGACCACGTCCTGCCTTGGCATGGTCTTGGGCGCTTCAGCGGCAAAGAGGCCGCTGAGGGGGAGCAGAATAAGGGCAAGGAGAGATTGGGTGTTCATGGTTACTGGGTGGCTATTTTTGAGTTCATGGTTGGATGGCCAATTCTAAGACCCGCCGCGCGGCGTTGTGGCCGGGAATGCCGCTGACCGCTCCGCCGCGCTGCGCGCCGGAGCCGCAGAGAAAGACATTTTCAAACGCCGTATCCACGCCCCAGGTGCCGTCGTGGTCGGACGATTCCGCAAAGGGAAACGTGAGGGCCGAGTGGAAGATGTTGCCGTGATACATGCCGAGGGCTTCCTCGATGTCCACGGGGCTCTTGCTCTCGATGCACGGCGAACCGTCGCGCGCCACGGCGAGGCAATCCTCCAGCGGCTCGGCGAGCCAGCGATTCATGCCGTCGAGGAATTTCCGCTGCGCCTGCGCGCGCGTTCTCTCGTTGCTGGCGTTGCTGGCGGAAAAGAGCGACCACGGCGTGTCCAGGCCGAAGAGCGTCATGGTGTGGAAGCCTTGCGCGCGAAGTTCGGGCGCGAGAATGCTGTCGTCGGTGAGCGTGTGACAATAGACCTCGCACGGCGGCTGGTCCGGCAGCTTGCCACCAGCGGCCTGCGCGTGGCTCGCCTTCATTTCTTCGTAGCCTTCGTCGCAGTGAAACGTGCCGCAGAAGGCCTCGGCGGAGCAGTGGCCGCCGGACTTCAATTTCGGCAGGCGACGGAGCAGCATGTTGATTTTGAAAACACAACCTTCGTCGGTCGCATCGGGTCGCCAAGGCTGGCCGGTGTAGCGTGCCAGCACGTTGGGACCAAAGTTCACAAGGAGGAAGCGCGCTTCGACGGTGTGCGATTTCCCATCGCATTCAAAGGCCACGCTGCGCTTTTTGCTTTCGACATCAAGTGACTGAATCTCAACGCGCGTGAGCATCTCCGCGCCGTTCTTTCGGGCCACGCGTTCCAACTCGCGGGCCACGTTGCCCATGCCGCCCACGGGCACTTTCCACTCGCCGGTCTTGTTGCCGATGAGGTGGTAAAGGAAGCAGCGGTTTTGCAGCAGCGACGGATCGTGCGGATGCGTGAGCACACCGATTTTTGCATCGGTGAAGACCACGCCGCGAAGCAGGTCGTCGCGCAGGTAGCGCTCGACGGCGGCACCCAGCGGCTCTTCCACGAGACTCCGCCACGCTTCGCGATGAGCCTCGTCCGCATCGAAGCGGCGCTGCAATTCGCCTTTGGCCACGAGCGGTTCGAGCATCGTGTCCCACACCTTTTCCGCGAAGGTCCGCGAGAGGCCATAGAAGCGCTGAAGTTGGTCGTATTCGGCCGCACTGCCGGTCAGTTGCGCGATGGATTTCCGGCTGACGTCCTCGGACACATTGCTGAGCCGCAGTCCGTCGTGCCGACCATCCTTGACGTAGGGCGTAAAGGAACCTGTCGCGCGCCGGCGCAGATCAAAGTTCAGGCCGAGGTCGCGGATGATTTGTTCCGGAAAAAGGCTGACCAAATAGGAGTAGCGCGAGAGATGCGCGTCGTAGTCGGGGAAAACTTTTTGCGAAGTCGTGCCGCCGCCGATGTAATCATTTTTCTCCAGCAACAAAACGCTCGAACCCGCCCGCGCGAGATAGGCGGCTGCGACCAGGCCATTGTGCCCGGCCCCGAGGATGACGACGTCGTAGTGGGATTTCACGGGTGCGCGATCTTCCTCCGAGTTTACGGTTTCTCCATCACGAAAGCCGGGCGGGAAAGCACGCCTTTGGAGAGAGCGCCGTAGTGGTCGGAACGCCAGAAGTCCTTGAGGTCAGCGGCGGTGATGAGTTGGAGGCCGGGCGTGGCGACGGCGGGATTGCAGAGGATGTAGAGGTTTTCCGCCGCGAGGTAGCCGCAGACATTGAGCGTGTGGCCGGCGCTGCCGCCGGGGTATTGCGGGCCGAGGTATTTGAAATCCACGACCACGGGACGCCCGGCCTCGAGTTCGTCTTTCAGAAACACGGTGGCTTTTTCAAAGCCCGCGTCGTCGGGAGTGAAGGTGATGAGTTTCCACTTCTGTCCGATCTTTGCCGAGGCATCCAGCAGGTGGCCCCAGTCGGTGCCGGTGCCGAGCGGCGACGGGCAGAGTTTTTTGAAATCCCATCCGCCAATCGTGCTGCCCTGAAATCGCGCGAAGGTGGCGCAGGGGCGCATCTCAGTTTCTTGCACAGGGGGTGTAAGCTCCGGGCATGACAACGACCTGCCTTGAGCCTGTGACCTCCCTCTCAATCTCGGACGCCTCGTGCGAACCGCTGGCGGTGCTGGCGGCGCGG
>Ga0163150_10003239_pt1 | contig 23238 bp, 13 predicted proteins | sample OliLakLV19P2IB_FD_148628 | JGI IMG/M metagenome (GOLD analysis project Ga0163150, IMG submission 148628) | Freshwater microbial mat bacterial communities from Lake Vanda, McMurdo Dry Valleys, Antarctica - Oligotrophic Lake LV.19.P2.IB | ecosystem: Environmental > Aquatic > Freshwater > Lake >...
TGTAGCCGCCACCACCGCCGCCACCACCACCGCTATTGCCGCCACGTCCGCCACCGTAACCACCACGGTCACCGCCGCCGCCAAAGCTTCTCTTAGGACGATCTTCTAACGGTCTGGCTTCTTTGACAACCAAAGTTCTTCCTTGGAAGTCTTTGTTGTTGAGGCCTTGTTCAGCAGCATTGGCTTCTTCATCGCTTTCAAATTCGATGAAACCGAAACCACGGCTTCTGCCAGTCATTTTGTCCGAGATAACAGTTGCTGTCGCAACAGTTCCGAACTGACTGAATAATTGTTTTAGGTCATCTGAGGTGGTTGCCCAAGGGATACCGCCTACAAATAATTTCTTAGCCATTGTTTAGGCTTTCTATTTAAGAGCTCATCTTAGACTCTTACTGACTATTAAATAAAGCTCTCTTATTAAACTTCTGCGATGTAACTCTTAGGAAGCCTAACTTTTTTATGCTTTCCTTGTGCAAATACGCAGGCAGGGAAAACATGAACTTAAGATGATAGATACATTATACCTCATCTGTAGAGAAAAAGCAATAGCAAAAAGGGCGAGTTTAATATCAACATTTGTGAGTTTTTCTTACTACCCTAATATCCCCAACCCATGTCCCCCACATTTGTTATAACCTTAAGGACTTTAAGTCCACTAAAAGACTTAGCAATAACCCCTGCGGCATCCTTGCCAATCAGGGAGGTCTTCTTGCCGTCATAGAGGGCGGTGAGAACATAATTCTTCCTGGAAAGCACGGTTTGGGACAGGAAGGTCAAGTTTTTGCTCTTGTCTAAGAGCCAGAGGAAAGCCATAACGTTCTTGCCTAAGTCTGCCGAAATACTGTTATAAGAAATGGATTTAATCTGCGCTCTCATGCCGGCTTTCCGGTTTTTGCTCTTAAGTTTAAGAAGGGTAACGTTTCCCGCCTGGTCAGTTAAATTAATGCTATCGTCCTGGTCTAGGACAGTAACCTGCGAGGTGGTGGAAAAGTTATCTTTGCCGGTGAACTGGAGGTCTTTAAGAACCGGACTAAACTCTACTATAGCCTCCGGGGCTGTTTTATCTATGTTAAAGACAATAATTTTTTCAGGTTCGTTGTTTCCGGCCTTATCGGTGGAAAAAAAACTTACTGTATAGATTCCTTCAGCAGTTAAGCTAATTGGAGCATTGTAGGGCAGGAAAGGATTGACTGAGGGAACTAAAGGCAAAGATGAGGGCACTGTGACATCCACTCTGTACCAGGTCTCAAACAGTCCTGAAGTCTGCGGCTCTTTTCCCTGAATAACTGGGTCCTGGGCGGAGAGCTGAATACTAACATTACTCTTGTAATACCCCGGCTTACCCAATGCCCCGGACACAGCGGAAGAAGAAACGGGAGGAATTACGTCCAAGGACTCATTGGCATTTATGAAAGAGGAGGGCTGGACAGTTTGGTCAATGGTTCCGTCTCCGTTCGTATCCAAACTCAAAGTGGTAACGGTTCCCAAATTAAGCCTCCCTCTTAAAAGAGTAGTTACGGGCAGATTGGAAAAAACTTGGGTTTGAACAATGCTATCGTTGTTGATTGCCTGATCTTTGAATGTAAATGTGCCTGCTCCAGTGCCTTTAAAATTTACAGAATAACTTTGGTTGTTGTCAGTAGGCACAAAAATGAACTTATGATCTCCAATAATCTGGTAGCCAGAGCCTGGTATATCGTTTTGAATGCTCCCATCAGGAACTATTCCGGCATGATTGCCATCTTGGTCAAATATATCTAAGGAAACAGGGCTATGCATTTCCCACCAATGCCCTTTTAGCTTGCAGGTATTTGGATTACTCATCATGTCTTGATAGCTCATTACATTGTTTCCCCCTACAGCAATGCTACCACTCACTAAATTAACAATAGTTTTTCTTATACCTTCCGCGCTCAACATTTTTCCATGGTTAGCTTTTATGGCATAAAATAAATTACTTGTGTTTACTTTTAAACTTTCCGCGCTGCCTAACGGGACAGTTCCGTCGCCCGAAATGTTAGACATTGTATAACCCTTAACAGACAGTGAGGACTGTCCCTTCTCCCTAAATTCCGTAATAGTCCCTAAAGTAGGGCTTTTACAGCCTACAATTGCGTACAAATTAACTCCCGCACTCCTCATATCGTAACTGTCAAAATCCATTGAATGCAATTGACCAGCGTTTATTAATGCTTGATTATTCAAATGATGATCGTTTAGTAAAAAATTATTAGTCTGGTTAAAATCTAGGTTTTGAACTTCTGAACCAAACCCCTGGGCAGTAACTATTTTTACATAACTCCCATTTTTGGCAACATATGCCTGACTCGGGGCAAGATCGTAAACAACTGGTAAGTTTTGGGATATCTTTTTCATTTCCAAATCGCTAAGACCCGGGACATCAAAACTATCACCCGCCAATAAAACTTTAAGGGCTTTTGGAGCTCCTAAATTAGGGACGCCCACAAAAACCACTTTGTCTAAAAAGTTATCTGTCGGATGGTCCATTACATACTTCTTGATTAACAGCCCTCCTGTACTGTGAGCAACAATATTTATTTTATCACTATGGGTTTGTCTCCTAATTTTTTGTATTACCTCATTTAATAAATCTACTGTGGTTGTGTTTCCATTCTTTCCTGAAACTCCATATCGCCAATCATAAGGAAATGTAAATAAAGTTTTTTGACTATCTTCCTTGTCATCAATATATCCTTGTGCTTTAAATTCAGCTATTAACTTATCGGTGTAACTATACAGTCGATCAGGGTTACCAATTATTTCAGTAGGATAAGCAGCTTTATCTATTGGTGTTAGATTAATATTAAAAGCCAAAGGATCCATAAAACTATCTAAATTAACAGGATTGACCATTCTTAAAATTGAAGCCCACAAAATTGTGTCATCCTTTTTAATTTCCGTTCCTAAAACCCCAGGCACTATTAATACCGGCACTTTCCCATTTACAGGAAGAGCCACAGGACCATCTGTAGCCTCTATGCGCATCATCAAGTCGTGTAGGGTGTCAGGAACTGGGTTAATTCCTCCCCCACAGTCGCCATTGTTACAGTACTTGTATAAGGCATTGCCGTCAGGATAGGTAGAGGGTACTATGGTGTCTGTTTCTGTTTGTGCGAAAAAGATAATAAAGTTAGCCTGATCGGAAGCAACCATGGCCAGAGTGGTACTGGCAAAGTTAATGGTATCTTCGGGATCAAAATTAAAGGTAATGTCAGTGAAGGTACGGTTAGCGGTATTACAGAACTCTGCTTTGGTAAGATTTCCCTTTCCTATGTGAGTATTGCTTACAGCGTCAAAAACCTTCAAGGGGACAGGCTGACTGCCTGTGCTGTAGCAATCAAATATTTCCGGTTGAGTAAAGGCTTTTAGGGTGATACTGGTCAGAAGTCCCGTGGAATGTATAGGAGTGGTGGTAGGAGAAGTTCCTAGCCTCTGTCTCCAGGCTGTGCAGGGAAAGAAGTTAGGGTCACCTACTTGGTGGTAGCTTATTCCATTCTGCTGGCAGGCCATGTCTACAGCATCTAGAACACTCCCTGTAAGACTGTCAAAAACTACAGCTGCATGAGCTGGGGCAGAGAGGGTTAGAGTTAATAGGCATAGGAAAATAAAAAAGAAAGTTTTAAACCACATTGTTATGCCTCCTAAAATATTTAATTATTACGACCATATATTTCTGGTTGCCCATATAACATATAACACAAAGGCACTTAAAATAAAGAAAATTAGAAGACAAGTTAGAAGGAGAGTTTTAATCCACTTAGGGGAAAAATTACTTTTAAAAGATACGGATATTGCCCCAATCAATCCACCAACTTGAAGAGTTAATGCTTGCAGGAGCAAACTTTTATGATCAGGATCCATTAAAATATTTGGTCTGAATATTTCTGGATTGTTACCACCTTTTAAAAAAATATATAGGTAATTCCCCACCGGACTCCACAACACCTCCGGCACAATGAATAATGCCAAGAATATCCCTAACCATATCTTTTGTGTCTTTGACATATGAGTATACTTTTGTTTCCTCTATGTTAGTTGTCCACAGGTTCTATAACCATGGTAACATACCCACATAAATTAATTCTAAACTTTTTATAAATTCTTTCTACCTAAAGAATATCAAATATTGCCTTATTTTAAAAGGAAATTGGGGTTGTGGCAGTTTTGACGGCTATATTTAAGAGGGTGCGTGTGGATAAATAAACCAGCTCGCAGCAGAGCTGAGAGGTATCAACTGCAGGCTTCCATCACCCCTCCCTAGCCCTCCCCATCAGGGGGAGGGAATACTGCAAGGGAAACGCAGCAAGCTGGGGGGCATTGACCAAAACTATAATAAGTAAAAGTCAGCAATTTTATCTTCTTACATACTTAGTCATTTCAAAATTCTCCTGGACCCGTTTGCCTTGAGGGGTAAAACTGTTTAGTTCAAAACTAACTTGTACTCCTTCAGGTTTGCCGTCTGTTGCCGGAATATGCTCAAACACCATACCGGTAACGCTGACTCTATCGCTATGCAAAAGTTGTTGCCCGGCAGTTCCTGCTTGCAAGCGCATGACTCCCCCGATCACCTCAAAACGCAAGGGGTTGGACGGAAAATTATATTTTACAATTTCTAAAGAAGAGGTGGATATAACGCTCATGTTAGACGCACCACTTAAAGCCCAATCCAGCTTAGCTAACAAAAATTCCCCCTCCTCCTGTAAATAAATATGAGTCTGATTGCGGCCACCGGCCTCGACTATGCTAAAAGCCGCGACAGAAACTGCGCCCATTATTACCGCCAAAAGAGCAAAATAAATTACCGTCTCAATAAGAGTACTGCCGGTGTCTCTGTGTTGGTTTTGTATATCCATGGTTATGGTCCCGAACTAATTATAGAAAGATAGCCCCTGCCGGCGGCATCGGTGGATGCCGCATAAAAATAATTGCCTCGGCAACTTAAGGCTGTACCAGAACTTCCCTGTGGCCAGGTGAGAGATGGGCTTGCCCATAGCGTCGGGGCCGATGGACGCGAAACATCCCAGACCTGAAATTGATTGCTAGTAAGAAGAAAAGCCCTATCTCCGCGAACGACAAAGCTATTCACGCTTTCGGGAGTCGCTAAAGGCAGTCCTCCCAAAACCGGCAGTGCTACGGTGGCCGCTGAAGAACCGTCTAAAATAAAAAAGTCGGGGAGGGAATCCGCAGCGCCGGAAATTTTACTGGCTGTCCTTCCTAAATATACTTTTTCTCCAATTATACGTACGCTTTTACCGTTGCCTCCCACTCCTCCGGAATAAAAAAATCCCCCGCTTCTTTGTGGGGAAGCAGGATGAACAATATTCATTACCGTCAACTGTTCAGTGAGTGCCCCACTATTTACCGGATGCGCAAGGTAGGCATACCCACCTTTTAGCTGCAATGCGTTTATTCCACTGCCAATACCACTGCCTCCTACCCAGACTGGGTAAGCAGGGTCGCTTACGTCTACAATATTAAATTCCGGCCCACTGCCTGTTTTGCTTAAACCAATATATACATGACCGTTTCTATACAAGATACTACTGCCAATAGCCTGGCTAGTGTTGCCAGCAGTCACTCCGGGAATTCTTAATGTGGTTTTAAGTACCGGTAAAGTTGAGCTGGCAATATCTATAATTTGCACTTGTCCAAAATCAGCGCTGGCCGAGACGCTCCTGGCGCTGGCAACATAGGCATAGGTTCCGGAAACGGCCAAAGCGTTTATTCCGGCAATTGTTGAAGCCGCATTATCAAGTTTGCCCACCAATACCGGAACAGTAGGAGTGGAAATATCAAAAATAAAAAAGGTAGGGTCTGTTTTATTTGCCGTCTTATCCGCCCCTACATACAATGCGTTCTCGTATGCCTGCAGAGTGCTTAGACTATAGGCATGCGCGCTGTCCCCTATTAACTGGGCAAAGTCAAAGCTGTCCATATGAGGGTGAGTCCAGTCACCCACAGTCGCCAAGCTACAGGAATTTCCTTCCAAAGCGTCCTTCCAATTAGTAAGCAGGAACCCAGCGCCTGTCTGTTGCTCCCTAGCCTTGTCGCTTTTCCAAGCCACGGAACCACTGATGCTTTTTGTATAGAAATCTGTTTGTTCTACTTGTAACTTTTTATAAAAAGACCCTTGGGTAACGGTTGCCTGAGAAACGAGAGACTCAAAATCGGCTCCCGCTCCCGCACGAGATTCCTCCAGCATTGCCTGGGCCTGCCGCAGGCTATCGCTATGAGCCCCGCTGTCAAGCAGTAAAGACTGGCTCCCGAAAATCAAACCAACCACTGCGGTCAAAGTTAAAATAACCACGGCAAAGGCCAGGAGCATTTCCAAAGTACTAAATCCGCTCTTAGTATATGACAATTTCATCATACATTACCGGGGATTAATTTGCCCTTCACTGTTTATGCCAATGGCAAAAGAAGACCGCACTCCGTTACTGAAAAAAATATCACCCACAACCGTTGAAGTGCCAGAAAGCTGGCTAAAAACAACCTCATGTAGCCCTGAAAGCTCATAGTGAGGATTGGCAGGAAAACTAATATCCTCCGCGCTATCCCGACTGGCGTACGAATCTCCCTGAAACAATAAATACCGAACCGGTGACTGGGCGACATATACTCCGTGCGCCTTTTGGTTGATGTTGTGCATAGACTGGCTACGGGCTTTTTGCAGTAAACCAACCAACAAATCCTGTTCACTCCTTAGGTTATTATTCCGGTACGCATCAATAGTTATGGGCAAACCCAGACCGGCAACAAGACTGACCAGAGCAAGCACCAAAAGCATTTCAATCAAACTAAATCCGGAAAGAGGAGATTGCGCCATACATAAAAGAATTAATTGTTTGGGGGATTAATTAAATTGGAATAAATAATCCATAAACCCATTTACTCGTGGCGGACTACCACTCCTTGCTTCCTTTAGTGCCTCAAATTCTGGGTAATCCCATAAATTGGAGTGATAATAGATATGGCCACAAACCCGACAATCAACCCCATAAAAATCATTAACACCGGTTCTATAATAGTAGTAAGATTTTTTGTAGCCTCTCCCAATTCGTCCTCATACAGGCCAGCCAGGTACAGCAAGGTGTTGCTTAAATTACCGGTCACTTCACCGACTACTACCATTTGGGTGAGCATAACCGGAAATAACCGAGGATACCGTTCCAAACACGCAGACATTTTTTCTCCTTTAAGCAAATGGCCGGGTAACAGCTCCAGCTTTTCCGCATAAGCGGAGCTGGTGAGCGTGGTAGCAGTAATTTTCGCGGCTTCTACAATAGCCAAATTGCTCCTCAGTAACAAGCCTAAGGTTCGGCAAAAATTGGCCAAAAAATAAGATCGCGCCAGTTCCCCTAAAAAAGGAACTATCAGTATCGTCCTGTCAGACCATAACTTAACTCGTGGCTGACGCGATAAAAAAATTAAAACACCGCTTACAAAGACCATTGCTAACAGCACATACTCCCAATCATGCGCCAAAACATTACTCAGAGCTATAAGCGTCTTGGTAGTCCACGGCAACTGAAATTTAAAACTGGCAAATACGGGCATAATTTTAGGAAACACATATCCAGTAAGTAGCCCTGTCATGCCAAAAGTAGCGGCAACAACAAAGCCCGGGTAGACGAGCGCGGAAGTAACTTTAGACTTTAACTCAATTCTCTTTTTTTGTTCCTGAGCCAAATAGTCCAGGTTTTCATGAAGGGTTCCACTTGCCTCCCCAATGCGCACAATGTTAATAAAAAAGTTATTAAAAATCCCTTTGTACTTAGCCAGGCTGGTAGACAACAATTGACCCTGCTCTACATCGGCCGCGAACCGGTGCGTCAAATATCTTGACCCAGCTGAACTGGCTTGCAACTCTATCATGCGCAGAGCTTGCAAAATAGGGACCCCTGCCTGAATGAGAACAGACAATCGCTTAGTAAACAGCATTTGCTCTTTTACAGGAAATTGCAAAAAGAAAGGTTTATTTATTATCTCCGTACCTTTCGGAACGTTTTTTCCGCCAGGGTTTTTACCTTGGTAAAGAACAGGCTTTGCCTGCCAGAGCCTGGCGCGAAGGCGAAGCAATCCCCTAAATCTGCTTATGAAATAAGCAGGTGTTGGCTTTTGAGTCACACCAGAAGCTCTTTCCTGCATCGCTGGCATTATCTCTGAATGCGCATGCACCCCAAATACCCTTCTTTTTCCACTAGAAATATTTTTGTTAAATTTTTTTTTCAAAAAATTGTCATTCATAGTGCATCCTTACTATTTCTTCTATTGTGGTAAGTCCTGCCAATACTTTTCCTATACCATCTTCCACCATTGGTACCATGCCTTGCGCTATGGCCAGTTTCCTTATTTCCCCCGCTGAAACCTTTTGCAACACCGCTTCGCGAATAACGTTGTCCGGAACCAACACTTCATGAACGCCTATCCTTCCAAAATAACCGCTCTGGTTACACCACGAACACCCTTTGCCATACCACACCGGACTTCCCAGACTAAAAAATTCCTTCAGAAACAGTGACCGCAAATTTTCGCATTCCGCTTTGCTCATCTTTTTCTGTTGTTTACAATGCGCGCAAATTTTCCTCACCAACCGTTGACCTATGGCAACACTAACTGTGGAAGCTATTAGGTAAGATTCAATTTTCATGTCAAGAAGCCTTGGCAATGTGGTAGCGGCGTCATTGGTATGTAAAGTAGACAATACCAAGTGCCCGGTTAGGGCCGTGTTTACGGCGATACCGGCCGTTTCCGCATCCCGAATTTCCCCCACCATAATAATGTTGGGATCCTGGCGCAAAATACTCCGCAGACCGTTGGCAAACGTTAGGCCGGTGCGGGAATTAACCTGAATCTGCTCAATACCTTCTATGGCATATTCTATGGGGTCTTCTATGGTTATAACGGAAACATTTTTGGTGTTTAAACTTTTCAGGATAGTATAAAGAGTGGTGGTTTTTCCGCTACCCGTAGGTCCGGTTGCCAAAATCATACCATAGGGACGTGAAATAGCATGCGCGATTTTTTTACCATTTTCCGCGCTAAACCCCAAAGATTCCAAAGTAAACTCTTCCGCTCGGTCGGAAAGCAGGCGCATAACCACATCTTCGCCGTAGTAGGCCGGGACAATAGAAACCCTAATGTCTATATTCACGGCAGGCTCCGGTTGATAGCGAAACCGTCCGTCCTGCGCGGCCTGATGTTCGTCTGTCCGCAGGCCACTTAAAATTTTAATCCGGCTTATAATTTCGGTTTGTACAGCATTGGGAATTTGGTGGACGTCTTCCAGCATGCCGTCTACCCGAAAACGCACCCTCATCTTCTTAGGTCCCGGATCCATATGGATGTCGGAAGCTCTCATAGCATAAGCATGTTCAATTATGCCGTCTACTATCTTAATTACCGAAGAGTGTTCCCCCAAAGCCAGTTCTTTGTGTATGGATAGCTCTCTTGCCAGAGATCTATTATTTTCGTCACTATTCAGTTTCTCACCAGGCGCGCCCTTCTCGCTATAAAAACTAACACTAACCCGCGGCGGGTAACGTTTCCCCTCTTGGCCCCCCTCCCAAAAGCGGGAACTTATGCTTTTTATATCTGAAAAATTCATACCTGCATAATACACTAGGCCGATAAATTATTTCTAAACTTTTTAAAAAAATGAAATACCCCCTCCCTAGCCCTCCCCATAAAGGGTAGGGAATACTGCAAGGGAACCTCAGCGAGCTGCGGGGTATTGACTAAAACTATGATAATTAAAAAGCGCCGCTCTCCTAGCCGAATAAAAAAAGATGACTCCGGTAAAGTACCTAAGTCATCTTTTGAGAACTATTGCCACTAAGGGTGTTTAAGGTAAGCGTCTACTAATAAAAGGTTTGGGGATAAGCTAAAGAACCTTTTTTAAATACTGCCCTGTATAACTTATCTTTACCTTGGCTACGTCTTCGGGAATACCTTGGGCAATTACTTGTCCGCCTTTGTCTCCGCCTTCCGGGCCAAGGTCTATTATCCAGTCCGCGGTTTTTATCATGTCCAGATTGTGCTCAATTACTACCACGGAGTTTCCTTTTTCCACTAAACGGTTGAGTACGTGGATCAGGCGCTTAACGTCGGCAAAGTGCAGTCCGGTGGTTGGCTCATCGAGCAAGTACAAGGTACGGCCGGTACTTGCGCGGGAAAGTTCGGTGGCCAGCTTAATACGCTGAGCCTCACCGCCAGAGACCGTGGTGGCGTTCTGCCCAAGGCGCATGTAACCAAGCCCCACCTGACTCAAAGTTTCCAGTTTGCGGTGCAACATGGGCAAATTGGCAAAAAAAATCTTGGCTTCGTCTACCGTCATTTCCAAGACATCGGAAATAGTTTTATCTTTATAATGGATTTCCAAAGCCTGGCGGTTGTAGCGCTTGCCATTACATTCCTCACAGGTAATATAGACATCGGGCAAAAAATTCATTTCCACTTTAATTACGCCGTCGCCCGCGCATTTTTCGCAGCGTCCACCCTTAACGTTAAAACTAAATCTTCCGGCTTTATAACCCCTCATGCGGGATTCTTTGGTGTCCGCAAACAAATCCCGAATAGGAGTAAACAGGCCTGTGTAGGTGGCCGGATTACTGCGCGGGGTACGGCCAATGGGAGACTGATCAATATTAATAATTTTGTCTATGTGTTCAATCCCCAATATCTTTTTATGCTTACCCGGTTCATCCTTGCTGTTATAAAAGTATTTATAGAGAGCTTTGGCTAAAATATCGTTGAATAATGTTGACTTCCCACTCCCCGAAACTCCGGTCACGCAGGTAAATTTGCCCAGGGGAATATCTACCGAAACATTTTTTAGGTTAAACTCTTCCGCACCAATTACGGAAAGTTTGCGGCCGTTTCCGGCGCGCCTGCGCTTGGGTACTTCTATAAATTCCTTACCGGAAAGATATTGCCCAGTTATGCTTCTGGGGCTTTTTTCTATAGATTTAGGGCTACCCTGGGCTACCAATTCCCCGCCATGTTTGCCGGCGCCCGGACCAATGTCCACCACCCAGTCAGATTCGCGAATAGTTTCCTCATCATGTTCAACCACAATAACCGTGTTGCCCAAATCCCGAAGATCTTTAAGCGTCTGCAATAACCGGCCGTTGTCGCGCTGGTGTAAACCAATGGACGGCTCGTCTAATATATAGAGAACGCCTGTAAGGCCAGAACCGATTTGGGTTGCCAAGCGAATACGCTGGGCTTCCCCGCCGCTTAAGGTATCGGCGGCGCGGTCTAAGGACAGGTACGACAGGCCTACATTAAGCAAAAAAGACAATCGAGCGTTTATTTCTTTAAAAATTTGCTTGGCAATGGTTAAGTCTTTTTGAGAAAGTTGTTTGCCGGCGTCCTTAAAAAAGTCATGGGCATTTTCTATGGTCATGTTGGAAACTTCCACTATACCCTGACCGCAAACGGTTACGGCTAATACTTCAGGCTTGAGCCTCTTGCCCGCGCAAACCGGACAAGTGCGAATCCTCATATAGTTTTCTATTTCTGTACGCATGTATTCGGAATCCGTTTCCCGGTAGCGGCGTTCCAAGTTGGGAACCACGCCTTCAAAGACGGTCATCATTTCATATTCACCTTCACGGGTAGAAAACTCACCCGACACTTTTACCTTTTTATCACCGGTGCCATGCAAAATAATCTCTATATATTTTTTTGGCAAATCTTTTACCGGAATATTTATTGAGAACCCATATTCCTGGGCTACGGCCTGCAAAATGCGGCTATACCAGGAAAGACGTGAAGTAGTTTTACTCCAGGGACGAATGGCTCCTTCAGCCAAGGTTAAACGGTGGTTAGGGATTACCAGGTCCGGCTCTACGGTAAGCTTAGTGCCCAAACCTTTACACTCAGGGCAGGCTCCATGAGGACTGTTAAAGGAAAAATCACGGGGATCAAGTTCAGAAAGAGCGACATGGCTGTCGGGACAGGCAAATTTTTGGGACAATAAAATATGGTCGCCAATCGCCACGCCTTTTTCGTCAACTTTAACTGCCAAAGCTATGCCGTCACCCAGGTCCAAAGCTTTTTCCAAACTTTCGGAAATCCTACCTTTATCTTCCGGGGTAATAGTCAGCCTATCAATTACTACATCTATAGTATGCTTTTTCTGCTTGTCCAAAGCCAAGGACTGGGCTTCATTCAAGTCCATAATAGTTCCGTCTACTCGCACGCGCGCGAATCCTGCTTTTTTAATTTGTTCAAAAATTACTCTATGCTCGCCTTTTTGATCCTTTATAAAAGGAGCCAAGAGGACAATTCGAGTTGACACTTTAAGCCCCATAAGCTGGTCTACCATTGCCTGTGTTGTTTGGCCGGCAATTTTTTTGCCGCATACCGGACAGTGTGGTATGCCAATGCGGGCATACAACAGACGCATGTAATCGTAAATTTCAGTAACCGTTCCTACCGTAGAACGAGGATTATGAGAAGCAGATTTCTGGTCAATACTAATGGCCGGAGACAATCCTTCTATCTTGTCCACATCTGGCTTATCCATAAGGCCAATGAACTGGCGAGCATAAGCGGAAAGGGATTCCACGTAGCGGCGCTGGCCTTCGGCATATATGGTATCAAATGCCAAAGAAGACTTGCCCGAGCCGGACAAACCGGTCATGACAATCAGTTTGTTCCTGGGCAAATCCACGTCTATATTTTTTAAATTGTGCTGGCGCGCACCCCGGATAGAAATAATATCGTTCATAAATCTATAAAGCTAGGGAATAAACATTACATAAAACTACGGGGCACTGCAGTTATCCGCAGATTTCTGTAATGTTTCTCTTTGGTAGTTTTTGTAGCGGCAAACTGATAAAAATTGTACCATGTCTGTCAAGGGAAATCAAGAGCCTAAGACAAGAGTTCCTAGAAGCTATCTTAAAAATAATTTGTAGGCGATCCGCCTAAGGCGGATTGATCGGATTGGTTCCAAACAAATTTTGATGTTTAACTATAGTTAAGCGGAAAAAATTATGGGATTGCAGCCGAAGGATTTTTAAGATAGCTTCAAGTAACTAGTAGCGAGCAATGAACAAAAGCAAGATAAAAATAATGCCCTGTCCCAGCGTCTTTGCAGACGAACTTTTCTCATAAGCTAAAATACTCAAAAATATCGCCGGGAAAATTATACTGGTTAGAAGTGTACGACAAATTAAGGGGCGGCTTAAAAAAATTATCAAAAGCACATCTTTTTCTACCTTGCTTTGGCAAGCCAAAGAATTGGGCTATACTATAGCAAATACCATTTTGGAACATATGCTATGGAAAATCCCAAACTTCCTTACCTAAAGGAAAAAATTAAACAAATTCCCCACGAACCCGGTGTCTACCAATTCTTAAACAAAGACAGTGAGGTTATTTACGTTGGAAAAGCAAAAAATTTAAAATCCCGCGTCAGCCAATACTTGAGAAACCACGACAACCGCCCTCAATTACCATACTTAATGGCCGAAGCCGCAGACCTAACTTATACCGTGGTGAACAATGAACTGGAAAGCCTTTTCTTAGAAAACACCCTCATAAAAAAATATCTGCCTCGCTACAACATCCAGTTGCGGGACGATAAAAATTACGCTTTTATTACCATAGACTTTAGAACAGAAATCCCCCAAATAGGGTATGCCCGTAAATTTTCGGACGAAGGCGGATCCGCCTCTGGAGGAGACCAAAAATCTGCAATCTCTAATCATAAATCTAAAATTAAATACTTTGGGCCTTATTCCGCTGCTTACAAAATCCGCCTCACCCTTAACCTAGTCCGCCGCATTTTCCCCTACTGTGCTAACAGCGAAGTAGGCACCAGACCTTGTTTTTACTATTATTTACATCGATGCCCGGGAGTATGTATTGGTAAAATAAGTTTAGAAGAATATAAACTACAGCTAGGCCGCATTTGTTGGTTCTTGTCTGGTAATTCAAGCAAAATTTATACTGAATTAAATAATGAAATGAAGCTCGCCTCCTCAGGCCAGGAATATGAAAAAGCTGCGCGTCTACGGGACCAACTCCAGAGATTGGAACTGCTCCACGAACGACAAAATGTTATTATGTCAAAACCGGTAGCTTGGGATATTATTTCCCTGGCATCGGATTCGGGTTATATCTGCGTGAACCTATTTAAAATCCGTGAAGGTAAAATGCTGGACAAAGAAAACTTTGTATATGAAGCTGCGGCGGAATCTGAACACGGGAATACCGGCATTGGGGAAACCATGCAAAGATTTTTGGAGCAATATTATTTGGACACCAGCGATGCTCCAAAAATTATTTACACCCAAACTTCTCCAGAAGACACGGAACTCATTGAACACATAATTCGTTCCAGGTTCAACAAAAAAACAGAAGTTATCTATCCGCAAAAAGGCAAACCCAAAGAGTTAATCACCCTAGGAATTACCAACGCCCAGGAGCACTTAAAAAACTGGCTGTCCACTCAAGCCGAGCATTTAGATAAAATTCAACATGCCCTCGGTGAACTTAAGACCCAACTGCATTTGGAAAAGTTGCCCGACCGCATAGAAGCGTACGATATTTCCAATACCCAAGGAACGAACCCTGTCGGTAGCATGGTAGTTATTAAAAACGGATTGCCTGCTAAAAACGAGTATCGTAAATTTAAAATTCAGAGCAAGAAAACCCCCGACGACTTTTCAATGATGAAAGAAATGCTGGAACGAAGACTCAGTAGACTACCAGAAATTCCACCACAACAAGGAAAAACAACCTGGCCAGTGCCGGACCTAATAGTAATTGACGGCGGCAAAGGCCAGCTCGGCGTAGCATGCGAAGTCTTAAAGGAAAAAAACCTGTCTATTCCCATTATCGGACTGGCAAAAAGAATTGAAGAAATATTTTTCTCCGGGGATTCAGAGCCTCTCGTACTTTCTCATGACAATCCGGCTCTGCAAATGCTCCAGCGACTACGCGACGAAGCCCACCGCTTCGGCATTTCCTTCCATCGTCAACTCCGCTCAAAGCAGGCGGTGAAATCGGCACTAGATGACATTCCCGGCATTGGCCCAAAAACAAAAAAACTTCTGAAACAAAAATTTGGTACAGTTGCCAATATTCGCAAGGCGAGTTTAGACGAACTCTCGACGGTAGTAGGTGAACATATGGCACAGACAATACAGCAAACATTAAATTAGTTAGTAGTAAGTAGGGAATAGTTAGTAGCCTGCATTACCTGCCTACCGGCAGGAAAGCATCTCACGCCAGACTCACGGGGAATAGTTTATCCATCTGACAAGCGACATCACCCCCCACCCGATGGGGCCCATCCCCCGCGGGCGAATCTGTCTGGTTTACCCCATGGCGATAGCTTTACGAGGCTACCACCTACTTCCTACGCCCCTACTGACTAATCCCAAAACAATTGACACCCTGACCCTTTCTTAGTATAATTTCTAAGCAATCTAGATTCTTAGCTCATTTTATGAATTTAAGCCTAATCCTCAAATTTGTAGACATTTTGGTAATGGTTTTACTTATTGTCATTATTACCTTACAGAACAAGTCATCCGGGCTTTCCAACGTCTTCGGTGGTTCGGGAAACATTGTGCAAACCAGACGCGGGTTTGAAAAATGGCTCTTTTACGCTACTATTATATTTGGAACACTTTTTGTGGTAATTAACATTAGTTTCCTGTTTTTGAAGTAACAAACCTACTTTCCGGGGGGAAAGAAAGTATGTTTGATGTCTGAACATGAACGGATTCTCCAACAATTTCATAACCTACAGCAAAAACATATTTTCAGGTTTAAAAGCTGTTAAAAACTTCCGTCTTTCCTCACTGAGGAAAGTTTTTTCTTTAATGGGCAAACGGGAGAAAATCGCGGCCCTTATTCTTATTTCCATAGCCGCTATCAGTCTGCTCGTGTCTGTAAGAAATTTTTATTTTCAGCACACTATTTCAGCGGCCGATTCCGGCGGAAGTTATACCGAAGGGCTCCTTGGCCAACCCCTCTATATTAATCCCATACTGGCCCACTCCGATACCGACCTGGCTTTGGTGCGTCTTGTTTTCTCCGGCCTTTACAAATACGATTCCAACGGACAACTTAGCCCCGACCTTGCCGAAGGTATGCCGGTTATTTCTCCCGACCAAAAACAATACACTATTGCTCTCAAGAAAAACATTACCTGGCATGACAGCAAAACGTTTAATGCCGACGACATAGTATTTACTTTTCAGACCATAAAAGATCCCGCCTATAAGAGTCCCCTCAGGGGTTCCTGGAGCGCTACCACCGTAGAAAAATTATCGGACTTCAGCGTCCAGTTTACCACTAAAGACATTTCCGGTCCGTTTATTTTTAACCTTACCCAACCCATTCTGCCGGAGCATATGTGGAGCCGCGTAGAAAAACAAAATTTCTTTTTGTCAGGCAACAATCTGGCCGCGGTAGGTACCGGACCGTATGCTATAAAAGAAATAAAAAAACTGCCTAGTGGAAAAATTGAACAAATCAACCTGGACTCTTTCGCTGGCTACCATGCCGGTAAACCTAAAATAGACACCCTAGCAATAAAGTTCTTTGACACCGAAGACGACGTTTTAAACGCCCTCCATAGCAAAGAAATAAGCGGTTATGGTTACACACCCCTGGGAAGCAGTTTGTACCTAGACAAAAACCAAAGTGATTTCCAGGTCTTTACCGTTCCATTACCCCAATACCAAGTTATTTTTTTTAACTTGAACAATAAAATTCTGGGAGACATAAGCGTACGCAAGGCACTTTCTCTGGCAACCAACAAACAGCAGGTTATAGAGGACATCTTTAAAGGCAACGCCCTACTACCTGCTTCCCCTCTTCTTTTCAATGCCCGCCAAACCATGTCTGCCGTCGAGAATGTTTTTAGCCTGGACCAGGCAAAAAAAACTCTGGAAGAAGGCGGTTGGGTTTTGGACTCTAAAACGAATTTACGTTCAAAAAAAAATATAACGCTGGAATTTACCCTTACCACAAGCGATTCCCTTCTTAATTCCAAAACTGCCGATATGGTCGCAAATCAATGGAAACAGCTGGGAATACAAGTACATTTGTCTATTGTGCCTACCAAACAGCTTACCGACAGCGGCATACGCTCACGCAGTTTCGACGTTCTACTATTTCCCCAAAAATTTGGCGTTGACCCTGACCCGTTTGTTTTTTGGCACAGCAGCCAGGTAAAAGACCCGGGCGTCAATCTGACTGGATTTGCAGATGTAACCGCGGACAAACTAATTACCGAAGCACGAACTACTACCAACCAAGAAGTCAGGCAGGAAAAGTACAAGCAGTTTAACCAGCTCATTATGGACAAAGTCCCGGCCATATTTCTTGATCAGACTGAATATGTTTACGCCTTAGATAAAAATATTAAGAACATCCACATTTCCACACTCTACGAAGCAACTCAACGCTTTTACGATATACCAAATTGGTATATAAATGAAATGCGGGTCTGGAAATAGACAGTAAAAAATACAGTAGCACGGACTCCTTCAAGTAATCAAGATATCCCTTTATACTTTTTATTTTATACTTTATACTATATGTCTAGGGCACGTGGCGGAACTGGCATACGCGCACGTTTCAGGTACGTGTGGGAGTAATCCCGTGGAGGTTCAAGTCCTCTCGTGCCCACCAAAATGGAACTTAAAGGTTTTGAAGAAGCAAAAATGCGGGACGCGCGAAGTGCGTCCCGCATTTTTGGCTTTGAAAAAATCGTTGAGTTCCTTATTGGTGTCTATATTGTACCAAGTCCGAACCTATTTTCAAAATAAAGTTCGGTGAGCTATCTCCATTCCGCCACGACCCAGCATCCACTTCGAGACACTGCGGAAGCAGTGTCTCTCCGCTTCTGCTGGGTCGCACCGCCCTCGCCTCGCCACCGTCCCATTCTTTTTTTTGGCGCGATTCTGATTTTCTTTTTTCGGTATGGGCATGGTGAGGCGAGGGACGGGTTTATCCTAAGGGAGAAACTGGCGGAATTCACTTGGTGGTAATTTCTTTATTCGTGGTGTAAAAAATGGACTCGGTTTTGCGAAAGCTATTTTTTGGGGTGAGAAAGTGTGGGACATTTTCGCAAGACCTTGAGCATTTTGTACTCAAAATGTGAAAGGTGTACAGCTTCTGTAAGAAGAGGATTTGGCAAAACCGAGTCCATATTTGCATTTCCCGCACTCCGCCACCATTCCCCAGATTAACAGAGGTGGAGTGCGGATACATTGCACATTTCCACTCTCTTGCTTTGCAAGAGGACGCGCGTACTCGCGCGTAGGGCATTGCCTAGCGGAATGTTCCAAATTATTTGTTTTGGAAATAGGTTCTAACACACCAATAAGGAACTTAACGATTTTTTCGGTATAGGCTATTGAATGCTATTTATTACTTTTTAAGGCCGAAAAAAAAATAAAAAGAGTTCGAGCAAAGTCTATAATTACAGCACCATAAGATAGCTATACCCATTGTACATATTTAAAAATACTCCCGATCGGGAGTATTTTTAAATATGTTTTAACTTAAACTTGGGACGCTGAGCCATTCTTTTGTGCAGCCGGTCCAGCCATTTGGAAATTGAATAGACTAATCCTACATAAAAAGCAGAGCTAATGGCGTAGAGTACTAAATACACGGCCAGACTTAACGTACCTACAAATGGTAACAGTAATAAATAAAAAGGGAAGATCATTCCGAAATCAGAAACTCCAAAACCGAGCATCCCCTGACCAGATGTGGCAATTCGGAGAAAATTAAAAAGGAAATACCCTGCCAACAAAACCGGCAGAATGTATCTGACTCCTGAATATTTAAACGCCTGCAAAAAATAATTATTTACAAATTTCATAAACATAGTCCATTAGTATACACTAATTCAGACGAAAATCAAGGGGCAGGACTTACACCCTGCTACTCTCCTTACTGTTTGACCAATCCCTAGCCCAACCTCTAGGGAACTAACCACTCAATGTCTATCCCCCACTTGGCAACTAATAAAAAGACCGAGTGTAGTTAGCCCGATTTTCTGGGCTGTTTATAATCTGGGCAGCCGATGAATCATGTCGTTCGCCAAACGACATGATTCATCGGCTAACTACTCAGCAAAATCAAGAATAGTTATCCCACTTGAATTTGACTATTTCCCCCATGCATGATATAATTAGATTACAAATTCAAAAACCCGCTGAAACAAAGCGAAAATTAGCAAATGTAAGTTAGAAAGTTTCTTTTTGATTGTCATTTGTTAATTACGCAAGCACCCTGTGTATAGGTCGGCCGCAGAGGCCACCATATGCAGACAGTTCAAATAAAAGCCGCTCTCTGGCTTATACATTTGTTTAGGGTTTAGGCGCGTAAGCATATACACATTATTTTAATGTGATTAACAAGCAGGTTTGCCAATATCCCATCTTTCAATTATTAATTTCGGGACACAAACAAACCGGAAAGAACTCATGATTAGAAAAAACACATTCCAGAACAACCGTCCGTCTTCTCAGCATAAGCCAAGTGGCACCAACTCGTCCGGTAGCCACTTAAGCAGGCACTCGGGCAATCGGGGCGAAAAGCACGTCCCTGCCGAGGACAGACTTGAAATGCTTATTAACAAAGCTACCAACGCTTTACCTGAGCCGCCAAAACCAGCACCACTCAATACCAGCCGCTACACCGCTTCCCGCCAAAACCTTAGAGTCATTCCTATGGGAGGTGTAGAAGAAGTCGGTGAAAACATGACAGTTATTGAGTACGGCGAAGACTTGCTGGTAATAGATATGGGTTTGGCGTTCCCGGACGACACAATGCCTGGTATAGATTATATTATTCCTGACACTAAGTGGCTGGAAGAAAACAAACGCCGCATCCGCGGAGTTGTTATTACCCACGGCCATTTGGACCACATTGGTGCCGTATCCTATATTCTACCCAAGCTCGGTGATCCGCCTGTTTACACCATGGCCTTAACCGCCGGTTTCGTAAAAAAACGTTTGGAAGAATTCGGTCTGTTAGGCCGTTCCAAAATAAATGTTTTAACCAAAGACGACACCCTTGTTTTGGGCAATTTTAAATTACGTTTCTTCAGGTTAAACCACAGCATCCCGGATAGCATGGGACTCTGTATTTCCACGCCGGTAGGACAAATTGTCTACGCGACTGACTGGAAATTTGACCACACTCCGGTAGACGGCAAACCAACCGAGTTCGACAAAATTGCCAAGTACGGCGCCGAGGGTGTTATGTTACTCATGTCAGACTCAACCAATGCCACCAAACCAGGTTATTGCGCCAGCGAGCGAGAGCTTGGCATTACCATTGACCGTACCTTCCAGGACATAAAGGGCAGGATTATTTTTGCCAACTTTAGCACCAGCATTTCTCGTATCCAGCAGGTGTTTAATTCCGCCGCCAAATACAATCGCAAGGTCATTGTGACCGGGCGTAGTATGGTCAATAACATAGAAATTGCCTTGTCGCTTGGATATCTTAAAATTCAGCCAAAAATTATTTTAAAATCTGAACAGGCTAAGAAATATCCCGACAACCAAATTGTTATTTTAACCACCGGTTCCCAGGGTGAGGAAGCAGCCGGACTGGCTCGCATTGCCCGCGGCGACCACAAAACTGTAAAGGTCAAACATGGAGACACGGCTATTATTTCGGCCTCTCCTATTCCGGGAAACGAACGCGCGGTCAGTGTAGTTCTCTCTAACTTAACCCGGTTAGGCGCCCATGTTATTTACAACAAAACGCTGGACATTCACACTTCCGGCCATGCTCACCAGGAAGAACTAAAGCTCATGATGGCTCTGGTAAAACCTAAATTCTTTATGCCTATTCACGGTGAACACCACATGATTGTGACTCACGCGGAACTGGCAGAAACTATGGGCATTCCAAAAGAAAATATTTTTGCTTTGGACAACGGCCAGATTCTGGAAATTAACAGCGCCGGCGAAGCCAAGGCCATGGAAGATTCCAAAATTGCCAGCGGCTATGTCTTTATAGACGGCTTAGGCGTGGGTGACGTAGGCGAAGTGGTAATTCGCGACCGCCAGGTTATGGCTCAGGACGGCATGTTCGTTATTATTATGAGCTTGGACAGACGCACTGGTAAGCTCATAAGCCAGCCCGACATTATTTCCCGCGGCTTCATTTATATGAAGGGGAACGACGATCTCATACGGGAAGTAAAACACGAGGTCCGCAAACTTGTGGAAAGCAAGGGTAAAGAAAAACTTGAACCAAACTGGGCCTTTCTCAGAAATGTTATAAGAGATGAAATTGGCGAATATCTGTATCAGAAAACTGAACGACGCCCAATGATATTACCAGTAGTAATTGAAATCTAAAAACTACTATCAGCACCATCCTATCCCCCAGAGCCTCTAAGTCCTACGTGATTCTACGCGAAGTACGGATATTCCGAAGATGCCGATAGTATCTATAAACTATAGAACAAAAGCCCTGCTCAAAAAAACAGGGTTTTTGTTATTTGCGTAAATGGTGTAGAATAGAACCATAAAGGAGGGGGTATAATGACTCCAAGAGAGGACGCTTATAACGTTTGGCTACGACGGACAGATCCCGGCTACCCCTGCGAAAAAACTTTTTTCGAGGTAACAATAGAGTTCAGACATGAACTCAACCAAGCACCCCAACACCGAGCAATTTACAGCCACAGCCTTGAAGAGGCTATGTCGTTAGCTGAAGTTCTCTACAAAATTGGAACGTTACAAATTCCAGAAGGTGGAATAGATACTATCGACCAAATCTTCTTGGGATGCAACGGGACAAGAAGAATAGTTCCCCGCCCCAAAGGGAAAGCCAAAACCGCCGCAGCACAAGACGCTGTGGCTATTTTTTATATAAACAAGAATGGCAAGTGAATCAAACTATTAACTGCTAGCCGCTTCCCTCATTCCTTGATATAATCAAAACATGAAAACACAACAAACCATAGTCGGCGGAATACGCCCAACCAACAAATTGCATATTGGCAACTATTTGGGAGCACTGAAGCATTTTGTAGACATTAGCAACAACCCAGATATTACCTCGTATTTTTTTATTGTTGACCTGCATGCAATAACCACCCCCTTTGAACCTAGTGAGCTCAGACAAAATACCATAGATGCTGCTGCCACCTATTTAGCCGCAGGCTTTAATACAAAAAATTCCACTCTGTTTGTGCAAAGTCACTTGCCGGAACATAGCGAACTTGCCTGGATCTTGAACTGTATTACTCCTATTGGAGAACTGGAAAGAATGATCCAGTTCAAAGAGAAATCCCAGCAACATGCAGCAAACATTAACGCTGGCCTGCTTGGGTACCCTGTACTCATGGCGGCCGACATTTTGCTCTACAAACCGACTGGTGTCTCTGCCGGAGATGACCAAACTCAGCACGTGGAGCTTTCAAGGATTATTGCCCGAAAGTTCAATAACAAATTTGGCAAATTGTTTCCTGAACCGCAAACGTACTTACGACAGCCATTGCGAATTATGAGCCTGAGCGACCCAACTAAAAAAATGAGTAAAACGGGTGGCGAGGCCTTAAACATGGACGACTCTCCCGAAGAAATTTCCCGCAAACTCAAAAAAGCGGTTACTTCCAGCGAAGCTGGACATAAATCCCCGGGCGTGGAAAACTTATTTTTCCTGCTTGACCATTTTGGCACCCAGGAACAAATAGCTTATTTTAGAGACTTACAGCAAAGTGAAACCCTAAAATTCAGCGAACTCAAAGAAACCCTTGCAACCAGCATTGCCAACTACTTTGCCGAATTCCGCAAAAAGAAACAGGAACTGCTCAGTCGCCCCGATCAACTGGCCCACATACTCGCCGAAGGCACCACCAAAGCCCGCAGTGTAGCCCAACAGACATTGCAGGAAGTTAAAGAAAAAATTGGATTGTTATAGGTAGTTGCCCTAAAGATAATCATAACTTACAATGACCATGCTGATTATAGCATGGTCATTTTTGATTCTTATCTTATCCACTTGCCTGCACTTAATACTAACGATATAATCTAATGTAAGGAGGCTCCATGCCTATAACTGTAGTCTTGGTCTTCGCAAGCGTTACCTTTTTAGTTGGTATTAGCCGTTTTTTTCCGGAAAATTTTCTTCAAAATCAAAATAATTTACTTTGTCAATTCCTAAATTTCTTAGAACCTCAGGCCAAGCGGCCTGTTTTTTAAT
>Ga0163150_10003241_pt1 | contig 23230 bp, 23 predicted proteins | sample OliLakLV19P2IB_FD_148628 | JGI IMG/M metagenome (GOLD analysis project Ga0163150, IMG submission 148628) | Freshwater microbial mat bacterial communities from Lake Vanda, McMurdo Dry Valleys, Antarctica - Oligotrophic Lake LV.19.P2.IB | ecosystem: Environmental > Aquatic > Freshwater > Lake >...
CGCCAAGCTGCTTCTTGAAAGTGGTGCCGACGGACACGCTGTCCAACACCGCGTCCACCGCCACGCCCGCCAGCCGCATGCGTTCGTGGAGGGGAATGCCGAGCTTCTCGAAAGTTTCCAAAATCTTCGGATCCACTTCGTCCATGCTCTTCGGCCCGTCAGCAAGACTCTTGGGCGCGACGAAGTAAGTGATGTCCTGATAGTCGATCGGCGGATAATGGGCCTTCTGCCACGTCGGCTCCTGCAGGGTCGTCCAATGGCGATACGCTTTCAGCCGCCATTCCAGCAGCCACTCCGGCTCGTTTTTCTTGTTTGAGATGAACCGGATGATGTCCTCGTTCAACCCCGGCGGGGCGGACTCCGTCTCGATGTCCGTATAGAAGCCGAATTTGTATTCACTTTTGACCAGTTCTTCGATGGTGTCTGTTGATGTGCTCATAATATTTCATACCTCCACTTTGATGTCATCGCCTTCGACCACGACCTTGTAACTTGGAACGCCCTTCTGCGCTGGCGGCCCCAAGGCGGCGCCGGTTTTCAAGTCGAAATCCGCGCCGTGCCACGGACAGGTGACCTTGGTGCCTTGAACGTCGCCTTCCGACAGCGGCCCGCCGCGGTGGGTGCAGGTATCGCCGATGGCATAATAAGCTCCCTCCACATTGAAGAGGGCGATTTTCTGGCCTTCGACTGTGAACGCAGCCGCCTGGCCGGGGGGCACGTTCTTGGTCTCAGCTATTTTGAGGAGTTTTGCCATAATACTTGAGTTGGTTTGATGGTTGCTGAACAAGCTGGAACCTCTGGCTCCGGTCAGGCGTTACCCAGGGTGATGCGCGTCGCAAGACCGGTCGGTCGGCGCATCCGCGACGGCGGCGGTCAGTTGCACCAGTTCCATTCGGAGCAGGTAGGCTTCCACTTCGTCCCCATTGACATCGGCCAGCATGTGCCCGTTGATCTCCACACAAGGGGAAAGGCGCTGCCCGCTCTTTTCGATCATCTCCGCGCGGAATGACGGGTTGATGATGATGTCGCGATCTTCGTAGGGCAGGTCGTATTTTCGCATGATGGAGCGCACTCCCTGGCTCCAGCCGCAGGAGGTTTTCAAGTAGGCAGTGATGGTTGGTGTCTTCATTGATGTTTTCCGTTTTGTTTTTGTTTTCTGGTTGAGGTCGGTCGTAACCTTGCGGTCGCTTCCAACCGGTAAATCGGTCACACTCCGTCTGCGCCGTTGTCCCCAATCGCTTCGACCGGGCATCCCGCCATGGCTTCCTTGCAAAGCGCTTCCTCCTCCGGGGTGGTCGGTTGCTTGAATACAAAGGAGTAGCCTCCATCGTCGCTGCGGCTGAAATTGGCGGGTGCAGTTTCCCGGCACAGGTCGCAGTCAATGCACTGGTCATCGACGTAGAATTGTCCGGCCACGTTTTCCGGGTATTTGTTTGCTGTGTCAGCCATGGATTCTTTTTCGTTTCATGCACTCGGGCTCACGTCATCTCAGTCGGCTCGGTGTCGCGCGCCGGCCCTTCGATTGGATTCCGTCTGCGCGCTGCCGACTTTCTAAAACGCTTGCTTTGGAAAAGCGTAGGCGGCGCAATGGTGCCTGGCAAGCGATTTGTTAAAGGGGTGTCTTTAGAAAGAATCGGTCGTTTCGACTGGCCTTAAAAACAATTGGCGGTAAGCTTTGACCCATGACAAAACGCGGTGCTGCTCGCAAGAAATCCGATCTGGTTCCCAGTCGGCAAGCGATCCTGCGCCTGCTCAAGAAGCAGGGGCCGAGTGACTCCGAAGCCCTGGCCGCGCAATTGGGCATCTCCGCCATGGCCGTTCGGCAGCACCTCTACGCGCTGCACGCTCAAAAACTGGTGACCTACCAGGAAGAGCAGCGCCCCATCGGACGGCCAGCCAAGATGTGGGGTCTGACGCCGGCCGCCGAGTCCCATTTCCCCGACGCCCATGCGGGCTTGACCGTTAATCTGCTGAACGCGGCCGAGCAGACCTTTGGCGAGCAGGGTGTGAAACGAGTTGTCTCACGATGCGCCGAGCAACAAATCGAGGCCTACCGATCCCGCATCCCGGCTCGCGCTTCGCTCCAGAAGCGGCTGGCGACCCTCATCTCCATCCGCAACGAGGAAGGCTACATGGCGGAAGTGCAGCGACAGCCAGATGGTTCCTTCCTGCTGATCGAGAATCATTGTGCGATTTCCACCGCCGCCAAAGTGTGCCCCATGCTGTGCGACTCGGAGCTTGAGGTCTTCCGGGCGATCATGGGAGTGGGCGTAATAATCGAAAGGACTGAGCACATGACGGCGGGCGCACGCCGCTGCGTTTACCGCATCCGCAATGAGGAGGGTGATGAGAATCGGTCGAAGAAGTGACGCGAACGAACGCCAGCGCGGCCAGCCAGCGCGGGCGCGATTGACTGCCGCCGCCGCCATCCGGCGCTTCGACGAGGAGAACGCCCGTGAGACCCGAACATGGAGATCGCCGATGGCGTGTCGCCTCCGCGCGCCATCGCGCCGGTCACGCTCGCACTGTGCGACACCCTCTCCACCCTTCACGCCCAAACCCTCGCATGAGCATCACCCCTGAAAATCCTCCGGTGCCTGCCAAACCGCTGCACAAAAACGAAGCGCTGAAAGCCGGGAGCAATTCCCTCCGCGGCCACATCCTTCAGGATATCGAGGACCACTCGACGGGCAGCATCACCGAGGACAGCGCTCAACTCCTGCGATTCCACGGCATCTACCAGCAGGACGACCGCGACCTCCGCAATCAGCGTCGCAAGGAGGGCCAGGAAAAGGCGTTTATATTCATGGCGCGCATCCGCGTGCCCGGCGGCGTCTGCACGCCTGCGCAGTGGCTCGCGCTCGACGCCCTCGCCGACTCGCACACCAACGGCACGCTCAAGCTCACCACGCGCCAGGCGTTCCAACTGCACGGCATCCTCAAGGGCAACCTCCGCCCCTTGATCCACGAGATCAACCGCACCCTCCTCGACACGCTGGCCGCGTGCGGCGACGTCAACCGCAACGTGATGTGCAACCCCAATCCCGAGCTCTCGTCGCTGCACGCCGAGACGCTCCGCCTCGCGAAGGCCATCAGCGACCACCTCTCGCCGCGCACCCGGGCCTACCACGAGATCTGGATCGGCGACGACCTCGTCGCCGGCGGCGAGCCCGACCACGAGCCGCTCTACGGCTCCACTTATTTGCCGCGGAAATTCAAAACCGTCATCGCCATTCCGCCGGGCAACGATGTGGATATTTATGCGCACGACCTCGGCTTCATCGCCATCGCGGACGCGGCCGGCCAACTCTCCGGCTTCAACGTCACCGTCGGCGGCGACCAGGGCATGTCGCACAACCAGGAGGAAACCTATGCGCGCCTCGCCGATGTGCTCGGCTACTGCCGCGCGGATCAGGTGGTCGAGGTCGCCGAAAAAGTCATGCTCGTGCAGCGCGACTACGGCGACCGCACCGAGCGCAAGCACGCGCGCCTCAAATACACGATCGCGGACCGGGGGGTGGACTGGTTCCGCACCGAGGTCGAGCAGCGGCTCGGTTACAAGCTCGAGGCGGCGCGGCCGTTCGAGTTCACGCACACGGGCGACCGCTACGGCTGGGTCGAGGGCGAGAACGGCACGAGCCACTTCACGCTCTTCATCCCGAGCGGCCGCGTGAAAGACACGCCCGATTACCCGCTCAAGACCGCGCTCCGCGAAATCGCCCGCGCGCACCGCGGCGACTTCCGCCTCACGGCCAACCAGAACCTCATCATCGCGAGCGTCGCGCCCGCCGAGCGCCCGCGCCTCGAGGCGCTGCTGCGCCAATTCAAGCTCGACCGTGCCAACTCCGCCTCCGGCCTCGCCCTCAACGCCCTGTCGTGCGTGGCGCTGCCCACCTGCGGCCTCGCCCTCGCCGAGGCCGAACGTTATCTGCCCGAACTCGTCGCGCAGCTCGAGACCGAGATGGAGGCTGCCGGCCTGCGCGACGACGCCATCACGCTCCGCATCACCGGCTGCCCCAACGGCTGCTGCCGCCCGTGGCTCGGGGAAATCGGCTTCGTCGGTCGCTCGCCGGGCAAATATAACGTCTATCTCGGCGCCGCGTTCAACGGCTCGCGCCTGAACATTCTCTACCAGCCCTCCGTGCTCACGACCGAAATCGTGCCGCTGCTCGGCCCGATCATCCGCCACTACGCCATCGAACGCACCCCCGGCGAGCGCTTCGGCGACTTCGTGCTGCGCGTCGGCTACGTGACGCCGACCGGCACGCCGGCAGATTTCCACGACAAGGCAAAAAAACTGGCCGCCACCAGCACGTAGGACGCGGGTCTTACTGATTTCTATTTTTCAAACCGCGATGGACACCACTCGTAAACCCTCTTGGATCCGGGCCAAATTTCCCGCCGGCCCCGCCTACCAGGAGACCCTCCGTATGGTGAGGGAGCACAAGCTCCACACCATCTGCCAGAGCGCAGGTTGCCCGAACATCGGCGAATGCTGGTCTCGCGGCACCGCCACGGTCATGATCTTGGGCGACATCTGCACGCGCTCGTGCAATTTCTGCGCGGTCAAGACCGGCCGCCCGACGGAACTCGACCTCGGCGAGCCCGCGCGCGTAGCCGAGGCCGTCGCCAAGATGGGCTTGAAGCACTGCGTCATCACCAGCGTCTGCCGCGACGAGTTGAAGGACGGCGGCGCGAGTGTGTGGGCCGCGACCATCCGCGCCATCCGCGAACGCAGTCCGCACACCGCCATCGAGGTGCTGGTCTCCGACTTCAGAGGCCAGTTAGAGCATTCGGACACCGTGCTCGACGCCCAGCCCGACATCTACAATCACAATGTCGAAACCGTGGAGCGCCTGCAAAAGCCCGTGCGCGTGACGGCCCGCTACGACCGCAGCCGCTCCGTGCTGCGCCATGCGAAGAGCCGCGGTTTCACGACGAAGACCGGCTTCATGCTCGGCCTCGGCGAGGAGCAGGCCGAGATCGAGCAGACGTTGCGCGACCTCGCCGGCGACAAAATCGACATCGTCACCATCGGCCAATACCTGCAACCCAGCCCGCAGCATTGGCCACTCGCCCGCTGGGCGCCGCCGGAGGAGTTCCAGCACTGGAAGCAATTCGGCCTCTCCCTCGGCTTTGGCGTCGTCGAGAGCGGTCCTTTGGTCCGTTCCAGTTATCACGCCGACGAACAGTCGCAGAAATACACCGGCGTCGATCACCTCAACACCGCCAACACGCTCGCGAGGGCCTGATCGGAAGCTGGGGTTTCGGGGGGAGTGGTTGGTATTTTGGATTAACCGGGAAGAGCGTCTTTTCTTCAGCTTGCAGTCCGCTCTTCCCCATAAGGTGGAGCGCTCCGCAGTCTGGGGTCGTCCACCGGCGTTCCGATGGTGAAATGATAGAGGCTCTGCCAAGTGCGATCTTTCAAGCCCAAGGCGTGGTGCAGCACGTCATCAAAGTAGCACCCGATCCCCGTGGCGCGCATCCCGGCTGCTTCGGCTCCCAGATAAAGGCTCTGGCCAATCAGGCCCGTTTCCCAAAAGAGTTGCCGATACGCCTGCGGACCGCGCGCGCGCAGGGTCGGCTCGAAATGCGCGAGCATTCCCAAACTGAAAGCTCCGTCCGCAGCGATGTCCTGATGGCAGGAAAGGGTTTTAGCGAACTCGCGCAGATCGGCTCTTTCCAGTGCAAAGAGAGGACATTCCTGCGGCTGGTCGCATTGCCAGAGGAAGTCAGGCCGGAAAGCCGCGCGCAAGGCATCAAGCTGCTGCAAGTCGCGCACCCAGAGATAAAGCCCAGGCTCCAGCCCGGTGACTCGATGGACGAAGAGCACGAGATGAACGCTGACCGGGAGATCCCACAGGTCGAAAGGAGGAGTCTGCGGGCGAGGCAAAGTCATGTCCAGCATCTGAAGGAAAGAGGCTCGTGGCAGCGGCGTAGTGCCATCGAAAGCCACGGCGCTGCGACGTTGTCGAATGATGCGACCGACCGGTTGCAAGCAGGGCAGCGGTCGGGATTCTGGCCAGCGCGATCCAGGCGGTGCGGGAGTGGAGTTGGGAGCGGACGGTTGGCTTGTGGCGGTGGCGACTTCATCAATCAGGGGCCACTCCGTATGTCCTTTGCTGAGCTGATTGGGCTGGCCAAACCACTGGAGCGGAGAGTGCGACGCCGGCAAGGGAAAGGGAGGTTGCGGTGGGCCGGTCTGGATCCAGACCAGTGCTTCGGGAATCTCGGGTTCGAGTGGTTGCGCTGGCTGATCGAGTCCAAGCAGCCAGGTAATATATTCCGGCGAACCCGTCTGAAGCTGGGCTTTCCAGCCCAGCGTGGCTGCGGAAAAACTCACCGCCGCCAGCGCGTGACCAAGGTCGTGTTGGCAATAGCGAAAGGCCCGTTCGCCATATTTCCACGCTTCCCGCCACGGAATGGAGGTCAAAGCCAGATAAAAGCCGCCAGGGGCCGCCGCCTCTTCCCAGCGATAGCGCAGTTCCAGTGCATGATCACGGCTCAGATAATGATAGGCGCCACCGTGGGCGGCGATTCCCTCAACCGCTGGGAGGAGGGCATACGCTTCGGTGGGATGCAGGTTGCCGCTCGAGGGATTGATTCTCAGCGCCCACCGGCCTCCGGGAGTCTCCTTCCAGGCGGAAAGCGCCAGCGACAGTTCAAAGAAGAGTCCCAGAGTTCGCCGGGTCAAAGCTTGAGCGCTTCTGGGCTGGCCGGAGAAAAGTTCGGCAAATGGCGGAGACTCCTCTTCCCGTGCGAGCGGAAGCTCGACCCGGGGTGCGCCTTGGAATTCGCGGAAAGGATTGGGCTGATCTTCCCACTTGAGATACCCGAGGCTGCGCGCATAGCGCTCCAAGTGATGTTTGGTTTCCTCATGATACGAGAGCATTTTTTCAAGCGCGGCATCCCGCGGCGGAGTTGTCATATCAAAAGTATTTCCTTTGGCGGCGTGCATACCATCGTCAAGTGATAGCCTCACCCGCCTGGCTGGGGGGCACGTCCTTGGTCTCAGCTTTCTTGAGCAGTTTTGCCATAATGCTTGAGTCGGTTTGATGGTTGCTGAACGAGCCGGAACCTCTGGCTCCGGTCAGGGGTTACTCATGGTGATGCGCGTCACAGGCCCGGTTGGTCGGCGCGTCGGCCGCGGCGGTGGTCGCCTGCACCAGTCCCGCTTTGAGCAGGTAGGCTTCCACTTCGTCCCCACTGACATCGGCCAGCATGTGCCCGTTGATCTCGACACAAGGGGAAAGGCTCTGCCCGCTCCTTTCGATTATCTCAGTGAGGTTGAACGGGTTGTTGATGATATCGCGATCTTCGTAGGGCAGGTCGTATTTGCGCATGATGGCGCGCACGCCTTGGCTCCAGCCACAGGAGGTTTTCAAGTAAGCAGTGAGGGTCGGTGTTTTCATCGATGTTTTGCGTTTCGTTTTGGCTTTCTGGTTGAGGTCGGTCGTAACCTTGCGGTCGCTTCCAGCCGATAAATCGGTTACACTCCGTCTGCGCCGTTGTTCCCAATCGCTTCGACCGGGCATCCCGCCATGGCTTCCTTGCAAAGCGCTTCCTCCTCCGGGGTGGTCGGTTGCTTGAATACAAAGGAGTAGCCTCCATCGTCGCTGCGGCTGAAATTGGCGGGTGCAGTTTCCCGGCACAGGTCGCAGTCAATGCACTGGTCATCGACGTAAAACTTTCCGGTCACGTTTTCCGCGTATTTGTTTGTATGTCAGTCATAGATTCTCTTTCGTTTCATGCACTCGGGCTCAGTCGGCTCAGTCGGCTCAGTCGGCTCAGTCGGCTCAGCGTCGCGCGCCGGCCCTTCGATTGGATTCCGTCTGCGCGCTGCCGCCTTTCTAAAACGCTTGCTTTGGAAAAGCGTAGGCGGCGCAATGGTGCCTGGCAAGCGATTTGTTAAAGGGGTTTCTTTAGGAAAGAATCAGTCGATTCGACTGGCCTTAAAAACAATTGGCGGTAGGCTTTGACCCATGATAAAACGCGATGCTGCTCGCAAGAAATCCGATCTGGTCCCCAGTCGGCAAGCGATCCTGCGCCTGCTCAAGCAGCAGGGGCCGAGCGACTCCGAGGACTTGGCCGCGCAGTTGGGCATCTCCGCCATGGCCGTTCGGCAGCACCTCTACGCGCTGCATGCTCAAAAGCTGGTGACCTACCAGGAAGAGCAGCGCCCCATCGGACGGCCAGCCAAGATGTGGGGTCTGACGCTGGCCGCCGAGTCCCATTTCCCAGATGCCCATGCGGGCTTGACCGTGAATTTGCTGAACGCGGTCGAACAGACCTTCGGTGGGCAAGGCGTCAAGCGTGTCGTGTTGCAATGCACGCAGCAGCAGATCGAGCCCTACCGATCCCTTATCCCGGCTCGCGCCTCGCTGCAGAATCGGCTGAAGAAGTTAATCTCCCTCCGGAACGAGGAAGGCTACATGGCGGAAGTGCAGCGCCAGCCCGACGGCTCATTCCTCCTGATTGAGAACCACTGCCCAATTTGCGCAGCGGCCAACACTTGCCCCAAACTGGGCGACGCCGAGATTGAGGTCTTCCGGGCAATCTTGGGAGAGGACGGAGTAATCGAGCGGACGGAGCACATGTTGGCGGGCGCCCGCCGCTGCGTTTACCGCATCCGCATCGAGGGGGGTGATGAGAATCGGCCGAGACTTTCGTGACTGTCGCCGGCGGCGAGAATGATGAACGCGGCTTTTGACATAACTATGAGTCGCAGGCCCGCTGGCTTCCGCGTGTGTAATCCTCATCGGCAACTATTTTATCTCGCGAATGCGAATCAACGTCGGGCGCAAGTGCAACCAAACTTGCACGCACTATCATGTGGACGCTGCCCCGTGGCGCACGGAGATGATGGCCGAGTCGGTAGCGCGTCGCGTCGGCGAGTGGATGCGCGTTAATCGCCCTGCCATCGCAGACCACCGGCAGGTAAAAAACGGCGCGACAGGTCGATAATATAAGCGCCCCGGCTCGCCGACAAACGATTCACTCACATATGAACACCAACCCCGCACTCGCGGCGAGCATCATGCTCGCCATCGTCACGCTCCCGGCATTCGCCCAAGAGACTGCGCGAGGCTTGAAGTCCGCCGCGCCCATGGCCGCCGCCGATCGCGCCTCGCTAGACAAAATCCTCGCCGGCTGGCCCGAGCGTCCGCGGCTCGGCGCGCAGCAGATGATCTCCAAATACGGCGCGCCGCAGGAGGCGACCTCCGAGCGCTTCATCTGGCACCGCATGGGTCCATTCAAGCGCATCACCGTCACGAAATCGGAGGATCACCACGACTTTCCGATGCCGCACATGGACTACATCGAGCACACGATCGACTACCGCGTTCCCGCCGCGAAGGTGGCCGAGCTGACGAAATTCGACGGTAGCGCGACCTTCGATAAGACACGCGGCGAGCTCTCAGCACGGTGCGATCTGGAAGGTCACAACATCCTGACGCTGAATATCGCGCACGACCTTCTCACCGGGAAGAAAGACGCCGAGGAAGCGCGCAAAGCCTTTGGGGAAAACATCGCTGACGACATGGCTGGCAAGTATCCGGCCTACACCGCGGCGTTGCAGTTCGAGCCGCCGACACCGGCTGCCGATGCCGATAAACCCTCGATGCCCGGAGCGCCGAAGCGCGCGATGAAAGAAGCCAGCGAGGTGAAGGTCACGGGCAAAGGTGACACCGCGGCGTCCGCCGAAAAGGCGCAGGCCAAAGCGGGTGTCGCCGCGGGCAGCGACGCCGAAATCCTCTCGCTAATCATCGCGGTGGATACCAATGAGGTTATCGCAGCGATGGAAGCCGGGAAAAAGAAGCTCCCGCAGCCGGTCGCGGAATACGCGAAGATGCTGCACACCGAGCACGGCAAAAACGCCGCCGCCACCATGAAGCTCGGCCTGAAGATCGACGTGACGCCGCTGGACACCGAGAAGACGAACGCGCTCCGCAAAAAAGGCGCGGGCGGGCTCGCAGTGATCGCGCCGCTGGAGGGCGAAGAATTTGCCGCGAAGTATGTGGACGCCATGGTGAAAGGGCACACCGAAGTGCTGGCGATGATCGACGGCGAGCTCCTGAAGAGCGCGGAAAACGCGGCGTTGAAGAAGCACCTCACCGAGACGCGCGAGCATGTCGCCATGCACCTGGAACAGGGAAAGAAGCTGCAGGCCGGCATGAAGAAATAGCGTCGCGCCCGACTTCCGAGCCGCACCATCACGAGAGCGTATGCGCCACCGCATGCGCTCTCTTTGCGTCCGGCTCCGGCAATTGCGTAACTACTCTGGACGATGAGCAGGCATTCCGGCGCGCACGTCGTCGCGACACTCGCACGTTCGTCTTTTGTAAGACACCAGCCGATCGATGCAGCGCGCCGGTGTCACGTGGACGCCGCGCCGTGGCGCACGGAGATGATGCCGCGTGCCGTAACCGACGGCGTTCAGTTTCTTCAGCGCGGAAATGCTTTTCTCGAACACGCCCTCGCCACGTTGCGCATAGCATTGTCAGCCGAGTAGCAAGGCAGGGAGGCCACGACTTCCACGTCGTGCTGCGCCAGATATTCCGGCAGCCAGGCAAATGCCTGCATCTCGATGCTCGCGAATCCACTCGCCCATTCGCCGGGCGATTTCGGCTGGCATCGTTTACTATCCGCTCGGCGCAAAGCTGCCCGGCCTGCAAGCGGAGTTGGAGGCGGATTACAAGGCAGCGCTGGCGCGCGCGTTCGGCATCGTGTTCAACATCCTGTTCACCATCACGAATCAGCCCATCGCGCGGTTCGCCGACGATTTGCGTCGGCATGGCCAATGGGACGGATACCTCGAAATGCTCGCCAACAGTTTCAACCCAACGACCGTCGAGGGCTTGAGGAAATAGCCCGAACCAGTTATGAGAAACCCCTTCACATTCTTCGTCGAACTGGTGCGGCAACCCCTGTGGATGCCACTGTGGGTGTCGTTCCTCATGCTCGTCAATTGCACCAGCGCGGCGTTCTGGAGTGAGCCGACGGCCAAGCTCATCCTCATCACGTTCATGGTTTCGTCTGTGTTGATGATGGGGCTGTATTCATGGTTTGGCTTCGCCAAGATTCTTGGCTTGGGCCACATCCTCTGGATTCCGTTGCTCCTCCATGTGCTGTGGCGGCTTCCGAATGCGAGCGGAGCATTGAAGGTTTACTTCATCGCGTGGTGTGTTTCCACCGCCGTATCCCTGGCGTTCGATTTCGCGGACGTATGGAAATACTTCGCGGCCCGCAAAAGCTCCTGACCGAGCGGTTGAATCCTTCGCCGCCACTTGGTGGATTTGTTTGGAATAAACCACGTCGTCCGATGAAAGGCTTCGTGTTCATCGAGCCAGCGGGCACTCGCACCGCCGCTCAACTCTCCGCCTGGCTGCATCTCTCGCTCGACTTCAACCCGAGGGCGAATGGCATCGAAGAAACGACCGGCTCGCAAGGCTGGCGCTTAGCGCGCGGGCACTGCTTCAATCCGTGGCTGCGCGCGATAGCCTGCTTCCGCCACGGTGCGGCGCACGGCTTCAGCGGTCGCTTCCTCCGCACCGGGGGCGCTGCTCACGCGTGCCTCGCGCTTCGCGTAATCCACACGCGCGGCGCTGATGCCCGGCAGCGCGCGCAGGCGCGGCTCGAGTCCCGCGGCGCACGCTTCGCACGTCATGCCCTCGATTTGGAAGACGAGCGCGACGGCATCCGACGACGGGGCGGGCGCGGGGCCGCGTTCGCGGCGGAAGAGTTGGCCCGCGTAATTCGGAAACAGCGCGAAGATCGTGGTGAAGACGGCGGCGGTCCACAGCAGGATGCGGTTCGCGCGCCGCACGCCCTGGCTCGGCACGGCGCACGCGCTGCCGGGCGCGCACTTCGCATCGCGGAAATAGACAAAGTAAAAGCCGAGGCCGAGCAGCGCGGCGGCAGCGCCGAGCAGCCACGGACGATAGTGTTCGAAGAATCCCGCGACTCCCGCCGCCGAAGCGCCGAAGGCCAGCAGCAGCAGCGGCAGCCAGCAGCACGCCGAGGAAAGCACCGCCGCACCCATAGCGCCGAGAGCCGCCCAGCGTCCGCGGCGGGACTGCGGGGCGGGACTGGCGGGCGCGGCTTCGCGGCAGCAATCGTGTTCCGCTGGTTCGCCGGAGAGCGCGGGCGCGTGTTGCGCAAGCGCTTCCTTCACCACGCGCGACACGTTGCCCAGGCAGCACGCGCCCTGCGGATTGTTGCGTTCGCACTCGTCGAGTCCGCGCGCGCATTGCGCCTTGATGTCGGCGGGCACGGTGGAAGCGCCGGTGGCCCGCACCTGCGCTTCGATTTCGCCGACGGTGCGGTGGAAGCAGTAGCAGACCGGCCGCTCGGGCGATGCGCTCTTTTGGAAAACCGGCACGCGCACCGCGCCCGCGTCGAGCCGCTGCCCGGTCGCGGGCTGGTGGTAAACCACCGGGCAATCGGCGGTCGGGCAAAAACGAAAGCCCTCCGTGCTCGCGAGCCGCGCCCTGGCCTCGGCGGTGAGGAGCGATTCGATGGTCACGGCGCTGACCGCGCGGCCCGCCCGCCCGCAGTCCGGGCAGATGGTTGCCGCGGATGATGTGGACTCGGGTTGTGTTTTCATCGGCGCGAGGAGACCGGCTGTTTGGCATTAGTCTCCGCGCGCGCCGGGTCGAGGCCGAAGGTGATGCGGCGCGGGTCGCGCGAAAGGCGCAGGGTGCGGGCGAGGCGGTCCCACCAGGAGAAGAGCGAGCTGAAGTTCGAGTTCTGCTCCGTGTGGACGATGCTGTGATGCACCTTGTGCAGGTGCGGCGTGACGATGACCCAGCGCAGCGCGCGGTCGAGCCGCTCGGGCAGACCGATGTTGGCGTGGTGAAACTGCACGACGGCGAAAAGCAGCAACTCGTAGAGCGCGAGCTGCTCCAGACCGCAGCCGATGAGCGCCAGGACCGGCACGCGGAGCAGCGAGGAGATGGTGATTTCGCCGAGGTGAAAGCGGTTCGCCGTGGTCACGTCCATCCGCCGGTCGGAATGGTGCAGGCGATGGAAGCGCCAGAAAAACGGCACGATGTGGCTCAGCCGATGCCACCAGTAAGTCCACGCATCGAGCAGCAGCAGCGCGAGCGCCCAGCGCAGCCACTCGGGAGCGGACAGCCAATGCAGCACGCCGAAGCCGTGCGCGTCCGTCCACTGCATCGTCCGCACCCACAGCGCGAGGAAGACGAAGCGGATGGCCAGGCCATTGAGCAGGCCGAAGCCGAGATTCGTCAGCCCGTGCAGCAGCCGCCAGCGCAGGCGGCGCGGACCTTTTGAAAAGAAGCCGAAGAAGGGATGGACGCTCTCCCACACGAGAAGCAGCGCGAGCACGCCGAAGGAAACCGGTGCGCGCCACGCGGCGAGGTCGGCCGCCAGATTCATCGTGGCGACTCCGCGTGAAATTTCGCGTCGAGCAGCGCGCCCCATTTTCTGTCGTAGGGATGCACTTCGCTCACCGGCCTGCCGTCTCGCTCGATGGCGCGGCCTTCGTTCGCCCATTGAAAAAGCGAGCCGCGCAGATTGGACACATTGCCGCGCCCGTCCTTGATCAAATTCGCCGCCGCCTTCGACGAGCGCACGCCCACCGAGCAGTAGAGCACCACCGCGCGGTCCCGCGGCACATCACGCAGCACCGCGCGCATCTGCTCCGGCTTCTCCGCCCACACCGCGCCGGGCAGATGGCTCACCGCGTATTCCTCGCGCGAGCGGGTATCAACGAGCAGCGGCTTTTCGTTGGCGGTGCCGAGGCGGCGCGCGAGTTCGGCGGTGGTCATCTGCGGCACGCCCGGCCAGTCGCGCTGAATCCACGCGAACACGGATTCCCAGGTCAGCTTCCCGCCCGGCGGGCCGCCGAACGCACCGCTTGCCGCCAGCCACAGCACGGTGCAAGCGGCGACGCCGAGCATTCCAAAGGTGAGCAGTCGAAAGTGGCGCGGCTTCATGGGTGTTCAGCTTATCCGAGCGGCTGTGTGCGCAAAGTATTCCACGCCGCGATGGAATAACCAGAGGCCGTGATCGTTCAGATCGCAACAACGTCATGACCAAACGCTCGCTCATCTGGACCCTGGGGGTTCTCGCCCTCGGCCTCGCGATCTTCGCGTTCATCCGCTCCCGCAATTCGCACCTGCCGCTCGCACGGCCCTCGGTGCAGTGGGCGGGAAGTTTCGACCATTCGCACGCGGCCTTCGACGGCGTGCTCAAGCAATACGTCAAAGACACCTACGTGGATTACGCCGGGATCAAGGCGCATCCCGGAGAGCTGAATCGCTATCTCGACCAGGTCGCAGCGGTGCCGAGGACCGAGTTCCAAAAATGGAGCGAGCCGCAGCAAATCGCTTTCCTGACAAACGCCTACAACGCCTACACCATCTGGCTCATCGTCGAGCATTACCCGCTCAAGAGCATCCGGGACATCGGCAACGTCGTGTCCGGCCCGTGGGATCAACCTATCGTCCAACTCTTCGGCGAGATGACCGACCTCAATACCCTGGAGCATAAAGTCCTGCGCGTGAACTACGCCGAGCCGCGCCTCCACTTCGCGCTCGTGTGCGCCGCGAAGGGTTGCCCGCCGTTGCGCGGCGAGGCTTACGTCGCCGAGCGGTTCGAAGCGCAACTCGTCGATCAGGCAAAGCAGTTTCTCGCGGCCTCGGAAAAGAACCGCGTGGATGCGGCGGCGCGGACCGTTTTTCTTTCGCCCATCTTCAAATGGTATGGCGGGGACTTTGAGAAAAAGTCCGGCTCATTGCTCGCGGCGCTGAAACCTTACTGGCCGGAGCAGGCCGCGGCGGTCGCGACGGACGATTTCAAAATCAGCTACACGGACTACGACTGGTCGCTCAACGAACAGGCCAAGTGACGGTTCGCCCATTTTTCCATGAACTCGCATCCTGGCACCATCGCCATGACTGAACCCGCAGGCCCCGCCGCCAAATCCGGCTTTCGCTCGAAATGCCTGCTCTACCTCGGCGCGGGCGTCCCCAGTTTTCCCGAACTTACCAGACTTCTGCCGTGCGCGGGCCGAGCACTCAGCAGACAAACAATACAACCACTGGAAGTGCGCGGGCCGAACGCTCAGCAGACGAACAAACCAAACACTCGGAAACTATGAAACCCAACGATGAGAACGGCAAGCTGCCGCCAGAAAAACGCCCATTCCGGGTTTTGATTATCGCTGGTTCAGACCGGCGGCAATACAATTGCCCTGGAGTTGATTCCAAAGCGCGAACGTTGATGCTGCGCATGGCGGATAAGCTGCCGCAGGAATGGGAGATTGATTATGAGGATTTGGGGAACGTCTTTGGCCGGGCGCGCATTCAAAGCTGCAATGCCTGCGTCTCAACCGCCATGGCGCTGTGTGTCTGGCCTTGCAATTGTTATGAGGCGAAGAACTCAAAAGAGCCGGATCTCATGTGGGATTTAGAACTTTACAGTCGGCTCGATCTCGCCGACGCCTGGGCCATCATCGGCCCGATTAACTGGTATGGCCCGACCTCGAACCTGAAACTGCTGTTCGACCGCTTGGTTTGCATGAACGGCGGCAATCCCAAGGAGGAATTGATCGAACACAAAAATCCGGAATTAGCCATGAAGCTTGAGCACTCCGCGGAATGGGAAGAATTGAGCCTCAACCACCTCGAAGGACGCACTGCGGGATTTTTCTGTTACGGGGATGGCGGCGGTGACGAGTTGGATGCCACCGGACGGCCGAAACTACTGCGCCATCCCGATTACTTTGACCCACACGAAGAACCGGCTAACGATCGCGACTTGTATGCGCCTTTGGTGTGGCAATGTCGCTACGGAGGAATCGAAGTCCCTTCTTCGTTGTGGTGTTACGTAAAATTCGGAGACGGCAAAAAATACAGTGATACTCAAGCGGAGGACATCGCGAGTGAACCCCATGTCTATAAGGAATTCGACGATTGGACGAACGCGTTCGCGGCATTTGTCGAGGCCAAGGGCAAGGTAACTCCGGGGAAGTTTCGCGCCTTTGGCTACAAAGCTCCCGGCCATCTTTGGCCCGACCTGAAACTTAAATGGCGCGCCTATGAAATGAACCAGGGAAACGCTCCCGAGGGATCGTCTCCAGCCCGGCAGGAGGCTTTGGGTCTGAACCAAGACACGCATGTTTCCATCAAAGAAACCGAAGGCGAAAAATTGCGGCAGCAGGACTGAACATTCCTGGCAAGACCGGCACGACGCTCCTTATTGATGGCGGGATGACCTTGTATTCCAGTTTTCTCGGGCAGGCTTAGCATCGAACAACTTTGACCCATGGATAAGAACTCCACCGCCTTTGGCGCACCCGGCATCGAGCCCCGCTGGACCTCCAGCGCCAAGGATGGCATCGGCACGGCATATGCCGCCAGCGCCAACGTCTGGTTCACGCTGAGCCACGGCATCGTCAATGAGGTCTATTTCCCGCACGTCGATACGCCCAACACGCGCGACCTGCAATTTCTCATCACCGACGGCGAAACCTTTTGCCATGAGGAAAAGTGCGACCTGCTCCACCAAACCGAATACCCGGAGCAAAACACTTTGCTTTACCGGCTCACGAACTCCGACCGCGAGGGCCGCTATCGCCTCGTCAAGGAAATCATCGTTGACCCGCACTCTCCGGTTTTGCTGATGCGCACGCGGCTGGAAATCGTGGATGAAAAGTTGCGCGGCAAGCTGCGCCTTTACGCTCTGCTCGCGCCGCATCTGAAAGGCACGGGCAACGGCAACTCGGCCTGTTGGTGTGGCACCGATGGGCGGAAACTTTTCAGCGCACAACGCGAGGGCATTGATATGTGCTTTGGTTGCGCGCCTGATTTCACGCGGCGCTCTGTGGGCTACGTCGGCTTCAGCGATGGCTGGAAGGACTTGATGGAAAACTTCCAGATGGATTGGGAATTTGACGAAGCGGCGGACGGCAACATCGCCTTGCTGGGAGAGGTCGATTTGTCGCGCGGGATGGAGTTCACGCTGGGCGTCGGTTTCGGAGGGACTCCGCACAGCGCCTCGGCCCACTTGCTGCAAGCGTTCGCCACTCCTTTTGCCGACCAACGCGCGAGGTATATCACCCAATGGCAGCGCACTCGGGGCAAGGTTGATTTGAGCGCGCACACCAAGGACGGCGGCTCGATGCTGCGCTTGAGCCAGTGCGTTTTGCTGGCCCATGAAGACAAGACGTTTCAAGGCGCGTTCGTGGCGTCGCTGAGCATTCCTTGGGGTGATACCAAAGACGACACCGACCGGGGCGGGTATCATCTGGTCTGGGCTCGCGATATGGTGCAAACCGCCACCGCGCTCCTGGCCTGTGGGCAAATGGAGTCGCCGTTGCGCGCGTTGATCTGGCTGGCGTGCATGCAGGAAGCCGATGGCGGCATGGCCCAAAACAGCTTCATCAACGGCGAGGCTTACTGGACGGGAATCCAACTCGATGAAGTCGCGGTGCCGATTTTGCTGGCCTGGCGATTGCAACAGGCGGACGCGCTTCGGCAGTTCGATCCGTGGACGCTGGTCTCGCGTGCGGCGCGTTATTTGATCCTGCACGGACCGGTGACGGCGCAGGAACGGTGGGAGGAAAATTCCGGCTACTCGCCTTCGACGCTGGCCACGGTGATCGCGAGCCTGGTGTGCGCGGCGGAATTTGCGCGCGGCCGAAGGGAAAAAGCCACCGCAGATTTCTTGTTCGATTACGCGGACTGGCTTTCTGCCCACCTGGAAGAATGGATGGTCACGAATCGCGGCGAATTGGTGAAAGGCAAACCGCGCCATTACATCCGCATCACGCCTGCCGATCCGGCGCAAGCCGTGGCTGCGCCGGAGCCGGATCAAACGGAAATCCAAATCGCCAACGGCGGCGGCAAACATCCGGCGCGCAATGTTATCGGCGGCGATTTTCTTCATCTCGTGCGGCTGGGGGTGCGGGCGGCGGATGATCCGGTGATCGTTGGTTCCCTCGCGGTCCTGGACCAATTGCTCAAGCGCAATCTGCCTCAAGGGCCATGTTGGCGGCGCTACAACCACGATGGCTATGGACAAAAGACGGACGGCAGCGCCTACGATGGGACGGGCGAAGGCCGGTGCTGGCCGATTCTGACGGGCGAACGCGCTCATTATGAACTGGCCGCTGGACGCGACCCGCTGCCTTTCATAGCGGCGTTGGAAAAATTTGCCAACGAGGGTGGAATGTTGCCGGAACAACTCTGGGACGCCGACGATTTGCCGGAGGGAAAGATGAAGCGCGGCAGCCCGACCGGCTCGGCCATGCCGTTATGTTGGTCGCACGCGGAGTATGTGTCCCTCGTGCGCAGCCACAAAGACGGCGTTTGTTTCGACCGCATCGAACCGGTGTTTCAGCGCTACGCCAAAACCAAAATCGGCAACGCCATCGAAATGTGGACCTTTCCGCACCAGCTTCAACGGATCGCCCAGGGAATGACACTGCGTATCATCACCGACCAAGCGGCGACGATTCATTGGAGCTGTGATGGCTGGGCCACGGTCAATGATACCGAAACTAGCGACACCGGCATCGGTTGTTGGTTCGCCGATTTGCCATCGCAGAAACTTCCCGCCGGAGCAACCATTGTCTTCACCGTGCGGTGGCCAGAGGGATGGGCGGGGAAAGATTTTCAGGTGGCCATTGCGGAATCTCAACCAACCAAAAACACCCCATGACCGCACCTGTATCTCCCACCGCCAAATCCGGTTCCCGCTGGAAATGGCTGCTCTACCTCGGGGCGGCCGTCGCGCTCATCGCCGTCGCCATTGTCGCCTTCAAATATTTCAATGGTCAGGAGTTGCTCAAGCAGGCGATCGACTGGGTTGGGCAACTCGGGCCGTGGGGTCCGATCATCTTCATCGCGCTCTATATCGCGGCGGCCGTGCTTTTCATCCCCGGCTCGGTGTTGACCCTCGGCGCGGGCGCGGTGTTCGGCGTGGTGTGGGGTTCCATTTACGTTTCCATCGCTTCGACGCTGGGCGCGACGGCCGCGTTTCTGGTGGGCCGGTATCTCGCCCGCGACGCCATCGCGCGAAAAATCGAAGGCAACGAGCGTTTTGCCGCGATCGACAAAGCCGTGGCTGGCGAAGGCTGGAAAATCGTCGGCCTCACGCGGCTCTCGCCCGTGTTCCCCTTCACCTTGTTGAACTACGCGTTCGGCCTGACGCAGGTGAAGCTCTGGCATTACATGCTGGCTTCGTGGATCGGCATGATGCCCGGCACGATCATGTATGTGTATCTCGGCTCGCTGGCCCAAGCCGCCACCGGCGAACGCGAGCGCACCACTGGCGAGTGGGTGCTCTACGGCGTCGGCCTGCTCGCCACGGTCGTCGTCACCGTGTTCGTCACCCGTGTCGCCAAGAAGGCGCTCGCAAAAAAGACCACGCAATAACATCACGTAAAGACATATTTTATGAGCGAACAAACGCAACCGCCCGTCCTGCCGTGGGACAGTCACAATCAAAAACTCGTCTCGAACGTTCATCCGCAGGATTGGAAAAACCCGACGCCCGTCAAGCGCTACAACCTTGTAGTGATTGGAGGCGGCACAGCGGGTCTGGTATCGGCCATCGGTGCGGCGGGACTCGGCGCGAAGGTCGCGCTCATCGAAAAACACTTTCTCGGCGGTGATTGCCTGAACGTCGGCTGCGTGCCGTCCAAGGCCATCATCCGCGCCGCACGCGCCGCGGCGGCGGTGCGGGAGGCGGCCGATTTCGGCGTCAACGTCCCCGCCGCGGTGACCGTGGATTTCGGCAAGACGATGGAGCGGATGCGCCGGCTGCGCGCCGACATCAGCCCGCATGATTCCGCGAAACGCTTCACCGAACTCGGCGTGGATGTCTTCCTCGGCGGCGGAAAATTCACTTGCCCGGACAGCGTCGAAGTCACGGGACAGACGCTGCGCTTTTCCAAGGCCGTCATCGCCACTGGCGCGCGGGCAGCGGCACCGCCGATTGACGGCTTGAGCGAGGTTCCCTACCTCACCAACGAAACGCTTTTCTCGGTCACGGAATTGCCCAAACGACTCGGCATCATCGGCGCCGGGCCGATTGGTTGCGAGATGGCGCAGGCGTTCGCGCGCTTGGGCTCCGAGGTGATTCTCGTGCAGTCCGAAGACGGGATTCTGCCACGGGAAGATCGCGATGCGGCGGAACTCGTGCGGGTCGCGCTGGAGCGCGACGGCGTGAAGCTGCTCGGCGGCGCGAAGGAAATCAAACTCAGCAAAGATCCGGGCGGCGTGCGGATGCAGGGCAAGTCGTCCGGCCGAGCATACAGCGAAGTCGTTGATCAGCTCCTCGTCGCCGTGGGCCGCGCGCCGAATGTCGAGGGGCTCGGCCTCGAAGCAGCCGGCGTCGTTTTCGACAAGAAAGGCGTGAAAGTGAACGACCGCTTGCAGACCGCGAACCCACGGATCTTCGCGGCGGGGGACATCTGCTCGCCTTTTAAATTCACTCATGCCGCAGATTTCATGGCGCGCATCGTAATCCAGAACGCGCTGTTCATTGGCCGCGCCAAGGCCAGTGCGCTGAACATTCCGTGGGCCACCTACACCTCGCCGGAGATCGCGCACGTCGGCCTTTACGAAAAAGACGCGAAGGAAAAGGGCATCGAGGTGGACACCTACACCCAGGAACTCGCGAAAGTGGATCGCGCCATCCTCGACGGCGAGACCGACGGTTTCGTGCGCGTGCATGTCCGCAAGGGCACCGATGAAATCCTCGGCGCGACCATCGTGGCAGCGCACGCGGGCGACCTGATTTCCGAAATCACGCTCGCGATGAACGGCAAGCTCGGCTTGAAGACGATCGGCTCGGCCATTCATCCGTACCCGACGCAGGCCGAAGCCATCCGCAAAGTCGGCGATCTTTACAACCGCACCCGGCTCACGCCTTTCGTGAAAAAGCTCATGGGCAAATGGCTGAGTTGGACGCGGTAAGGAACAACTGAAGATCAAAATAGAAGCATTTGATCATGAACAAACCACCCCATACAAATCTTACCGTGACCTCCGACTGGCGCATACCCGTCGCTCTGCTTCTGCTTCGTCTCTCCATTTTCATCGTGATGTTATTGTGGACGTTGGACAAATTCGTCCGCCCGGATCACGCGGCATCCATTTTTGCGAAATACTACTCCGTTGGCGGGTTGAGCCATGCCGTGACGTTGACGATTGGCGCTCTGGAAATCGCTTTGGTGGTCGCATTCATTCTTGGAGTTGCCAAACGCTGGACCTACGGGACGGTCCTTGTTCTTCATGGGATTTCAACTCTCTCCTCATACAAGCACTACGCCGCCCCCTTCGAGGGACCCAACCTGCTCTTCTTCGCCGCGTGGCCGATGATGGCGGCGTGCGTCAGCCTGTATCTGCTTCGCGACTTTGACACACTGGGCGTTGTCCGATGGACGGGAAGCTCTTCTCGTGGCTCTACGAGCGCTAGTGCTGAGACTTTATGAGAAAATGGCTCAGCGAATACTGGAAGTGGATTGAGATCGTCGTCGCGATGATCGCCGTCTCGGCGACGGCGAAAGCGTTCCTCCCGCTCGATGAATGGATGAAGGCGCTCAGTTCCTGGGTCGAGAAACTAAGGGCATTCGGCGTCGTCGTTATCGCGCTCATTTACGCGGCAGCGACCGTCCTTTTCGTCCCCGGCTCCATCCTCACCATCGCAGCGGGACTGATCTTCGGCGTCGGCCTCGGCATGGTTGCGGCCTGGACCGGCGCGGTTCTCGGATCGTCACTCGTCTTCCTCATCGGACGCTATCTCGCGCGGTCGAAGATCGAGTCGAAAACGAAGGGCAACGAAGAGTTCGCGGCCATCGACGATGCGATCGGGAAGCAAGGCTGGAAGATCATCGGGCTGCTACGGCTGAGCCCGCTGATCCCTTTCAATGCGAGTAACTATTTCTACGGCATCACGAAGATCGGCTTCTGGCCCTACTTCCTCGCCACCGCAGGCGGTATTCTGCCCGGCACGCTGCTCAACGTGTATCTCGGCGCGGCGGGCAAGGCCGGGATCGACGGCGGTAGCAATGAACATAGCTCGCTGGAGTATGTGCTCTTTGGAGTCGGTCTCGTTGCTACAATCGGCGTCACCATCTGGGTGAGCCGCATCGCGAAGAACGCGCTAAAGGAATCCGGCGCGGCAAAGAACAAGGACGACCAATGAAACTCTCCGGAAAATCCGCACTCGTCACGGGCAGCAGTTCGGGCATCGGCGCGGCCATCGCCGTGCGCCTCGCGCAGGAGGGCGCGGATATCGTGATCCACTACCGTGGCGATGAAGACGGCGCAAAGGAGACGCTGAAGCGCGTGAAGGGCGCGGGCCGGCGCGGCTGCATCGTGCGCGCCGACGTCGCCCGGCTGCCGGACATCCGGCGGCTCGTGGCGAAGGCATTCGACTTTGCCCCGCTCGACATCTTGGTGAACAACGCGGGGTTGGAAATTTCCGGTCCATTCATCGAGGTAACAGAGCAGGATTACGACAAGGTGCTCGACGTGAATCTCAAGGGCGTCTTCTTCACCACACAAGGCTTTGCAAAGAAGCTCATCGCCGCGCGTCGACCGGGCCGCGTCATCAATATCTCGTCGGTCCACGAGGACCTGCCGTTTCCCGGCTTCGCGAGCTACTGCGCGAGCAAAGGCGGGCTGAAAATGCTGAACCGGGATCTGGCGATCGAGCTCGCACCTTCCGGGATCACGGTGAATTCCATTGCTCCCGGAGCGATCGAGACGCCGATCAACGCGAAGCTCTTGAAGAACAAAAAAAAGCTGAAGGCATTGCTGACAAAAATCCCTCTGCGCCGGATGGGCCAGCCGGGCGAAATCGCTGGCGCGGTCGCCTTCCTCGCCTCGGAAGACGCCGCCTACATCACCGGCGAAACGCTGCTCATCGACGGCGGGCTGACGTGGAATTACCGCGAGCAATGAAGCGGTCCGAAAAGAAAGCGTGGTCATGAAGTCTTTAATTCACACCGATGCCAATCCGGCCACAGGGCACGACCGCACACTGTGGAGGCGATATTCATGACCGCGACCTTCACCTCCCGTCTATCGGCCACGAGCACGCCACTGAAGCACGCCTGGGAGCACACCATAGGAAGCGGTCATGCGCCGCTCGCACTCCGCGCGGATTGGCAGGAGCAGCTCCGCCGCTGCCACGACGAGCTTGGCTTCCGGTATGTCCGCTTCCACGGACTGCTCTCGGATGACATGGG